>Ga0315288_10000475_pt1 | contig 50230 bp, 39 predicted proteins | sample YL17G11_20_MG_FD_203454 | JGI IMG/M metagenome (GOLD analysis project Ga0315288, IMG submission 203454) | Sediment microbial communities from Yellowstone Lake, YNP, Wyoming, USA - YL17G11_20 | ecosystem: Environmental > Aquatic > Freshwater > Lake > Sediment | place: USA: Wyoming | collected... | reverse complement strand
GCCCCCCGCCGCGGGCGGGCCCGGCGCCGCGCCCCGGCCCCGCCCCCCCGCCCCCCCCCCCCCCCCCCCCCCCCCCCCCCCCCCCCCCCCCCCCCCCCCGCCGGTGACACTGCGAGCGTGGGCGGCTTCGCGCGGCGCGGCGCACGACGCCGCCCACGACGCCTTCCACCACCCTCACAGTGCGCCCAGTTGCACCTCGCCCGCCCCCCCCCCCCTCAAAAATCGAGCCACGCGTCGAAATACTCGCACGTCGCGGGCGACACGGCGCCGCCGTCGGAGCACTCGCGCGCGACGGGGCACACGCCGCACGGGAGGCCGGCCAGGGGCGGGGGGGGCGGGGGGCCCTCGCAGGGCGGCGCGGCCGGGCCGCCGGCGGCCGACGCGGCGGCGTCGACGGCCGGCCGCACGCTCCCCGCCGCGGCGCCGCGCGCGCGCGCGCGCGCGGCGGCGGGGTCTTCCGCGTACGCGGCGCAGCCGCCGGCGCCGCCCCTCGCCACCCGCTCCGCCGCCCCGTCCGCCACCAGCGCGTCCAGCACGACGCGCACGTCGTCCGCGCGCAGGGCGACGCGGGCGAGGCCGGTGTCGGCGAGGCGGGCGGCGGCTTCCGCGACGGTGACGCCCGCCGCGCCGCCGCGGCGCACGAACGCGGCGACCGCGGAGCGCAGCGCCTGGGTGAAGGGGGCGTCGAACTCGTGCCCGGTGTACCAGGCGCCGCCGGTGACCTCGCTGGTGGGGGGGGAGGGGAGGTGGGAGGGTGGGAGAGGGGTCTGGGCGCGGGCCGCGCCGACCTCCCTCCCTCCCTCCCCCCCCGTCTCACCGCGCCGGCTCGACGCCCGTCAGCATGTACACCTTGCGCGACCCCGACGCCACCGACCGCACCGCCTTGACGAGGCCGCGCGACTCGAGCGCTTTGAGCATGCGCGCGACCGCGGGCTGCTGCAGGTTTGTGCGCGCGCGCAGGTCTTTGGTCCACACCCCGACGTCGCCCGCGGCCTCGACGGCTTGGTAGACGAGCACTTCTTCCGCCGACAGGCCCTTGAACCTGAAACAAAAGAGGGTTGGGTGGTCGCCGCGTGCGCGTCCCTGTCCTCCCCCTACCCCCCCCCCTACCCCCTCTCTCACTTGTGCCCCTCCTCAGGCCGCTTGGCTTTGAACAGTTCCCGCCCGTCCGCGTGCCGGTGCGCGCCCAGCTTGTGCTGGGGAGAGGAGGGGCGGGGGGAGGGGAGGGCGTGGGTCGAGGCGCCACGGCGCGCGCCGCCTACCCCCAACACTCTTCTCCCTCCTCTCTCACCGACGCCAGCAGCTCGTTGATGGCCGCCACCAGCTCCGCCTGGGACAGGCCCAGGGCGGCCACCATGTCGTCCGTCGTCACGCCCTGGAGGCGAAAAAGGGAGGGGGGTCGGCGGTGCCGCCGGCGGCCGCCACGCCCCCGCGCCCGCCGCCCGCGACCACAGCCCACACGCCACACCACCCTCCCCTCTCCTTTACCTCGGCGCGGGCCGCGCAGAACTCGGCAACGCGCGCGGCAGCCGCGCGCGCGGCCATCGCGGCGGGCTGGCGGGCCGCGGGCGCGGTGGGCGGGGACGGGTCCGGCGCACGCGGCGGCAGGCGCCCGCGGGCGAGGGGAGAGTGAGGCCAGCGCCGCCGCCCGGCCGCATTCGCCGCCGCCGGCGCTAGCCGCCACTCCCACCCCCCGCCGCGCCTCCCCTCTCCCCACCACGCCCAGCCGCGCGCCCTCCCACATCATGACGGTGCCCAAGCCTGGCGCGCCCGCCGGCGCGCCGCCGCCCGACGCCGGCGGCGCCGCCGGCGACCGCAAGCGCAAGCGCCCCAAACACGCCACGGCCGCCAAGGCGGGCGAGGCAGAGGTGAGGGGATGGGATGGGAGTGGTGTGAAGCGCGCGGGCGGCAGGGCGCGCATTCGTGCGGGCGGCCGCCGCGGGCGCGGCCGGGCGCCGACACCGCCCCCCGTCTCTCAGGCCCCCGAAATCGTCTCCGCCACCGTCTCCGGCGTCATGACCGGCACCCCGTTCACCGACCTGGACCTATCGGAGCGCACGCAGGGCGCGGTGGCGGCCATGGGGTTCACCCGCCTCACGCACGTCCAGGCGAGGACCATTCCGCCGCTCCTCGCGGGCCGCGACGTCCTTGGCGCCGCGCGCACGGGGTCGGGCAAGACGCTGGCCTTCCTCATCCCGGCCGTGGAGCTCCTGACCCGGGCCCGCTTCTCAGCGCGCAACGGCGTCGGCGTGCTCGCCGTCTCGCCGACGCGCGAGCTCGCGATGCAGATCTACGGTGTCGCGCGCGAGCTCCTCGCGGGCGCGTCCCAGACGCACGGCCTCGTCATGGGCGGCGCCAACCGGCGCGCGGAAGCGGAGCGGCTGGTCAAGGGCGTGAACCTCCTCGTCGCCACCCCCGGCCGTCTCCTCGACCACCTCCAAAACACGCCCGGCTTTGTCGTCCGCAACCTGGCCATGCTGGTGGTGGACGAAGCGGACCGGATCCTGGAGGTCGGCTTTGAGGAGGAGATGCGGCAGATTGTGCGCGCGCTCCCGCGGGAGCGCCAGACCGCGCTCTTTTCCGCGACGCAGACGACGCGTGTCGAGGACCTCGCCCGCCTGTCGTTCAAAAAGGCGCCCCTCTACGTCGGCGTCGACGACGGCGCGGCGGCGGCGACGGTGGAAGGGCTCGAGCAAGGGTACTGCGTCGTTCCGCCCGCGCACCGCTTTCTGCTGCTCTTTACCTTTTTGCGGCGCAACGCCAAGAAAAAGGTGATCGTCTTTTTCTCGTCCTGCGCGTCGGTCAAGTACCACGCGGAACTGCTGAACTACGTCGACGTGCCGGTGAGAGCAGAGAGACGAGAGGAAAAGACGCGGGTCGCGACGCGCGCGCGCCGCCCAGCCCCCCCACCAACCACCACCCACCCCACCCTCCTCCCCTTTCTTCAGGTGCGCGACATCCACGGCAAGCAGAAGCAGGCGCGCCGCACGGCCGCCTTTGCCGAGTTCTGCGCCGCCCCCTCGGGCGCGCTCCTCGCTACCGACGTCGCCGCGCGCGGCCTCGACATCCCCGCCGTCGACTGGATCGTCCAGTTCGACCCCCCGGACGACGGCCGGGAGTACATCCACCGCGTCGGCCGCACCGCGCGCGGCGACGGCGGTACGGGGCGGGCGCTGCTGCTGCTGCTGCCGCAAGAGCTCCCGTTTTTGGCCCACCTCGCGGCTTCCCGCGTCCCCTTGTCCGAGTACGAGTTTCCGGCGGCCAAGCTGGCCAACGTGCAGAGCCAGCTGGAAAAACTGGTGTCTAAGAATTACTACCTCCACCAAGCCGCCCGCGAAGCCTACCGCGGCACCCTGCTCGCCTACAACTCGCACACGCTCAAAGACTGCTTCGACGTGCACGCCCTGGACCTGCAGGCGCTGGCGAAAAGCCTGGGGTTTTCGGCGCCGCCGCGCGTGAACCTGGCGCTCGAGTCCAAGGCGGCCCACGGGCGCCGGGCCAAGAAAGCGGAGCTGGAAGGCGGGCCCAGTGAGGGCCGGGGGCGGGCGCGCGGCAAGTCGGGGCACGGGTTTTCCGCGGCCAACCCGTATGGCAAGCGCGCGGGCGGCGACGCGCGGCAGATCGTGCGCTCGTGAGGGTGGGGGGGCGGAGGCGCGTGTTTTGGGGGGGCTTGATGTGACGTCTGCTGATTTGGGGGCTACACACATCACGCCGCGGCCGCCCTTGGCGGCGGCGGCGGCGGCGGCGGCGGCCCCTTGCCGCCCGCCGCCCGGCGCGCCAGCTCGTGGGCCAGGTCGGCGGCCAGGGTTGTTGCCGCGGGCGGCGGTGGCGGCGGAGGGGCGGGAGGGGCACGCGGAGGAGGGGGCTGCTCGCGCGCGCGCGGCGCAGGCGGTGGCGGTGACGGCGCGGGCGCCAGGACTGCCGGCGGCGGCGGTCCCGGCGCCGGGACCGCCACCGCCAGCCCAGCGTCCAGCACGCCGCCGCCGCCCGCGGCGCGCGCGTCGGCCGCCGCGACGAGACCCGCGAGCCGCCCGCCCGCCGCCGCGTCGGCCAGCAGGGCCGCCCGCGGCACGGCGGCCAGCCTCAGCATGGCCGTCCACGCCGCGACCGCGGCCGCACCGCCGACGGGGGCGAAGCGGAGCGGCGCGCGGGGGGCCGGGCCGCTGCGCGCGGGGAGGGGCGCCAACTCCACCGCGGGGGTGCGCCGAGGGCCGCCGGTTGGAATGGAGGCCAAAGAGCATGACTGAATGTTGACCACGCCGAGAGCGGAAGAAGGAGCGGCGTCGTCGGGGAACCAGAAGAGGTGGGCGCCGCGCAGCCGGAAATAGGCGCGCGCCCACGACGCGCCGCGCCGGCCGAAGCAGCCGCGCCGCCGGGTCCGCGCGAGGTCGGCCCACCCGGACAAGTCGGCGGGGTCCCAAAGGCAGGCCCAGGATGGGGGAGGCGGCATGGGGGGGGAGAGCGGGAGAGAGAGCGGCGGCGCGCGCGTTTTCGCGACACTCCCGCCCCGCCCACGACACGCCACCCCCCCCCCCTCCCCCCCCTCACGCCAGCCGCACGACGTCCCCCGTGACGTCCACCGCGGGCCCCAGCACGCGCGCGGCTTCCCGCACCTGGGCCGGGCCGGCCGCCGCGGGCGCGGCGCCCGCCGCGCGGAGCGCCGCCAGGAGCTCCCCCACCGTCTGCCCCGCGGCCGGCCCCGCGCGCAGCGCCTTGAGCATCTCCTGCCCCATGGCCGCCGCCGCGGCGCGGCCGGCGGCGGAGACGCCGGTGGTCAGGAGGTCGACGTCCAGCGCGCCGGTCGCCGGGTCGGTCGCGGCTTGGCGGAGGGCCACGCGCACCAGCCTGCACGCTTCCGCGACGTCGTCCAGCGACACGGCCGGCGCGAGGCGCATGCGGGCCAGGGCTTCGGAGAGGCGGATGAGGGACTCGAGTTGGCGCGGCGTCGCGGCGACCGTGCGCCGCGACGCGCCCGCCTCGCGCAGCGCCACGTACGCGTCCACGAGCGCGCGCCCGGCCTCGTCCCCGATGACGGGGTGGCAGGTGGCGCGCGCGTGCGCGATGTAGTCGCGGAGCAGGGGGGCGGGGATGGAGCCTGCGGGGGCGGCGGGCGGGGACGGGCCGTGGAGCGCGATCAGGTGCCGCGCCAGCGTGCGGTCGGCCGCCTCGTCCGCCGCGTCCAGCAGCAGGTAGATGAGGTCAAACCGGGACACGAGGGAGGGCGGGAGCGCGATGTTGTCGACGACCGAGAGCGCGGGGTCGTAGCGCGAGCCGACCGGGTTGGCCGACGCGAGCACCGCGGCGCGCGCGTTGAGCGAGGCCACGATGCCGGCCTTGGCGACGGACACGGTTTGCTGCTCCATGACCTCGTGCAGCTGGTGCGAAGGAGGGAGGGAAGGGGTGGTGGGCGGTGGCGGGGCCGGCGCCGCGCGCGCGCCCACCCTCGCGCCCCGCCCCCGCCCCTTTCCCCCACCATGCTCCGCGCCGCGTCGCTCATCTTGTCGAATTCGTCGATGCAGCACACGCCCTGGTCGGACAGGACGAGCGCGCCCGATTCAAGCACCATCTCCCGCGTCTCGGGGTCTTTCGTCACGTACGCCGTCAGGCCGACCGCCGACGACCCGCGCCCCGACGTGTAGATGCCGCGCGGCGCCAGCTTGTGCACGTAACCCAGCAGTTGGGACTTGCTCACGCCGGGGTCGCCCACCAGCAGGATGTTGACCTCGCCGCGCGCGCCGCCCGACGCGGCGGCGTCGGGCGCGGCCGCGCCGCGCGACGCGGCGCCCGCGCCGCCGGGCGCGGCGCCGCCCTTGCGCACGCCGCCGAAGAGTTGGCAGAGGACGCCCTTTTTGACGTCGTCCAGACGCCAGATGGAGGGCGCGACCGAGGCCGCGAGGCGGGCGTAGAGGTCGGGCGCGGCGGCGAGCGCGGCGAGCTCGGCCGCGCGCGCGGCGACCGCCTCGGCCGACCCGTCCGCCTCGGCCCGCCGCGCCGCGCCGTCGCCGCCGGCGTCGACCGCGACGTGCACGACGTCGATGTGGGCGCGGTACACGGCGCGCAGGGTCGACACGCGCGGGTTGACGCGCAGCGGCGCGGCCTTGTACACGCCCGTCACCGTCACCCGGTCCCCCGGCCGCGCCGCGTCGACGCCCTCGTCGAAGGCGAGCAGGGTGACCGAGTGCGGGGTCTCGCCCGCGGGGATGTCGTCGGGCGCCTCCTGTGGGGGGGGGGGGGGCGGCGGGGGGGGCGGCGCGCGCGGCCCCCGCGTCGCGCTCGGCCCCGGCGGCGCACCGCCGCCACCCCCTCCCCCCCCCTTCGCGCGCCTGCATCTTGACGATCTGCTTGTCGAAGAAGCCGCACCGGTTGTGCAGCAGGCGCGCGACGAAGCGCGCGCCGCACGCCGCGCACGTCGTCGGCTCCTCGACCCGCCCGCGATCGTTGAACGTGTGCTCCTCCGCGCCGCACGCCTCGCACCGGAAGCACGCCACCCGCAGGTCCGGGATGATGGAGGACGCGCGGGTGAGCATGCCGCGCACGGAGACGAGCTGGTTGACGTCGGCCGGGTTGAGGTCGCGGATCGGCCGTGCAGCGGGCAGGTTGAACGGTTTGCACGACACCGACACCGCCGCCGGGTCGGCGCCGATGAGGGAGGCGGCCAGGACGCGCGCCTCCTCGTCGAGCAGGGTGATGACCTGGGTGCGGGGGGGGGGGGGGGGGGGGGCGAGGGGTCGGACGAGAAAAAAAAGGTGGGCGCGATCGCCGCCCCGCCACCACCCCTCCCGCCCCCACCTCGGACGGGAACTTGACGAGTTGGGCGGCGAGCGTGGCATCGTAGGCGGCCACGTCGGCGCAGTCGACGTCCAGGACGGCGTCCCCATCCTCCGCGGCTTGCTGCAGCAGGCGCACGTACTTCTTGGCGCCGTCGGGCGCGGTGACGCCTGGGGAGGGGAGGGGGGTGGCGGGGTCGGTTTGTGGCCCCCGCCGCCGCGAACCCCCTCGCCCTCCTCCTCCCGCCTCCCCCGCACCGGTCAGAAACGCGCGCGCCCGGGCCGCGATGGACGCGATGTCGATCTGGGTGCCCCACACGTAGGTGCGGTCGCCGCCGCCGGCGGGCGCGCCCGCGGTCGGCGACGCGAGCGACGAGTCGGCGGCGGCCTGAAGGAGGGAGGGAGGGGGTGGTGGGCGCCCTCGCTCTCCCCTCGGACGGCGCGCACGACGCCCGCCAATTCCGTGGCGCGGCCACAGCGCGGGGCGCGGCCGCGGCGGCCCGCGCATCGGTTGCCGCCGAAAAAACGGCGCGATGCGGCCGCGCGCGCGACCACCCCCTCCCTCTCCCATTCTCTCACCCCGCTCTGCGACCCCGAAATGGGCCGGCGGCGCAGCATGGTGGACGGCGCGAGCCCCCCGCGCGCGAGCGAGGCAGGGACGCGCGGCGTGCCGGCGATGCCCGCCGACGGCGCCCACCCGCCCAGGGACAGGCCGCCGCCGTAAGGGGCGGGCGTGGCTTGCGTCGTGCCGCCACCAGGGGTGGCCTGGGTCGCGGATGGCGGCGGCGCCGCGTCCGACCGACCGCGCGCGCCCGACCGCGCCGCGCGCGCGCCGCTGGGCGTCGCCGCCGATCGCGTGCCGCCCGTGCGCCCGGTGGCGGCGGATTGGACGCGCGAGGAGGAGCGGGTGGGGCGGCGGGGGGGGGGGGAGGAGCCTGGGGAGATGGGGGGCGGCGGCGTCGGCAATGCCGCGCCGATGTGGCGGGCGATGCGCGGCGGCCCCCCGATCGATGCCTCACCGTCGTCCGCCATGGTGTGGGCGGCGGGGGCGGCGGAGGCGGCCCGGGGACGCGGGGGGAGTGGTTCCCGCCTCGGCGCCGCCCGTCACTGCAGCACGATGCGGCCGGCGAGGCCGTGCCGGCGCCCGCCTGCCCGCGCCGCGCCCGGCCGGGCGCGGGCGCGCCCGCGCCGGCGCGCCGTCGCCGCGGCGGCCACACCGGCCGCCCTCTATGCATCCCTCGCCCGCGCCCCGGACGCCCTCCCCGCCGCCGTCGTCGCCGCAGCAGGCCTGGCGCTGGCGCGGCCCGCCTCCTTTTCCTTTTTCGGGCCGGCCGCGTACGCGCCCGCGCTCGGCTTTCTCTCGTTCGCGATAGGCGTCTCCCTGCGCCCCGAAGCCTTTGCCGCCGCCGCCGACGCGCGCACGATCGCGCTCGGCGTCGCCCTGCAGTGGGCGGCCAAGCCCGCGCTGGCGGTGGCGGGCGCGGCCCTGCTGGCCCACACCGCGCCCCCCCCCGGCGTCGCGTCGGGCCTCCTCCTCGTCGCCTGCGTCAGCGGCGCCCAGCTGGCCAACTACTGCACCTTCCTCGCGGCCCCCGACGCGGCGGCGACGAGCGTGGTGCTGACCGCGCTCTCGACCGCGGCCGGCGCGCTCCTCACCCCCGCCCTGGCCCTGGCCCTCCTGGGCGCGCGCCTGCCGGTGGACCCGGTCGCGGTGGCGACCTCTGTGGCTCAAGTGGTCATCCTGCCCGTCGCCGCGGGCGTCGCGGCCGCAACGCTCGCGCCGGGCGCGGTGCGTGCGGCGCGGCCGGCGCTCGCCGCGCTCGCGCTCCTCGACACGTGCTGCTGCGTGGGCGCGTCCCTGGCGTCCAACGCGGCGGCGCTCGCCGGCGCGGGGCGGGCGGCAGTCCTCCCGGTCGCCCTCTTCCACGCCGCCGCCTTTGCCGTCGCCGCCGCGGCCGCGGCGGCCGCGGGCGTGCCGCCCGCGACCGCGAGGTGCCTCGTGCTGCAGGGAGGCATGCAGTCGTCGCTGCTGGCGCTGCTGCTGGCGACGCGCCTCTTTTCGCGCGACCCCCTTGTCGCCGCGACCGCGGGCGTGTCGACCGTGGTGATGACCCTGGGCGGATTCGGGATCGCGAGCGCGTGGCGGTGGCGCGACGCGGCCTAGCAGGAGGAGAGGAGAGAGTGGCGGCGGGTCGAGCCGTGTCGCGGCCCCGCCCCCACTCTCGCGATGCTCCGCCCCCGCCCGCCCACTCCCGCCTCCGCGCGAGGCGCGCGCCCGTCGCGCCTCCCATCGCCCGCCGTCCGCGCGGCGGGCGCGTTCGAGGGCCTCTCCAATCTGCTCTCACGCGCCCGCCCGCCGCCGCCGGCGCAAGGCCCAGACGCGCTCGTCGACGAGCTGTTGTCATTGGTCGTCGACACCGACGCGGGCGCGGCGGCCAGCGCCACAACCGCCGCCGCTGTCTCGGCGACCGCGGCGCGGCTCTCCCGCTTTGCCTCGCCCGCCCCCACGCGCTCGCCCGACATGTATGGCGAGTGGCTGGTGCTGTTTTGCTCCAACCCGGCGGCGCCCGGAGGGCCGGTGCTGCGGTCCGCGGCCGGCCGCGCGCTCGCCCAGCGCCAAGTCCCCCGCCAAACGCTCACGCCGCCGACGCCGTCCGCCCCGGGCCGCCTCGTCAACCGCGTCGCCTTCAGCGTGCTCGGCGTGCTGCCGCCCGCGACGGCGGCGGAGCAAGGGGGGCCGCTGGAAGTGACGGGGCCGGCGGCGTACCGCGCGACGCTCGGCGACGCGGTGCGCGACTTTGAGGTCGTCTACGTCGACTCCCGCGTGCGCGTCGTCGAATACTGCCCGCCGGGGCGGGAGCGGCAGCTGTTTGTGTTTGGGCGCGCGGGCGTCGAGCGGCCGCGCGGCGCGGGCGCCGCGCCGGGGGCGGCCGACGCCGAGGCGCTCGAGGCGTTGAAGGCTGAAGTCGCCGAGGCCGCCGCGGCCGCGCGCGCCGCCGCGGCCGACGCCAAGGCGGTCGCCGCGGCGGCAGCCCCGGCGCTGCGCGCGACGGCGGGCGCGGTCGCCGCGGTCGACGCGGCTGACGCGGAGGCCGAGCGTTTGGCCGAGGCCGCGGCCCAGGCGGTGGCCGAAGTGTCTGCCGCCGCTGCCGCGCTCAGCAAGGCTGAGGCGGCGTTGCGGGCGGCGGCGTGAAGTGAGGAAAGAGGAAAGAGACGGGTCTCTGAAACATCGGCGCTCACACACCCCGGCGCGCCGCGCCCTCGCGTGCCCCGCGCGCCCCGTGCGATGGCGGCACCGTCGCCGCCGCCCCCACCGCCCGCCACCGAGGCCGGCGGCGCCGGCCCGCCGACCGCATCCCCCGCGCGCGCCATCGACCGCTCCCGCTCGTCCTCCCTCCCGCCACCGCCCGACGATGGCGGCGATTGGGTGGCGTCTGGCGCCGCGGCGCCGTCGCCCCTGGACAAAATTTCGTTCTCCGACCTCGCCGCGTCGCCCCGGCTGGCTGCGGCCGCGCACTACGAACTGGCGGCAGGTTCTCCGCCCGTCGGGTCTGCTGGCGGACGCCGGGGGAGCTTGTTGGGCCCTGGGCCGCGGTCCGGCGGCCTCTTCTCGGGCCCCCCTCCACCCCCTCGCGCCGCGGCCGCCGCAGGGCTCTGCGGCGCGGCAGACGCCGCGGCGTCGGACGCGGCAGCCGAGAGCGGCGTCAACGGCGAACTGGCGGCGGGCCTCGCGGCGCGGTGCGAGCGCGCGCGGCGCGCGGTGGCCGGGCTTGCCGCCGCTGTCGGAGCAGCCGCGAGCGCCGACACGGCATCCGGCCGTGCTCTCGCCGCCGCGGCCGACCCCGACCGGGATCCAGGGGGCGGCGGCGGCGGGGCCGACCCGGCGCTGGCTGCGGTGCGCGCGGCGCTCGCCGCGTCCGCCGCCGCGCGCGCCCCGACCGTCGCCGCCGCCGCCGCGGCAGCATCCGCCGCCAACGACGCCGCCAAAGACCTGCGCAAAGCCGCGTCCGACGCGCGGTCCCGCGCCGCGCGCGACGGCGACGCCGTCGCGGCGTCCGCGCGCGCGGCCGGCCGCGCGGTCGACGCGCTGCGGGCTGCGGCGGTGGCGGCGGATGCAGAAGTAGAGGGTGCGGTGTGCGAGGTCGACCCCTGGCTCGCGCAAGCGACGCTGGAGGATGCCTTGGCGGCTCTTGCCGCGGCCCAGGCGGCCGAGCGCGCTGGCCTCGCCGCCACCCACGCCGCCGCCGCCGCCGCCCTGGACAAGCAAGCGGCGGCCATAGTGGCGTGCGTGCGCGCGACTGAGGCCGCCCACGGCGCCGCGGCCGGCCCGCGCTGCGCCGCCGCTCTGGCCGCGGCCGCCGACGCGGCCGCCGACGCCGGCGGCGCCTCCACGCGCGCCGCCGCGTCGGAAGCCGCCACGACGGGCACCGCCCTGGCCGCTCGCACGCGGGACGCGCTGGCGGCCGCGACGCCGGCGCTGTTGCGGACCGACTCGCCCGACGTGTCGAGACAGGGCCCCCTCTCCCGCTGGACGACCGCCGGCTGGGCGCCCGCGCACGCTGTGCTCACCCGGGCCGGGTTTCTGTACCTCCTGCCGCCGACGATGGCGGCAAAGGAAGACGGAGGCGAGGGCGGCGCCCCCACCCCTCCTCCCTCTCACCTCCCTTCCCGCCCCGCCGACGCCATCTGCCTCGCCCGCTGCGACCTCGACTCGGGCGACGCCGGCACCCTCACCCTGGTGGAAGCCGGCCCGTCCCTGCTGCCGGGGCTCGCGCGCGGGCGCGCGGTGCGGCTCCGCGCGGCGACCGTCGACGACGGCTGCGAGTGGGCGGCCGCGCTGAAAGACGCCGTGCGGCGGGCGACGAGGGCGAGTGGAGGGGGGCGCGGGCGGTGAGGAGGGGAGGAGGATGGTGCGGCAGCGCGAGAAAACCGTCGACACTCCATGTCCTTCTCTCTCCACCCTCTCCCCCTCGCTCTCTCTTCCAGCCGGCGAATGGCAGAGCGTTCGGCGGCGGAGCAGGGGGGGGGGTTGGCGGCGGCGTCGGTGCCAGAGCTCTCCAGCAGGGCCACCGGCACAAAGTCCAGGCACAGCACGGACCCTGGCGGAGTCCGGAGGGGGCTGAAAAGGAAGGACGGGGGCGTGGGTGGTGCCTTGCTCGAGCAGGCACGTCCCCGTACGAGAGCGGGCCGCGAACTCGCCGCGCTTGCAACAGTGTCGATGGCGGCGCGCTCAGCCAGCGCTCGCTCCCGCCACGGCATCCAGCGCCGCCGGCGCCCCAGCCACCACCGCCTGCAGCTGTTCGACGCTCAACGTGACTCCCTTCTTGGTGGGCGCCCACGAGCCGTCGGCCTTGCGGTAAAACGCGCGCAGGTCGACGCGCGCGACGCCACGAAAGAGCGACGACGCGCCCCGCTTGGCCTCTTTCGCCGTCGCGCCGCCCAAGTCGACGTTTTCCTCACGTCCCTCGGTGACCGCATGTGTCAGCGCGGGCGCGGCGGCGACGAGGGCGCGGAACTGGGGCGGCGTGAGCGACGCGCCACGCAGCCCCGGCGCGAGCGTCGTCGTGCCGTCGGCGCCCTTTTTCTCATACCACTCGCGCACATCAACTCTCGCCGCGCCCGACAGGAGGGACACGGTCAGGCGGCGGTGGCCCACGCCGGGCAGGTCGAGCTCGAGGAGGGAGGAAGAGGAAACAGAGGCGCGGCGGGGGGGCGGCGCCGGGGCCTCGTCGGTTTCCTCATCTCCACCACGCTCCCGCTTGACCGGGCCAGCGTCTTCCTCCTCGTCGTCGCCGCGCTCGCGCTTGGGCGGCTGGGTCGCGGGCTGCGACGCAGCGCGCGCGGCGACCCAAGCGGCGACCTCGGCCGCGACCGCGCCCCGCACGGTGACGGTGGCGGTCGCGTCTGAAGCCGCAGCTAGAGCCGCCTGGACGCGGCTCCGCACGTTTGCTTCAGTGACCGAGCCCCACGCGTCGGGCGAGAGCGCCGCGAGCGCCGCGCGCGCGGCGCCCGCCGCGGCCGCCGCCACTATGGCGGCTTCGGCAGGCTCTGGCGCGTCGGGGTCGGGCTTAGGCTTCATCGTGCGAGAAGAGGGGAGAGTGAGCGTCTCCAACCGCGTCGGCCGCGCCCACATCCCACTGCCCGCGCCGGCGGGCGCGCCCGCTGGCGACGCCCCGCATCGCCCCACGCCCATCCACGGCGCCGGCCTCCCCAATGCGCCGCGCCCTGGCCGCCGCCGCGGCGCGCGGCGCGCCGCGCCGCGCGCTCGTCGCGCTCGGCGGCAACGTGGTGAGCGCAGGAAGAGGGTGGAGAGCGAGCTGGATGAGGGATCGCGGCGGCCGCGGGCGGTGGCCTCCCTCGACGCTCATTCTTTTTCCTTCTTCTCTGTAGGGCGACGTCCCTGCCGCCATGGCCGCCGCCCTCGCGGCCATGGCCTCTTCGGGGCATATCACTGTGCACGCCGTGTCGCGCCTGTTTGAATCGGCGCCGGCACACGTCACCGACCAGCCGCGCTTTCTCAACGCGGCGGCCGCCGTCGGCACCCGCCTCGAGCCTCTGGCCCTGTTGGCCCTGCTCAAAGACATTGAGGTGAGTGGAAGGGGTGGTGGCGGTGGTGGGAGCAGAGTGTGGGGCGAGCGCGGGCCGACTCAATCCTCTCTCCTCCCTCTTTTTTTTAGGCCGCCGCCGGGCGCACGGCCGGCCCCCGGTTCGGCCCGCGCCCCCTAGACCTGGACATAGTGGCCATGGATGGCGCGGCAGGGACGCTGGTGGGGGCTGGGGCGGCTGGCGGCGCCGAGAGAGAACTCACCCTCCCCCACCCGCGCTGGCGCGAGCGCCGCTTCGTCACGGCCCCCCTCGCCGACCTGGCCAGCGCAAGCGATAGCACTGGAGTCGGTAATGTGGACCTGGTGCTCGCCGAGGCGGCGGCGGCGGAGGCGGCGGCGACGGTGGGCGACGCGCGTGCCGCGCTCGCCGCCGCGCTCGCGCCCGAGCCGATGACGCCGCCGCCCTTGCCCGACCTGGCCCCAGTATTGCCGCTGCCGCGCGTCGGGGTGTGGCGGGTGGGCGGCATGGAGCGGGTGGGGGTCGTGGCGGTGCTCAACCTGACGCCCGACTCGTTCTCCGACGGCGGCGCCTTCGCCTCCCCCTCCTCCCCCTCCATCGACATCCCCGCCGTCGTCGCCGCCGCCCTGCGCGCCGTTGCGGATGGCGCGCGCATGCTCGACGTGGGCGGGCAGTCGACGCGCCCCGGCGCGGCGCGCGTCGCGGCGGCGGACGAAGCCGCGCGCGTCCTGCCCGCGCTGGCAGCGCTGGCGTCGCACCCGGCGCTCGCGTCCATCCCCATCTCGGTCGACACGTTTTATGCCGACGTGGCGGCCCGGGCGCTCGCGGTCGGCGCCGACATCGTCAACGACGTCTCGTGCGCGTCCGACCCCGGCATCGCGGCCGCCGTCGCGGCGGGCCGCGGTGCATACGTGCTGATGCACTGCCGGGGCGACGCGGCCACCATGGCGGGGCTGGCCGAGTATCCGGGCGGCCTCATCGCCGAGTCGGCCGCCGAAACGGCGGCCGCCGCCCGCCGCCTCTTCGCCGCCGGCGTGCCCGCCTGGTCTCTGATCCTGGACCCCGGCCTGGGCTTTGCCAAGGCGCCGGCAGACAGCGCGCGGTTGTTGGCGCGGTTGCCGGCGTGGCGGTCGGCGCTGCCGGCGCCGCTCGCGGCGTTGCCGGTGTTGGTGGGGGCGTCCCGGAAGGGGTTTCTCGGGGCGTTGGCCCGGCGACGGGAGCCGGGCGACCGCGACTGGGCGTCTGCCGGCGCGGCCGCTCTCGCCGCGTCATCCGGCGCCGCGCTCGTCCGCGCGCACGCGGTGCGCGGCGCGGCCGACGCGGCGGCGGTCGGTTGGGGGGGGAGGCTGGCGGCGGTGGAAGCGGGCGAGGGGGCGCAGTGAAATGATCAGAGGCGGGGCGAAGGGCTGACGGTGCCGGCCCGCGGCGTCGCCCCACACCCCGCCCCCGCACGCGGCAACCATGGCGTCCCCACTCGCTGCAGCCTGCTGGCTGGCGTTGCTCGCTTGCGTGAGTGAGGGCGCTGCGCCGGGTGGGGGCCGGCGGGGCGGCTGGCGCGCGGTGCCGACTGATGCCGCGGCGCCACCCCTCCTACAGCCAATCGATGCTCGTCCTGATCCAGACATTGGCACAGTGAGTCCAAACACTGTCCCCGGCGGTGGCGCTTGGGCCGCAGAGCGGCCCCTGGCGGCAGCGCCGGCATCGGCATGTGGCGACGCGTCCATCTCGGCTCTCCCGGCGGATGGAGACGCAGGCACACTGCCACTGATGGCTGTGGGTAGCTTGAGCGCTCTAGCTAGGTGCGAGCGGTGGGTCAACCGTGGCCGGATGGGCGCTGCGCGGGGGCGACGCCGCGCGCCCCGACCCCCGACCCTCTCCCAGCGTCCTGCTGCCGCCCGCCCAAATGACCGTCGCCCAGTTCGCGGCGTTCCCATTGTTGATCTCGCCCGTCAACCCCGGCGATTCCGTGGTCCCTGCCGGCGACCGCCTCTGCCTCACGACGCCGCCGCCCGGCGCTGCTGGCACGATCGCCGTCGTCGCGTGCGGCGTCCCTGGCGCCGCAGCCGGCACAGCGGTCACGTTCGAGGTGGCCAACGCGGGCGACGGCGCGGGCGCGGGGCCCGCGCTGGAGCTGCGCGCGATGCTGCGCCTCCGGCAGGCGCTGCCTGGCGGCCCGCCCGCCGTCGGCGACGGGTCGTCGCCCGCCGACACCTCTCCTCCCCAATGCCTGGCCGCTCTTGGGAGCGTGCTTGGCCTGGGGCCTTGCGGAACGGCCGCAGCCCGCTGGCTCGCAGCGCCAGCGTCGCCGCCTAGGAACGGAGAGGCCACGCCGCCGTCCGGATGGACGACGCACACAGGCATCATGTTGGCCAATCCGTCGTCCGGCCTCTGCGCTTCCGGCGACGGCCGCCTGGCCGCGTGCGACGTGGCGGCCGACGGGCGCGTGTTTCGGCTGTGCGCCGCGCCGGGGGCGTGCGCGCGGTTCGGTGTGCCGGCGTGTTGAGGGGTGAAGGACGGTGCGTAGTGGTGGCGTGTAACGAGTCTAAAGGGTGACGATGGGACGGAGAGAGAGCGGCCAGGTCGACGGCGGCCGCGGCGGTGCCCCACTCTGCCCTCCCGCGCCCCGCTTTGACCCAGGACCAGGTGCGGACGCGCTCGTGTCTCTTGCGCCCGCGCGCGGGGCGCCGTGGATCTTGGGGTGGCGCCGGGCGCGGGCCGGGGCCGACGGCACGGCATGCGGACCCACGCGGCCCCTCCCCCACGCCTCGCTCACCAGCCGCCATGCAGCGCGCCTCCTTCCTTATCGTTCTTCTCGTCGCCCTGGTCGCCCTGGCTGCCCCCGTGGCGGCCTGGTGGGAGTGGCGGGGGTGGCAAGGGTGGTCCGAACAAGGTGCGCCCGCGTCGGTGGAGGCAGCGGACCTTGCGAGAACGATCGACGGGCTCCGATCAGTCGCCCCCATGGTCGGCGCGCAGAAACAGGGGGAGGCGCGGGGAGGCGCCTTGGGGATGCGCCCAACTTCGATGAAGCCTGATCCCGCCGTTTTCCACCCCCCGCCGACAGGCCGCGACCGCGAGTGGTGTGGGTGGTTCCCGAGGCCTCCGTGCCCGTGAGTGAGGGCGGGAGGTGGGCTGCGGGCTTGCGATGACGTTTTTAGCCCACAAACGCCGACCCGAGCCCCCAACTCCTCACCAACAGCATGTGCGAAGGCCCGCCGCTTCCCGGCGGCGGCCCCGGCTGCGCGTGGCGCAACAACCAGGTGCGGGAGGGAAGCGGGGAGTGGGAATTGGCGGGCCGCCGATGCCGGGCCGGGCCGCCCGGCGCGCGGGGCGACCGGGACTTCTCCGAAAGCCCTTCGACCCCAAACCCAACCCCGACGCGCCCTGTTCATCCGTATCTTCAGTGGAACGACGGCCCGTGCAATGACTGGGCTTGCAACAACGGCGGCCGCCCTGGGCCGCGTTAGACACCCCTCCGGGTTGTTTCGGGGTCCGCCGCCCGCCCGGTGCTCGGGTGGGAGGCTTTGGCGTACTAGCTTAATACGGGCGGTGACCGCGCGTGCAAAATAACTAGCGGCGCGAGTCGGGGGGGTGTCGCACGCGGCCAGCGCCAGCGCGTGCCGCGCCGGCCCCCGGCGGTGGGGGCATTGCTATACTGTTGCGACCCGGGACCGACGAAATTGACAGCAGACAAAACACGCCACGCCTCACCCTCCTCCTTCCGCCGCGAATCGCCGGCAAAAGCGCGCGAGCGCCGCGTGCGCGTCGCCGTACCCCGACGCCACCCTCAAGCACGGCCGCATCCACGCCGGCAGCTTGGCCGTGGGAGGAGGGCGCGATGAAGAGGGGGGAGCGGTGTAGCGGACATCGACCAGCAGCACGGCCGCCCAGTCACGCGCGTGCCGCACGACGCGGCCGACCGCCTGGTTGACCGCCGTCATGGCCGAGTCTTCGTACAGCCTCCGCCCAGCCCCTGCCCTCGCGGCATCCAAAAAGCGGACGCGCTCGGCGAGCTCGGCGTCGGCCGGGTTGGGGAAGGGCAAGCCGACGATGACGACGAGCCGGCCGAGGCCGTCGCCAAAGTTGATGCCTTCGGACAGTTTGGCCCCGATGACGCAGAGCATGAGGGCGCCACCGGTAGAGGGGGCAATGGCAGCTTCGGAGAACGCGGTGAGAGCGGCCGCCGACGCCGCCGCCGACCGCGGCTCGATGAAAACCTTCTTCTTCCCTTCCAACCGCGCATACGCCCCGGTCGCCTGCCACCGGTCGATGACCGCGCCCATGTAGGCAAACGACGGGAAAAAGGCGACGACGCCGGAGGGCGTGATGGACACGGCGTTGAACAGGACGCGCCCCAATTCATCGATCATGCCCCCTCCATCCCGCCCGCGCCCGTGCCGAAAGTCGAGGGTCACCCCCGTGGGGCCGACGCCGAGCGCAGTGGCCAGCAGGCGGTCGGGCGGGAGGACGTGGCAGCACGCGAAACGGGCGGCGGCGTCGGACGCGCCGCCGGGGAAGAGCTGGGCCTCGAGCGACGCCGACGGCTCGAGCGTGCCCGACGCCAGCACGACCGCCCTCGCGGACGCCAGGACCGCGCCAAAGCGGGCGCCGGCGTTGAGGAGGATGAAGCGGAGGGAGGTGGCGTCGGCGATGACGCGCCCGTCGGCGTCGGCGGTCGTCAGGGCGGCCAGGAAGGAGGTGAGCGCGTGCAGGGCGGCGACAGGGGACGGGTCGTCGTCGTCGCCTCCGCCGCCGCGCCTGGAAGCGACGACCCTGCCGGCGGCTGCCGCGTCGCGCGCCGCGGCCGCCACCGCGGCCCCTGCCACCTTGGGCACCGCCTTGCGCTCGCGCAAGCTCGCGATCAGCCGAAACGCGTTGACGTTGTCCAGGCCGGCGGCGACGGCGAATTCGTCGATCTTGAGGGCGCGGGACGAAGAAGAAGACGAGGGGGCGGCGGTCGAGGCTTCCTGCCCACCCCAGCCTGCCCGCACCACGCCTCGGCACATGGCCTGCAGCGTGTGCACGTCTTTGCGGGTGGCGGGACCGAGGCGGGCCGAGTAGGTGAGGAGGTAGTTCGACAGCGCGGCGTCGGCGACGGCGGCGGCGCGCCGCGTGAGCGCCGCGCTCGCCGCGCCCGCCACCGCCCCTGGCAGGTTGTGCGCTTCGTCGACGATGATGACGGAACGTTCCAACTTCACCCCCATCGCGGCCCGGGCGTCGGCGGAGAGGAGGGCGGGGTAGGGCAGGAAGATCACGTCGGCGTCGCGCGCCGCTTCCCGCGCGCCGTAATAAGGACAAGCCCCAATCTCCCGCCCCGCCGCCGCCATCTCCTCGACGTCCAGCGGAGAGGCCAGCAGCGCATCGCGCAGGCGTCGGCGGGCGCCGCCGGCAGGGGCGCGAAAAGGGCAGCCTTTGGCGGCCGGCCCGCGCCCACCGGCCGCTTTGGCCGCTTTGGCCGCCTCCCGCTTGCCGCGCGTCGTCTGCAGGTCCAGGCAAGCTTCGGAAATGCGCGACGCCGACCCCAAAGCCAGCACCGAGTCGTTGACGCACAACGCCGCGCGCGACGCGAGCGAGACCGACGCGACGCTGCCCGCAAACCGCGTCCGCCTCAACTCCCCCACAAACTGGGCCAGCTGGGAGTGGGTGCGGGACGTGACCACGACGCGCACGCCGGCCGCGCCGGGGCGGTCGGCGTCGGCGTCGGCGTCCGAGGAGGACGCGCCGCCGTCGGACGAGGGGGGGGACGGGGGCGCGGCCGCCCTTTTGGCGCCGGGGTCGTCCTCGTCGTCGATGATAAATTCGGCGTCGCCAGAGGCGGGCGCGGGCGGGCGCCGGGCGGCGGCAGCAGGGGCCGGCTTGCGCGCCGCCACGGCGGCCGCCGCCTTCCTCCCTCCTTCCAGCGCGGCATCCCGCCGACTCCGCGCCTTGGCCAGCCGCTCCTGGCGCCGCGTTTCAGCGGCCTCGGCAGCCGCGGCGCCCCGCTCCGCAGCCGCCGCGGCCAACCAGGGCGGCAGCGACGCGCCCGCGACCGCCGCCGCCGCGTCGGCCGCCCTCGTCGCCGCCGCCGCCGCCGCTTCCGCGGCCCGCTTGTCCTCCAACCACGTGAGTGCGCCCACGATGAGGGACAGCGTTTTGCCGGTGCCGGTCGGGGATTCGAAGAGGGCGAGGCCGCCAGCGTCGAGCGCGGAGTACAGGGCCTGCATGAAGTCGGTTTGGATGCCGTACGGCGGGTGGGGGAAGGCGCCGAAATCGCGGTCTGAGGGAGGAGGGAGGAGGTCGCAAGACGCCACGATGCGTGATGCGCGCCGTGGGGCGCGCTCTAGCCTCCCACGCGCCCATCCCCAGTGCCCAACCCCCATCACGTACATTGTGGCGCCTTGGCGGGGGGCGAGCGCGGCGGCGGCGGCGCTTGCGCCTTCTTTTCCGCATCGTCCGCGACCACAGCCGCGACCCCTCGCCCCGCGGCGGGTGTCGCCATGGCGGCGGGGCGCGCGCCCGAAATCGCGCGGGCGGGCGGTGCGCGGGACGCGCCGCCCGAAGAGTGTCACCCGCGGCCGCGCGCCGGTGACCGCACTCGAGCGATCGGGCCCCCGCCCGGCGCCCACCGTTTGCCTTCAGCCGCGGCCCGGCCTTACGCACGCCGCGCGAGGCGCGCCGGCCGCCTGACCCCCCCCGCCGCCGCCGCCACGCCCCATCCGCCGCCATGGCGACGCGCACGTCCTTCCGCCCGCGCCCGCTGGACGTGCACAAGCAGGTGTGAAGAGTGGTGGGGATGGGGTGAGGGATGGGGGGCTGGCGGCCGCCCTCGCGCGCCGCGCCGCGACCACCCCCTTCTCTTCCTCTCTTCCCCATAGCTCGCCCTCGTGCGCGACGTCGACGCGCTGGATGCCGCCCCCGACGCCCCCGCGCGCGATGTGACGCACGGGCACGAGACGCTCGACGCGGAGAATGAAGAGGTGAAGATGGTGGCCGCACCCGACGGCGCCGCCGGTGCCGCCGAGATCCCCACCCCCGCCGTCGCCAACGTGGCCTCCTACGACCTGGACTACCTCCCCACCTACACCGTCACCCCCGCCTACGTGCGCGCGCGCGCGGTCGCGGTCGCCGCCGGTGCGGCGGCCGGCGTCGGCGGCGCGGTCGGGTCGCTGTCCGGGGTGGCCGGCGCCGCGGGGCCGGGGCCGGGGCTCGGTGGCGCCGACCCAGATGACGATGGACCGACCATGGTCGAGTACGATGCCGACACGGAGGATGAAGCGTGGCTCGCAACCGTCAACGCCGACGGCCAGCCCCGCGTCCCGCCCTCGGTCCTGGAAGAAGTCATGTGGCGCCTGGAGCTCGTCAACGCGGCCGCCACCGACGCCGCCCTGTCGGCCGCGGGCGCCCTGGCCGCGGAGCGCGCGTCGACCGCGGCCGCCGCGGCGACCGACCACCTCCCCAAGCGCGACGCGGTCGCCGCCCTCGCCGCCGCCACCGGCCTGCGCCCCGCCTTTCTCGGCCGTGTGTACGACCACTGGCGCCGCAAGCGGTCGCGCGCGGGGCGGCCCCTGCTGCGGCGCCTGCGCGCGCCGACCGCGCCGGCCGACACAAACCCGTTTCACGTCTTCCGCCCGCGCGAGCGCGCGCACCGTCCCCAGACCCGGAGGCGGCGGGAGGCTGGAGACGACGCGTCCGACCGCCTGCGCGCGCTGGCGGCCAACCTGCGGCGGGCGGGCGAGGTCTTGGAGTGGACCGCGCGCCGCGAAGCGCGCAAGCGCGCCCTCGCCTGCGTGGAGGCCGCGACCCAAGTCCTGGCCCTGGGCCTGCGGCACGACCCGCGGTCGCGGCACGACGCGCTCGAGGCGGACGCGGCCGCGGTCGCGCGGTCGAGGGCGCCGCGGCGGCCGGCGAGGCTGGCGCCTGTGGCCGAGGCGGGCGGGCCGCCACCCGCGTCCGCAGATGCCGTGACCGCGGACGCGGCCAAGGCGGAGGCGTGGGCGCGGGCGGCGGACCCGGTGGCCACGCTGCCGCCGCCACCGCCGCGCGCCGACGTGCCGGAGTTTCCGCCAGAGACCGTGGACGCGGCCCTGGTGGCCCGCCTGGGCGACGGCGCTCCCGCGACACCGGATTGGGCGCCGACGCGGGGGGGGTACCAGCCGCGAGCGGGGCGGTGCGGGCGGCTCTGGTTCGACCCGCCGCCGGCCGCGTTGCCGCCCTCCCCCCCCCCGCGCCCCTTGCCCTGGGACGCGCCCACGCACCCGTACGGCGAGGCGACGCCGGGCGCCGTCCTGGAGCTGCTGGCCATGCTGCAGCGCGAGAAAGAAGCGGCGGCAGAGGCGGGGGCGGGCGGCGCGGCCGCGGCCGCCGACGGGCCCGTCACCGACGGCGCCGTCAAGCCAGAGCCCGCGGCCGCGTGAGGAGGGCCCGCGCGTGCAACGCTGGGTCGTTCTCGTGGTCTCTCTTCACGCACGCCCCTGCCTCCACCCTCCCCCCCCCTTCTCTCTAGGGCACTTTGGCGGTGTCGGTGTGCACGACGGCGTCGCCGTCGACGTCGCCGTCGACGACCAAGGTGATCTCCGCCGCCGCGGCGGCCGCGCGCGCTTCGGCCGCCGCCTCGGCGTCCCCGCCGCACAGCAGCAGCGCCGCCGTGCCCGCGGGGTCGTACTCGAGCGCGTCGTCGTCGTCAAACATGTCGGCGAAAGTGTCGCGCGAGGACGCGACGACGCGGACCGAGGTCGGGGCGCCCGAGCGCGGCGCGCCGCCGGGGCCCGCGGCGGCTTCCGCGGCCCAGGCGTCAAACTGGTCGCGCCACACCAACGACGACGCGGACTCCGCGCGGTAGTAGACGACGATGGATTTGCGCAGGTGGAGGGCCAGAGGGGAGGCGGACGGCGGCGCGGTCAAGAGCGCGCGCGCGGTCGCGATCCCCGACCCCGCCGCAAACACGACGACCGTCGGGTACGCAAACGCGCCCGCAAGCGGTTTGAGGTCGGGGCCGGTGCCGCGAAAGGGGCCGACCTCCAGAGGGTCGCCAGGGACGGCAGCCCACAGGCCGGGCGCAGCCTTTGGCTCGACCCACACTCCGACCCGCGCCCGCGCGGTCACCGGCTCCCGCACGGTTTTAATGTCGCCGGAGCGTTGGTCGTTGCGGGCGGCGATCAGGGCATCGTGGTTGGCCAGGGGGCCGGGCGGCGGCGTCGCGACGGGGAGTTCGACCTCCACCCCCCCAACCACCCGCACCGACGCGCGCTGGCCCGCCGCCATGTACGCGTTGCGCAGGGGGACGCGCTCGCGGGAGACTTCGACGTCGAGCGTGAGGAGCGCGACGGCGCCCGGGACGAGCTCGTCCCGGGACACCAGTTCCGCCGCCCACCAGTCGGGCTGGTCGTCCGCCGCAAAGGGGGCGACGTACCACTTTTCGCGGCCTTCATACTGCAGCAGGTCGTCGTCCGCGGTGGGCGTCGCGCCGCCCATGCCGGCGCGGGGAGGGGGGGCGTGGGGCGGCGGCGCGCGACCGGCGCGGCGCGGCGCGGACGCCCGGGCGCCGGGCGGCGGGGCCCGCGGTCGGGCGGTGGGGGCGGCGCGCATTGGGGAGACGAGGGAAGAGGAGAGTGGCGGCGGCCCGCGCGGCCCGACCCGCTCGCGCCTGGCCGCGCGGGGTCGGTTGCACGCGCAGGCGACCTCCCGCGCGCCCCCGTACGAAGTATTAGTAATGCAAGCATCGCCGGCGCCGACCGCGGGCACCGCGGCCGGGCCGGCGGCATGGACAAGGGGGCGGGCCGGGCTCGCGCCGACACCCTCCCTCCTCACCCCGACCGCGCCACCGCATTTTTCGGCGCCGCCGGCGCGGGCGCTGGCGCGCCAGCCACCCTCTCCACGAGCGCCTGCGGCGCGGCCGCGGGCGGCGGCGAGGTGACGACCGGCACCCACACCTCCGACCGCCGCTTGTCGACCGACGTCCCCGGCCCGTCGTACCCCACAAAGTAGTACGGGTCGGACGTCGGCGACGCGACGATGTACTTGCCGCGCGCGGCACCGAGGGCGGCCTCCATCGCCTGGCGGTCGACGAGGCCGCGCCCGTCGACGGGGCCGACAAAAGAGCGGACAGCGACCCGCATCGCGGGCCACGTTTGGACGGTGACGGCGCCATCGGATTGCGCGGTGGCCGCCAGGTCGGGCGAGATGAGGAAGGAGGCGGTCGAGGGGGTGCCCGGGGGGCCGATCTTGTACACGACAGGGGCCGTCATGGGAAAGCCTTTGCGCGTGATGTAGTCGAGGTTGGAGCGGAAGCCGTCGGCGCGCATCATCTGAAGAAAGCAGGGAAGGGGGGCATGATTTTTTTTGTTGGTTGGGTTTGGGGCATGCCGCGCCGCTCCTCCCTCGGCTCCTCGCGTGGGCGGCCGCCCGCATGTCGACGAGAGACACGAGACCCGCGCGGCGAGGCAAGCACCACGCCCCTCTTTTCTCTCGTCTCTCACCGGAAACGGGGTCGCCGCGTCGACCGTGGTCGTCGCCCACGTAGCTGGCGCGTAGTCGCGCACCTCGACGGACGCGTCGGGCGATCTCCAGACGACGGTGAATCTGAGAAGAGAGGGAGGCGCCATCGCATCGCGCGCGCTGGCGCCACGGCCGCCCGCAGCGCCCTCCGACCCCTCTCCCTTCTCACTCGGGGCAATACAAATCCTTGCAGAATGTGGGCTTGGCCCAGGACGCGGGCGCGGGCGCGGGCGCGGGCGGCGCGACGACCGCGAGCGATGGCGCGGGCGCAGGCGCACCGCGGCGCGCGGCGGCCGCGCCGCTGGCGAGGGCCAGGAAGGCGAGGAGAAGGCGCATATTGAGAGAAAAGGGAGGGGGACGGGTGTGTCGCAGCTTCGTCGTGGCGCGCGCGCTCTCTCTCTTCCCTTCTCTCACACCGCCGCCCCCGCCTGGCTAAACTGTTTGTAGAGCACGTCCCGCACGACGAAATACTCGTCGCACAGGGGCCCTTCGACCACGAGCTCCTGGGCGGCCGCCGCGGCGGGCGCCGAGCGGCGGACGACGACGCGCCCCGCGCACACGAGCGCGCCGCCGCCCGCGGCGAACGCGGAGGGCACGCCCGCCGCGCCCAGCGCGGCGCGCAGGTCAGACAGGCGCACGTCGCCGACGAGGGCGCCGCCCCGGGCGGCTGCGCGCTCGGCCGCGGGCAGCGCGGCGAGCGCTTCGCCCGGCGCGGCGGGCGGCGCGAGCACAGCGTCCAGCCACCCCGCCTCGGCGCCGCCGCCGCATGGAGTCAACGACACGGAGGCCAGGGCGGCGTCCGAGAGGGCGACCCGGAACGAGGCCGCGCCGGCCGACGCGTCGGCGGTGTCGCCGTCGGCGGGGGTTGCAACCGTGCCGGCGCCGCCGTCGCCGGCGACCGAGGCGGCCAGGGCGGCGAGTTCGTCCGTCGAGGCGCCCAACAGCACGCAGTGCAAAGGCGCCACGGCCGCCACTATGTTCCTCAGCCCGCGCGCGTCGGCGCGCCCGCGCGCGTCGCCCACCGCGAGCCGCGCGCGCACCGGCAGCCGCGCCGGCGCGAGCACCGTTTTCGCCGGCGGCTCCGCGACCACGGGCGGGCGCGCGGGGAGCGGGGCGAGCTCGTCGTCGTCGTCGCGGCGGCCGCGCGAAGACGGTCCGAGGCCGCGCGCGCGGCCACGGCCACGGCCGCCGCCGCCGCGGTCGCCGCCGCCGCCCATGGCGCCCATGGCGCCATCGGCTTCGTGCTTCACGTCGCCGGGCAAGGACAGGGCGCCGTACTCGTCCCACGTGCGCGCCCCCCCGCCCCCGTCGCCGGGCCACGCCCCCCCCTCGTCCGGAAACATGGGCGCCACCGCGTCGGCCGGCGGCACAAAGCCGTCGACCAGGACGTCGGACGCGCCCACGGTGGCGGCGTCCAGGGCGGCCAGGGCGGCGGTGTCCGGGGCGGGGGGTGGGGCGGTGGCGGCGGACGCGGCGGTGTCGTCGCCGGCGTGCGGGCGGAGCACCGTGTCGACGGCATCGGCGTCGACGCGGGGCGGGTTGTGGGCGTGAGGGTGCGGGGCGGCAGAGGCGGCGTCTTGCTCCTTCCGCCACGCCTCGAGTGCCTCCCCCTCGAGCGGCACGCGGTGCGCCACCGTGAGGTCCAACACCACCTCCGCCCCCCCCGCCGCCGCCGCCCGCTCCAGCAGCGCCGCTGCGGTCGATCCCGCGGGCGGCGGCGCGGGCCACACGATGGCGCAGCGCGGGTCGGGCGCCCAGCGCAGGAACAGGTCGCGCGCGAGCCCCGCGTCGAGCGAGTCGAGCGTCGCCACCACGCACTTGGGGCCGGGCGGCAGCCGGTCGACGTCGGCCAGCGTGTGGCACGGCGTGACGGCGCGGCAGGCCAGGGGGTTGTCGCGGCCGGCGTCGAACGCCGACGAGAGGACGGCGCCCGTCCACTCGAGTTGGGACCGCGCGAATTCCAGCGCCGAGAACGCGACCGGCGACGCGAGGGCGAGGGGGTAGGGGAGGCGGCGCGCGGTCCAGGCGGCGTCGAGGCCGACGATCAGGTCGAGCGCGCGGCCGGCGGTGGGGGCGGGGACGAGGACGCACCCATCCCTCCGCAAAGCCGCGAGCAGGGTGTCGACGATCCATGCATCGGCCGCGGGAGGTGGGCGCGGCGGGGCGGAGGCGGCGGGCGGGACGCCGGCGACGAGCAGCGCCGCCCTTGCCCCGCGCGAAGGCACCGCCCCCAGCCCCGCCGCGTCCAGCAGCCGCTCCCGCGCGTGGTTGACCGCGGGCGCGTACAGTATGGTGGCGCCGCCGGGGGTGGCGACCTCCCAGACGGCGCCGCCCATCGTGACGCCGGCGGGGCGCGGGGTCAGGGTCAAAGAAAAAGGGGTTGCGGTCGATGAATCGTCGTCCCCACCGTCCATGGCGTCGTCGCCTTCATCCGTGTCTGTTGCTGACGTGTCAATTTTCAAAACGTAGCGTTGGGCATACCTCAAAACGGTGACGCGCGCAAACGCGGCGTCGACCGCGGCGAGGTCGCCGTCCGCGGGCACGCCGGGCGGCGGCCGCACCGCGGCCCGGGCCCGCGACCTCGCCGCGTCGTAGAGGACGAGCTGGCCGAGGCGGTGCACGGGGACGGTGGCGAGGACGGGGGAGGTGGGGGGGAGGGCGGCCACGATCGCCGCCAGCGCCCCGACGTGTTCCATGTCGGCGTGGGAGAGGAGCAAGGCGTGCGCGGTCGACGCGGCGGCCAAGGCAGCGGCGACAGCGGGCGCCGGCTCGCCGCCGACGTCCGCGCCGGGCGTCGGCGGCCCGCCCTCCGCTTCCAACGCGTCGCTCCACCCCGCGTCCAGCAGGATGCGGGCGCCGTCCACGGTCAGCAACGAGCAGAGGGGGCCGGGGCCGCGCGCGCCGAAGATGGGGGTGAGTTCGACGCGCATGGTGGTTTGGAGGCGGCGCCCGCGCACGGGGCGCGCGTGCGGCCGCTCGTGCCGCGGCGGGCAAGGGCGGCGAAGAGCGCGAGCCTGGGGCCAAATTGTGGCCGCCGCCACTCTTCGGCGGCGGCCGCACCGCCAATCATGAGCCCGCCCCCCTCGGGCCCCCCCCTGCCCCTGCACAAATCGTTCGCCGCGTCCGCGGTCGCGGCGTGCACGGCGGAAGTGTTGACCCTGCCGCTCGACATGGCCAAAGTGCGGCTCCAGTTGCAGGGGAAAGCGGCGGCCGGGGCGCCGCTCAAGTACAGGTGAGAGGATGGGGTCGTGCAGATGTGGTGGAGGGATGAGAAAGGAGCGCCGCGCGCCCACACACACCCTCTCCTCTCCCGCTTAGCGGCCTCTTTGGAACTGTCGCCGCGGTCGCGCGCGAGGAGGGCCCCGCCGCCCTGTGGAAGGGGATGACGCCGTCCCTGCACCGGCAGGTGGTGTACGGAGGGTAGGAAAAGGGAGGAGGGGAGAGGAGAGGGGGACGAGGTGGGCCGGTCCCGAGCACCCCTCTCCCACCACGCAGCCTCCGCGTCTGCCTGTACGACCCCGTCAAGCGCGCCATCGCCGGCCCCGACGGCGGCGACGGGCTCCATATTAAAGTGGCGGCGGGCCTCGCGACCGGCGCGCTGGCCATCGCGGTCGCGTCGCCGACCGACCTCGTGAAAGTGAGGATGCAGGCGAGTACAGGAGGCAAGCCGCGGTACGCGAGCGCGATGAGCGCTTATGGGACGATTGTGAGGACTGAGGGTCTCGGAGCTCTGTGGACGGGGTTGGGGCCGAACGTGGCTAGAAACGCGATCATTAATGCGGCCGAGTTGGCTTCCTACGACGCGATCAAGCAGGCCATGCTGGAGGCCGGCGCGCCGGACGGCGTCCCGGTGCACCTGGGAGCCGGGCTGGGGGCAGGATTTTGTGCCGTTGTCTGCGGGTCACCGGTCGACGTCGTGAAATCGCGGATGATGGGTAAGGAGGAGAGTGGGGGCCCGCCACCTGCCACCGCGGCGCGCGGCGCGGGCTCACGCTCACGACCCGCCGGCGGGGACTCTCTCCCTGTCCCCTGCCGGCCCGCGCGGCGCGGGAGAGAGTCGACACGGAGGATAGTTGCGGCCGCTCGGGGCCTGCTCGCGCCCGCGGCCGCTGGTTGACCTCCCGACACACTCGCACCTCCTTTAGGCAACACCTCTGCTTACAGTGGCGTGCTCGACTGCTTTGGCAAGACATTTAGGGACGGCGGCGTGCGCGCTTTCTATAAAGGGTTTTCCTCAAACTTTGCACGGCTGGGGTCGTGGAATGTGGCGATGTTTTTGGCGTTGGAGCAGGCGAGGGGGGCGCTGCGGTGAGAGTGAGAGAGAGACGGGTGGGGGGCGCACTGTCTTTCTTTGTAGGGGTGGCGCGACGCTGGGCAGCGACAGGCGCCCCGGCGGTTTCCCCGCCGCGGCTTCCGGGGTGCGTCGGCGCCGCGGGGCTCGGGGGCTTGCACGGGCGGTCGCCGCGGGCCCCCCTCCTCTCGCCGCCGCCGGTTTCGGCGCAAACCGGGCGCCTCTGGCCGCCGGGCAAAGCGTGAGCGGGCGCGCGGTGGGCAGTGGGGGGGAGGCGAGAGTGGGGGGGGGGGGAGAGAGGCGCGCTCGAAACCGGCCGGCGCGCAAGGCGCCGGGGGGCGGCCCACGCTCCGCCGCCCGCCGCGACGCGCCAGCCGGGGTGCTTGGGGGGTGCAACGGCTTGCTGGATTGCACAGGCGGTCCATAGAGCCCCCCCGTTTTTTTCTGGCGGCGCCCGCGCGCGGACTTGCGCGTTCCTCCCCTCTCCATCCGCCTCGCCGCCGTGTCCGCTTCATCCGCCGCCGCCTAGTCGAACAAGCTGAAGCCCATGTCGTCGTCCTCCTCCTCCTCGGCTTCCTCCTCCTTCTCCTCGGCGGCGGCCGCAGCGCCGCCGCCGGACGCGCCGCCGCCGCCGCCGCCGCCGCCGCCGCCGCCCCCGCCGCCGCCCGCGCCCACGTTGGCAATCAGCTCCTCCACCGGCTTCTTGGCAAACACCTTGGCGTACATGCCGGGCAGGTAGGGCGGCGCGTCGACCTTGGCAGCCTTGAGCAGGGCCGCAATGTTTTCGGCCTAAAAGGGATGGGCGGGGACGTCGGCGGGCGGTCCCCGGATGGCGGCGCGGAGCATGCGCGGGCGCCAATCAGGGTGGAGCGGGCGGGCGAGGCGGGGCGGGGCGGGAATCGCGCGCGCGCCTGCGCGCCGGCGGCCGGCCGCCGCGCCGGCGCCGGGGGGCGCCGATCGGGGGCCGCGCCCCGCCCGCACGCGCTCACAACCGCCGCCGCCAGCCGATGAGGGGGCACGGGGGGCGGGCGGCGCCCGCCCGCCGCGCCGTGCGCTGCGCGCGCGAGCCGCCGCCCCGATCCCCGCGCCTGGCGCACGCCGGCCGCCCCGACCGCGCCCGATCGGCTCGTGCGCGCCCCCACACACCCCCGCGCCCGGCGGCCGCCGCGATGGCGCCCCCTTTCTCTCACCGAGACGTCCGCCCCGCCGTCGGACAGGATGAGCGACGCGTACACGCAGCCCAGGTCGGCGTTGGTGGCCATGGTTGGTTGGTCTCGAAGGGTGGGGGTTTCAGACGCAAAGTCCCCAACGAGAGTGCGGCAGCACGAAGAGCGGAGCGTCGAACGCGCCGCCGCGCGGCCCACACCCGCTCCGGCCGCTCCCGCGTCTCCCCTCTCTCGCTTCTGATGTCGGGCCCGCGCCCCGGGCGCGCGCGCGGCCCCGCCCCGCCGCCCCCCGCCGACGACCCGTACGCCTTCAGGGACGACGGCGCGGTGGATGCGGGCGGGTCGCCGGGCTTCATCACGTCGCTGCTCGTGGCCAGCGGGCGGTCGCCGCCGGTGAGGGGATGGGTGTGGGCGTCGCGGCGCACGCGTGGGCATCGGGGGCGGGACCGCCTCGGCGCCGCCGCTGTCCCCCGCGTCGATGCGAAGGCATCGAAGAGACGCCGCGGTGACCCGGCGCCGGCGCCCACACCCTTTTTTTCCTCAGTCGGCGTCGGACGGCAAAAAGTCGCGCTCCGGCCGCCGCCGCCCGTCTGCCGGCGGCACCAGACTGAGAGCGAGCAAAAGAGAGGCGCCGGTGGGCGAGGGCGAGGCCGAGGCCGGCGCGCCTCTCCCCGTGTGCGCGACCCGCCGCTCGACCAGAGGCGCGCCGCCCGCGCCTGCGCCGGTCGACGCCGACGACGCCGCGGAAGGCTCATCGCCGCCGCCGCGCCCCGCGAGCGCGGCGCTGCCGCCCCCCGCGCTCGGCGCGCCCCCTCCCCCCGCCGGCACGCCGCGCCCCGCGAGATCCTCTGCCCCGTCCCCCGTCGGCCCCGCGCCACGAGCCGCGTCGGCAGGGACGACCCGGGCGACGCCGTCCGAGCCGCCCGCGGCGCCCGCGCCGGTCGACGCCGCGTCGGCGCCGCGCCTCCACGCGCTCACTGGCGCGCCGCGCCCCCCACCCCGCCGCCCGCCTTCACCGCCTCCCCCACCGTCCCACATGGTCACCGTGGCCCAAGCGGCCGACGTGGGCGCCGCGTTTGACCTCCAGGATCGGCTCCTTTACGCTCTCGACGGCCTCGCGTCCCGGTCCCCGTCCGCCGCCGCGTCCGCCGCCGCCGACGTGGCGGACATTCTTGCATCGGCCCGCGGGCGGCTGGCGCTGCGGGCGGGGGGACTGTTTGGAGACGTGGCGTCGCGCGGCGCGGTGCTCGCGTCCACCTCCGACCCTTCCGCCTGCCTCGCCCTCGCGGCGGCTTACCTGCTCCTGGCCGCCGACCCCGGCGCGGGCGCCGCGCTGGCCACCGCGCCCGCGGCCGCTCTGGCGGTCGCGCTGCTCAAGGCAAGCGCCGACGCCGACCCAGACAAGGGCGCCGGCGGTCCCTCTGCTCCCCCTCTGGCTTCCCCCGACGCCGCCCGGCGCGCCCTGCGCCTGCTGCGGGCCCCCGCCCTCGCCCGTTTCGTCCCCGCTTCTGCTTCATCGACGCCTGCGGCCGTCGCCATGGTCGCCGTCGCGGGCGCCACCGACCCGCACGCGGATGGGGGTGGGGGTGAGGCGCTGCGGGTGGCGCTGGGCGAGGCTGGGGCGGTGGGAGCGCTGGCCACAGCGGCGGCCGAAGCCGAGGCCGCCCCCACCTCCGACTCCTCTCTGTGGACTGTCAACGCCGCCCTGACCTGCCTGGAGCACCTCACGTTTGCCTGCCCCCCCAACGAGGCTGCGTTGCTGACCGCGACGGTAAGCGGCGGCATCGCGCTCCCCGCCTGGCTCGTCGGCGCGGCAACCCGCCTCGCGGCCCGCCTCCCCTCCTCGTCCGCTGCCCACACCGCCGCGCTGTCGGTCGCCATGAACGCGACACAAGGAGGCGGGCCCGGGAGGGGGCCGGTGCTGGAGGCGGGCGGGGTGTGGGCGGCGCTAGCGGCCGTGGCGGCGGCGCTGCCGGCGGGGCCGCCGTCGCGCGCGGCCGACGCCGCCGCCGCCGCCGCCCACGCCCGCACCCTGGCCGTCGCCCTGGGCCTCTTCATCAACTTGGCCGACGGCGACGGCGGGGGAGAGGCCGCGGCGGGGGCCGCGGCGGCCGTGCTGCCGGCGCTCGCACGGCTCGTCGCCGCCGCGCCCGACGCCTCGGCCCCCGACGCCGCCGACGTCACCGCCGACACCCTAGCCCGGGACGAGGCCGGCGGCGTGGCGTCCATGGTGCAGGCGTACGCGGCGGTGGCGCTCGGTTTCGTGGTGGAGGCGGGTGGGGCCGACGCGCGCGCCGACGCCGACGCCGCACTCGCGCCCGCGGGCGGCCTCGCCGCCGCCGCGGCCGCCGTGCGCGGTTGCGCCGCGTTCTACACAAACACGGGCGCGGTCACCCAGCGCGCGGCGGCGTCGCTGGCGCGCGTGCTGGCGTGTTTGGAGGGAGGGGGGTGAGAGCGAGGGCAGGAGAGACCGACGCACGACACGCCTCCCCACGACGTTTTTGCAACGGCCGCCAACGCAGCGCAGACGCGGGCGGGCACGGCGTCCCCCGGCGGCGCCCGCCACGGCCGCCCCCTGTACACGCGGCCCGCGTCTTCTCCAACGACCCCCAACATCCCTCCTCCCCATCCCCAACCTCCCCATCCCTCACGCCGCCGCCGCCAGCCGCGTCGCGTCCCGCAGCGCGGCCGCCGCCGTCGGTCGCCCGTCGGGCGCGCGCGCGAGCAGCGCGCGCACGAGCGCCGCGGCGGGCGCGTCGGCAAAGTGGACCCAGAGCGAGCCGTCGGCCTCGAAGGGCAGCTTGCGGAAGCCAAGCAGCATGGCGGTGACCTGGAGAGGGGGTGGGGTGGGTGGTGGGTGGGGCACTGAGGATAAGGAGCAGAGCGCGAAGCAGTGGCAGCTTTGCCTTAGCACCATTCTTCAAACAATCGCCGCCAAAGCCCTCCTCCCCCCTCTCCCCCCTCCCTCCCCCTCCCCACCTGCTCGTCCGAGTACGAGTCGCCGAAGAGGGGCCGCCCCGTGAGCAGCTCCCACGCGAGCACGCCGACGGCCCACATGTCAGTGGCAGGGTCGGCGACGGCGGCGGCAGGGGCTTCCGCGACCGACAGCGCCCGCCCCGCCCCGACATCGCCCGCCATGCGGCCCGCGGCGGCGGCGGCATCGGCGGCGACGAGCTCGGGGGCGGCGTGGCGCAGCGAGTAGTCGAGGGGCCCTTCGCCCCCCGCGCGCGCCCACCGCCCTCCCGGCACGCCCAGCTTCCACCGGCCGCCGTCGCCGTCGTGCCAGCGCAGGGTGGCGGGGCGAATGTCGCGGTGGACGACGCCGCGGGAGTGCAGGGCGGCGACGGCTTCGAGGGCGTTGACGAGGGCGGCCTTTGCCGCGGCCGGGGGCGCGCCGCGCGCGCGCGCGAGCCACTCGGCGACCGAGTGCCGGCCCCGCTCCGTGACCACGCCGGCCAGCGAGGGCGCGCCGGGGCCAAGGCCCGCGCCGCCGGCGGCCCCGCCCGCCGCGTCGGCGTCCCACGCGTCGAGCGCGGCGGCGACGCCGCGCGCGCCGCGCGCGGCGTCGAGGAAGCGCGTGGCGGACGCGAATTCGCGTTGGTCCACGTAGAGCGTGGCGCCCGCAGCGTCGCCGCCGTCAGAGGCGCGGAGGACGGCGGCGACGGTCGTCGCGGTCGCGACCGTGGCCGCGTCGACCGCCCTCCCGCGCACCGCCCCCCGGTCCAACAGCGCCCGCGCCACCGCGTGCAGCACGCCAGCATCCTCGGAGCCGGGCTCGGGCGCGGCGGCGGCCGCGCGGCGGGCGCGGGCCGAGGCGAGGACCGACGCGACGAGCGGCGCGGCCGACTTGACGGTCAGCCCCCCGACAAACGCGCTCAGCCGCGCGTTGGCCGCGTCCAGGCGGGCGGTGAGGTCGGCGGCCGACAGGGGCGCGCCCCGGTCGGCTGCGGTCGGCTGCGGCAGGTGGGAGCGCGCGGACGACGACGAGGGTTGCTGCGCGGCCGACCGCACGCGCGGGCGCGGCGCGCCCGCGGGCGCCTGCACGGACAGCTCGCCGGCATAGTCGCGCAACATTTGAATCGTCGACGTCACGCGGCCGTCGTCGCCCTCGGCCGCGGGCAGGATGGCGCGCGCCGCGCCGAGCTCGGCGTCCTTGGCCGCCGCGCGCGCCGTGGCCGCCTTGGCCGCCCGCCGCCGCCGCACGCACACGCACAGCGAGATGGCGATGGAGAGGACGAGGATCGCAGACGCGCCGGCCGCGACGCCAAGCGCCCAGAGAGGGACGGGCAGGGTCCACGCGGGCGCCGCGCGAGCGGCGTCGGTGCCGACCGCCCCGGGCGGCACCGCCACCCCGCGCGCCGCCAGCGCGCGCGCCAGCTCGCCCGACGCGGCCACGCGCGCGAGGCGGGTCTCGATGTCGGCCAGCGACTCGCCGGGGGGGGCCTGGACGCGGACGGCGACGTCGCCCAGCGGCGTGGGCGCAGACGGCGCGGGCGCCGCAGCCGCCGCGGCCGCGCCTTCCTGCCGCAGCCGGCGGCGCGCCTCGGTCCCCGGCGCCGGCGTGGGGGCCGCAGCGGCGGCGGGGCCGGCCGACACGGCGTCGGCGGGCACCTTCAACACGTCGGCGACGGCGGCGGCCACCGCGTCGCTCACCGAGGCGCCGTCCTTCATGGACGCCGCGCCCAGGTGGAGCACGGCGTCGACCGCGCCCGCGGACACGGGTTCAGGCGCGGGCAGCGGCGCGGTCCCTTTGACGACCGACCGGTCGGCGGGCACCACCCCCGCGGCGACCGCCTCCCGCCACGCTGGGTCGTTGGGCGCGCTCCTGGCCGCGCGCTCCAGCTCGGGCTCGGGCACGCGGGGGCCGGCGACCGGCCAGGGGAGCTGGGCGGAGGAAGCGACGGGCGCGGGCGCCGCAATCTCCGCCCCGACAATGGTCGCCGCCACCGCGGGCGCCGGCGTCTGCGTCGGCGTCGGCGTGCCGCCGGCCGTGGCCGGCGGGATGGGCACGGGCGAGGGGGAGAGGGGGCCGGCGAACGCCGACGCGGGCTGCTGGCCTTCGGGCGCGGTCCACGGCTGGGCCAGGGGGTGCGCGCCCGCGGTCAGCGCCAGCGCCATCACGATGGCGGTCAGCGTAGTGGCCTTCATGGCGGCGAGGAGGGGTCTGGGGGCGGGGAAAAAGGGGTGGGCGGACGCATACCGCGCAATGCGGCCCGCGCGTGGGCGCGCCGCGGCCGTCGACGGCGGTGCAAGCCCTGCCAAAATGAGCTTTGTGATAGCAGCTCACGTGGCAAGGGCGTTGCAGGAGCCACGAGTGCTCGCCCGCTCGGCACGGTGCGACGCCGCTCCACAACCGCCGCGCGTCGCGCGGGCGATGGGGCCACCCCACCGCACACCTGGCTCCCGCGGCGGCGGCGCGGACGGTTCGGCGACCGGGACTGTCGCGGTGGGCGGACGCGGGGGGCGCCGGGGAGGCGGAGAGTGTGGAGGATGCGCAGCGCGCGCGCGCGCTAGCCACGGCCAAACCCGTCGCGTAACAAAGCAACCCCCCAAAGCAAGCCCACCCGTCCCCCTCACCCATCCTGCTGCGCCGACCGCAGCCCGCCCGCGGCCGGCAGCGCGGCGAGCCCCGGCAGGCGGTCCGCGCCGCCCGCCGGGGCGTCCACGCGCGCCCGCTTGGCCGACGGCGGCCGCGGGGCGGGGGGGGGCATCGAGCCAGGAGGGGGGCGGGGCGAAGGGGGCGCCGGCGTCGTGGCCAGGGGCGTGGCCGGCGCGCGCGACGCGCCCGGCGACGCCGACGCTCGCCCGCCCGCCCCCAAAAAGAGCGGCGACGCCGGCACGTCGCCCCCGCCCGCCCCCGGCGCGTCACCGCCATCTCTGAACAAGTCGGCCAGAACCGAATAATTGATCTTGGAACTCAGTTTCCGCGCGGCGAGCATGCGCCGCGCCGCCTCCTCGGGCGACCCCGCGGGCGGCAGCCCGTCGTCCGGGCGTGCCCGCGTCTTGGAGCCGAGCGGGCGCCCGCGCGGGCGGCGGGCGGGGGCGGCGGTGGTGGCGGTCGTGGTCGCGCCGGCCGCCTCGGCGTCGGCCGCCGGCGCCGCCTCGGCCGCCGCGGCCGCTTCCGCGGTCTCGGCCGCGGCGGCAGCGACCGCCGATGCCGCCACCCCTCCGTCCGCCCGCGCCGCCGCGTCGGCCGCCGCGGCCGCCGCCGCCGCTTTCGCCGCCTGCGCCTCCACATAGTCCCGGTTGAGCTCGTCCCACACGCGGGCGCGCAGGGCGACTTCTTCCGCGGGGTGGAGGTAGGCGGCGGCTTCGTCGTCGTCGAGGTCGGAGAGCGCGCCGTCGTCGGCGGCGGCGGGGGGCGAGGGTTCCGCGGGCGCGGCCTGCGCCGGGACCGGCAGCTCCGGCGCTGGAGCCGGCGCCGCGGCGGCCGCGCGCCGCGCCCGCCTGACCGCCGCCGCGACCGCGGGCGGCGGCGGCGGCGCGGCGGGCGTCGCGATCGACTCCAGGCGCGCGGGTGGAGGGCGCGCGGCGCGGGAAGGGGCGCGGCGCAGCGGAGTGGGGCGGTCGGTGGCGGGCGACGCAGACGCGGACGCCGCGCGCCCCTCGGCCCCCGCCGCTTCCGACTCGAGCGCCGCCGCAAACCTGGTGCCGGCCGCCGTCTCGGCCGCGGCTTCCGCGAGGGCGGCGTCAAAATCGGCCTCGGCGTCGGGCGGGGGCGGGCCGGGGGCGGCGCCGCGGCCGCGGCCGCGGCCGCGCCCACGGCCCCTCGGCGACGGCGTCGCCTCGACCGGCGCCGGCAGCGCCAGCGCGGCGGCCTCCTCGGCCGCTTTCGCGGCCGCCGCCGCTTTGCCCACCCCGCGCGCGTACGCGGGCGGGTCGGCGCCGCCCGCGACGCCGCCGGCCGCGCCGAGAAACTCGGCGTAGCACGCGCGGCACATGCCGTGGGCGAAGAGGGGGCCGCCGGCGACGACGTGCGAGCACCCGGTGCGAGGGGGGCGGGCGGGCGCGGGGCGGCGTGCGGCGGGCGCGGGGCCGGCCGCGAGCGTGCGCGCGGCTGCGTCGGCCGCGTCGGCGGCGGCGTCGAATTCCGCGACCGTGAGCCCGCCGGCGGCGGTCGCCGCGAATTCGGCCACTCTGCGGGCGAGCGTCGCTTCGCCGACGTGGACGACCGCCACGATGTCGCGCCGGGAGCGTTCGTGGCCGTGGACGTGCGCCGCGACAAACAGCGCCGCGCCGCACACCCCCGACGGCCGGCGCCCGGTCTGCATCCAGTCGCGCTTCATGGACGCGACGAGGCGCAACGCGGTGGCCGCCACCGCGGGCATGGCGCGGCCGAGGCCGAGGCGGTCGGCAAAGCGGTGGAGGTAGAGCGACGGGTCGACGGGGCGTGCGAGCGCGGGGGCGCCCTCGAGCCGCAGCAGGCGGCACAGCTGGAGGAACACGGCGCCGAGCACGTACACGTTGACGTGGAGGGCGTCGGAGAAGTCGATGAGCATGAACGGTTTCGAGTCTTGGCGGCACACGACGTAGAGGCACGCCGCCGCGACGTGCGCCGTGCGCCGGCCGCGCGTAAAGTTCTTCTGCAGCGCGAGCCGGTACAGCCGGTGCGCCGCCTCGGCGGCTTCGTCCCGGGGCCGGACGGCGAGCCGGTCGACGAGGTGCGCGACCTCGGCCTTGCCCTTAGCCAAACTCTTTTCGTGCGAATCCAGTTGGTACCCGTACAGCCGCCCGCCCGCGATGCGGCCCAGCCCCCGCGTCGCCGCGACGTCGGAGACGTAGTGCCCGTCGGCGGTCGACTCGCCGCCGGGGCCTTTGGTGAACGTCGCGTCGGCCGAGAACGCGACGTCGTCCAGCACCCGCCCGCACACCGTGCACGCGGAAAAGCCGGCGGCGTCGTCCGCGTCGGGCTCGACGTCCGCGCGGCAGCCGGCGCACCAGACCATGGTGGACGGCAGGGGGGCGGCGGCGCGGGGGGTGCGGGGTGGCCGCCTGTCGCGTTCGCCCCTGGGGACGGGCTACAGTCGCTCTGCGACCGTGCCGGGCGGCGCAGTGGGCGCGCCGGCGGCGGGAATGGGCGGGTCGTGGGGCGGCGGCGCCGGCGGAGTGCCGTCGGTCGCCACCAGCGCGGCCACTCTGAGCGCCGCGGGCCGCGGCGCTGCGGCCAGGCGCCCGCTGCCGCCCGCCCGCATCCGCGCCAGCGCCCAGCGCCCAGCTCGGCCGTCCGGGCCGCCCTGCATTCCGCGACCAAGCGCCGCGCCGACACCAGCCCGCGCCTTCCTCGCCTCCCCCGCACCATGGCCTCCGCCAACCCCGGCCAAATGAAGTCGGCCGAGGACCGGCGCCGCGGGCGCGAGCTCGAGGAAGCGCGCAAGGCGGGCCTCGCGCCCGCCGCGGTCGACGACGAGGGCAACGAGATCAACCCCCACATCCCGCAGTACATGAGTTCGGCGGTGAGGGAGGGGGGGCGAGGGAGGGTGGGCGAGCGTTGGGTGGCGAGCGAGGGAGGGGCCGCGCGGCCACCGTCCCACCCTTCCCTCCGCACCGCCTCCCCAGCCCTGGTATTTAAATCCGGAGGGCGAATCCTTGAAGCACCAAAAAGACTGGCGCGACAAGCGGCGCGACCCCCTGGCCCCAGCGCGCGACCGCGGCGCGGTCGCCGGCCGCGCGACGACGTATCGGAAAGGCGCGTGCGCCAACTGTGGCGCGGCGACGCACAAGACCAAGGATTGTGTCGACCGCCCGCGGGCGCGCGGCGCCAAGCTCACGGGGACCGACATCGCGCCCGACGAGGCGACCGCCGTCGTCGAGCGGTCGACCTTTGACGGCCGCCACGACCGGTGGGAAGGCTATGATCCGGCCGATCACGCGACCGTGATCGAGTTTCACGAAAAGGTCGAGGCCGCGAAAGCGGCGGCCAAGCGGCGCGCGGAGCTCGAAAAGAGGTTTGGCGACGGCGCGAGCGCGGGCGGTTCCGCCCCCGCCGCCGGAGACTCGGACTCTGAATCCGACGGCGACGGTGACCGCGTCGCGGCCGCGGCGGACGCGCCCTTTGCCAAACTGGAAAAGGCGGTGCGGTCCGCGGGCGGCGGCGCGTCCGGCACCGTGCGCAACCTCCGCCTGCGCGAAGACACCGCCAAATACTTGCGCGACCTCGACCCCGACTCCGCGCACTACGACCCCAAGTCGCGCTCGATGCGGGGCGGCCCCGACGACGCCGCCGCGTCCGCCGACGGCTTCACGCGCGGCGGCGACGCGGGCGATTTCCTGCAGCTCCAAGCCCACGCCGCCGCCGCGTTCGACCGCGGGCACGACGTCAACGCGTTTGGCGCGCCGTCCCAGGCGGCCGCGCTGCACGCCGCGTTTCGCGCCAAGAAAGCGGCGCTCGACGCAGGGACCCGCGAGAAAGTGGTGGCTGCCTACGGGTCGGCGGCGACGGAAGTGGATGAAGCCACGCGGAAGCTGTTGCTGGGGCAGACGGAGGCCTACATCGAATACACACCCGCCGGCAAACCCGTCGGCGCCGCGCCCGCGCCCGCCGCGTCGCGCTATGAAGAGGACGTGCTCCCCGGCAACCACACGGCCGTATGGGGGTCGTGGTTTGATGTGCGGTCGGGCGCGTGGGGGTATGCGTGCTGCCGCGCGACGGCGCGCGCGGCCTACTGCCTCGGCGCCGCCGGCGCCGCCGCCGCCGCCGCGGCGGCGGACGACATGGCGGCCAACCTGGCGGCGCGCGCGGCGGCCGACGCGGCCAGGCGCGACGCCGCGGACGAGGCGGCCCCCGCGCCGCGGTCCGCCGCGCCGCCGCCGGGCGCCGCCGCCGCCCTGTGGGGCGGCGACGCGGGCGCCGACGCCGAGCTCGACCCGGAAAAGCTCAAGAGCGCGCTCGAGGCGCAGGAGGAGGGGCGGAAAGGCAAGAGGAGGGCGCGGGAGGAGGGAGGCGCCATCACGGCGGAGGAACTCGAGGCCTACCGCCTCAAGCGCGGCCGCGCGGACGATCCCATGGCTCCCGGTGGAGCGGGCGGAGGCGGCGGGACGGGAGGGTACGACTTTGTGTGAGGGGTCGCGTCGAGCCGCGTCGGCCGCGAGCGGGGGCAGCGACGCGCGCCGCCGCTCGCCACTCTCCCTCGGTGCCCTCGGGCGGCCGCTGTCCCCCACCCCCCCACCCGCGCCCGCCAATGCACACCCGCCGCGCGGCGGCCGTCGCGTCGGGCGGCGCCCCGAGCTCGGCCGAGGCGTGGTCCGCGGGCGCGCCCGCGCCGCGCGCGGGCGACGGCCCGCCGCCGCCGCCGCCGTTCCTAACCAAGACGTGAGAGATATGGGGTGGTGGGAGGGAGGTGGAGGCGGCAATGGGGCGCGGGAGCGCGGGCGGCGCGGCGCGGGACCCGCGGCGCGCCTCACCCCGCCCCCCGTCCCCCTCCCCCTCGCAGCTACGACCTCGTGGACGACCCCGAGACCGACTCCATCGTGTCCTGGGCGGCCGACGGCCGCAGGTGGGGGAGGGCGGGGCCGGAATGAGGGGGCGCGCCCCCTCGTTCGCCTACCCCGCCGCGGCCGACGCCCTTCCCCTCTTCACAGCTTCATTGTCTGGCGCCCCGCCGAGTTTGCGCGGGACCTGCTCCCCTCCCAGTTCAAGCACAACAATTTCTCGTCCTTTGTGCGCCAGCTCAACACGTACGGTTTCCGCAAAGCCGACCCAGACCGGTGGGAGTTTTCGAACGACCTGTTTACCCGCGGCGGCCGGGCCCAACTGGCCCGCATCCACCGCCGCAAAGCGGCCGCGGGAGGTGGCGGCGGTGGCGGCGGTGGCGGCTCCACCTCCGCCCGGGGCAACGCGCGCGCGGGCGCGCTCGCGCCCGCGCCGCGCGCGCTCGAACTCGGCGCGTTCGGCGGCCTCGCCGACGCAGTCGACGCCCTGAAACGCGACAAAGATCTGCTCGTGCACGAGCTCGTGCGCCTGCGGCAGGCGCAGGCCGCCAGCGACGGCGCGCTGCGCGCGCTCCAAGCGCGCGTCGACGCCGCCGACGCGCACACCGCGCGCATGTACGGCTGGCTCGCCTCGGTCGCGCAGAGCAACCCCGCGTTAGCCGCGCAACTGCTGGGGGCGCGGGGCGGGGGGCAGCTCGCGCTCGACGACGGGCGGCGGCGCAAGCGGCGCGTGACTGCGCGCCGCGCCGGCGACCGCGGCGACCGCGACTCGGTCACGCCCGACTCGACGGGTTCAGCGCCGGGCGACGGCGCGGTCGTGCAGTATGCGCCGCCACCGTTCCAGCTGGGCGCGGGCGGCGGCGTCGGTGTCGGCGCCGGCGGCGCCGCCCCTCCTCCCCTGCCCTCTTGGCCCGCCCCCGACCGCGCCCTGTCCGATGCCATGGGCGAGCTCGACCTGTCGGCCCTGGCCGCGGGGCGGGCGCCGTCGGGCATGCTCGGGATTGAAGAGTTGCTGCCGCCGACGGCGGCGCCGGGGGGGGTGTCGCCCGTGCCGCCCCCTCCTCCGCCCCTGGTCTCCATGCTCGACCCCGGCCTCGTCCCTCCTCTTCTAGCCGCGGACCCGCTGGCCGGCCTGTCGGCCGGCCTGGGCGCCGCGCTGCCGCCCGCGGCCGCGCTCCCGCTCCCGCTCGACGCCGCGCCGTCGGCCGACCTCGCCCTCTCCCAGGACGACTCGTTCTGGCACCAGTTCCTGGACGGCGGCGGCGGCACCCAGTCGGCGGCGAGTGGGGGGGGGGGGGGGGTCGCCAAGTGAGGGGAGGGGGGGTCGTGCCGCGGTGTGCGCCCGCCCCCGGGCTCGCCCGCGCGCCCCGCGCGGCGCGAGCCCTCCCTCTTTCGTTTGTTCGCGTCGCCCCGCACCCGAGCGCACCACCGCTGGCGGCGGCCACCCTCTTTTTGTTTGCCCGCCCCTCGCCGTCTCGGCCGTGCTGCCGCACTGCGCCGCGCCCATTCGAGCGCGCGTTTGATCACCACTTAACATCGAGGGGTAGAGAGAGAGAGTCTCTCCACGCTGTGCGGGGTCGGTCTCTCAACACGCGCGCGCCTCGTCACCCGCCCCTCTCGCGCCGTCGCTGGAGCTCGGCCTCCAGGTCGGCCAGCGACAGCTCCCGCAGGGACGCCTTGCGCCGGGCGAGCTCGGCTTCAAGGTCGGCGTCGGACGCGGCTCCGGCGGCCGCGCGCGCGAGCGCGGCGTCGAGCGCCGCGCCCTGCACCGCCACCGCCGGCGCGCCGTCGGCCGCGGACAGCGTGCGCGGCATGGACCCGCCCCAAGCCGCTTCGGAGGACGCAGCGCGCATGGCCTCGATGTCGCCCTCGGCAAAAAGGGGTAGGGCGTCGGCGTCGCTGTCGGCGTCGCCGCCCTCGCCCCCCGCCTCGAGCGCGGCCACAGTCTCGCTAAGCGTCGCGGCCGGCGCGCCCTCGCCCTCGCCCTCGACGACCGCCGCGGCCGCCTCCTCGACGCGCGCCGCCGCCCGCGCCGGCGGCGGCGCGCCGATGCCCTGAAACTCGGCCCGAATCTCGTCCAGCCCGATCTGTTCCTCGAGCGTGTTGCGCAGGTCGGACGAGACGGAGGCCAGCTCGCGCAGGGTGGGCTGGAAAGTGCGGAGCGTCGCGCCGACCGCTTTCACAGCTTCGGCGAGGCCCTTGGGGCCAAAGACGCCCACCGCGACGACACCGACGAGCAGGGCTTCGGGGGCGCCGACGCCAAAAAAGGAGGCGGGGGGGGCGGGGCCACGGCGGGCTGGAGAAAGGGGTCGGGGGTCGGGCGCCGCGCTGTCCGCGGCGAGCGCGGTCGGCGCGTCGCGCGGTCGCCCCTCTAGAACCACGCACCTGGTTGCAGCGCCCGCTTCAGCGACCGGTGGCGCCTCAACGCTGGCCCGGGCGGCGGCGGCGGCATGGCGCGGCCCGCCGCTCCCGGCGACAGCCGCTGCGCGGCCCGCATTGCGACTCGGGCGGCAACGTCTCGCAGTCGTCGATCCAGCGGCGCGCGGGCGGGGCGCAATGCGCGGCGCGGGAGTGACAGCCGCCTGCCGCCTTGCCGCCGCGACACTCCGCGGCCCGCCCTTCTCTCATGCGCGGCCTGGCCCGCGCGGCGGCGGCCGCGGCCGCCGCCCGGCGATGGACAACAGCAGCGCCCCCCTTTTTCCCACCCCCCGCCCACCACCCCCCTCCCGCCTTCCCGCCCACCTGCCGCCTGCTCGACGGCGCGGCCGTCGCGGCCGCTTGGTGCGACGAGATGGCGCCCACGGCGGCGGCGCTGACGGCGGAGAGGGGGCGGGCGCCCTCCCTGGTGGTCGTGCTCGCGGGCGACCGCGCGGATTCCCTCTTGTACGTGCAGCGCAAGCTGGAAGCCGCGGCCCGCATCGGCATCGCGGCCCGGGTCGTGCGCCCGGCGCCCGGAGCGAGTCAAACCGACATCGAGGCGTGCGTGGCGGCCGCCGCGCGCGACGCGGCGACCGACGGCGTCGTGGTCCAGCTCCCCCTCCCCCCCGGCATCGACGCGGACGCGGTGCTGGCTGGCCTGCCACCCTCCAAAGACGTCGACGGGTTCCACCCCGCCAACGTGGGCCGCCTGCTCGCCGGCGGCGGCGCCGGCGCGCGCGCGTTTGTGCCCGCGACCGCGCTCGGCGTCCTCCAACTGCTGCGCCGCTCCGGCGTGCGCCTGGCCGGCATGCACGCGGTCGTGCTGGGCGACTCGGCGGCGGTCGGGCTGCCGCTGGCCATGCTGCTGCGCCGCGCGGGCGTCGCCGCGACGACGCTCTGCCACCGCGGCGCCGTCGCGCCCCTGTTTGAGGATGGTGGGGGGGACGACGGCTTTTCGCGCGCTGCCGCGGGCGCGTGCGGGCCGAACGCGGGGGAGAGGGGCGGGGGCGCGACGCGCGCGCCGCTCGCGCCGCTCGCGGCGCTCGTCGCCCAAGCCGACCTGCTGGTCTCCGCGCTCGGCTCCCCGGCCGCCGTGCGCGCGGCCTGGGTCAAGCCAGGCGCTGTCGTGGTCGATGTGGGGATCAACGTGATCCCTCCACCCCACCCGGGCGCCCCCTACTCGGTCGTCGGCGACGTCGACCCCGCCGCCTCGGCCCACGCCGGCGCCATGACCCCCGTGCCCGGCGGGGTGGGCCCGATGACGATCGCAGCGCTGCTGGCCAACACGCTCCAGGCGGCGGGGGGTGGGGAGGGGGTGAAGTGGGGGGTCGCGGGGGGGTCGGCCTCCAGGCGCAAGGGCCAGCAGCAGCATTGACTCGGCAGGCTAGTTGTGTGTGTGTGAGCGGTTGGCGCACCGCCCGGCACGAGAGCGGCGGCGCCGGGGCGTCGGGGAGGCCGCAAGCCGCTCCGCGGCCTGCGGCGTGGCGGGCGCTGCTCGCGCCTCCACCACTCCCCTCCCCCTGCCCCGCCCCACCCCGCCCCCCCAAGCCCGCGCTCCATGGTGAGGCGAACGCATGGGCGCGCCACGGGCGCCCGGCAGCCGCCCGGCGGCGGCGGCGGCGATCCCGACCTCTTCCGGTCGTGGTCCTGTGCCGCGCCGCCGCCGCCCGGCCCCCGCATTCCCCCCCCGCGGTCCCCACAAGAGTTGCCACATGTCGCGCGCGGGGCGCCCACACGCCCCGCCCCCCTTCCGTCTCCAGGCGGCGCTCTCGTCACTCGCGCCGCGCGCCGCGGCCGCCACGCAGCGCCTCAAGCCGGCGGTCAAGCCCAAGGCGGCGCCCGCGAAAAAGGCGGGCACGCTCAAGATCGGGGGCGACAAGAAAAAGGCGGCCCCGGCGCCGCCGCCGGCGGGCGGCACGCGCAAGGCGAGCGGGCGGTGGGGGGAGGGGGGGACGCGCGCGGCTCCAGGCGTCCCTCACGCCCCGCCCCCCTCCCGCGCAGGTGACTGCCATCTCCATCTTCCAGAAGAACGCGCAGTTCTCGTCGCGCGACGCCGGCGCGCGGTCCCCGCCCCCCCCGCGCGTGCTCGCGCGCGTGCAGCAGTTGCGCCTCCTCTCCAAACTCGAGTCGGCCGGCATCCTCTCCGCGCTCGACCGGTCGGGCGTCACGCTGTCGGCGCTGGAAAAGTCGGGCGCGCTCTCGATCGCGGAATCGCTTGGCGTCCTGTCGCGCGTCGCCGACCGCGGCACGCCCACCCTCCTGTACGGCGCCGCCGCCGCCCTCTTTGCCCTGGGCCCCGCGGTCGCGTTCCTGGTGCCCGACGACTCGACCGCCCTGATCGTGGCCCAAGCCGTGGTCGTCGCGGTCGCGGTCGCGGGCGGGTCGGCCGCGTTTGGCGGCGCGGCCCTCCTCTCCGCGCTGCAAAAGTGAGGCGACGGGGGTGGTGGTGTGTGTGTTTGTTGCAGGACGCCCCGCGCCAAATGAGAGAGAGAAAAGAGTGAGAGCAGCCCCCCGCCTCCGTCACCCGCTCCGCCCCGCGGCCAGCAGCGCCGCTGTCGCCGCCAGCGCGTCCTCGGTGGAGTGCACAGGCGTGGGAAAGGGGAGGCGCTCGACCGAGTAGTCGGCGCCGCGCCGGACGCGCACGTCGGCGCCGCGCGCGTCGACCGAGATGAAGGCGGCGTCGTCCGCCGACGCCTCGCCCGGCCTGGAGAGCAGGTCAGCGACCGCCGCGCCGTGCACGCTGTTGAGCGACGCGAGCGTGGCGCGCGGGTCGGCCGCGGCGACCGCGTCGGGCCGCGCGGCCGCGTATTCAGCCGGGTCGACCCAGGACACGGTCCCAAAGCCCCCGACAAAGTAGATGTCGGTGATGCGGTGCATGCGGAAGTGGGTGGCCGTCCCGGTCACCGCGCGGCCGCCGCCGCCGCGGCGGCCGCCGTTCGCGCCCGCGGCGGCGCCGTGCTTGGCGGCGAAGAGGTCCCCGGCCGCGTCCTGCAGGTCGGGGGGCAGGGGCACCACCTCTCCAAAGATGGTGACGCGCGCGTTGGCGAGGCCGGTCCAGCCCGGCATCTCGACGACGAGCGACGCGCGCGGGTCTTCCAGCAGGTTGCGCGTGTGCATCGCGAGGGGGCTCAGGCACAGGATGGGGAAGCCGGCGCCATCGGAGGCGAAATCGACGAGCGTGGCAAACGGGAAGCCGGCCCGGCTGGGGGGTGAGGGGTGAGAGGAGGGGGGGTTGGCGCGCGCGCTCGCTCAAACCGCGGGGACGCCAACCATGCGCCTCGACACCCTCCTCTCATTCTCCACCTACCGGTGGTGCATCTGGCTCATGTTGCTGGCCAGGTGGGCGTACGCCGCGAGCTCCACGAGGTTGCGGACGGCGACCGGCGGCGGCGGCAGAGCGTCCAGGCCCGCCGCGGCCGCCAGCCCGCCCGACGGCGTGCGGGAGAGGCCGGCAGGCTTTTTGGCGGGGCGGACGAGGGGAGGGTCGGCGCCTGGGGGGGGGGATTCGGGTGGGCGGCCGCCGCGCGCCATCGGCCGCGCGAGAGCGCGGGCGCTGCCGATGTCGGGCGCCGCCCCGATTGCGCGCTCACCGATGGCTTCACCGCTGGCGCCGGCGGGCTCGGCGGCGGGGCGGGGCGGCGCGCGACGGAAAGCGCGCGGACCGGCCAGCGCCGGGCGGGCGGCGCCGGCGGGGGGCGCCAGCGACGACGGCCGCATGGCGGCGAGGGAGGGGCGTGGGCGAGGGGCGAGGGGGTCGTGGGTGTGCGCGCGGCGCCCGCGCGTGCCCGCGTTCACAGCCGTCGCCGCCCACCATGCCCCGCTCCGCCCGCCGCCCCGCCACTGGCGCCGCGCGCGCGCCCGCGGTCGCTCCCGCGCCCGCGGCGGCCGCCGGCGAAGAGAACACCCCCCCCGCCCTGCAAGCCTTGCCGCCGCCGCCCCCTCCTCCCACCTTCGACGCCTGGATGGCGGCACGGTCGGCGGCCGGCGGCGTCAAAGTGTACGACGCGGCCGTGGTGGCGGCCGAGTTTGGGGGTGGGGGTGGGAGCGCGCGCGAGTGAAAGAAAGAGGCCGCGCCATGTGAGACGGCCTGGCGTCGCTCCGCGATGCGCCTTGGGGGCGTTCTCTCGTCGGGCGGCAGCGGGAGGGCCGGCGCCCCGGCGGCCGTTAGCGAGCGAGGCGCGCGCACACCAGCCTCCGCGCTCTCGACGCGAGCGCCCCCACCCCGCGCCCCGCGCAGCCTCACGCCCCCGCGTCGCACCATGCGCCCATCTCTCACCCCCTCGCGGTCGCCCGCCGTCGGGCGCGCCCCCCTGCGCGCCGCGCGGCGCGCGCTCCCCATCGCCAGCGCCGTGCCCGCCCCCGGCCAGACGGTCGTGTGCCTGGGCGAGGGCCTGTTTGGTGTGTGGCAGAGTGGGGGTGGAGGTGGGATCGGCGGGGGCGGGGTGGCCGCGCCGCGGGCCGCCCCATGCACCCGCCCCCGTCTCCCTCCCGTCAGACTTTCTCGCCGACCAGAAGGGCCTCCCCCGCGACGCGGTCACCTCGTGGACGCCCTACCCCGGCGGCGCCCCGGCCAACGTGGCGGCCGCGGTGGCGACGCTGGGCCACCCCGCCGCGTTTGTCTCGGCGCTCGGCCGCGACGCGCTCGGCGACGCGATGCTCTCCCTCCTGGCCTCCAAGGGCGTCGACGTCGCGGGCGTGCAGCGCACGGACGCGCCCACGCGGGACGTGTACGTCGTGTTTGACGATGGCGGGGACCGGCAGTTTGTCGGGTTTGGCGCCAACGCCGCCGACGCGTACGCCGACGCGTTCATCTCCGCCGACGCCCTCCCCGCCGCCCTCCTCTCCTCCTGCGGCGCCCTCATCACCGGCACCCTGGGCCTGGCCTACCCCGCGACCGCGGCCGCGATGCGGCGGGCGGTGGCGCTCGCCAAAGGGGGCGGCGCGGCGGTCGTCGTCGACGTCAATTGGCGCCCCGTCTTCTTTGCCGACCCCAGCGCCGCACCTGCAGTGGTGCGCCCCTACGTGGAAGGCGCCGACGTGGTGAAAGTGGCGGAAGAGGAGGCGGAGTGGCTCTTTGGCGTCCCCGCCGTGACCGCCCTGGACAACCCGGACGCCGTCCTGTCCCGCCTCCCCGCCGCCGCCGGCGTCCTCGTCACCGGCGGCGGTGCCGGCTGCGCGTACGCGTTTCGAGGGCCCGGCGGCAAGGCGTCGGTCGCGGGGCGCGTGCCCGCGTTCCCTGTGTCGGTCGCCGACACGACCGGCGCGGGCGACGCCTTCCTGGGCGGCTTTGTGGCGGCCGCGCTCGACGCCGGCGGCATTGCCGCCGTCTGCGCGGACGCGGGCGCGCTGCGGGCGGCGGTCGAGTTTGGCGCGGCGGCGGGCGCGCTCACCGCGACCGCGCCGGGGGCCATTGACGCGCAACCGTCCCGGGAGCGGGTGGTGGCCATGTTGCAGGGGAGGAATCAGTGATAGAGGAGAGAGCAAGCGCGGGCGACGGGTGCAAAGGGCAACATCAAAAGAAGGCGGCGGCCGCGGTCGCACAAACGCTCTCCCTCTCCTCACTTTTTGGCGCCACCGCTTTGCGTCGCCGCCCACTCGACCGGATCCGCCGCGTACGCCCGTTTGGCCGCCTCGAGCGCGGAGAAGAAGACGCACCCGCCCAGCCCGATCCACACGACGCGCGGTTGCCACCCCGCAAAGAGCGTGCCGACCCCCTCCTCGGCCGCGATACGGCGCGCGCAGTCGACGACGCCCTTGTACCGACCGGACGCGCCCTGTGTCATGAGGCGCGTCTTGAGGACGTCGAGGGGGGTGGTCGCGACGCCGGTGACCGCGCCCGCCGCCGCGCCGACCGCCGATACCTCGCCCGCGTGCAGATCGCGCCCCACGGACGCCGCGTATGCCGCTTTGAGCTGTTCGTAGGCCACAAACTCGATGGCGTCGAACGGGATGTCGCGCAGGAGGAAGGAGCCGTACCCCGCAAACAGGCCTTTCGCGCCTTCGCGCGCCAGAATGGCCTTGACCGCGCCCGCCGCGCGCGCGAACTCGCCCGCCTGCATGCGTTGCTTGATGACCTCGGTCGGCACGCGCACGATCGAGGCCGCGGCGCCCGCGGTCGCGCCGGCGATGAGCGGCCCCAACCACCCCTTTTCCGGATTCGCGGCCGCCACCTTCTGCTTGACCGGTTCATACACGCCCATGAAGATGGCCGACGCGGGGACGACGCCGACCAGGTTGCCCCAGACGCCGGCGTAGAGGGCTTTGCCGCCGCCGCCGGCAATCAGGGACCGCAAACCCCCGCCGCGCGCCGCCAGCTGGAGCCGGGTCTTGATGGTGTCGATGGGGTAGAGCGCGGCCTCGACCGCGGCGCCCGCGGTCGCGCCCGCGGCGACGTTGCCCGCGGCGACGCGCCACGCGGGGATCTTGGGAGGCGGCGGGGGCGCTTTTTTCTTGAAGCCGAGGGCCAGGGTGGCGACCGGGTTGGCAGGCGCGGTCGCGGCGGGGGCTGGAGGTGGAGGAGGGTGGGCTGTCGAGTTGGGGGTCGGCGCCGCGGCCGCCGCGTCCCGCCCCCTTCCCCGCCCCAATCCGCGCACCGCCGTCCCCGCCGCCGGCGCCCACGCCCGCCACCGTCATGGACGCAAAACCGATCGAGGCCCCGGACGAGCCCCGTTTCCCGCGGCGCGCGCGTGGCGGCTGCGCGTCGGCCGGCGCGTCCTCCTCGCAAGACGCGACCCAGCGCCGGCGCGCGGTGATCATGTGAGAGCGCGGGGAGGCGGGATGGGGCGTGGAAAGCCGCAACCGACGCCGGTTTGCGCTGTGCCGGCAGCCGGCCGGCGCGATGGGCGCGCTCCACTCCCGCGCCCGCCGGTTCCCGCCCCGCCTGCCCGCGCCGCCGCCGCTGTCGGCGTCAGTCGTCCCCATCGGACGCCCGGGATCCGAGTCGGTCCCGCTCCCCGCCGCCGCGCGCGCGCGCGCGCGCGACTCTCACCGCGCGGCCCTCCCTTTCCCGCGACCATGAAGTACGTCCTCGTCACGGGCGGCGTCGTGTCCGGCCTGGGTGAGTGGTGGGCGGGGGCCGGAGGGGAGGGAGGGGGTGGCGCGGGCGCGCGCCGCCGAATTCGGCCGCCCCTCCCCTCCCCAGGCAAGGGCGTGTGCGCGTCCTCGCTCGGCGTCATCCTCAAGAACTGCGGCCACCGCGTGACGAGCATCAAGATCGGTGGGAGGAGACAGGGGGAGGGAGGAGGGGTCGCGCGCGCGCGCGGCGGGCGAGACTCGACGCCTCTCTCCTCCCAGACCCCTACCTCAACACCGACGCCGGCACCATGTCCCCTTTTGAGCACGGCGAGGTGTTCGTCCTGGACGACGGCGGCGAGGTGGGAGGAACAGTGGGAGCAAGAGGGCGGGACGGGAGACCGCCGCCGCGCGCGCGGCCGACGCCCCTCGCCCCCCTTCTCTGCAGGCCGACCTCGACCTGGGCAACTATGAGCGCTTCCTGGACGTCACCCTGACCAAGGACAACAACCTGACGACGGGGAAGGTGTACCAACACGTGATCGAGCGCGAGCGGCGCGGCGACTACCTCGGCAAAACGGTGCAAGTCGTGCCCCACGTGACCGACGCGATCCAGGACTGGATCGAGCGCGTGGCGGCGGTGCCGGTCGACGGGCGCCCCGGCCCCCCCGACGTGTGCGTCATCGAGCTCGGCGGCACGGTCGGCGACATCGAGTCGGCGCCGTTCGTCGAAGCCCTGCGCCAGTTCCAGTTTCGGGTGGGCGCCACCAATTTCTGCTCGGTGCACGTGTCGCTCATACCGATTCTGGGCGTCGTCGGCGAACAGAAAACCAAGCCGACGCAGCACTCGGTCGCGACGCTGCGCTCGCTCGGCATCAACCCCTCGTTCCTCGCGTGCCGGTGCTCGGAGCCGCTGGATGACGGGGTGCGCGACAAGTTGGCCCTGTTTTGCCAGGTCGGGGATGGGGGAGGGGGGAGGGAGGGGAGGGGAGGGGCCGCCGCGCGCGCGCGGCGCGCCCCCCCCCCCCCCCCCCCCCCCCCCCCCCCCCGGCCCCCCCCCCCCCCACCCCCCCCCCCGGCCCCCCCCCGGCCCCCCCCCTGCGCGCGCGGCGTGT
>Ga0315288_10000473_pt1 | contig 50259 bp, 42 predicted proteins | sample YL17G11_20_MG_FD_203454 | JGI IMG/M metagenome (GOLD analysis project Ga0315288, IMG submission 203454) | Sediment microbial communities from Yellowstone Lake, YNP, Wyoming, USA - YL17G11_20 | ecosystem: Environmental > Aquatic > Freshwater > Lake > Sediment | place: USA: Wyoming | collected... | reverse complement strand
CAATGGTAAGGCGGTCTTTCTGTGTAAAGAAGCGGGGCGCTTCCAGCCGCACCAGGAAGTCTTTGCTGCATTTGACTTTCGCCACCTGTTCGCCTACGGAGGTATCGAGAGTCGTCCCTCGCGCGGTGGCGCGCCAGGTAGTAAGTGTGTCCGGCATGGTAAAAGAGATGCTGGCCTTGCCGGCAGTATCGGTCAGAATGATTGGATTCCAGAAGGCTGTATCCGGGAATTTCTTGCGCACTTTGACATTGACGGCTTCTTTGTTGGCGTCAAGATAAAGCTGCGGGAAGGAATAAATGGTTGAGACGGAATTCTCCCGCGGCGGGTAGAAGAAACTTACCATGGGCGGCGCCATCTCGCTTTGAATGGCGTAGATGGATTCATCTACCACCCCCATGGAAAGCTCGGCCGACACGGGTTTGCCTTTCCAGTCTGCCGTCTGGATCTGATAGGTTGCCTTCTCGCCCGGTGTATAACGTTCTTTGTCGGGCTCTATCTGCACCTGCAGCTTGCGCCGCTCGATGGAGACCTTGATGCGCTTTTCATCGCTGGCAAACTCTTTATTATGCACAAAGGCGACGGCTACAAAGAAGTTGGGGGCATAGCTATCGCGTATCGGCAGTTCAATGCGCGTGGAGGAACCCTTCAAGGCCACCAGGCGATGTTCATACAGGCGTGGGCCTTCGACCGTAACTAATGCAGTGGCGCCTTTGCTCTTGGTATTTATGAGCAGGATGGCGGTTTCGCCGATGCGGTAGGATTTCTTGTTGGCAATTATCTCCAAACTTGGATAAACGCCGCCAAAATCAGAATACAATTCCGAGGCCACCCAGATATGGGAAGTGGAAGCGACCCGGTTGCCAAAACGGTCCCGCGCCTGCGCTTCGATGCGATAGCCTCCCTGCGTTTTGGGGGAAAATTGAAATGAAGCTTTTCCATTTGTATCGGTAGTTACAGTCTTCTGAGCTTCGACTTCAAAGTTCATGGAATGCCCGCGCCAAAGCTCCTGCTGTGCCTTGACCTCTATAGCTGTGCCTCGTATCGGCTTGCCATCATAATCTTTGGCTTCTATTTCAATACGCGCAGGGCTGTCCGGAGTTGAGATGTAACTTGTGGGATTTACGGAAATCGCAAACTCCCCTTGAGTTACCAGGGCGGAGCCTTCGCCGGTAACTTCCTTGCGGCTCGCATCCGTTACGGTAACCTCAATGGTATATTGATAATCCTGGGAATCATCCTCGGCTTTCTGCTCTCGTTTTAATTGGAAAGAGGCCTTCGTGGGAATGGAGAGCAGCGCCGTTCCATCACCCTCCAGCCGGGCCGTGCCCTCGGCGATTACTTCTCCATAACCATAGCCATAGTCCCCCTCATAGTCCTCTCCGTCTCCGCCCTCTTCCTCATCCGCATAATCGCTTTCCTCGCCATAGAAATAGGCCCAGTAAGGAGTGCGGCGCACCATATAAGTAACTTCCGCGCCGGCCACCGGCGCGCCGAAGTAGTATTGCGCCGCTACTTTTGCAAGAATCGTGTCGCCTTTCACATAACGTTTCTTTTCCGGAGTAACTTCGACGGTATATTCGGGTTTGCGATATTCCGCCACCTTGAAGCCGGATTCCTGCGGCTCGCCTGCGAGGGCGCTTATAAGACTGTAATAACCCGTGGCGGCTTCCTCGTTGAGCGGGAAGCTACCGGCATAGGAGCCATATTTGTTGGTGGTGAGATTGGCTTGATAAACCAGCGTATCCCGCGAGTCCAGAACCTTGACATTCACCTGCTTGCCCGCGAGGACGGAATAGCCTTCATCAGCATATTGCCGCGCAATTCCTTTGAAAAAGACCTTATGGCCCGGGCGATAAACCGGCCGGTCGGTATAGGCATAGATGCGCTCCTGAGAATCGCCTTCGCGGCGCCAAATCGAGGTGTCAATAAAAGCCTGCGAGCCCTCCTTTTCCGCCAGCGCAGTCAGCAGCATCTCGCCATCTTCCGAAGAGGCTGATTTTTTAAGAGGGAGCTTTGCCTGGAAAAGCCCGTTGGCATCGGTCATACCGGAGATGCTCTTATTTTTGCCGGTATAAAATTCGGTATGGGCGCCTGCGATGGGCGCGCCGGTTTTGATATCAACAACATAGGCGAGGGCCTGATCTTTCCACTGCTTGACGATCAATCCCAGCCGAGTCACCATCAGCCACTCGATATTTTGAATGGTCCCCGCTTTGGCCTTTACCAGATAAATGCCAGGCTCTTTGATGGGCAGTTCAAAGGACTGGCGGAAGATTCCTTCAACATCACGGCGCGTGATGGAGGCGGAGAATTGCTTGTATTCCTTCAGGCCTGGATTATTTTGAATCGGCAACTGTGAAAACGAGGTTTGCTGGTGCAGCAGGCTTTGCAGATTCCCATGATACTTCCGCAGAAGTATGGAGGAATCCACGCGATATAAAGTGAAATCTATCGCTTCTCCGGCAAAGAAACCACGCCCGATGATCTCGGTCTTCTCCTCCGGTGTGAAGACATGCTGATTTAGTCGCAGACTGAAGAAGGCCCCGGTCGGGTTTAGTTCCAGATTGGCTATCTGAACCTTACCTTCCTCAATAATAAAATTCCTTAAAGTGAGTGAATGAGCCGCGGAGCTTGCCTGCAATTGGTAATAGCCGGCAGGAATCTGCTGTGATGCGAAAGTCCCGTCTGCGCGGGTGCGAAAGACGAAATCATCTCCCTCTGCAGAGGAGAGCAGATGAAGCCTTATCGTTACTCCCGGCAGCGGCCGCCCGGATTCCTCCGCCACGGCTTTGCCCCGCACCCAGCCGGTAGGCGTTTCCTGCTGGATCAGGTAGATTGTAATACCGGCCAACCATAAAGCCACGAAAGCAATAGGTAATAACCAACCGGAGCTGCGTCTCATCTTTCATTCCTCCTGTCCCATCCCGGACAAGAAATAACAGCATCCAACCTTAGACTGCATTACTTTGCAGACAGGCCATTTCCAGCCCGCATGTTTTTGCGCAACTGGGCAAGCCCTAAGCCGATAATCCACAACACGGCCAGCAGCGCAATGACGGCCGCGACATAGCTCTTTTGGGCGCGGGTCAACTCGTAGAGAAAGGCAAAGGCTCGGCTGAACTGCACTGCCACCAAGCCCATGCCCAGCGCCAATAATGCAATCGGCGCCTGCCAGGCTGCGCCGGCCGCGCTAATCTGCCGAATGGGCGTCAGCATCACTTGCAGGGCCTGCGCGACCATCAAACCGGCTAATAGTCCAACCAGCGTATCCGGCCCCCAGAGGGTGAGCAGGGCGAGCGGAGACAGCCCGCCCAGGGCGCCCAATAAGAGCGCTCTACCGGTTCCCGATTTCAAGCTAAACGAAGCATAGACAAAGGGCAGCAGCGCGCCCAGGGTCAAGCCGATGAGCGTGTAATGCAGCGACATATCGGCTTCGCCGGTAGTTGCGCCGATGCGTTCCAGAAACAACCGCAGCAAGAGGAAACCGGCCCCCACGGCCAGCGCCTGCACCGGCAAGTTTGACAGGGGATGTCTTAGTCCCAAAAGCGAACCGGCAATTGACCAAGCGGCCAGCAGCGCAATTCCAACGCCAAATCCAGCCTCCATTCTGAAAGTAAGCGCGGTCAAAAAGACTACCAGCAACACGGCCAGCGACAGAACTTGCAGCGCGGCAGGCCAGCTCTGTTCGGTAGAGCGATGGGACAATATCAGCCAGGCCAACAGGGCCGCGGTAATCAATCCGGCCGGAATAAGATTCTCCAACGGAATAGGGGAGGAGAGGCCGGTCTCCATGCGGGCGCTCAGTAGTATTGAGGGCACGATGACAAAAGCGGCCGCCAATACCGCCGAAATAAGAAGCAGCAGGGAAGGGTATTTTGCCAAGGGCTGTTGCAGGGCTACGATGAAAGCAATGATTCTGCCCAACAGCCAGAAGCCCGCCAGCGCCAGGGGGAAAGCCCACCAGCCGCGCAAGCTGTCCTGGTTGAAGTGATAGACCGCAAGCGCGCTCGCCGAAGCAAGCGTAACGGAAAATATTGCGCCGGCCTCAAGCAGACGGGGAAGATCCAAGAAAGCGGCCTCTGGTGAGGATCCTTCGGAGGGTGCACATTCGGCTTTTACAAGCACCCGGAAGATGCCCGCCACCAAAACAACTCCCAGGGCGCAGCCCATCAGCGCATCCACCGGATTGCCCCGAAACAGCAGGAAAGTGAGCGACACCGCGGCCAACGCCAGAGAAAGCGCAAGCGTGTCCGGATAGGGCAGATAAGCGTTCTTGGATTTCCCCAAGCGCGCCAGCAGCGACGCGCTCAGCAATGCCGCCATGCCGCCTATAATCAGTCCCCAGCCAAGCTGCTGGCCGGGTGAAAAAGGCGCTTCTTTGATCATTGCGAGTATGAACAGGACCAGCATCAAAGCCAGCGCCAGCGTTCGGCCGGCGGCAAGCTTGGGCCTCTCTTGAGCAGATGGCGGAGGCGTCGTAAAGACGGGTATGAGGAAGGATATCACCGCCGCCAAAAGCCCAATTCCCAAACCAATACCGCCCAGCACCAAGTCAAACTGAATGTTGCCCATTGCTGTCTCCCGGACTAAAATAGTTCAGAGTTTATAGTTAAGAGTTCAGACTAAAAAGTAGAGATTGCTTGGCTGTTTACACTGAACTGTGAACCCTTAATTCTGCACTGCTCTGTTTCATATTGCCTCATTCTGAAGGAATTTACCTATACCTTGTCAAACAATACTTAAACGTTTAGTTCCCAACCCCTGAGAAGTTTAAAGCGATCACCGGTCCAGTGAAGTAGATCACTTCCGTTGCCCTCTCCCCCCCACCATCGAATAACAACCTCAGCCCAACCATCTCTATCTAAGTCGCAGAAGCCGCCTATCAGGAACATGACAAGATCGCTATTCTCATCAGCAATTGCTACTGTCTTAGTCTTTCCGCGAGTACCTGAATTGTATTGCATAATAAGACAAGAAAAAGCCTGATCTCGCGGAACCCTATTAGTCTCAAATGAACTATGAAATGACAGGAAGGCTTCCATACGCCCGTCTCTGTTGATATCAGCCTGAATAATCTGCTCCACAACCATGTATTTAACGGCCAAGTCTGATGTCTCTCTAGTTCGCAGCCAATTGGTAATCACCTTCCTGTAATACTTGCTGTTCACATTGAGAACCTTGCCTGTCACCCAACGAGGGGCATGTCCTAACTGACTCCAGACAGCCAGTCCTTCTTTATCCGCCTTCCTGTAGGTATCTCTTTTCCGCGAAGGAATCGTGGCATGGGCGACAAAGTAAGGAGGGTTTATTCCATAACCTAATGCTCCCTCGCTGCCAGTCAGCACTACTGTTCCAAGTGGTGCGCCAGTAATCGGGACGTGCAAGGGAAGCTTGTCGCCTTTGTGAAGCAGTCCTTTTGCTTGCTCACTGCTTATCCAGCCCTTTCCAGCGACCAGGCCGCCAATTACAACCATTGAGGATTCAGTTTCTACACCTGAACCCGAAAAACCGCGCTCACGATAACTGCATATCAATGCCGTCACCTTCGGCTTAACATGCTTCCGCGCCGGCGTCTTTGGCTTTGCCCAGGCGCAAAAGGCTAAGAGAGGAACAAGTATAAGCAGAGCGAGAGATATGAATGTGAATCGTTTCATTTCCAATTAACTCCTCTTCAGATTTTAATGGTGACATTCAAACACCCATGAGCCAGCCCCTAAAGGTCTCGAAGCGGTCGCCAATCCAGTGTCTTACATCATCTCCATCTGATTCCCCACCCGCAGTGTGTGTAATGACCTCAGCCCAGCCATCTTCATCAATATCGCAGAAGCCTATTACATAGCTTTGATATTCCTCGCTACCACTCCCCTCATCAATCACCACACTTTTATAATTAATGCTTCCGCGAGGCCGATAGCGCATGATTAGATAAGAGAAATCTCCCGCATTATCTCCGTTATGAAACGCTAGAAATGTTTCATTCCTTCCATCATTGTTGATGTCTTCTTGAACGATTTGTTCGATAACTACATCATTTCTCGCATCGGCGGACAGTTTCTTGGTTTTTAGCCAATTAGCTACTATAGCTCGATATTTCTGGTTTTTCCTCTGGATTACTTGGCCGGCAATCCATTTAGGCTTATGCCCTTTTGGATTCCAGTAAGCCAACATGCTCATGCCAACATTGATCCCCTCTGAATTGCTATGAATCTTATTTGCTTTATCATAGGCTGCCTTTTTACTTGGGGAAATTCTTGCTAAAGCTTGGAATGTAATTACATCAACTTCTCCTTCAGCAACACCGTACCCCATTTCATGCTCGGTGCTGGTTAGTACTATTTCGCCAATGTGCCCTGACTCCAATGTATAAAGAGGCAGTCGATCTCCCTTATGAAGTAGTCCACGCGCTTCCAATCCATTTATCCACCCCTTACCTGCAATTGTGCCCGCAAGCACGGCAATGCGAGAATCAGTTTCTTCTCCACCAGTTGAAAAGCCACGCGCCCTAAAGCTGCAAACAAGCGCAGTCATTTGCGGCTTGGCTTGTTTCCGAGCCGGCCTCTTCGCCTTTGCCCAAGAGCACGGGGTTAAGAGCAGAGCAATTACACAGGCAGCGAGCGTAACGAGTATAAATCGCTTCATATCTCATCTCCTCTCAATATGGCACCGCAAAGCTGCGTACATCCTTCGCGATGATTTCGATAGTTCCGCGCTTAATATCGAAGCGAGCAAGATGCTGCTTGGGCACGGGAGCTTTCCAATCCTTTGGCTGACGGATTTCGCTAATTGGGAAATACAGTGCATCGTTGCCCTTGGATATGGCAATGCGGGAGTCAAGGAGATATTTGCTAAGGGCAAATCCCTGCGGCATTGATTTCAATTGTCCTGCTCGCCAAAATGTCGCCTTACCCGTGTCCAGGCGAACGAGTCCAAAGGCATTGGGGGTAGGGAAGTCGCCCACTGCTTTATAACTACTCGGCCCTTCCTCCCCAAGCCAAGCCACAACTCCTTTGTCTCTTGAGATGAACAGGGAAAGTATATGATTAGCGGGCGTGCTAATGGTCATAATTTTACCGAAGCGGCGCTTCCAGTTATAGAGCCGCCCTCTGTTTGCTCCCACGAAAATTGAACCGTCCTGGGAGTATGCCGCAGCAGACAAATAATGATTTTTTCCCAACTTCTTTTCGACTCGGGCCAGACTGGTGTCAACCGCTTTCCCAGCAGCAATTCTCCCATTTGACATCAGTTTTATGACTTCAAATGGATAGGGAAAATCAATTTCACCAGTTATCATGATTGATCCCATAGCCTTTGAAGGCACCCATGATGTAAAGACCAAGGGCCCCATTTCCGAAGTATCTGCAAGGGCATAGGATCCACGGGAAACAAACTTCTTCTGCTTTCGTTCCCATGCATATACTTGTATAAATCCTCCCCAGCCACTGCCGCTTTGTCCAAACAAGATTTCCGATGAACTATAAATTGGGGCAAGGGCAAGAGGTTGACTTGCATCCCCAAACACTGGAATGCCTTCCCCTTTACCGATCTTTTGAAAATTAACTAATTCCTTTTCTTTCCAATGCTTTGATTTCGCGCTCCGCTGAATTTCATAAAGCCCAGTGTCTCGAAGAATCACCAGCCGTTCTGCTGACGGCTTCACGGCATTCCCCTTCTGCTCTGCAGCGAAGGTCGCACAGGTCACCAAGCTTAGCGCCACTGCAAGCCCTGCCAATATCACCAGAATAACAATTCCTCGCTTCATGTCCCCAGCCCCTTTCGAATTTTTGCCCTATGTCTAATAGAGATTATGCCATTTGCAGATTACAGGAAGGTTACAGCGGGATTACAGCAGCATGTAAAATTGGTCAGAGAGCAAGGGGTAGGGTGAAGCGGAAAGTGGCCCCGCAGTCAGGTTTGCTGGTTACCGAAATCTGGCCGCCGTGGGCTTCTACAATGCGCTTGGCGATGGTGAGGCCCAGGCCGGTTCCGGCCTGGGTTGGCTTCTGGGCGGTATCAATCCGGTAGAAACGCTCGAAGATGTGCGGTTGCTGTTCTTCCGGTATGCCGATGCCGGTATCGGTGACCTCGATGGCCACCAGGCCGTCGCTTGGACCGGCCGAGACCCGCACTTCTCCGCCGCGCTCGGTTGCACGGAGGGCATTGGAAATGAGATTTTCCAATACTTGCTGGAGTCGCCGGCCGTCTCCCAATACCGTGGGCAGATTTTCCGCGGTCATTATGCCGATGCGCACGCCCCGCTCTTCGGCTTGAATGCGCAGGGTTTCGACGGCCTCAAGAATAATCGGTTCAAGCTCGGTCGGCTGAAGGGCCAATTGGGTTTGGCCCGCTTCGAGACGCGCCAGGTCGAGCAATTCCTGCACCAATCTGCTCAAGTGATCGGTCTTGGCGATAATGCGGTCCAGATAGCGTTGACGGACGGCCGGATCGTCCGCGCCGGCCTCCTGCAGGGTCTCCGCAAAGCCCTTGATGGCCGTCAGCGGAGTGCGCAATTCATGGGAAATTTCGCTCATATAGTCGCGGCGCACCTTCTCCAGTTCCACCAATTTGTCCGCCATATCATTGAAAGATTTAGCGAGTTGCCCAAGTTCATCTCGAGAAGTTACCCGGGCGCGGGCTTGCCAATCACCGGAGGCAAGTTGATTGGCCGCCTGGCGCAAGGCCTGAATAGGTTTTGAGAAGGCCCGCGCCAGCAAGACGCTCATGATGATGCTGAGCAGTATGGCAATGAGCGCGGCAATGCGAAAGCGATTGCCAATTTCATCGAGCATTTGTCTGACATGCCGCAGTGTGGAGGAAAGGTAGATCACTCCGACCGTCTTTCCCTCCCGTATTACCGGCAAAGCCACATACATGGAAAGAAAATTGTCGGGAGCTTCCGGCGTGTGGCGCATATGCCCGCTATAGGAACCTGCGAGCGCCTTTTTGACCTCCGGCCGATCCGCAACGGATTCACCTGCCGAAAGCGTTGGGAGCGCGGAGTCTGCCAGCACGACACCTTGAGCATCCAGCATACGGATGCGGTGGCCTATTTCGGTTGACAGCTTGCGAATATAGGCATGAAGAGAAATGAGTTGTTGCCGGGCAATATCGGGGTCGGGCGAAAGAGTCGGGAAAGAGGGGGTGAGCAGCCGCGCCTTGTCTATCATCCCCTTTTCCATATCGGTTACAAAAGCGCCGCCGATAGTCTCTACCAGCACTGTGCCCAAAACCAGCATGCACAGTGCAATTACCAGGAAGTAGCTCAGGAGCAGTTTAACTCGTATTCCCAGTATCACGGCGTCTCCTCAAGCCGATAGCCCAGGCCGGCAACGGTCGTTATCCGCTGGGGATGATGGGGGTCGGTCTCCACCTTTTCGCGCAGCCTGCGGATGTGCACATCCACCGTGCGGGGGTCGCCATAATAATCGAATCCCCAGACATGATCGAGGATACTGGCGCGGGTCAGCGCGGCGCCGGCATGGCGCATGAAAAATTCCAGCAGGGCAAATTCCTTTGCCGTAAGGAGCAGCAATTCGCCCGCTCTTTTGGCTTGATGTTTGACCGGGTCGAGCTCCAGGTCGTTTACACGCAGACATTTTCCCGGAGTGGTATTCGTTTTGGCGCGACGCAGCACCGCCTTGATGCGCGCCAGCAATTCCCGCGGGCTGAAAGGTTTGGTCACATAATCGTCTGCGCCCATTTCCAGGCCGACGATCTTGTCAGTCTCCGAGTCCCGCGCGGTCAGTAGGATGATGGGGAAATCAAAATCCCGCCTGAGCGCGGCGCAGACTTCCAGCCCGTCCATCCCCGGCAGCATAATATCCAGCACAATCAGGTCCGGTTTGCCGGCATGAGCGGCCTGGATAGCCTTGGGGCCTGAGGTAGCGGTTACTACCTGATAGCCCGATTTCTCCAGGTTATACTTTACGATTTCAATGATATCGGGTTCGTCATCAACAATTAGAATAGTCTGTGCCATGAGCATTGCCTTTATTAGTATCTCGCGATTGAAATTCTGCGCAAATCGCGCAGAAAATGAAAAAAAACTATCTGAATTTCAATCGTGAGATACCGAGCTGAACCCTCCCAGTCTCTCAATTATTGGAGCGGCTGGAGAGATTTTAAGCCTTCCTTTATGGTTTCGGCTCTGCCGGGTTAGGATTGGCTAATGCTATGTTCTGTGGCGGGCCGGCAATTCCTTCAAGATAGGTCTGAGCGCACATTTAATATACTCTGAGGAGGCAAAAAGGTAGGCCATAGGGGACAAAGTATGGGAGGAAAGGGCTTATTGAGCGGCTACAAGGTGTTGTGAATTACTCCACCCAGGTGGTTTCCTCATCGAGCACGAGGAAATTGGCGCGATCGCGTCCCGCATTCTTTGCCGCATAGAGAACCTTATCCGCGCATTCCAGCAGGACCGGCAGCCCCAGGCTTTTCTTGCACACGGAGATAACCCCCGCGCTGATTGTAACAGGGGGAAGTGACGGGGTAGTCCGGCCATTCCTCAAAACCAGCCGCAGGCGGTCGGCGAAGGCTTTCGCGCCGCTATAATGGGTTTCCGGCAGGAGGACGGCGAATGCGTCGTCTTCCCAGCGCGCCACGTAATCTGTTTCGCGTACTATACCCCGCAAAGTTCCCGCCACTCTGCGCAATACGGCATCTCCGGCAGCATGTCCGAGGGAATTGTTAATGAGTTCAAGGCGGTCAACATCGAGCAGAGCAAATGAAAAAATGTTTTCCTGACGGCCCATGCGCTGGATTTCCTGCTCCAGGAGCCATTCCATTTCGCTCCGGCCAAGCAGCCCGGTGAGCGGGTCCGCATTGGCGATGCCCTGCAGTTGAGCCTGCGGGCTCCCAATTTTCTGCTCCTGAAGTTCAGCCTGCTCAACCAACAGAGCCGTTCCTGCTGAATTTTCCTTAACTTCGGATGTCATCCTTGATAGCCCTCACAGCAGTCACATAGGATATTTGGCGGTAAATTGCCGCCAACGATTGATTTTGCTCTATTATTCCACGAATCGGCGACTTTTGGGGCAGGAAAGAAAGGTTGACAGGCCAAGTTGGATGTGGAATCATGGAAACAATCCCAAGAAGGCTCGGAAAGTTCTGAGCATTGAGCAGAAACGTCATGGCTGAAATTGTAGGTATTATTCCCGCGCGCTGGGCCTCTACGCGGCTGGAGGGGAAGCCGTTGGCGCTGATTGCCGGCAAACCCATGATCCAGCATGTCTATGAACGCGCCTTGCAGGCGCCCTCGCTTGCCCAAGTCCTGGTGGCGACCGATGACGAACGCATTTTGGCGGCGGTTGCCGCCTTTGGCGGCAAGGCGAGGATGACCGCGTCGGAGCATGTCAGCGGCACCGACCGGGTGGCGGAAGTGGCCGCAGGTCTTAAAGCAGATATTATTGTGAATATTCAGGGCGATGAGCCGCTGATTGACCCGCAAAATATTGAGGCGGCCATTGCGCCGCTGGCAAATGATGCTGCTATTCCCATGGGGACGCTGTGCGCGGTTATTGAGGATGAGCGAGACCTGCGCGATGATTCGGTAACCAAGGTAGTGGTTGATCGGAAGGGCTTTGCGCTCTATTTTTCGCGCTATTGTATTCCCTACATTCGGGAGCAAGGCGAGCAGGCCGTCCATCTTCAACATATCGGGCTATATGTCTATCGCCGGGATTTTTTGTTAAAATTTGCCGGTTTGCCGCAGACGCCGCTGGAAAAAGCCGAGAAGCTGGAGCAACTGCGCGCCTTGGAACATGGCTATCGTATAATTGTTACCCAAGTGGCGAAGCCATCCATGAGCATAGATACGCCGGAGCAACTTGAGAAAGTAAAGAAATTGCTGGAAGCAGGCAAAGCATGAATAGACGCGTGAAGGTCGGGACATTTGAAATCGGCGGCGGTGCGCCGCTGGTATTGATTGCCGGCCTGTGTGTATTAGAGGATTTAGAGGTTTGCCTGGAGACGGCAAAGGGCATTGCTGAAGCAGCCGCGCAGGCAGGCATGAAATGGATTTTCAAGGCCGCCTTCGATAAGGCAAACCGCACTTCCGTCAAATCTTATCGCGGCCCCGGTTTGGAAAAGGGGCTGGAGATGCTTGCGAAGATAAAAGAAGAATTCGGCGTGCCCGTGGAGACCGATGTCCATGAAACCTGCCAGGTCAAGGCTGTTGCCGAGGTAGTGGAGGTGATTCAGATACCGGCCTTTCTTTGCCGGCAGACGGATTTGCTGGTGGCCGCAGCGGAAACCGGAAAAGCGGTATTGGTGAAAAAAGGGCAGTTTGTCGCGCCGGAGGACATGGCGCAGGTAAAGCAGAAAGTATTTTCCTGTGGCAATGAAAATCTGCTGTTATGCGAGCGGGGCGCTGCTTTTGGCTACCACAGGCTGGTGGTGGATATGCGCGGTCTGCAGATCATGCGGGAAATGGGCTGTCCGGTGGCTTTGGATGTAACGCATAGTGTGCAGTTGCCCGGCGGCGCGGGCAATATGAGCGGGGGCGAGCGGGAATTTGTGCCGGCCCTTGCCCGAGCGGGCGCGGCTGTGGGCATAGATGCGCTGTGGCTGGAAGTTCATCCCCGGCCGGCGGAAGCGAAATCCGATCCCGCCACCTCCTGGCCCTTGGCCGAGCTTGGCGCACTGCTAAAGCAGGTGAAAGAGATAGATGAATGTCGCAGAAGAGTGATGGGATAATGCAAGAGAAGGAATTGCTGAATCTGGCAAAGCAGGCATTAGAGACCGAGGCAAATGCAATTATTGGATTGCAGGAGCGGCTGGATGCCACATTTGCCCGCGCGGTCGAGCTTATTCTGAATTGTCAGGGGCGGATTGTGGTAACCGGCATGGGGAAATCCGGACACATCGGCCGCAAACTTGCCGCCACATTATCCTCCACGGGTACGCCGGCGCTCTTTTTGCATCCCGCCGAGGGCGTGCATGGCGATCTCGGCTCCATAACGGAAGGGGATGTCTTGATAGCGCTTTCTTATGGGGGAGATACAGAGGAAATCAGCGCCATTTTGCCGGCCATCAAGCGATTGGGGGTGCCTATTATCGCCTTTTGCGGCCGGTCGGATTCAGAGCTTGCGCGGCGCGCGGAGGTTTTGCTGGATATTTCAGTGGAGAAAGAAGCTTGTCCCTTCAATCTTGCTCCGACCGCCAGCACGGCCGCCATGCTTGCCTTGGGAGATGCTCTTGCCGTGGTAATCATGCAGGCGCGGCGATTCAGCCAGGAGGATTATAAGAAGCTTCATCCCGCCGGCCGCCTGGGAAGACTGATGTTGCTGCAGGCCGGTGATCTTATGCGCACCGGGGACAGCATGGCTACTGTTAAAGAGACTACTCCAATCCAAGAGGTGCTCTTTGCCATTACCTCGGCGCATGCCGGTTCAGCCAACGTAATTGACAAAGACGGCAAGCTGGTGGGAATCGTTGCTGACGGCGACATTCGCCGCCATATGTTGAAGAATCCCGAGGGCCTCAAAAGTCCAGCTAATGCGGCGATGACAAAAAATCCAAAGACCAGCGTCGCAACACAACTAGCAACCGAGGCTCTGTTAGTCATGGAAAAATATCAGATCGGCGAGATGCCGGTGGTAGATGACGCCGGTCGGCCGATTGGGGTGCTGAACCTGAAGGACCTATTACGCGCGGGTATCATTTAGCCGACATTTTGTGTTACAGAGAAGATGAATGGCAGCAAATAAAGTAAATTTGAAGAATATAAAAGCCCTTGTGCTCGACACCGACGGCATCCTCACCGATGGTGGACTATTTTATCTTGAAACGGGTGAGCCGCTGATTCGTTTCGATATTCAGGACGGCTTGGCCATAGTGGTCGCGCGGAGCGCGGGCCTGGAGGTGGCAATAATTTCCGGCCGTCGGAGCGAAGCGCTGATCCTGCGGGCGGAACACCTGGGCATCACCGAAGTTATTCAAGGCGCGGTTAATAAGGAGCGGGCGCTGCGGGAATTGGCCGCGCGCCGCGGCTGGCAGCTTTCCGAGATAGCCTACATGGGCGATGACCTGAATGACTTGCCGGCGCTGGAGATTGCGGGCGTCAGGATTACTGTTGCAAATGGCATCCCGGAAGCCAAAGAGATGGCTCATCTAATAACCACCAAATGCGGCGGGAGCGGCGCCGTAAAAGAAGCCATCCAAATCATCCTGGAAGCTCAAGATCGCTGGAAAGACGCCGTGCAAAACTATTTATCTTCCCTCCGTTCTGCATGACTCTGCGACTCTAAGACCCTGCGACCCTGAGACTCAGAGTTGTCCCATCAGCTTATGTGTTTGGGGAATGACGCGCACGCTCTTGAGTTGTTTTAGCCCCAATTCCTGCCACTTCAGGACTTGCCGCGCCTCGGGCACGAGGGATTCATCCAGGTGGGCATGAATAGTTACGGGCTGCAGAATGACCTCGAGGGCAGGATCAATCTCCGCCACAATGCTGAAGGCATGAAGCAGTTCATCTGTCGAGGTTTCCGAGGTTACAACAATCTTCACAAAGACCGGCGCGGCGCGTTTGGCAATAGCAAGAAATTCCCTGTGTTCTGCAAAGTGGTCTCCCGCGGTGGTGGCCGAAGGAAGCTTGATATCCATGGCAATGAAATTGAGGTATTTAGTTATCTTTTCGAGCGCTTGCGGCAAGGTGCCATTGGTTTCCAGATAGATGGGCAGTTGGGTTTGGATTTTGGGGAGCGCTTCAATGAGAAAATCAACCTGCAAGAGCGGCTCGCCGCCGGTAAGCGCGATGGAATGGTGAGATGATTTATTGAGCGCCACGAGGGCCTCCAGCACCGCCTCCACAGCTAACGGATTGAGCAAACGATTGAAGTTTCGTTCGCCCGCGACTCTCTCCACGCGGCAATATTCGGAGCGTCCTAAACTCGCTTCAGTATCGCAGAACCGGCAGTTTAGATTGCAGCCGCAAAACCTGGCGAATATCTGCCGCGTGCCGAGGAGCGGCCCCTCGCCTTGAATGGCGCTAAAGATTTCGTGAAGATGTGCAGTGTGGTTTGTCATTTTGTTGTATAAGAAATTGGATCTTGCAGTCCCAGCGCGACAAATGCCGCCAGCCGGATGCGGCAGGAATCGCACTTGCCGCAAGCCTCGTTTTCTCCCTGATAGCAGGACCAGGTGAGGGAATAATCTACACCTAATGTCAGGCCCCGCTGGAGGATTTCAGCTTTGGTGAGATTTTGCAGAGGCGCAAGTATTTCAATCGGCTTGCCTTCCGCGCCGGCTTTTGTGCCCAGTTCGGCCGCCTTAGAAAAAGCCCGAAGGAAGTCCGGCCGGCAGTCCGGATAGCCGGAATAATCCAGGGAATTTGCCCCAAAATAGACGCGCTCTGCCTGCCTTGCCTCGGCATAACTTAAAGCTAAAGCCAGCAAAATAAGGTTGCGTGCGGGCACATAGGTAACTGGAATGTCATGGCCCAGCGCTTCGCGATGAGGAATCGCGATATCATCTGAAGTGAGGGCGGAAGCTCCCCAGGCGCGCAGATTGACTTCTAACTGGATATGTTCGGCCACGCCGAAAAATGCCGCGAGGTTTCTCGCGGACTCAAGCTCGCGCTGATGGCGCTGGCCGTAATTGACGGTAAGCGCGAGCAGCGCGCAGCCATCGGCTTTCGCAATCGCCGCGCAGGTGGCGCTATCTATTCCACCGGATAATAAACAAACGGCTCTTTTGATTGACATAACTAAGTATTTTTATTATTAGGGATGGGATTGACTTTTCGACCCAGAGACCCAGAGACTACTCCTCTACTTGTGGCGGTCGGATGCCGTGCCACACGCGCACAATGGTTTTGACATTGCCCCGCGGATTGAAATCTCCCACCAGTTCCAGCCAGCGCGGCTTCAATAATTTCACCAAATCATCCAATATCTTATTGGTTACCGCTTCGTGGAAGGCCGATTTATCGCGATAGGAATTGATATAGAGTTTGAGGGATTTCAATTCCACGCACCACTTGTCCGGCACATAGCGCAGGCGCATGACGGAAAAATCGGGATAGCCGGATAGGGGACAAAGGCAGGTGAATTCCGGCAAAGTAATGGCAATCAGATAATCCCGCTCCGGATTGGGATTGGGGAATCGTTCCAGCTTTGCTTGAGAGATTGCTTTGGCGCTGCGTTTCATTATTTTCTCCAGTGCCGCGGGCCCGGCAGCCAATTAACATTGCCCGGCTTGGGTGGTGCCGTTGTCGCGCCGGGCTTGACAGCGGACGCAGGCGCCGGCGAAGCCGGCGTGGAAAGCGCGCCGGTAACAATTTCCCAATAGGGCCCTTGCCTGCGCAATTCCAGCGCTACGGCAACTACGGCGGTTTCCGCCACTTTAACGGTGGCCTTATCAACCTCAAGATCAACTTTATCGACGCGGTGAGAGGTTACAAAGGGAGCCAGCAAGATATGTGCGCCAGGGAGGGCGGAAGATGCGGATTTGTCTGTTACGGTCTGGGAGATTGATCTGGCCAGGGAATAGATGCAGGTTCGATCTGTGGAGGGAAGATTGACCTTCCACTGATTCTTTTCCCACACCAGCGCAATCTCCAAAGGAAAGGTATAGGTTGCGCGGAACGAGATTTTCGCCTGCGTTCCCGTTATTGTCAGATCGGTTATCTGACATTCCTCGGCGCCGGGTGGCAGCAAGTCCATAACCAGATTGATGGCGGAAGCAGGAATAGCGGGGGCATTTTTGCCGCCCGCGATCCATTGCGCCTTAGTTACCGTCTGCTTTGATTCGCTGGAGAGCAGTTCATAGGCCTTGCCCCATTCCTGTCGAGAGAGCGCGTGTAGATAATTATCCACCTGAGCAACAACTCCATTGACTCCAGGAGCGCTGCCGTCAAGCATCGCCTGCGCAGGAGATAGGGGAGGGACTTCCGCAAATGCTGGCAGGCCGGTCAGCAGCATGATACCCGTGGCGAAGATGCACAAAATCAGTCGAAAGTAAGGCTGTGGAGTAGTCATGTCGAACCCTCTTAGCTCATATTTTCGCGCTTAAATTTGGAGAAGTTGTATTCACGGAACATCTTTATTTAGGGCGCTCAACGTTCAACGCTTAACGCTAACCCATCTCTCATTTATTGCCGCAATAAATGAGAGATGGGTCAGGTGTGATTATCGGCTCGTTTTTCGAGGGCCAGCCTGGCCGCTGACTGCTCGGCCTCCTTTTTGGATTTGCCTCTCCCTATGCCCAATTCCTCGCCGCCCAAAGAGACGCCTACCACGAAAGTCTTGTCATGGTCGGGGCCGGTTTCCTCGATAACACGGTAGGCCGGCAGTGAACGATAGGCTTCCTGGGTAATTTCCTGAAGCATCGTTTTATAGTCCCGCGTATAGCTGCCTCGGTTGACGGCCTCCATGGGTTCGGCCAACCAGCAATGAATAAAGTTCCTGGTCGCCTCCATGCCCGCTTCCAGGTAGATGGCCGCGATAACGGACTCAAAGGCTCCGCAGAGGATAGAGGAGCGGTTCCTTCCTCCGCTCTGCTCTTCTCCCTTTGAAAGCAGCAATAATTCGCCCAGTTCAAGGCGGCGGGCGGCCGCGGCAAGTGTGGGAGAACTCACCAGCGCGGCTTTTGCCCGCGTAAGCTCCCCTTCGCTCCATTCCGTGAAAGATTGGTACAGATGCTCGGCCACAATGGCGCCCAAAATCGAATCGCCCATAAACTCCATACGTTCATTGCTGGTATCTTCCCCTTCAAAGCATGAGGAGCGATGGGTAAGCGCCCGGATGAGAAGATTTCTATCTTCGAAGCAAACTCCCAGGCGTTTTTCTAATTCGGAAAGTGGATATGGCATTCCGTATTTACCGTTCTTAGGTTCTACACCTATCTATTTTGATTCGCAGCCGGCCGAATAGCAAGCCCCAATTCGATCAATTGCTTTTCATCAACTTCCGAAGGCGCGCCGGTCAAAGGATCTAAGCCGGTAGCTGTCTTTGGAAATGCAATCACCTCTCGAATACTCTCCTCGCCCACAATCGCGGCCACCAGCCGGTCAATTCCGGGGGCGATGCCGCCATGTGGAGGCGCGCCATATTCAAAGGCCTCCAGGAGAAATCCAAAGCGTTCCTGTGCTTCCTCATGGCTTAGTCTTATGATATCGAAAACTTTCTCTTGCACTTCGCGGCGGTGTATTCTGATACTGCCGGAGGCGACCTCCTGACCATTCAGGACGACATCATATAATCGGCCATGCACTTTCAACGGATCCGTATCCAGCAAGGGCAAATCTTCTTCTCGCGGGCTGGTAAACGGATGGTGCATGGCGTCAATGCGCTTATTTTCTTCGTTCCAGGCGAACAGCGGAAAATCCGTTACCCACAGGAGTTTCCACTGCCCCGGCGGAATTAAATTGAGTTTCTCCGCCATAAAACCGCGCAACCGGGATAATGCTTCATTTGTCTTTTCTGCAACGCCGGCAATTAAGAGCAGCATGTCTCCCGCATCGGCGTGGAAAGCATTGATCAAGCCTTTTTGCTGATCTTCGTTAAAGAACTTTGCCTGCGGGCCGCTCAACTTGCCATCGTCAACCGTCAGATGAATAACGCCCGCCGCGCCGAAGCGCGCCGCATGGGCGGTCAACTCGTCAATCTCCTTGCGCGACAGGCCTCCGGCTTTGGGGGCGCACAGGCCCTTCACAATGCCGCCGCTTCCCAAGGCCAGCGCTATGGGGCGGAACTCGGTGCCTTTAACAATATCCGACACTTTCTGCAGTTCCATGCCGAAGCGCATATCCGGCTTGTCATTGCCAAAGCGCGCCATGCTTTCCGCATAGGTCAGGCGCGGGAAGGGAGTCTCAATTTCAATCCCGCAGGCTTTGAAAGCATGTTTGAAGGTGCCTTCTGTAATTGCGTAGATGTCTTCCTCTGAAACAAAGGACATTTCCAAATCTAGCTGGGTGAATTCAAATTGCCGATCGCCGCGTTGATCCTCATCGCGCAAGCATTTTGGAATTTGATAGTATTTCTCCACTCCGCATATCATCAGTGTCTGTTTCATCAACTGAGGCGATTGAGGCAGCGCAAAGAATTTTCCCGGACTCAATCTGGCCGGCACAATAAAATCACGCGCCCCCTCAGGCGTGCTTTTGAGCAATAGCGGCGTTTCGATTTCCCAGAATCCTTGTGAGTTTAGATACTCCCTTATGCCGGTTATAAAGAGGTGGCGCACCTCCATATTGCGTTTCATTCTAGCCGAACGCATGTCAAGATAACGGTATTTCAGCCGTATGGTTTCATCTACGCTTCGCGTGTCGTCAATCTGGAAGGGCAGCGGCTTGGAGGGATTAAGAATTTCCAGCGCGCCGGCGTGCACCTCGATCTCACCGGTCGGCAAATGGGGATTTTCGGTGCCCGCAGGCCTGGCGGCAACCGTGCCCGTGGCGCGCAATACGAATTCCGAGCGCACTTCTTTCGCTTTCGCAAAAGGTTCCGCATCTTCGGGATTAATGACCACCTGCACGCGCCCCGACCGGTCCCGCAAATCTACGAAGATCAATCCGCCATGATCCCGGCGCACATGACACCACCCGCACAGCGTTACTTGCTCTCCCACCTGCTCTTTTCTCAACTCGCCGCAGTTATGTGTCCGCATCATGATGATCTTTACTCCGTAGTTGCCTTCTTTTCCTCCGCCAATCTTTTGCGGAGTTCCTGTGCTAAATTGTCTCGGTTAATATCACTTTCCGAACCAGATTCCATATCATGCAGCTTCACAATGCCTTGTCTGCTCTCGTTTTCACCGATTATTACTGCCCAGCGACAATTTCGTTGTGCGGCTTCTTTCATTTGCGTTTTGGGGCTTCTTCCAAGAGGATCATCAATCGCAGATATTTGAGCATTATGGAGTGCATTTAACAATGGAAGTATATATCTTCTGGCCTCAAGCCCTATATTTACTATGAATACCTTTGGAGATAATGAATATGCATGATGCCTTCTTATTTGGAGAAGAAACTCTTCAACATCTTTGTTTTTTTTCTGATCAAACAGAGCGCCCAGGATTCTATCCACACCCGCCGCCCAGCCCACGGCGGGTGTCGGCTTGCCGCCGAACTCCTCCACCATATTATCATAGCGGCCGCCGCCGCCGAGCGCATCCTGCGCGCCGATGCCGGGCTGGCTTACCTCAAAGACTGTGCGGGTGTAGTAATCCAGGCCGCGCACGATCTTCGGATCTATTTCGTAGGGAATCTTGAGCAAATCCAACTGCGCGCGCAGACCGGCGAAATGCTCTTTGCAGCCTTCATCCAGATAATCGAGTATGGAAGGCAAATCGCCAAAAAGGGCGCGGCAACTAGGCCGCTTCTCATCCAAAATCCTTAGGGTATTGCCCTTGTAGCGCTCCTGGCACCATTCACAAAGTTGATCAAGAACGGGCGCCAGCGCTTTTCGCAGTGCCTCGCGATAGGCTTCGCGGCAAACCTTGCATCCCGTAGAATTTATCTTGAGCACCGCGCCTTCTATGCCAAGCGATTTGAGAAAATCGAGCAACAGTGCAATGACCTCCGCGTCCATCTGCGGACCGTCAGTGCCAAAGACCTCTACCCCAGCCTGATGAAACTGCCGGAAACGGCCTGCCTGGGGTCGTTCATAGCGGAAGAACGGGCCGAAATAAAACAGCCTCTGCACCCCGCCCTTGTCCGCCATGCCCGACTGCAAATAGGCGCGCACAACTCCCGGCGTGCCTTCCGGCCGCAGGGTCAGACTGCGCCCGCCGCGGTCGGTGAAGGTATACATCTGCTTGGTAACAATCTCCGTCTCTTCACCCGTGCTGCGCGCAAACAACTCCGTCTCTTCAAAAAGCGGAGTGCGTATCTCCTGAAAACCGTAAAGGCGGCACTGCTCGCGAAACTGCGCCTCCAGCCACTGCCATCTCGCCGCTTCCTCTGGCAATATATCTTTAGTCCCCCGGGGCGCGGAAAACTTCATCAATCATCTCCGATTATTGAACTGGCAAAGTCTCACTCAGGACGCAGGACTCCTGACCCAAGACTTCCCTATATTATCATCAAGCAAGTAATTAAGCCAACCTTTTCCCTTGTGGCATGGCCATCCTGGCCGTGAGTAAACATTTAACTGGACATCATTCACGGCCGGGACGGCCGTGCCACATCAGAAACAAAGAATCGCCAGGGCCAATCGGCGCAATGCCCGGCATAAGCCACTCCGATGCGCTTGCCGGACTGAATTTCCGGCTTTTCGCCTCTATCTTCAACCCAAAGAACATTGCCTGTAAGGTCGAGGCCGTTATGCGCTTCTCGCGTTATCTTGAATTCCCGACAGAGCCTTCCGGGGCCATGAGCCTTGGGATAGTCCAGCGCGCGAATCAAGACCGCGGCCGGGAAGCCCTCTTTTTCGGTAGTCAGATTCAAACAATAATACATCCCATAAATGAAATAGACATAAGCAAAACCGCCCTTGCCAAACATCATTTCATTGCGTTTTGTTCTGCCCCGTGCGGCATGACAAGCAAGGTCCTCCGGCCCAACATAGGCCTCGGTCTCGATTATTTTGCCTTCATAAATCTTATCCGCGGTCTGGTGCACCAGGTATTTGCCGAGCAAATCCCTGGCAACTTCCAGCGTCGGTCTTAAATAGAAAGAGCGTTTTAACTTCATAGCTATTAGTTGAGAGTTTACAGCCAATCCCCGCTCTCAACTCTCAACTGTGAACTCTGAACTCACCGTCGCCACACATTCAATATGCCAGGTATGGGGAAACATATCCACAAGTTGCACGCTCTTGGGAACATAATCCATCGAGGTGATGAATTTCAGGTCGCGCGCAAGGGTGGCGGGATCGCAGGAAATAATCACGATAGAGCGCGGGCGCAGGTTTGCCGCCGCGGCCAGCACTGCCTTGCCGCAGCCTTTTCGGGGCGGATCCAGCACTACCGCGCCGGCGTGCCAGCGGCGCGCGGCAAAGCGCGGCAGGATGCTTTCCACTTTGCCTTCATAAATACGGGTATTTTCCAGATGATTTTTTCGCAGATTTGCCTTTGCATCCGCTACCGCAGAATCCGATTCCTCTATGCCGGTCGCCATTCGTGCTTTCTTCGCCAGCGGAATCAAAAAGGTGCCAACCCCGCTGTATCCCTCGATAATAATCTCTTCATCGGTGATATCCGCATGAGCCTCTACAACCTCAGTGAGCGCCGCGGCCTGGTGCGGATTCACCTGAAAGAAGGAATCCGGCGAGATGCGGAATGAAATTTCCCTGATTCGCTCGAACAGATAGGGAGTGCCGAGCACAATTTCCGCGGGGGCGTGTTGCGCGCCGCTGCACATGCGCGTGCCGGCGTGGCATACTCCACTGACTTGCGGCAGCCTTTCCATTAAGGAAGCCGCCAGCGGCCTGATGAAGCCGGGTCTGCCGAAGGTAATAAGTGTTACACAGGCGAGGTTATCTGCGAAAGAAATCCGTGTATTGAGCTTGACCAGGGCCTCCTTCTCTTCCGCTCCCTGCGCATGTGTATTTATTAACTCCGTCAGCACGCGGCGCACCGCTTCGTTTAGGGGATGCTGCACGGCACATTCACTAATGGGAACCACTTCGTGGCTGCCCCGGCGCAAAAATCCCAAAAAGATATGTCCTTCGGCATCTCGGCCGGCAAAGTATTCCGCCTTATTTCGATAGCCCCAGGTATCTTCCATGCCGATCGCGGGCGGCATCTCGATATCCGTCAGGCCGGCAATGCGTTGCAGGTTCTCTCGCACCAGCAAAGATTTCTGGGCAAGCTGCGCCGGATAATAGATATGCTGCAGATCGCAGCCGCCACATTCGCCGAAGTGGGGACAGCGAGGTTGAATGCGATCGGGTGAAGGCTGCACTACCGAGACGAGTTTCCCTCTGGCGAAAGTCGAAGAGACGGCAGTGATTTCAACTTTGGCGACTTCTGAAGGCGCGCCTCCAGCCACGAAGACGGCAAAAGGGCCCACCCGGCCGACGACATCTCCGCCGGCAGCGAGGCCTTCCAGGTGAAGGGTAATTATATCCCCAACATTTACGGGAGGAGTATTTTTCTGCTGAGAAGCGTCCATGAGGTTCAAAAGTCGCCTTTTTGATATAGATACTTATCGCGCTCTTTGACGCAGCGATTCTAGGTTTTGAAAATATATTTGTCAATCTTTTCAGAACCTGCTAGAATCGTATGGCACGCAGTTGCCGGGAAGGAATACCCGAGTGCATTTGAAGACCACACCTGCACATTCACAAAATTTGCCTGCTCTTGCTGCGGTAGTGTTGGACCTTGATGGCGTCCTCTACCTCGGCAAGACTCCCATCTCCGGCGCTCAAAAGACCGTTACCTGGTTGCTAGGCCAGGGGCTGAAGGTCTATTACCTCACCAATAATTCCACGCAGACGCGCGCCAATTATGTGCAGCGCCTTAACGCCATGGGAATCTTCTGCAAAAAGGATATGGTCTATTCCTCCTCTTATGCCTGCGCGCTTTATCTGCAAAAACAAAGCAAAGCGATGACAACTGCGCTGGTTGTAGGCGAGGGAGGTTTGGCCGGAGAACTCACGCAGGCGGGCATCAAAGTGGTGCGTCGGCTGGGTGACAAGAAGGTTGATTATGTCGTGGTTGGGATGGACCGAAAGATCAATTATGCCAAGATAAGAGATGCCCAGCAGGCGATTTTGCAGGGCGCCAAGTTCATCGCCTCCAATCGCGATCCGGTCTATCCGAACGAACACGGCGTGACCCCCGGCGGAGGAACTATCGTAGCGGCAATTCAGACCGCCAGCCAGCAGAAACCATTATTGATAGGAAAACCATCTTCCTTTATTCTCAAACTGCTGCTAAATAAGGAAAAGCTTGCTCCTGAAAGCGTATTATTGGTGGGCGACCGACTGGATACCGATATTGCCTGCGGCCGCCGCAGCGGAGTTTGGACGGCGCTGGTATTAACCGGTGTAACTACCCGCCGGGAGGCTGATGAGGCGCCGGCGCGGTTAAAGCCGCATTGGATTTTGGAGAGCATCGCGGACCTCCCCAAGCTGCTGGGAGGAAGTAAATGACCCCCGAACTCCCGTCGGTAGCGCTGACCATAGCCGGCTCCGACTGCAGCGGAGGCGCCGGTGTGCAGATGGACCTGAAGGTCTTCTGCTCGTTGGGAGTCTATGGCGCCTCCGTGCTGACCGCGGTGACGGTGCAGAACAGCATGGGAGTGCGCCGAGTTCAAGGCTTATCATCAAAAATGGTGGGAGAGCAGCTTTCCGCCATCCTGGATGACTTGTCTCCCGGTGCGATAAAGACCGGCATGCTTTGGTCCACGCAAAATGTGCTGACCATTGCGGAGCAGTTGTCGCAATTGAACAAGCTTCCCCCCCTGGTTATAGATCCGGTCATGTGCGCCAAAGACGGCAGCAGATTGTTGTCGAAGCGGGCCGTGGAGGCGTTAATCCGCGAACTGCTGCCATTGGCGACGGTAATCACTCCCAACCTTGACGAAATCCAGTTGCTGTGCGGCCGGCCGGTGACCAATCCGAAGGAGGCGCGCCGGGCGGCGGAGGAGCTGATAGCAATGGGAGCGAAGTCAGCGCTGGTAAAGGGCGGGCATTTCAAAGGAGAGATTGTGGACATCTTCTTCGATGGGCGGGAGCAGATAGAGCTGCACGCGCAGCAAAGAGCGCAAGGGCCCATACATGGCACCGGTTGCGCCCTTTCCGCCGCCATTGCCGCCAATCTGGCCAAAGGGCAAACGCTGCAAGATGCTTTAACTCACGCTTATATCAATACGCAAAAACTAATCCATATGGCAGGCAGACTAGGGCAAGGCTATCGCCTGCTGTTTCCGGAGAGAACAAAATGAGCAAATTCATCTTCATTACGGGCGGGGTTGTCTCCTCCTTAGGTAAGGGTATCACGGCCGCTTGTCTGGGAAGGCTGCTCAAGGACAGAGGCCTGCGGGTAACCTTGATGAAAATTGATCCCTACCTGAATGTTGACGCCGGCACTATGAATCCCTTCCAGCACGGGGAGGTATATGTTACCGAAGACGGGGCGGAGACCGATCTTGATTTAGGTCATTATGAACGTTTTGTGGATATCAATCTTTCCCGCCTGAGCAATATTACCACCGGTCAAATCTATGGCGCGGTGATTGCAAAAGAGCGACGGGGGGATTACCTCGGCAACACGGTTCAGGTCATTCCCCATATCACAGATGAGATAAAGGAGCGCATTCGCGCTGCGGCAGAGCAGGATAATGCAGATGTGGCGATTGTCGAGATTGGCGGCACCGTGGGTGACATCGAGGGGCAGCCATTTCTTGAAGCCATTCGGGAAATGAAGGCGGAAGCCGGGGAGAGTAATATAATTTATGTGCATGTTACGCTCATTCCCTATCTCGGCCCTGCTGCGGAAAGCAAAACCAAGCCCACGCAGCACAGCGTTCGAGAGCTGCGCAATATCGGTATCCAGCCGGATGTGCTTGTCTGCCGGGCGCGTCGTCCCTTAACGGCCGAGATGAAAAAGAAGATCAGCCTTTTCTGCGGGGTTGATAAAGAAGCGGTTATTGAGAATCTCGATGCCGAGAGTATTTATGAAATACCCATGATTCTGGAACGTCAGGGAATGGCGGATTTAGTCATAAAACGACTGGGCTTCAATGAAGGCGCGCCAAATCACTTGGAATGGCAGCAAATGGTGCAAACGCTCATGCAGCCCAAAGAAAAAGTAACTATTGCCATGGTGGGAAAATATATGAACCTGCAGGATGCTTATATGAGCATTACAGAAGCTCTGCGGCACGGCGGCATCGCCAATGAGGCAGGAGTGGAGATAAAGCGTTTGGATTCGGAGGAAGTTGAACGCAATGGCGCAGACTCGCTGTTAAGGGGAGTGAAGGGAATTGTGGTGCCGGGTGGCTTTGGAGGCCGCGGCATCCCAGGCAAAATAGATGCCATCCGCTATGCTCGCCAGCAGGGAATTCCCTTCCTGGGATTGTGCCTGGGCATGCAGTGCGGAGTCATTGAATATGCGCGCAATGTATGCGGTCTGGAAGGCGCGCACAGCGCGGAATTCGATCCTAACTCGCCGCATCTCGTATTGGACTTGCTGCCGGAACAAAAGGGCGTGAATAATTTGGGCGGAACTATGCGCCTGGGCGCCAGCCCGGTGAAGCTGGTGGAGGGAAGCCGTGCCCATCAGATTTATGGTGAAACGCTGATCCTTGAAAGACACCGCCATCGCTTCGAGGTAAATAACTCTTATCGGGAGATGCTCTCTGCACAAGGACTGGTCTTCTCCGGCCTCTCTCCCGACGGCCGGCTGGTGGAGATGATAGAGCTTCCCAATCACCCATTTTTTGTGGCCAGTCAGTTCCATCCGGAATTCAAATCCCGTCCTACCCGCGCTCATCCGCTCTTCCGTGAATTCATTAAAGCTGCGCTCTGCTGCCAAATTTCGTAGAAGAAAATTCCAAAAAAGGCGCTTGCATGCAAACGCTTGTCTTGGCCTTTGGGATTTCAAGATGTGTTATAATTATTTGTCCCGGCTGGAGAAGAAGCCTTGATTTCCGAATACTCCTTTCAGAAGACCCTTTCGCGAGCAGTAGAGATAGCAGGGATTGGGCTGCATACCGGCCGGCATTGCAGGATTAGGCTTCGCCCGAATGATGTTGGCGAGGGCATGGCTTTTCTCTGCAATGGCGAAACCATTCCCGCGCGGGCGGAATTTGTTGTCTCTACTCGCCGCGCAGTAACGTTGGGCAGGAATGGACAGCAGGTTTCTACGGTAGAGCATATTCTTGCCGCTTTACATGGATTGGGAATTACTAATGCCATAGTAGAGGTGGACGGGCCGGAAATACCCGCCCTGGATTGCAGCGCCGCGCCCTTTGTAAGGAAAATACAAGAGACCGGAATTGAAGCGCTTGGGGCGGAAATCTCCTTCTGGAAGTTGGCTGCTCCGGTATGGGTGGCAGAGAAAGAAAGCATGGCGCTGGCGCTGCCATATGCGGGACTGAAGCTAACCTATATAGGCGATTTTCCCGGTCTGGGCAACAAGCAAAGAACCATTCGACTGAGTGGCAAGGTCTTTACGGAGGAGATCGCGCCGGCGCGCACCATGGTCCTTCGTCAGGAGATAGAAGGCATCCTTGCGGAGGGTTTGGGGCAGGGAGGGTCGGCGGAGAATGTGGTGGTGCTTGAAGAGGGCAAGGCGCCGGATGTTCTGCGTTTTAAGGACGAGCCGGTAAGGCATAAACTGCTGGACCTGATGGGCGATCTCTCGCTGCTGGGGAGGCCTTTGCAGGCGCACGTAATTGCAGTTCGTTCCGGCCATAGAATGAATATTGAATTGGTCAGGAAATTGGCTGAGAGCAGGAGTTGACACCGAAAATATTGCAGGAGGCTTTTACCATGGATATAAAGCAGATTATGAATACTTTGCAGCATCGCTATCCTTTTTTGCTGGTAGATAAGATGCTGGAAATAGAACCCGGCAAGCGAGCCGTGGGCATAAAGAACGTTACTATAAATGAGGATTTCTTTAACGGCCATTTCCCCGGCAATCCGATTATGCCAGGCGTGCTGGTCATGGAGGCGATGGCGCAGGTCGGAGGCATCTTGCTCTTGTCCACCACCGGCAATGAAGGAAAGCTGGCGCTCTTTGGAGGCGCTGACAAGGTGCGCTTCCGCCGGCCGGTTTTGCCCGGAGACCAGTTGGTAACTGAAGTTACGATCCTGCGCGGGAAGGGCGATATTGGCCGGGTGAAAGTTGTCGGCAGAGTTGACGGCCAGATAGCCGCGGAAGGGGAATATATCTTCGTGCTCAGAAAGGAAAACGGCGCCCCCTCAATGATAGCAGCGGAGGAAGACGAGGAAGCTTAAAGTGACTAAAGTTCATGCTGCGGCGATTGTCGCCCCAGGCGCGGAACTCGCAGAAGGCGTTGAGGTCGGACCCTACAGCATTATTGGCGAGCATGCGCGTATTGGCGGCAATACTATAATTGGCCCTCATGTATTGATAGACGGTCACTGCGCAATCGGCGAAGGCTGCTCAATCGGCATGGGTGCGGTGATTGGCACTATTCCCCAAGATGATAAGTATCATGGAGAACCCAGTCAGGTAGTTATCGGAGACCGCACCCGTATTCGCGAGTATGTGACAATTAACCGCGCCACAGGAGAAGAGGCGGTAACAAACGTGGGGAATGACTGCCTGCTTATGGCCTATTGCCATCTCGCTCACAACTGCAAGGTTGGCAATGGAGTAAGTATTGCCAATTATGGCGGCATGAGCGGGCACACGGTAATTGAGGACTCGGCGGTTATCGGCGGCATGGTAGGCTCCCATCAGTTTGTCCGAGTTGGCCGAATGGCCATGGTGAGCGGATTCTCAAAGATCAGCGTGGATATCCCTCCCTTTGCGCTGGCGGACGGCAAACCGGCAAAGGTGGTTGCGCTAAATGTAAGAGGTCTAAGAAGGATGGGATTATCTGTGGAGAACCGCACCCAACTGGCAAAGGCCTTTAAGCTGCTCTATCGTTCCGATCTTAACCTTTCCCAGGCGCTTGAGCAGTTGGCCAAACAGACCGATGGCTGCGCGGAAGTCGAATATCTTATGGAATTTTTGAAAAAGACACGAGACGGTTATGCGGGCCGGGCAAATGATCCTGCGGGAAAGAAGAAATGACAGATTTGGCCAGGAGCATAGCGGGCGATTCGCCCTTAAAGATCTTCGTAAGCGCGGGAGAGCCTTCCGGTGATCGCCAGGCGGCCTATCTGCTCGATATCCTGCGGCAATTGCGTCCGGAGATAGAGATTTGCGGGATAGGAAGCACTAACCTTGCAGCCATAGGCGCGGATCTCTGGATGGACAGCCGCAAGGGCGCCGTAATAGGCCTTGCCGCCGCGCTGCTCAGCGCGCCCGTGGTGGTTCCGCAGGTGCTGCGAGTAATGAAACGCCTTGAGAAAGAGAAGCCGGATGTCGCCGTTTTGGTGGATTGGGGAGGGGTGAATGTGCGCCTGGCTCGGCTCTTGCGACGCTTGAGGGTTCCTACGCTCTACTACTTTCCACCTCGTTCGTGGGACCGGCGCGCCCACCGCGATATTGCTTTTATTTGCGATGCCATTGCAACTCCATTTCCCTGGTCGAAGCATATCCTCTCCGGCGAAACCGCACGGGTTGAATGGGTGGGACATCCGCTGGTGGATCAAGTGCAGCCGAAAATATCCAAAACTCAAGCCGCCTCCGAGCTGGGACTAGACTTGAGCCGCCCCATAGTGGCGCTCCTTCCCGGCAGCCGTAAGGCCGAAATACGGCACTCTTTCCCGGTGCTGGTTGCATCGGCAGTAAATATTAACCGGCAGATTCCGGGAACGCAATTTCTCATTACTGCTTCGGAAGAAGCGCTGCGAATTAAGGGCAAACTCTCTGCATTGTTGCAGAGGTATAGCCTGGAGGCGCGCCTCTTGCAGGGCATGGACTACGATGCCCTGCAGTGCGCAGATGCCGCGGCGGCGGTTTCCGGCACGGTTACTCTTGAGCTGGCTCTCCTGGGTATTCCCATGGTGGTTATTTACCGCGGCAGTCTGGCCGTATGGCTGCAATACCAGATAGCGCGTCGCACAACTGCTGTAACCCGTTTTATCGCCATGCCTAACCTTATCGCCGACCGCCAAATCGTGCCGGAGTGTTTGCAGTGGCAAGCCAACCCGGGGCGTATTGCGACGGAAATTATCTCGCTGCTCACCGACCGCGCGCGGCGGGAGAAGATGCTAGATGATTTGGCCTCGGCCAGCCGCCAGCTTGGGCCGCCGGGCGCGGCGCATAGGACTGCGGAGATGGTGCTGGATTTAGTCGCCTATGGTTCGCATCAGCAGCTTCTCCAGCCCATGGGCGCGGAAGCAGAAGGTTAAGGGAAGAGGTCGCAACAAATCATGTCGCAAAAGCCAGCCCACGTTAATACTATAAATCCCCCGCGCAGCCTTCGATTACTAAAGACCTTGCGCCGGCTCATGGGCATGGCGCGCCAGTATTGGTGGGCGGCCTGGCTTTCCGCCGTACTGATCATCATTGGCAGTTTATTGGAAGGCGTGATAGTTCCCGTAACGCTGGTGCTCCCCATCTACGCGGCCGATCTATCAGTCAACCTCCCGGGCAGCGCCAATGAAGTAGATATGCTTAGTAGAATAGATACTTTTGTTACTCAACATTTCCATTTTGACGCGTGGCACGCGTTTCTCTTCTTCATGGCCCTGATGTTTATCAGTTATTTATTAAAGTGCCTTACCCATGGATTCCAAACTTATCTTAGTCAGTTCTTTGCCCAACGCATCATCTTTACTTTACGGGGCAAGCTTCATGCGCGCCTCATGCAGTTGCCGGCTTCGTTCTTTGAAGCGCGGCAAATCGGCGACTTGATGTCTCGCACAACCAGCGATGTTGCGATGCTTCAAGGCGTAGTAAGCACCGATTTGATAGAGGCGGCGCGCGCGCCTATTACCGCAATCGCCGCCCTCGCATTAATGTTCAAGCTCAACTTTAAATTAACCCTTATCGCGCTTGTGGTCGCTCCGCTCGTGGTCTACGCGATCTCATACAGCAGCAAAAAGATACGCAAGATCGCGCGCGAGACCCAGCGTCGCCTCGGGCAGCTCAACGCCCATTTGCAGGAGCGCTTATCTGCCGTCCGTATCGTTCAACTCTTCACGCGAGAGGATTACGAGATCCAGCGCTTCGATGCGTTAAATGAGAGAAACATACAGGCGAATCTGCGCGCGACGAAGGTCGGCGCCATGCTCTATCCTTCAATAGAATTTATGGCGTTTTTAGGAATGGCGCTGGCCTTGATTGTGGCCGGCTCGCTCATGCTGAAGGGTACTTTTCATATGGCGGAGTTGCTCGTGTTCCTGATTGCCGCCCAGAAGGCCGGCACGGGATTTATTAAAATCGGCCGCGTGCGGCTGGCCATGGATCAGGCGCTGGCCGCAGGAGAACGGGTCTTCGAGGTGCTGGACACGGAGAGCGACATCAAGGAAGATCCGGAACCGATTGTGCTTCCTCGGCTGCGCGGAGAGATTGCCTTTCATAATGTCTCTTTTCGTTATGTTACCGGTGAAGAAGTGCTTTCCAAGGTGGATTTTTCCATCGCTCCCGGGGAAGTGATCGCGCTTTGGGGACCTTCCGGCGCAGGAAAAACCAGTCTGGTCAGTCTTATCCCGCGCTTTTATGACCCCATCCAAGGCTCTATCGAAGTGGATGGCATAGATATACGCCGCGTCAGCCTGCATTCATTGCGTTCCCAGATTGGCATTGTGCCCCAGGAGACGATCCTCTTTGCCGGCTCGATTTGCGAAAATATCGCTTATGGCAAATTGGAGGCCTCACGCGATGAGGTTATCACCGCCGCCAAGGCGGCCAATGCCGACGAATTCATTCTTTCCATGCCGCAAGGCTATGATTCTCTGGTGGGCGAACGCGGCACGCGGCTTTCCGGCGGCCAGCGGCAGCGGATCGCCATCGCGCGTGCGATTCTCAAAGACCCCCGCATTCTAATCCTGGATGAGGCGACCTCATCGCTGGATATAAAGTCCGAGTCGCTCGTGCAGGAGGCTTTAAGCCGGCTTATGGTGGGCCGCACAACGATTATCATTGCGCATCGTCCCTCCACCATTAAAAACGCCAATCGCATCTTGGTAATCTCAGACGGTCATATTATTGAAGAGGGCTGCCATGAGAAACTCATCGCGGGCGGCGGTTTTTACAGCCATATGTTTGTGGGCAGTTTCCCTCAATTGCCGACGGAAACCAAAGCTGAGCAGTCTAAGGAAACAACAACGTTGCCGGCAACATAGAGCAAGAGTTATAGCAAAAATTCGATTAGCGCTTGATTTTACAGCATGGCATCTTTAATCGCATACAATTTAATTCTAACCTCCCTCCTGCCGGTCTTCATGCTATGGGGCATATGGAGACTACTGAAGGGAAAATCGCGCACCGGTTGGGGACAGCGCCTGGGGTTTTTAAAGAGCCTTGTTGCGGAGGCGGAGGAGCAGGCGCGCGCCGCCGGCAATGCCGACCTGCATCCCAGAATCTGGGTGCATGCCTGTTCTGTCGGCGAGGTCAATGCGGTGCGTCCCGTCGTCAAGCAATTGCGGGAAAGCCTTCCTGATGCGCTGATTTTTCTTTCCACCATCACTCCCACCGGCCAGTCTCAGGCGAAACGCTCCTGTCCGGAAGCAAATGCAGTTTTTTTCTTTCCGCTTGACCTGATTCCGATAATGTGGGCCGCGCTGCATATTCTCAAGCCGGAAATTTGCATACTGAGTGAAAAGGAACTGTGGCCCAATTTCCTCGCGCTTTGCCAAATACGGAAGATACCGGTAGTTGAAGTCAATTGCATTATCTCGGATGACACCACCTTCCTAAGCAGATGTTTCAAAGGCTTCGAGTGCTGGCTTATGAGTATGGTAACATTCTTTTCCGTGCAGACGGAAAGAGACCGGGCGCGGCTTATGGCTTTGGGGGTGGGCGCCGGACGCATTGGGATTGACGGCAATACCAAGTTCGATCAGCCGGTGGCTGAATCCGGCAAAGAGCAGGCGCTGGCCGAACTGTTAGGCTGGCAAGAGAGCACGGCGGGGATTGTGGCCGGTTCCACCCATCCGGGAGAAGAGGAGATAGTGCTGGAGGCATTTCTGCGGCTGAGAAGAAGTCATCCTCAGGCCCGGCTGCTTATCGCGCCGCGGCATCCGGAGCGGGCGCCGTCTGTTGCAGCCGCGATTGAGAAAGCAAGATTGCCCTGGATTTGCCGCAGCGAACTTGGAAAATCCAATAATGGAGACTCAAAGAAGGGCACGGCCCTGAGTCATCAGGAAGAAGCGGTAGTAATTTTAGACACCATCGGCGAATTGTCGCTGGCCTATCGTTTATCGCGGGCCGCATTTGTGGGAGGCAGTCTCTTCTCGCATTTGAAGGGGCATAATCCCCTTGAAGTAATGGCCGAAGGCCGGCCGGCTTTTTATGGCCCGCATACGCGGGATCATCGGGATATAACGGCCCTGCTCTGCCAGGAAAAGGTCGGTTTTGTAGTAAAAAATGCGGAGGAACTGGCTTTAGGATGGCAAAAAGCAATTGAAAATCCGCCGTGGCGAGCCGATATTAAGCAGCGCGCGGAAGCAGTTATGCGGCGGCATCAAGGATCTTCGGGGCGTGCGGCACAGCGGGTATTGGCCGTCATATCTGCCAAGAGAGCAGAGCATAATGAAAAGCGTGATGCCGGCGCGATTCCGGCGCCGATTGACGCGGCCATACAAGGATATGCTGTAGGCGACTCTTTGTTGGATAGGAGCAAAGCCTATCTGCTGGAGGTCATTAACCAGGGCCGGAGCGGATTAGCGCCGAAGGTGATTAGAACGGGATTCGAGGGACTTTCATATTGCTATCGCGCGGCGCTGGCGGCCAATCTTGCGCTCTATCAGGCAAGGTTGCTCTCTCAGGCGCAGATTCCTTGCCCGGTTATCAGCATTGGCAACATTACCGTTGGAGGCACTGGCAAAACGCTGGCCACTCTAGCCCTTTGCCAGTGGCTCATAAGCCGTAAGATAACTCCTGCGGTGTTATCCAGGGGGTATGGCGGGGAAGCTCCCGCCGACAGGCTGGTATTTGATGGTGAGAAGTTGAATTTGGGTCCTAAGGAAGCAGGAGATGAACCCTTTCTGCTGGCGGCCAGCCTGCCGGAAGCGCGCGTGCTGGTTGGCAAGGACCGCCGGCGCAGCGCGGAGCTGGCGCTGCGCATGGGCGCAGAGGTGATGGTGCTTGACGATGGATTTCAATATTGGAAGATGCAAAAGGATTTTGATGTCGTTTTGATAGATGCGCTGGATCCTTTTGGCAATGGGCATCTTATTCCCCGGGGAATGTTACGCGAACCCTTGTCTGCATTGCAACGCGCCCAGGCCATCTGGATAACTCACTCGGACATGATACCAAAGGAAGACCTTTCTCGACTGGAAGATAGCTTGAGCGAGATAGCTCCCGGAGTTCCCATCTCATATACTATTCACCAGCCGGTTGCACTGCGGGATTTTTCCAGTGGGGACAGGATTGGTCTTTGGACGCTGGAACGAAAGCGCGTGCTGGCCCTGAGCGGGATTGGCAATCCACATTCCTTTGAATATATGCTCCAAAAATTAGGCGCAGAAGTCATTCCGGCGCGCTTTCCGGATCATCATTATTACCGGGAAGATGAAATTGCTGCTCTGCTGGGAACTCTGCCGGAAAATATTAATGCTATAATTACCACCGCAAAAGATGCTGTTCGACTGCCCCGCGAAATTAAGGCCGAGGCGCCTATCAGAATTTTGGAAATAAGGCTCGCAAGGCTTTCCGGCACACTCGCCAAAGTGGATGACATCGGGGAATTGCTGGAAGAAACCTTCCATTGGTTGCCTCCGATAAGATAGCATGATTCACATGCCGTGCTAGTTTGAAAAGGCCGGCAAAGAAAGGACTACGAAAACGGGTACTGAAGCTGATGGTTTAGCAAAAGTTGTCAACAAGAGCCGCCGGCAGATTTGGTGGAATTGGTTTCGCGCGCGTCTGCCCGTGCTGTTTCTGCTTGGCCTGTTGTTGACAGTAAAGCCGGTTTGGAACTTGCTGGGTGTGCCGTTTCTGCTGCTGGGCAATGGCCTGCGGGCCTGGGCCGCCGGCTATATTCACAAGGATCGTCATTTGACGACCACGGGACCCTATGCCTTTTGTCGGCATCCGCTCTATCTGGGAACTTTTCTTTCCATGGTGGGAATCTGTCTGCTGATAGGCAGTTGGCGAGCCGGCGTCATCTTCACGCTTATCTTCATAGCGGTTTATATTCCAACCATTCGCCAGGAAGAGACCTTCATGGCAAGAGCCTATGGGGAGAGTTATAATGAGTATAAATCAAAGGTTCCCGCTTTTTCTCCCAAAATCAGAATGGCCAAGGCTGAAGATTTCAGGAATTGGAGTTGGAAACGATTGCTCCTGAATGAAGAGCATCTCACCTGGGCCGCCTTGATAATCTTTTTTCTCCTGGCGCTATGGTTGAAGAGGTAATCAATCGCACATTGCTATAGCGCATTTCAAAAGTCAGTTCCATCAGATTGGAGCAAGGCTGAATTTTGAAAGGCAAATATCTATCCTATGGATTCCACAACGTATCGGAAGACTACATCTCTGAAACCTGCCGGCAAGATCGGGAGGCAATGGAAACATTATAAGGGAATGCTGGTTGCCCGCCTGGGAGGTTTTGCATTGCGCGGGATGGCCTGGCTGGCTCATCGGCTGCCTTCGGCATTGGCAAACGGGCTTGGCAAAAATCTGGGACGCTTGCTGTTTTATTGCACCCCTCATCGCCGACACATTGCGCTAAATAATCTTTCTCAGGCGTTTCCGGGGAAGAGCAAGGTTGAGCTTTTTCGCATCTTGCATGAGTGTTATAACAATCTGGGCCTTTGCATTGTCGAATTTCTGCGCTTGCCGGCTTTTAAGAAGTATGAGAAGGTGGCCGAGGTCATCGCTCTGGAAGGAGAAGAACACCTTCGCTCCGCGCTGGCTAAAGGGCGGGGAGTAATCCTCTTGACCGCGCACTTTGGCAATTGGGAGCTGGTCGGCGCCGGATTGGCCGCGGCTGGATATACGTTGAATGTATTGGCGCGGCACCAAAAAGATAAGGCCACCACCAGCCTGGTGGACAGCATTCGAGAGACCGCGGGAATGCGGGTATTGCCGGCCAGGAGCGGAGATGCCTCGCGCATTCTTAGATGCCTGCGCAGAGGAGAGATAATAGGTTTTTTGATTGACCAAAACGCCGCCCGCGAGGGCATCTTTGTGGATTTTTTTGGCCGGCTTGCATCAACCCATGCAGGCGCCGCGCTTTTTGCCATACGCACGCGCGCACCGGTGATTCCAATTTTTGGAATTCGCCATAAAGATAATACCCATACCGCGCTGATTTTGCCGGAAGTTGAGGTTATCCGCACCGGCAACCTGAAAGAAGATCTAAGAGCCAATACCGCGGCCTTTACACGCCTTGTCGAGCAGCAAATCAGGGCGCGGCCGGAGATGTGGTTTTGGCTGCATGACCGGTGGAAGTCGCGTCCGAAGACGGCAAAGGAAATCGCCAGGGATTAACTGAAAATTATCACCTATGCCACGCTATTCAGATGTTCGTGGGCCCGCGGAAGCTAACCATTAGGGGCGCCATCCTTTGGTAATGAGCAAGCATGGGTAATTTTGTTAGGGCCTCTGATAAAATGTTATACTTAGAGAAATTCATTTATCGGTCTTAAGAGATTGTTGCAAATGTTGATTTTGCCTGAAGATCCCAAAAGCATTCTTATAGTAAAGCTTTCCTCAATCGGCGATGTAATCTATTCATTGCCCGTGGCAAGCGCTCTCCGACGCCGCTTCCCAACGGCCAAAATCACCTGGCTGGTGTCGCAGAAGGCGCGCGAGATTGTCTCCGGCCATCCCCACCTGGATCATCTTATTGTAGTCAGGGGCAACGGACAAAATGGTGAAACTCCGGTCCCGGATATCGGGCATCCATTTCAGGCGGCTCGCATCCTGCGGTCTATCGGCTTTGATATCGCGCTCGACCTGCAAGGCCTGCTGCGGTCAAGTCTGTTTTCATATCTTAGCGGCGCACGCATTCGCGTCGGTTACAGAAGCTTGAAAGAGGCCGCATTTCTTTTCTGCAATGTTCGCGCAATTTCGCCGGCCCGAGACAAGCATGTTGTTGACACCTACCTGCATTTCGCCGACCTGTTGGGCGCTCCCATCTCGCCGGTCGAGTTTTGCATCGCCACCTCGGAACAGCACGAGATGCGCGTTTCGGAATTGCTGCATCAGGCCGGCGTATCCAACAAAGATAAATTGCTGGTCATTACCCCCGCCTCCTCCTGGCAATCTAAAATGTGGCCTCCTGAGCGGCTGGGAATAGTGGCGAATTATGTTGCAGAACGTTATGGTTATCTTCCCATTCTGGCGGGAGCAAAGACGGACATTGCCCGCGCCGAGGCGGTCATCGCCAACTGTAAGGCTTCCATTGTCAATCTGTGCGGAAAAACCAGCTTGAAGGAATTGGCGGTCCTATTGCGCCGCTGCAATGCTCTGGTCGGAAACGATAGCGGCCCGACGCATCTTGCCGCGGCCTTGGGAGTGCCGGTCATCGCCATTTTCGGGCCCACGGATGCAACCCGGCTGGGACCATATGGCGATCAACATATTACCCTTGTCAACCAGATGGCTTGCCGGCCCTGTCATCGGCGCAGTAAGGCTGAAAGCTGTCCTCACAAAAAGTGCATTACGGAAATTACCCCAGCGCAGGTTTGCGAGGCCATTGATGTATTGCTTTCTCGCGCTTCAAAGATATCCCCGTCGGGAGCGGATCCAGGCCTGATAACATGAGCCATCCCTCTCCATCATCCGTGCCATACGAGACTAAAGCCGTTCCTTCAAAGGACCTGCCGGAGGCGGTCAAATGCGCCCGGCGCATCGCGGTCTATCACCTTAATGGCGTTGGAGACCTGCTATTTTCCCTTCCCGCGCTCCTGGCGATCCGCCAGGCCTTTCCTAAGGCGGAGATAACCAGCATCATTCGCCCTTTTCTCAGGGAGTTGCTTGAACCTTCGCAACTGGTTGATCATATTCTGCTGCGTCCTGAAGCTGGAGGCAAGTTAAAGGTTCCTCTTTTTCTTCATAAGCTTCGCAAGGAGCATTTCGATTTGGCTGTGCTCTTCTCACAGTCCGCCAGCATGAACCTGTATGCGCGGGCGTCAGGCACAAGACTCAGAATAGGTTTTATTGATGCCATATTCCCCAGGTTCTTGAGTCACGCGCTTCCTTTGCGCGGCATAACTTGCACGGCCAAGCTGCTCTATCTGACCGAACAGCTTGGCGCGCAGCCGCAGAAGCGGGACTATGTGGGACTGCTTAAGGTCAGTGATGCCCAGCACTCGAAGGCGCTGGCTCTTCTGCAGGAAGCCGGACTAAGGGGCGAGCGATTGGTCATATTTTCCTTTGCTCAAGGCGCGGGACTGCCCTGTCCTCATAAGACCTGGCTGCATGAGCGATTTGTGGAGACGGGCCTTCGCTTCTCAAAGCTTGGCTTAAGACCTGTAATAATTGGAGCCGCCGCAGACATAAAAGAGGGATTATTGCTGGCCCAAGATATCGGAAAAAGCGCCGTCTCGCTGACCGGTCGAACGGGGCTTGGCGAGCTTGCCGCAGTCATTCAACAAGCTGCTTTGTTTGTGGGGATAGATTCGGGCCCGACACACATTGCCGCCGCGCTCGGCATCCCTGCGATTGCGCTGTATGGCCCTACAGATCCTGCCATTACCGGTCCCCAGGGCAATAGGATGCGCGTGATACGAAAGGATTTTCCGTGCAGCCCATGCAGATTGCCAACCTGTGAAGGCCGGCCTTGCATGGAAGCGATTATGCCGGAAGAGGTAGTCGCGGCGGCGTTGGACATTTTGGCCGGAGAGAGTATTATGCAGCAAGGTGAAGCATCGAAATGAATTGTTTAGTTACCGGCGCGGCCGGTTTTATTGGTTCCCATCTTTGTGAGGCCCTCTTAAAAGAGGGTCATCAGGTAACAGGTTTAGACGCACTCACCGATTTTTACGATCCCGCGATTAAACGCGCCAATCTCTCTCACTTTCTCAACCATCCGCAATTCTGCTGGCTGGAGGCCGACCTGGTTTCTTCGCCTTGGGCGGAGAAAGTGGAGCAGATAGATTGGGTTTTTCACCTGGCCGCCAGAGCCGGCGTGAGGACCAGTTGGGGAGATGATTTCGCCGCCTATTGTGAGCAGAATATCCTTGCCACGCAGATGCTGCTCAAGGCTTGCATCGAGCTGCAACCTAAAAAGATTGTATTTGCCTCCTCATCTTCAGTTTATGGCAATGCCAAACGATTGCCGATTAAGGAAACGACCGCTTTGCGGCCGATTTCACCTTATGGCGCGACAAAAGTGGCGGCCGAGCATCTCTGCCGCATCTACCAGGAAAATTTCGGGCTGCCGATTTGCATTTTGCGCTACTTCACCGTCTATGGCCCTCGGCAGCGTCCGGATATGGCGTTCTCTCGCTGGATTTCGGCGCTGCGCGCCGAGCAGCCTATTCAAATTTTTGGCGACGGCAACCAGACGCGTGATTTCACCTTTGTTGCCGATACCGTCAGGGCAAATATGCTCGCCGCCGAGAGGGGAATCCCGGGAGAAATATACAACATTGCCGGCGGCAGCAATGTATCGCCCAGGCAGGTCATAGAAATGCTGGCCGAGCTTACCGGCCTAACCCCCAAGATTAGCTGGGAAGACGCAAAAAAGGGCGATCCGCGCCATACCCTGGCCGATGTCAGCAAGGCGAAAGATCGCCTGGGATTTACTTCTCAGGTATCTCTTAGGGAAGGTCTTGCCGCGCAGGTTATGGACAGTTTGAAACGCAGCCGCGAGAGTGTAGGCGGGGAATAATTGACCATGGTTCTGCCCGCTGAGAAATCCGTGCTGATTCTTTCCAGCAATTCCGACTTCAGTCTAACCAGACCCGAGGTCATCCTTTGTCGTTTCATAAGAAAATACGGGCTTGTGCCAGTTCTAATCTGCCCGAAAGAGGGCTCGCTTTCTCGCATATTGCGCGAGGAGGGAATCAGCGTTAGCATTCTTCCCAACATCCATCGCTGGCGCAGCTTTCGAACCCGACTGCGCGCGCCTTGGATGCTGCGTTTCATCCTGCGGATTGCTTCCGAGCGTGATGTAGCCCTTGTCCATGCAGGTCGTTTAAGTGTGACTCCATTCGCGGTCAAGGCCGCACGCCGTCTCGGAGTCCCGTGCTTAACGCATTTGCATGGCATTCCGAGAGATGCTGGAAAATTTCGACGTTATCTACTTCAGCAAGCTGATGCGCTAATCGCCGTCAGCAACGCGGTACTGACCTATTGCCCTGCGGAGATACGGCAAAAGGCACAGGTCATCTATAATGGTATGGATATTGTTGATTTTCGCAGCCGCGCGGCGGAATCTAATGTGCGCGCTGATTTCGGTATTTCTCCACACGATCCTATTATCGGCATGGTGGGTCCGTTTTATCGCAAAGGCGCCGATATATTCATACAGGCCGCCGGCATCGTCAAACAGGATTTTCCCTCCGCAAGATTTCTCTTTCTTGGGGATTTTCGCGAGCGCCAAATGCAAGCGCAGCTCACGACATTGATAACATCGTTGGAACTGCAGCAAGCTGTTATTTTCGCCGGGATGCAACTTAACATTGCTCCCTTCATGGCGGCCAGTGACATATGGATTGTTCCTTCTCGACATGATGCGGCGCCAATGGTCGCGCAGGAAGCGATGGCGCTTGGCAAACCGGTCATCGGAAGCCGCGTCGGGGGCATACCGGAGCTTGTCGAAAATGAAATTACCGGCTTCATCGTCCCGCCGGAAGATCCCCAGGCCTTAGCAGAGGCAATTTGTAAATTGCTAAGAAATCCACAGCTAAGGCACATTTTTGGTGAGGCCGGCCGCAAAAAAGTGGGGAAGGAATATTCCCTTGAGGGCTTTTATGAGCGAATGAGCGAAGTCTATCGTGATTTGCTGGAAACGAAAAGTGCATAGCGGCGTGCCCGATCCGGTTCCATCGGTTGCGCCTCGCCCTGGCGGGGGATATTTGACGTCGCTGCCTAAATCCCACATTTCCTCATATTTTGCAATTTGCTCTAAAGATAGAAACGTTGTATGTTAAGATGAGTAAGTTGATGAATCGGCAATCAACCGGGATTCCCCAGTCCGACAGGGGAAATCCCGGTCAAACCGTCAACAAATATGGCCTGGAAAGACGCGGGGAGTAGTAATGAAACTTTCAAATCATCGTCGCGCAGTAGTTCTCATAATTATTATTCTTATAACAGTTGCAATAGCAGCTTTGCTAAGAAAGCCAAAGAAGACCATTCCGCCGGGGATGCCGCAGCTAACCTTGATCCAAAGAACTGAAATACAGAAAAAATATCCCTGTTCCGCCGATGCTTTAACTCCGGATTCCTCCAAAATCAAAGAAATACGTTCTATCGTGAAGCATGCCAATATAATTATCTGTGTCCTCGACGCCGCCCGGGTGGATCATTTCGGCTGCTATGGATATCAACGTGAAACCACCCCCAATGTGGATGAAATCGCGAAAGAAAGCTATATTTTTCAAAACCATTTTTGCCAATATCCTTCCACACTGCCTTCAACTGCGTCGCTCTTCACTGCTGAATATCCCGATACTCATGGAGTAACGGATCCGCCTTTCGAGACCCACGCAGATGATGTGATAGAATTCCAGCCGGAGCCGGAATTCACTTTTCCCATTGGGCTTGAGGCCGCGGGTTACAAGACGGTGCTTTTCAGCGCAAATAGCCGCGCTTCTCCGATTTCCGGAATTGGATTAGGATTTCAAGAAGCCTATTATCACCAGGGCATCAAAAAACATAAGCAGAACGGAGAGCATAGTTTCAGCCCTTCGCTTATCACCACCACTTTCAACGACTGGCTGGCGAAAAACGGGGATGCAAAATTCTTCGCTTATCTCCATTTCACTCCGCCTCACGAGCCTTATCGGCAGCCGGATGAATTTACCGACGTATTCAAGGATAGCATTCCACCTGATTTCGACGCGGCCGACCATATACCGTTTAGATACTTGTTTCCTATAAAAATCGATTATTCATTGCAAAAGACTCTGCCTTTGCCGAAATGGATAAACGAATATGACGCGAACCTGCGCTATTCCGACTGGGGGGTGGGAGAGGTAGTAAGACTGCTTAAGAAAAAAGACCTTCTCGAAAAGACGATTTTCATCGTTACGTCAGACCATGGAGAAGCTATGGGCGAGCATGGCTACATCTGGCATTCGGAAGGCATCTATAACGAAGTAACCCATATACCATGTGTCATCAGATTACCGGGTAAAGCGAAAGCGAGTAAGAAGCTGGGCGCGATAACACAAACTATAGATATCCTTCCTACTATCTACGATTTATTGAGAATCCCTTTTCCCGTTAACGAAGTCCAGGGCAAGTCCCTTGTTCCCTTGATGTTTGGACATGTTGAAAAGATTCATGATTATTCCTTTTCTCGTTCCTTCGATCCGTCTAAATATATGATTAGAGATGAACGTTATGCCTTGCTCTTATACACTAATCCCAAGTGGCGGGCTTTGTATGATTCTCTTGCGGATCCGGATTTTAAGAAAAATGTCTATGCCGATAATCCACTGGTTGTAAATAGGCTCTATCAAACCTTTGTCCGCTTTGCCCTTGCCCAAAAATTTTCACCAACGGAATTTCTGGAGGGTTCGGCCAAAAAGTCGGCAAGGCGAACCGGACGGAAAGTTAAACTAAGCCAGGACATTAAACGGGAGCTTAAAACGCTGGGTTATTTGAAATAATCCGGCTCGGCCGGAATCGGAGAGGCGTGGAGTATTGTGATATAGCTCTTGCCTCTCTTACAGATACCCCAAGGTTTTCAGGTGTTTCAATGAAATTCCAATTGCGTCGCATAAATGAGGCTTGGTTTTCTCGGCAGTGCATAAGTATTAATGCCCTGCAAGATTCCGCCGCAGATTTTGCAAATCTGGAAAGTGAAACAGCTTTGGTTGTGCAAATCGGGAATGCTCCTTTTTTCATTAAAACTTACCATATTCATAATCTGCAAGAAAGCATACGACATGGATTAGGATTCGATAAAGCGCGGGCGGCTTATGACAATGCCTTGAAGCTGCAAAGAAAATATTCGCGGCATGTTCCCGTTCCAATCGCGCTCTTATCAAGCAGGCGCCCTCCGATTTCGCTCTTGATAGCAGAGGCCTTGCAGGAAGGAGGCACACTTGCTCAATGGATGAACTGCGAATACAATTCCGGCAATCTCGGAAATCAGCCGCTAACTCCCGGAATAAACCAGGATCTTATCAGGCAATTGAGCCGGTTTCTAGCTGATCTCCACAAGCAAGGTATTTATCATTCCGACCTGCATGATCGGAATATCTGGGTAAAGCCGATGGAGTCAGGACTGGTATTTTTCTTGCTGGATGTGGAGGCGGTAAAGTTTTGCCGTAGAATATCCCTAAGGCGCAGATTGAAAAATCTGCTGCGACTGGCGCGCAATATCGGCGCCAATGCGGCCAAGATGGAGCTGGAGGGAGAAGCTTTAGCATTGGAATTAGCAGAGAGCTACTTTCAAATGTCAGGAATAACTCCTTCGGCTTCTCTACTTGAAATGGTAAGCGCCTCTGCCAGGCGTGGAAAAGAGAGATGGACAGAGATAAGCCAGCGCATCTGCGGTTAATGCAAATAGATCTCGGCGTCGGCTGGGCCGGCGGCCAAAGCCAGTCCTTCGCCCTCGCGCAGGGCTTGGCCAAGCGCGGGCATGAGGTTATTTTTCTCTTTCGGAAAGATAGCGAACTTGCTCGACGGCTTGCAGGCAAACAGATTGCTCGCCATGAAATAGCTGTGCGCGGCCGCATTGATTTTCCCGCGATTATAAAACTGGCAAGGCTGATAAGAGAAGCAAGACCGAATTTGGTTCATGCCCACGACTCGCTGTCATTTTGGCTGGCAGGGCTGGCGGTCAAATTGACGAAGCCTAACCTTCCCTTCATTGTGCACAAACGCACCGACCATCTGCCGGGGCCGTTGGGCCGCTTCCGATATAATAATATTGCCGAACGTATCATTGCGATTTCCCGCGGCGCGGAAGCTTCCCTCTTGCAGGCCGCGGTTGATCCTGAGAAGATAGCTCTGATTTATAGTTCGGTGGATTGTGAAAAGTTTCGCCCCGATACCGGCGCTTTGGCCGAGGGCTTTCGCAAAGAACAGGGATTTTCCGATAATAGCCTGCTGGTCGGCGCCATCGGTTCCCTGGTATCCAGAAAGGGACATCAGATATTATTGAATTCCGCCTCAGCGATTCTTCAGGAACTGCCGGAGACGCGCTTTATTATCTGCGGCGCGGGTCCTTTAGAGGCAACCTTAAAAAAGCAAGCTGTAGATTTGGGTATTGAGACAAGCGTTCGTTTTTTGAGTGAGCGCGCCGATGTCAGGCCGCTGCTTGCCGGTCTGGCCGTCTTCGTCATGCCCTCGCTGGCAGAAGGCTTGGGAGTAGCCGCTTTGGAGGCCATGGCTATGGCGAAGCCGGTGGTTGCCAGCCGCGTTGGGGGATTGGCGGAAGTTGTGGAGGACGGCGGCGCGGGATTTCTTGTCAAACCAGGCGACTCGCAAGAATTGGCCCAAGCCATTTTGCGATTGCTGAAAGACTCCCGATTGCGCGACACTATGGGAAGGGCGGCGCGTCAGCGCGCCGAGAATCTTTTCAGCCGTGAGCAGATGATCTCTCGCACCGAAGAAGTCTATTTCTCATGCCTAAAACCGGAGGCCAAATCATGAGTGGAATCACCGCCATTATTCCTTGCTACAATGAGGCTGAAAATATCCGCGCCTGCCTGGAAAGTCTCACCTTTGCTGATGAAATAATCGTGGTGGATTCCGGCAGCACCGACGAAACCCTGAAGATTGCCGCGGAATTTACCAGCCGCATCCTGCAGAGGGAATATGTCAATCCGGCCTCCCAGCGCAACTGGGCGATTCCGCAAGCGAGTTTCCCTTGGGTGTTGATAGTTGATGCAGATGAGCGCGTTACGCCGGAATTACGCGAGGAGATGAAGGCGATAATTGCCTCGCCCCAAGCGCGGGCCGGCTATTTTGTGCGCCGGCGCAACTTCTTTTCCGGCAAGGAGATTCGTCATTGCGGATGGCAGCGGGATTGGGTGCTGCGGCTCTTTCCGAAAGATACCGGCCGCTATGATGACTCTAATCCCCATGACTATCATGCCTCTGTGAAAGTGCCTGGCAAAGCCGGTTATTGCCGCGGCGTGATGGACCATTATCCCTATCGCGATATCAAGACCTACCTGGAGAAATTGCGCCGCTATGCCGATTGGGGCGGACAGGATTCAAATGAGCGCGGCAAGCGCGCCACCTTTGGCCGCCTTTTGCTGCATCCGCTCTCCCGCTTTTTGCGCATGTATCTACTGCAAAAAGGCTTTCTCGACGGCAAACACGGCCTGGTAGTCTGCACCATGGCCGCCTGCTATGTCGCTTTGCAGGATATCCGGCTCTGGGAAATTCAAGATGTAGAGCGATAAAATAGGCGCTCACTGATGCAATCCCTGAACTCTCAACTGAGAACTCTGAACTAATATGAAGATCGGCATCGTCATACGTCGGCTAAATACCCAGGGCGGAACCGAGCGGCGCACCTCGGAGCTTATTCGCTGCCTGCTGAAAGCCGGCCATGAGATCCATCTCTTCGCCGAAGCCTGGGAAAAGGACCTTACGCGCGACCTTACCTGTCATCGCCTCCCCATCCTCAAACCGATCCGGTGGATAAAAGCGCTCTCCTTTGCCTTATTCGCGGCGCGTACGGTCAAAAAATATGATTTGGATTTGATCCATAGCCAGGCGAGGACCTATGCTGATGATTTGGCCACCCTCGGCGGCGGTTGTCATGCCGATTATCTCGATCACTTTCTTGAGGAGGCGACTCCCTTGCGGCGCGCCTGGGAATTCAATGCTCCCTTCAATCGCACCGTCATGGCGCTGGAGCGCGCCCAGTATCGTCGCTGCTCCCGGCTGATTCTTAATTCCCATTTGGCCCTGGAGGGACTGGTGCGCCATTTTCCCTTTGCGGCAGGCAAGTGCCGCGTGGTTCATAATGGCATTGATTGCGACTCCTTCAAACCTGATGCGAATAGCCGCGCCGCAATCCGCGGGGAATTGCAGGTGAAGGATGATACTGTTATATATCTCTTTGTAGGCAGTGGATTTGAAAGAAAAGGCTTGCCCGAATTTCTTGAAGCCTTCGCAATAGTAAATAAACATAATTCCACGGCTGATATTCTCGCCCTGGTGGTAGGTAACGGCGATTTCCCGCGTTATCGCGCACAGGCAAAGCAATTGGGCATAGAAAACAAAATCATATTTGCCGGCGCGCAGCGCGATACACGTCCCTATTATTGCGCGGCTGATGTTTTCGTCCTGCCGACAAAATTCGATCCCTTCGCCAATACTACCAATGAGGCCCTTGCCGGCGGCTTGCCGGTGATTACCACAAAAACCAATGGCGCATGTGAAGTCATCACGGAGGAAGTCGGGTTTGTCGTCAAGAGGGCAGGGGAGGTGGAAGAGATGGCCGCGGCCATGGAGAGTCTGCTGGATGCCGCGCGGCGCAATACCATGTCGGCAAGCGCCCGGCAGAATGCATTGGCACGTCCCTGGGAATTGACGGCCGATTTGACGATGAAAGTCTATCATGAGATCCTGGCGGAGCGAAAAAATGATGCTGGAAGATAAAATAGTTACGCAAGAAGAAGCTTTAGCAGGCATTAAAAATTGGCAGGAATCGGGCGAAAAAGTGGTTTTCACTAATGGCTGCTTCGACCTGCTCCATGCCGGCCATGTGCGCTATCTGCAGCGCGCCAAGGCGCTGGGCAAACATCTCATTGTGGCCGTCAACAGTGATGCCTCCGTGCGTGCCCTGAAAGGCCCGCAGCGCCCCATTCAGCCGGCCGCCGACCGCGCCGCCGTCATCGCCGCTCTGGAAAGCGTTGACCTGGTGATTGTTTTCGAGGAAGAACGCGTGGACCGCCTGCTGGCATTGCTCCAGCCCAATATCTACGCCAAAGGCGGCGACTATACTACCGACTCGCTCTATCACACCGAGCGCGAAGTAATGGAATCCTACGGGGTAGAAATCGTTATATTGCCACTGGACGGGCCGAGCACGAGTGAGATTATTGGCAAAATACGGCAAGAATGCGGCTGATTCTGCCTCATCCGTCGCGGCCTTTTGCCAATCTTTCAACAAGCCTTATCAAAATACCCACTCCGACGCCGGTGGGGCCTTCGGCCGGATAGGATTGCGCCTTCTCATTCCAGTCCGTGCCGGCAATATCCAAATGCACCCAGGGCTTGAAAAACCTCCCAGGGGCAAACAATTAACCGCCGGAAGCTATTTCAAAACTCCTTTTGTTGGAGTTTTGAATATAGCTAGCCGTAAATTTGAGCCAGTTTTCGTGCGCATTTCAATCCCAAGTCTGATGCTTATCAGAAAGCAATGACTTTTGAAATGCGCTTTAGGGCATTATAGCAAGAGCAGAGAAAGTGGAAAAGCTTGAAACATATAGCGATTTATTATCGTCATAGTTAGAAGAGCACTTCAAAGGGTGCTTTGGGGCTTTCTTACGCTGCCTGGATAGTATAGGTATCTGAGCGAGGGATAAACTCCGGTCAGGAAGGTAAAAACAGCAGTTTGTGGAATAGGTTAGGAAGTAAAAGGATGAGCTATGTCCGGCGGTTTTAGTGGTTCATTGGGGAGCATGCTAATCGAAGCTGGTCTGATAAATGCAGAACAGCTTACCCACGCGCGGGAGGAAGGCGAAGCCATAGGCGAGGAGCTGGCTGAGTCGCTGATCCGGCTCAGCTATATCAGCGAAAATGATCTCTATGGTTTTCTCGCCCGACAGGTAGGTATGGAGTTCGTTCAGGATATAGAAACGCACCTGGACGAAGAAGCCTTAAATTGTATTTCCGGCGAACTCGCCATGCGCTATCGCATTCTGCCTATTCTGCGGGAAGATCATACCCTCACGGTGGCCATGGCGGATCCCCTCAACTTGATGGCGGTTGACGACCTGAGGCTGGTTACCGGTATGGAGATAAAGCCGGTAGTGGCCGCGCCCAAAGAGATAGATGAAGCGATTCAGCACTTCTATATGGAGCGCATGTTCAATGACATCAGCACGCTGGAGTCAGACCAGTTGCTGCCGGAAGAAGAAGGGGAGATCGCCGATCTTGAAAAACTCGCCAAAGAGGCGCTGGTAATCAAGCTCGTCAATCTCATCATTCACCAGGCCGTTCAGGAGCGCGCCAGTGATATCCATATCGAGCCGCACGACAAGCAGCTTAAGGTGCGCTATCGCATTGACGGCGTGCTGCATGACGCCACTTCTCCGCCCAAGGCGCTACATCCCGCCATCATCTCCCGCGTAAAGATACTTGCTGAGATGGATATTGCAGAGCGGCGCCTTCCTCAGGATGGCAGGGTGAAAGTCAGGCTTAGCGATCGCCAGATTGATATGCGCGTCTCCACGCTGCCGACACTGCATGGAGAATCCGTTGTTATTCGCCTTTTGGATCGTTCCGAAGGTGTGAAGGGCTTGCATGAATTGGGTATGAGCGCAGCAACCTTTGAGCGCTACTGCGAACTGATAACCCGCCCGCATGGAATTATTCTGGTGACCGGTCCCACCGGGTCGGGCAAAACCACCACCCTGTATGCGGCGATCAATCGCATTTACTCTCCCCAGAAAAAGATCATCACCATCGAAGAGCCTGTTGAATACGAACTGGTAGGAGCAAATCAGATACAAGTGCGGCCCCAGATCGGCCTAACCTTTGCCAGAGGTTTGCGGCATATTGTGCGTCAGGATCCTGACATCATTATGGTGGGTGAGATTCGTGATGCGGAGACGGCCGAAATTGCCATCCACGCAGCTTTGACAGGGCACTTGGTCTTCTCAACTTTTCACACCAATGACGCCCCCGGCGCGCTCACCCGCCTTTTGGAAATGGGTATCGAGCCGTATCTGGTGGCCTCCTCCGTTATTGGAGTATTGGCGCAGAGGCTGGTAGGACTTATCTGCCATAATTGCAAACACCCGATTAAGCCAGAAATGGAGGCCTTGCGGGAACTGGAGTTCGCTCCCGGGGATGCCCCTAAACAGGTATGGGTAGGCAATGGATGCGAGCATTGTCGGCAGACCGGCTATCGCGGCCGTATCGGCGTATTCGAGCTTCTGCCGATCACCGAGGGCGTGAGAGAGCAAATACTGGGAAAGGCTTCCGCCAGCGCCATAAAACAGAAAGCCGCCAAGGATGGCATGCAAACTTTATTGGCCGATGGTCGAGAAAAAGTAAAAGAGGGTCTCACCACTATCGAGGAAGTGTTGCGCATTTGTCAGCGTGACGAAATATAATATTTGTATTCAACCAGTTCTATTTAGAGCCTATATCAAAACCCTTGCCAGAGGGTTTTGATATAGGCTAGAGGGCAGCAAAGTGCTCCTCTGCCCGCAAATGAATGATGCTATCGGATAAGTTTTGATACGGTCTCTTAGAAAGACAAATGCCTAAATTTAAATATGTTGCATTAGATGCTAAAGGTCAATCCGCCGAAGGCGAAGTAACCGCTGCCGATTCCCGCCAGGCCCTGGTGCGGGTGCGGGAGTTGGGGCATTTCCCAACCGCCCTCAATGAGGTAACGGTAGAACCACAAAAGAGCACACGCAGCAAGATTTCTCGCGCGGATATCGCCCAAAACTTCCGCCAACTGGGCAACCTCATAGGCGCCGGGCTGCCTGTGCACCGCGCGCTTGCGGTGCTTTCAGAACAGAGTGAATCCGCCGCTTTGCGCAATCTCCTGGAAGACATCAAGTCCGATGTTGGAGAGGGAACTCCATTGTCCGTTGCATTATCCCGCTTCCCACGGGAATTCCCCACATTGACAATCAGTCTCATCCGGACTGGAGAGAGCACCGGCGGGCTGGAAAAGTCTCTGACCAGACTGGCAGAACTAATGGAGAAGACCCTGCAGCGCCGCGCCCAGGTTGTATCGGCCCTTATCTACCCGGCCGTGCTGGTGGTTGTCGCGATTTCGGCCGTCGGTTTTCTGCTCACCTATCTCGTTCCAATGCTCAGCAATGCCTTCCGCGAATTTCGCACCATTCTCCCTCTTCCCACCCGCATTTTGATCTCCATTGGAGATAATGTAAGAGCCGGTTGGTGGGTAATTCTCCTGCTCGTTGTCGGTATGGGCATGGTCATCTTTTATATGAATCGAAAGAGAGGCGCGGGCTGGTGGGAGGATTTGCTGCAGGTCCTGCCCATTTCCAAGCGCCTGATTATAAGAATAACGGCGGCGCGTTTCTCCCGCACGCTGGGGACTTTGCTCGGCGGTGGAGTCCCGATTCTCGATGCGCTCGAGGTCGCGGCAACCGGCGCAGGCAACCAGCGGGTCATTTTAGCCATCAATCAGGTAAGAATGCAGGTTAGAGAAGGCGTGCCCCTAGCCAATGCGCTAAATACCGCCGGCGGATTCTTGCCGGCCCTGGTGCATGTTACGGCTGTGGGCGAGGAAACCGGCCGATTGCCGGACCTGCTTTT
>Ga0315288_10000472_pt1 | contig 50285 bp, 47 predicted proteins | sample YL17G11_20_MG_FD_203454 | JGI IMG/M metagenome (GOLD analysis project Ga0315288, IMG submission 203454) | Sediment microbial communities from Yellowstone Lake, YNP, Wyoming, USA - YL17G11_20 | ecosystem: Environmental > Aquatic > Freshwater > Lake > Sediment | place: USA: Wyoming | collected... | reverse complement strand
AGGAGTGGCACGTCTTAAAAGATGCACAAGGCCCAACCTTTGCAGGGAGTCCATCCTGGAAGAGCTACTTATCCTTCCTTGAAGATGGCTTTAGAAAATGTGACCTCACTGACATGAGGAAAGACCCTATCATTTATAACCGCTGGTTCACCTCAAACTATAGAAATACACGTGACTGGTCCCTTTTCATCGAGGATAAGGAGATCTGGGTAGCATCTTACTGGCCCAATTCAGGAATTACACAACTATCAGGGATCACTGCACCGCTCATCTACTACGATGATGAAAATCCACCAGCATCCATTGAAGGGAAAATCGTTGTCTTTGAGATACCACCTTTACCTGACCCCCTTCCACCTATGTTTGACGTGTATAGTGGATTTGAATATTGCTCTGATGCTGATACACATCCCACAGACAACTTCAGTTTAAAACAGTGGTATCAAATTGCCTATCCTGCAATGTTCGGGGGATACAATGACATTTTGAAAAACGGTAATGCGGTGGGTGGGCTGGTAATTTCCGAAATGGGACCCGCGAGGGCCTCCGGAATATATATGCTTCCCTATGAATCATCTGAATTTGGTGTACCAGCTTTGTATCTTGACCGAATAGCGGGCACACAGGTTAGGGAAGCCGCTATGAAAGGCCTTACCGCCACACTGAGGCTGTTGGCAAAAAGAGAAAAAGTTGAGACCTTCTTCCTTTCCGGGGTTCTACCAGGGAAAGATTTCGTAAGCGAAAATGATGAAATGGTCCTCCTTCTCACCCATACTGATGGTCCTAACGTTACCCAGGAAAACGGTGCTTTGGGCATTCTTGCGGTCATACACTATTTTTCTCACATTCCTCAAAAGGAAAGGCGACGAACACTCTTGGTAGTTCTCGATCCTCAACACTATATGCCGGGAAGACACGCGGTTGACTGGTTTGAACAACATCCAGAAGCTGCAAATAAGATCGTAGCCAGCATGGGAATAGAACACCTAGGGCAATTGGAATACAGAGAGAAAGGGGATGACTTTTTCCCTACTGGCAATCCTGAAGTGACAAGGCTGTTTGTTCAGGATAATGATCACCTGATACAAATGGCAATTAAAGCTGTAAAAGACAATCAGTTACCGAGAACGTATGTTCACTGCCCTCCGAGGAGTGGAGGAAGGTGGGAAGCTATGGGGGCAATCGCACTAGAAAGAGATATTCCAGGATATGGATTCAGCACAGATATGAGTGCCCACTGGTCAATAGATGCCCACATTGATAAGTTTGACAAAAACCTAGCGTGGAAACAGGTTGCTGTTGCTACCCAATTAACTGGTGAGTTAATGCAGGCGGATCTTAAGGAAATTGCAATCAAAATGAGTGATAAAGAAAAAGTTTCATTTGGTTTTGCCAATGATCGGGGAAATAATGAAATAGAATAGATTATTTGATTTAATACCTATTACAAGGCAGGGCTTTGACTCTGCCTTTTGTTCTATATATTGTATGTCAACAATTGAGCTTAATAATCAACACTACTGCTAAACGACACCTCAAAAGCCTCTTCAAAGCAGTTTACATTAGATTATCAAGTTCAAATACAATCATAGTTTTTTCTCCCAACACATTACCACCTTTTATCTTTAGTTAGCAGTCATTTTTTGATTGGTGGGGAATTTTAACCAGTAAAAAAGGGGGACAGCATATCTGCCGACGAAGCGCTAAAAAATTCCTGAGGGTAGCCTGAAAATTTTCTATTTACTCTTAATTGAGCGCAACCTTTTCAACAATTCAGAAAGTGGAGCAACGATTACATCTTTGCCTATGGGATAACTTTCCCTCACAGGCGCAACAATCCATGCTTCGCGGATGGCAAGGTCAGAAAGAGCTTTCCAGAATCCCTGACCAACTTCTGGTGCCGCTGATGTTTTGCACTCTATCCCAATTCTGGTCCGCCCCTTCTCAAGCACGAGATCACATTCATCACCCGTAGCCGTCCGGTAGAAATAACCTCGCCAATCCGGTAACTCACCAAGGATATTTTCGATTACCATTCCCTCCCATGATGGTCCCCTCACGGGGTGCCCCAGCAGATCTTCCGTGCTCTCTATATCGAGCAGGGTGTGAAGTATCCCTGAGTCTCTGAGATACATCCGGGGCGATTTAACAAGCCGTTTCTTAAGGTTGGGAAGCAGGGGCGTCAAGAGCCGCATCATGAAGGTCCCGGAGAGAAGCTCAAGATAGGTACGAATCGTCGTGTGGCTCACACCCAGAGACTCACCTAACCGTGATTGATTCAAAAGCTGACCGTGGTAGTGAGCGCACATCCTCCACAGCCGCTCCAATGCTCTCGCAGGGATGCGAATGCCCAATTGAGGAATATCACGCTCCAGGAAGGTTCTGATAAAGTTTTGACGCCAGCGGACGCTGTCACTCCCTGATCTGGCAAGAAGGCTATCAGGAAAGCCGCCCCTGAGCCAGTAGGTGTCCATAGCTTTTACTGAATTACTTATCTCAGTAAGGAGGAAGGGGGTGAGTTCCAGATACGCTATGCGACCTGCCAGGCTCTCGGAGGTCTGCCTGATTAAATCGCGCGAGGCTGAACCCAGAATCAGAAACTGACCTGCCTGCTTATGGTCATCAATCACGCTACGTAAGACCGGGAAGATCTCCGGCATGCGCTGGATCTCGTCAAGGCATATCAGCCTGTTTCTGTGATGCTCAAAAAAAAGTTCAGGTTCAGAGAGTTTCCGCAGGTCAGATGGACGCTCCAGGTCGAGGTAAATGCTCTCTTTCTTCTTTTCAATTATCATCTTGGCGAGCGTAGATTTCCCGCTCTGGCGCGGGCCAAGAACTGCCACTGCGGGAAAGGCTCTCAACGACGACAGCACTTCTGTTTCAATTTTTCTGCGTATATATCTTTCATACATATTGCAATACTAACTTTCAATTTGCATTATGTCAATAACTTTTCTCACTTGCTATAAGGGAAGACTTCAAATAATTAAATACTATTTGAAAGGGGTTTGAATTCGAGCTTGTTTGGGATTTGGTGCTTGGGATTGCGGATTTGAAGGTATATGAATATGGTAATCTTACCTCGGAGTCGATGAGTTAAACACCCCCTTTGCATAATACAAATGGGTGGGTGGGGAAAAGTGATTGACAAGATGGTGAGTTATAGTTTATTTAATATAATAAACGGGCCGCTTGGATCCACACAGGCTGGACCGAGACGGAAGGATTTAAAAAGATTAAGGTAGAAATTAGAAAAAGGGATTCCCTATTTAGACCTTAATACAATAGTAAGAGCCTTCTCAATTTCGGTTCGGAAGGCTTTTTTATTAACTCGCAGGGAAGGGGATGACCATGGATAAAAAAATTACCATAGTAGACCTTCAAGAGATGAAGGAAAAAGGTGAAAAAATCACCATGCTCACGGCCTATGATTACCCTACCGCCAGGATCCTCGACCAATGTGGAGTGGAGGTTCTCTTAATTGGTGACTCCGTGGGCAACGTGGTGATGGGAACGGATAACACTCTGCCGGTAACCACCGATGAGATTATCTATCACACCAAGGCAGTAGTGAGGGGACGGAAGCGAGCCCTTATCGTTGCAGATATGCCTTTCATGTCGTACCAGGTGAGTGTGGAGGAGGCGAAACGAGAAGCAGGAAAATTGATTAAGAAAGGGGGGGCAGAGGCGGTGAAGCTTGAAGGTGGGGAAAACATGGAGGAAGTAATCAGAGCCATCTGTGATATTGATGTTCCGGTAATGGGACATATCGGGCTGACCCCTCAGTCCATTCACCGGATGGGCGGTTACAAGGTGCAGGGGAAAGAAGAGAAACAGCGGGAGAAGCTATTGGCCGATGCCCTGGCGGTAGAGAGGGCCGGTGCGTTCTCCGTCGTGCTTGAAGCGGTTCCTTTAAGCCTTGCGCGGGAGATAACCCGCACCTTAAAAATTCCTACCATTGGCATCGGAGCCGGTATCCACTGTGACGGTCAGGTGCTGGTGATCCATGACCTCCTGGGGCTTTCCGGAGGCTTCCGACCTAAGTTTGTAAAGCAGTATGTGAATCTTGAGGCCGAGATTACCAAGGCGGTAAATAAATTTCTTACCGAAGTTAAAAAGGAAAAATTCCCCACCGATGACCACAGTTTCCACTAAAGGATGGAAGGGTGATGGATATCATAACCGGCATCAAGGAAATGCAAGACTTCTCACGCAGGGCGAGGGGAGAGGGGAAAATCATAGCCTTCGTTCCCACTATGGGGTATCTCCACCAGGGGCATGTGAGTTTGATGGAGGAGGGGAAGCGAAGGGGCGATGTGCTGGTGATGAGTATTTTCGTTAACCCCACCCAGTTCGGGGCAGGAGAAGACTATGAGCGTTACCCGCGGGATCTGGAGCGTGATCAAAGGTTAGCTCAAGGGGCAGGGGTGGATGTGCTCTTTGCCCCGACGGTTGCTGAGATGTACCCCCAAGGCTACCAGAGCTACCTGGATGTGGAAGAAGTTACCAGACATCTCTGTGGTCTTTCACGACCGACTCACTTCAGGGGGGTTACCACGGTGGTGTGTAAACTCTTTAACATTGTAAAGCCACATCTGGCGATATTCGGTGAAAAGGACTTCCAGCAGCTGGTGACGATCCGTCGGATGGTGGTAGATCTTAACCTTGAGGTAGAGATCGTGGGGATGCCTACCTATAGGGAGGAAGATGGTCTGGCTATGAGTTCCCGCAACCAATACCTTTCTCCTGATGAGCGGAAGGCCGCGTGCTGCCTTTCCCGTTCATTGAGAAAGGCTCAAGAACTTTTTGAGCGGGGTGAAAGGAATGCAGAACGTATGGTAAAGGAAGTGAGGAAGATTATAGAAACAGAGAAGCTCGCCACCATTGATTATGTGAAGATTTGTGATAGTAACACACTGAAGGATCTAGAGTACATTGATCAAGAAGCCGTGGTAGCGTTAGCAGTAAAAATTGGGAAAACCCGATTGATTGATAACACCGTTTTAAACCTGCTTCATTTTAAGTAGGATGATGCAGTAATCAGAGGGTGAATTTCTCCTCACTGAAATACTTTTCCCGAATCATCTTCATATCTTCCCACACCTCTCGCTTCCGATGAGGATTTCTCAGTAAGAAGGCAGGATGAAAGGTGGCGATGAGCAGGCTCTCGCGGTAGGAGAAGAATCTCCCGCGCAGGCTTGATATCTTCTCCTCAGTCTCAAGCAGGGTCTGCGCAGCAAAGGTGCCCAGGGCGCAGATAATCCTTGGCTTGATGACTGCAAGCTGCCTCATCAGAAGGGGCTCACAGGCCTTGATCTCATCAGGTTCAGGGTTTCGATTATTGGGGGGACGGCACTTGAGGATATTGGTAATGTAGACTTCTTCCCGGGTAAGGTTAATGGACTTAATGATATTAGTGAGTAGTTGACCAGCACGACCTACGAAGGGTTTCCCTTGAAGATCTTCATCTTCACCGGGACCTTCGCCCACAAACACCAGTCGGGCCTCGGGGTTTCCCACACCAAAGACAAGGTGTCTGCGATGGCTATGGAGCTTGCACCTGGTGCACTCACCCAGCTCTCTTCTGATTTCTTCAAGCGATGAGGCTTTGTGAGGTGGGGGAGGTGCCTGGTGAACTGGATATCCTAGCACTCCCTGTTCCTTTTGAACGAGTAGGTAGTCCTTGAGTGAAGCGATAATCTGTTGCAGTTCCTGAGTAAGCTGATCGCTTTTTTCCATTTACGCTGCAGTAGGTGGAGGAGAGGAAGTCGGTTTTTCTGTTTTAAGCTGTTTGATTTTATCTAAGATCTTATCTGCTAACTCTTCCTTATCCATGAGGGGGAGGGCATTAATTTTACCTTCATGATCTATCAGGGTTACCTCATTGCTATCGGAACCGAACCCCCCTCCTCTCTGGAGGGCACTGTTGACCACAATCAGATCGAGATTTTTCTTGTCCAGTTTTGATTTGGCGTTTGAAATAAGGTTGGTAGTTTCAGCAGCAAATCCTACCAATATTCTGTGGTCTTTGTGTTTCCCCAGCTGGTAGAGGATGTCAGGGTTTCTCTCCAGTTCCACCGTATACATCTTGTGGGTTTTTTTCATCTTATCTTTAAAGCTCTTTTGGGGGCGATAGTCGGAAACCGCAGCGGCCTTGATCACAATGGTGCTTGATTTATAGTGGTCCATCACCGCCCGATACATCTCATATGCGTTGGTAACGGAAATGGCGTGAAGGTGAGGAGGTGGGGTCAGGTGGGTGGGACCGCTTATCAGTATCACCTCTGCACCTCTTCGGTAGGCAGCGTGAGCCAAGGCATACCCCATCTTGCCCGAGGAACGGTTAGTGAGTATTCTTATAGGATCGAGCGATTCCTGGGTGGGTCCTGCCGTAATGATGATCTTCTCTCCCTTAAAATCTTTAGGGGTAAGAAGGGTGAGTGCCTCCTCCACTATGTTTTCTATTTCCGCGAGCCGCCCCTTTCCCTCATAACCACAGGCGAGTTCTCCGGTAACGGGCTCTATGATTCTAAAACCGCGCCCTCGTAGTATTTCAAGGTTGTGCTTTACCACAGGGTTTTCCCACATCTTGACATTCATGGCAGGGGCAATGAGCACCGGGGCGGTGGTTGCCAGTGCTACTGTTGAGAGAAGATCATCAGCGAGACCATACGCAATTTTGGCGATGATGTTGGCGGTGGCAGGGGCAATGAGCAGAAGATCTGCCCTGTCGGCAAGGGAAATGTGGGTGACCTCAGGCTGGAAAGGGGCAAAGAGGTCGGTGTATACCGGATTACCTGAGACGGTCTGAAAAGTGAGGGGGGTAACAAACTGCTGTGCATTTTTGGTCATGATGACCTGAAGCTGAACTCCACGTTTGCTAAGCTGGCGGACTAATTCTACCGCCTTATAGGCGGCAATTCCTCCGGTAACTCCTAGAATAATCTGTTTTCCTTTACTCATGTTTGCCTTTCCTTGCTGTGGTGGTAGTGGTTTGTTTTTCCTCTGTGCTGGTAGCATGAGGGGTAGCCTGTAACTCAATCATATCAGGTGAAACCTTTTTGACTGAGACGGTAAACCCCTCAAGTGATTTACTTTTTATCACGTCGGCAAGTGAGGAGGACGTGAGGGGGGATTCTGCCTCAAAGAGGGCTTCTCTCTCTGAGAGGGTTTTCTGGGAAAGGGTGTTGATCTCGGGGATTCCTTTTTTTAAACTGCTTTTAAGTTGAGAGAAATCTAGGTAGGTGGATAAACCTGAAACGCGAAGAGTAATCAGATTAATCCCCTGATATTCTTTTACCCATCGTGAGGCAATCTGCTCCCCTATTTGATCAGCAAAAAGGTTGGCAGCCTTTTCCAGGGCGATCCTCTCCGCAGTTGCTTCATCATCCTCAGTTGCAGGAATAAACGTATCAAGGGTTGCCACCACCGCCCCACTCCCAATATTCAACGCGTTCGCAGTGAGGTTTACCTGTACTGACTTTTTGGGGCCATCTTCGTTTCTCAACTCTGCCTGAATAGTGCCTACGAGGGCAATGTCTGCTTTAAATTGCGCACCTAAGGTTTTGATGGCTTCCGGTTTTACCTCCAAACACCCGTATACCTTTTTTATAGGAGTTGAGGGAAGTAACTGGATATGGTCTAACACTTCAAATCCCTTTTTCTGGAGCTTATTCCTGATAATCTGATCAGTAGTGGTAAGTTCCCTCTCAGGGTCGATAAATGACCACCAGCAGGTAGAGAAGTTTTGTTTCAGCTTCTGCTGTGCAATCATAAGAAGAATGCGGGGGAGCTTCACTTTAGGGCTGAGCACCTGGAGGTTCACCAGATACTCTTCCAGCTCTGTGAAAGCGATCGTTGATTGAAGGGTAATGCGGTAGTAATCTCCCACCGTGTTCTCGTAGAGAACCCGATAACTTTGCAGATACTGGGTAGTCTGCTCAAAGAGTGTATCCTTAAGGGAGGCAAAACGGTCTTCAAGGAGATTAAAGGTCATTAACATTCCCACTGCCTGAAGGAGTGCCTTTTTTTGGGCATCAGCAATTGCCTCATTTTGGGCACGGACTACATCACCCTCAACAATCTGTGCGATACCGGTAGAGATGAGGGCATCAGAGGGTGACGAGGTTTGGGAAGAAGCCTCGTGGGGGAACCCATATAACACGGTGAAGACTAACGCTAATGAAAATACCATTACCTTTTTCACAGTTTTTTACCTCGAAGGTGTAGTGTCCGTAGTCCGATGTTGGTTGTGGGTGGACTTTCGTAAAAAAAAACTAAAAGTGAACAATGAGACCACTCGCGGTGTGGTGTATACTACCCTCGTGTACATTAGACAACCTGCTACCGACAACTGGCAACTGACTGCTCACCACTGACTAGCGATCACTTCAGGTATGGCTTGAGTGAATCGACCATAGCTTTATCAAGCTCTGCTTCGATGGCGATTCCCGTAGTGAGATACTTTCTCCTGATGATTTTTCCTTGTTGTAAAACTTGTCCCATGATTTTCCCTGAAGTAAAAGGGATTTTTAGCTTGACCCTTTGAAGTGAAGAGGAGGCAAGGTGCTCGATCATGCTGAGAAGGTCATCTATCCCTTCTCCGGTTAAGGCTGAGAAGGCAACACTGTTATCCAATTTTTTTAACCAGGTAGCAATTGTTTTTTTCTGGAAAACAAGGTCTATTTTATTGAGCACATGGATGGTTTTCTTGGGCGGAATGCCAATCTCCTCCAGCACACTATTGACTGCCATCACCTGGGCTTCACAGTGGATAGTACTGATATCAATGACGTGAACCAGAAAATCAGATTCTTTTACCTCCTCGAAGGTTGCCTTAAAGGCAGCAATGAGCTGATGGGGAAGCTTGTTAATAAAGCCAACGGTGTCGGAGATAAAAACTTTTTGATTGTTGGGCAGCAGAAGCTTTCCCACCTTGGGATCTAAGGTGCTGAAGAGTCTATTTCCCACCACCACACCGGTGTGGGTGAGATAGTTTAAGAGGGTGGACTTTCCCGCGTTGGTGTATCCAATGAGCGCAAGGGAGAGTGGTGAGAGTGACTTTCGCCCCTGGCGGTGAAGTTCTCTCACCTGCCGTACCTTGTCAATAGCCTTTTTTAACTTGGCTATCCGCTCTTTTATCTTCCGCCGATCCATCTCCAGCTGAGTTTCCCCAGGACCTCTGGTTCCTATCCCGCCGCCCAGTCGTGACAGTACTGCCCCTTTTCCTTTAAGCCGGGGGAGGGTGTAGGTGAGCTGGGCAAGTTCTACTTGAAGCTTTCCCTCTTTTGATTTGGCCCTTTGGGCAAAAATGTCGAGGATGAGTCCAGTGCGGTCAATGGTTTTAGTGTTGAAGGTTTCCTCTAAGTTTCTTTGCTGGGTAGGGGTGAGCTCTTCATCAAAGATTACCAGATCGATGCCGCGTGAACTCACCACCTCCCTCACCTCATCTACCTTTCCGCTCCCAATTAAAAAAGAGGGGTCTCTCTTTTTTAACTCTTGAATAATAGTTCCTTTAACCTCTGCCCCCGCAGTCTCGGCCAGCCGGGACAATTCCTCGACGGAATCCTCAACCTCCCGGTCTTGACCGCCTCCATCGTGGGTCCCGATGAGGAGGGCCTTTTCTCTCTGTAACGCATTGTTCATATAATCACCTTAACCTTACCTTGGGTAAATCATAAAACAATTGCTCAAATTTTCAAGAACTTTTTAATCTCCTCACCAATCTCAGCGTGCTGCTGCGGAAGGGTACACCAGTTTATTTCGGTATCTTTTTTAAACCAGGTAAGTTGCCTTTTCGCATACATTTTGGTAGTGCGTTTGATCACTCTCACTGCTTCATTGAGGGTGATCTCTCCTTGAAGGTAGCTCAGCATCTGCTTGTATCCCAGGCTTTGAAAAGGTTTTATCGTGGGCGGGTAACCTTGTGAGAGTAGTTGTATAACTTCATCTGCCAGCCCTTGAGCAATCATGGTATCTACCCTCTGCTCAATCCGCTGGTAGATCTCCCTGCGATCTCTCAGTAAGCCTAGTTTGAGGAAGTTGAAATAGGAATGTTTAAACTGATGATTTTTTTGCTGCGCTGAGATTGGTTTCCCGGTGAGATAAAATATCTCGAGTGCTCGAATAATCCTGAAGGTATCATTAGGGTGTAGTTTTAACGCAGCCTCTGGGTCAACTTTTTTCAATTCCCTATAGAGATACCATTTCCCCTGCGTCTTATCTTTTTCTTTTAATTCCCTTCTTAATTTCTCATCAGCGCCGGGGGCAGGGAAGAGCCCCTTGGTTAAGGCCTTGATGTAGAACCCGGTTCCTCCTACCACGAGTCCGGATTTCCCTTGCTTAGCGAGTGAGTGAATAACGGTGGTTGCTTCATCTCTAAACTGCGCTGCGCTAAATTCCTGGTCGGGGTTTCTGATGTCAATAAGGTGATGGGTAGCCAGCGTTCGTTCCTCTAGAGAAGGTTTTGCTGAACCAATATCCATCCCGCGATATACCTGCATGGAATCAGCATTAATGATCTCCAAGCCAAATCTTTGGGCGAGCTCGAGAGCACACTCGGATTTTCCTACCGCGGTTGGTCCGAGTAAAATAACCAGAGGGATAGTACCCTGGGTGTCGTCGGTGAGTGGAGGCATAGCATTCTACCGAGAGCGTATAGGTGTAGCAGATGAGGGGGTGAAGGGTGGGATGAAGGGCATGGGGAAGTCACGCTATCAGTTGCCAGTTGTTAGTGGAGAGGCACTCACTAAAATTTTTAGTCCCCGGTGAAAAGTTTAATTCAGATTTTCTATGGTGATCACTTCTCCCACTTGAATGCCGTATTTCTTGGCGGCGTTTCCCCTATGTACTGCAAGTTCTAGAAAATCGGCACTCGATATAAGCAGTACCTCTTTCCCCTCTGGTACGTCGCTGTAGGTGAAGCCCCAGGTAACCTTCACTTTCTTCCCCTTAATATGTACCAACAGGGGGGTACCCCCTTGTACCCCAAGCTCTTCAATTAAGTTTTTAGGGATGTTGAGGATCACATTACCGTAGTGGTCAACGGAGGTCACCTCACCTTGTAGACGATTCCCTTCTCTTTTTACCGGGCTTAACGATAGAAGCAGATAGTCTTTTATTTCTGGTCCCACTTCTTCAATTGGCCATCCTGCTGCCAGATGGACTGCGACGGGGGCAAAGATATCCCGGCCATGAAAGGTTTTTGATATCCCTGCCTGACGCATCCAGGTGGGATTTTTGATCTGGTAGACTTTGGTAATGCCCACTTCTTGGAAAATGAGGTTGAATATGCCATTGTCCGGACCCACAAAATATTTCCCATCGAGGGTGTATACTACCAGGGGCTTTCTCTCGGTACCCAGGCCCGGGTCAACCACCGCCACAAATATCGTTCCTGCGGGAAATTCTTGTGCTGCGTGGTAAAGGGTTAAGGCACCTTCTTTAATGTTGTAAGGACTGATCTGATGAGTGATATCAACCACGGTGGCCTCTGGGTGAATAGAGTAGATGATCCCTTTGAGGGCACCAACATAGAAGTCTTTATCTCCATAGTCTGTTAAGAGGGCGATGACTTTGGGTGGGGGAGGTGTTTCTTTTTTGGGAGCACGGTGGCCAAAAGGAAACGCACAAGAGGTGACAAGGCAGAGGTGGATCAGTAAAAAAGCAATGGGTGATCGGTAGAGAGAGGTCATCTTATATTCACCGTGTAGCGTAACGTGAGAGCTATCGGGGTTACTCCCCTTCAAATTCTACTAAGGCGAAGACTTGGTAGTTGCGAAGTTTATCTCTTCCCTTGAGATCAGGCAGTTCGACAATAAAAATACATTCTACCACACTTCCCCCCGCGCTCTCAACCATTTCACACGCAGCCTTCATAGTGCCACCGGTGGCGAGAAGATCATCGACCATGAGCACTCGGGCACCCTTGGTAAGGGCGTCCCTATGCATCTCGATGGCGTCGGTACCATACTCAAGTTTATACTCCACATGGTAGGTTTCGGCGGGGAGCTTTCCTGGCTTGCGGATGGGAACAAAACCTTTCCCGAGCACATAGGCGATAGCTCCGCCTATGATGAAACCACGTGATTCAATGCCAACTACTAGGTCAATGGGCATCGGGCGGTAGCGCGATACCAGGATGTCAATGGTCTCTTTAAACCCCTTAGCGTCTTTAAGGAGGGTGGTGATGTCACGGAACATAATCCCTTTTTTGGGGAAGTGGGGAATGGTACGGATTTTTTCTTTGATCTGTTCCATAGTGCGTTCCCTTCTCTTGAATTAGGTTTTTCCCTCAAGTAGTTTTTCACTAAGGCTTGAGGACCACAGTGCTATGGTCAGTTATTAGGAGTCAAAATGCCTGCATGCCTGCAGGCTGGCAAGCGTGCAGGCCAATAAAACACTTGAACCCTTGACTCCTCGAACCCTTTGTGTATCCACACTATAGTATGAAAAACGCTTTGCTGATTGGCAACCCTATCAGAAGTAATCATTATCCTTACACTAATAAATATCCTGCAATGAAAATGCTGCTTAAAAGATACACCATCCAGTGTACCTCTCTCCCCTTACCAGAGAAGAGCTTGATGATGGGGTAGCTCACAAATCCGATGGCAAAACCATTGGCGATGCTAAAGGTGAGCGGCATGGTGATGATGGTGAGAAAGGCGGGGATCGCTTCATCCGCGACCGTCCAGCGTATCTTGGCGATGGTGTGCATCATCAAGCTTCCTACCACAATCAGCGCGGGCGCAGTCACCGGGTGGAGAATGATGCCGCTTCCCTTGACTAGATACCCTCCACCAAACATGCTGGCTAGAGGAGAGAAGAAGAGAGATAAGAGTAGCAGCGCGGCAGTCACCAGATTGGCAAGCCCGGTTCTTCCTCCCTCTGAAACGCCGGCGGCACTCTCTATATAGCTGGTGATAGGTGAGGTACCACACACAGCTCCTAAGGTGGTACCCAGTGCATCGGGCAAAAGTGCCCTTCGTACCCGGGGAAGCTTGCCATCTTTGAGCATCCCTGCCTGTTCACTCACCCCAATCAGGGTACCGATGGTATCAAACATATTGAGGAAGAGGAGCGTCGCAATGGGGGTAAGGTAGGTGAGCCTTAAAGCCCCCCTGATGTCGAGCTTCCCCCAGGTGGGAGCTATGGAAGGGATGGCACTCACCAGCCCCTTGTATTCTACAATCCCCATGAAGATACCAAGTATCCCCGTGAACCCTATACCGATTAAAATAGCCCCCCTGATGCGGCGAGCCATCAGGATTGCGGTGAGCATCAGTCCGGCAATCGCTAAGAGCGTAGGGGGCGAACTAAGCTTTCCCATGCTAACAAAGGTTGCTGGATGGGAAACCACTATGCCGGCTTCCTTTAAGCCAATGAACGCAATAAAGATTCCTATGCCGGTTGCAATACCGTATTTGATCCCCCCGGGGATGGCTTCACAGATCACTTCTCGGATTCTCACTAAGGTCAATAAGAGGAGCAGGCTTCCCGAGAGGAAGACAATGCCCAGGGCGATTGGCCAGGGTACCCCCATTGAGGCACAAATCTCAAAGCTAAAGAGGGCGTTGATTCCCATTCCTGGGGCCTGAGCCACGGGGTAGTTAGCGAGAAGGGCCATACACGCCGTAGCGACTGCCGCCGAGAGGCAGGTTGCAACCATCACCGCATTAAAGTCCATCTTAGCCCCCTGGGAGAGAATCGCGGGATTTACAAAGATAATGTAGGCCATGGTCATGAAGGTAGTAACTCCCGCAATAATCTCGGTGCGGGTGGTTGAACCAGATGCTTTGATTTTAAATAGTCGCTCCAGCATTGTTAAAATCCATAGCGGTAGATTTTCTTAGTGTGAGATTCTTTATAACGAGAATGGAGATGCCTCGTCAAGAGATATTTCTTCTTTAACCTCCATTTAAAAACACCTTGACAGAAAGTGTGTTTACAGTTAATTAGAGATGAAGAGGTGAGCCTGGTAATGGAAAAAGAAGTCAGTTTTAAAGAGGTCATGCTCTGGGTACGACTTGCCATGACCTTTAATGTAATCTACCACGAGATAAAGGAGGAATTGAGCAAGGAACATTTAACCGTACCCCAACTTGAAATTATTGCCTGTCTGGATCGTAGCAAGGGACTTCCCTTAAGTGAGGTTGCTGAGCGACTGCTGATTTCCGGTGGAAATGTAACAGGGATTATTGATCGGCTGGAGAGAGATGGCTATGTGCACCGGTTGCGTGATAAAAGGGATCGTCGAATAGTGAGGGCGCTGTTAACGGAGAAAGGGTTTGCGCTCTACAAATCCTTCCTTCCCAGATATAAAGAGGTGATGCACCGGATTAACAGCAGGCTCACAATTGACGAGAGAAAGCACCTTCAACAGCTGTTAAAAAAACTCTCGGGAGGGGTGAAAAAACCTCTGAAGTTTTCTGATCCCTTATAGTGGTGAGTGCACAGAAATCCAGGGTGAGTTCGGGAGCCTTTTCTCCTAGAGAGTCCTTCCCGGATTTTTAAATTTTCTCTTATAAATAGCCTGTGGGTAAAAGGACCACGAGGTTATGAAGAAAATGGTAGCTGCAAAACTCGCAGGGTTACTTATCCCGCTCATGTTTGCTTTTGTTTTAAACCACTGGGGTGCAGTGTCTGCCCAGGAGGTTCAGGAGCTGGTGGTAAGGAATTGGCGTGCCAATCATATGAAGCACGCACAGGATTGGCGGGATAATACCGCAGTCCTCACTATCATAAGCCCCAAGGGGTTAAGGCGGGTGCGCGAGGGACGCCGTTTTACCAAGAATTACGAAAAGGAGGGTATTGATTATAAGGAAATCATCTTTATGACTGCTCCTGAGAATATCAGGGGATTGGGCATACTCTCCTGGACCTACCTTGACAAAACTAAGGAAGACGATACCTGGCTCTGGCTGCCGAGTTTGAGGAAGGTGAGGCGGATGACTGCCGCTGATGGAGAAGATTCATTTTTTGGTACGGACCTCACCTTCGATGAGGTTACCTTAAGAAATCCTGAGGATGAAAACCATCGACTGATCAGGGAGGAGAAGTGGCAGGGTAAAAAATGCTATGTGATTGAGAGCACTACCAAAAAGGTTCCCTGGTACTATACCACGCGTATATGGTGGGTAGATAAAGAACATGCGATTGAGTATACTCAGCACTATTTTAATGAAGAAGGGATTCTCTTTAAAACCCTAGAGAAGAAGTGGGACTTGATTAAAGGCGGGTGGACCTGGAATCTCTGGGATGCTCACGAGCTTCGTACCAAAAGTCAATCACTGGTTGATATCGGGAGCAATGGTTCGGTGTTTAACACTGGCCTTGCTGATGATCTCTTTACCCAGAGAACCTTAACCAGGATGAGGTAGTGATGTCCTTGCGCATTCCACATCTACCTCTGCTATATGTCTGCTTCCTGCTGCTTTACCTTTCTGGGAGTATCATTCTTGTGCTTCCTTCCTCTGTACATGCCCTCTACCAGAATGCTCGGTGGGAAATCTTTGGTTACCTTGAAAATGAAACTGCGCTGCGAGTGAAGCACCCTCATGAACTGATGAAATCTGAGTTTACCCTGGAGATGGATTGCACCTACCACTTTTCAGACCAGATGTTAGCGTTTGTGAAAGGAAAGGGCTTTTATGACACCATTTTTGATTGGGAGGATGAGGGGTATGGTGATCATAAGCGCCTGCGGGATGAGATTGCCAAACCCAATCAGGATACCACTGCCGACCCTCTGAGGGAGGCGTATGTTGATATCTTCTTAGAGCGTATGGATATCCGGATAGGGAAGCAACAAGAGGTGTGGGGCACAGCGGATGGTCTCAAGGTACTTGATGTCATCAACCCCACTGATTTCAGGGAGTTTTATCAGGATGACTTTGAGGACAGTCGTATCCCCCTCTGGGCATTCAAAATCAACTACTATCTGGGTCAAGGGAGTAACCATGTAGCGCAACTGATCTGGATTCCCGATATTGAGCCTAACTATGTAGCGCCCTATGGACACCCCTTTGCTCCTCTTTCGACACGGATACTTGGTGAGCTGCAAAGGCCGCTTCCTCAGTTCAATGTGATTACACCACTTAAAACATATCGGAGGGGGGTTGCTCAAAATCTAAAAAATAGTGAGGGTGGCTTCAAGTGGGCTCAGAACTTTGGCTTCTGGGAATATACCCTCAATTACTTCTACCACTGGACGGATAATCCGGGACTTTATTTTGAGAGGTATGGGGACGGCTTCTTAGGGACCCCCTTAATCTATGAGGAGAAATTCAAACGGGTGCACAGCCTGGGGGGAACCTTTTCAAAAACATTTTCAAGGTTTTTTGGCTTACACAATGTGGTGATGAGGGGAGAGTTACTCATTAATCTGCATGATCTTACCCCTGCCGCAACCCCTCCATCCCCTCACACCCCCTCTGGAAATAAAACGGTAGCAACAGACACCCTTACCTACGTGGTGGGGTGGGATAAGCAATTTAGAGGCAAGTATTTTGTTAGCTTCCAGTTCTTTCAGTTTATTACACTCGACTACCACCATAATTACCTCAATGGTTTAACCCTTGCTCCTAAGGATAAAATTGATAACGCGATAAGCCTGCTGGTAAGTTCTGACTTTTTCAATGAGAGAGTAAAACCTAAAGTGCTTACTGTCTACCTTGATGATGGTGAACTTTGGGTGCAGCCAAGATTGACGGTGGAGGTTAATTCCGAGATTGAGGCAGTTTTAGGTGGAAATTTTTACAGGGGTAACCCCCGGGGGATATTAGGAGAGTTCAGAGACAATAATCAGGTAGTGTTAGAGATAAGATATGGTTTTTAAATAAATTTTTTTCATTTTAAAATTAATTTATGTATAAAATATTCATGTATGAAAAAAATGGTTGACTTTTTGCCCATTTTTTTATATTTAAAAGCTTTATATATAAAATAAATTTTTAAAACGAGGTTAAAATGAAGAATATATCTCAAAGATTTGCTGAACTGGTTATCAGATGGAGGGTGTTATTTATTACTTTCACCATTACACTAACCATTTTTTTCCTTTTCTGCGTGATGAGCCTCTCTATTAACACAAAGCTAGGCGATCTTATGCCTCAAAAGCATTCCTATATAGAGGTTCATAAAAAGTTAATGAACGTTTTCGGTGGGTTGAATCAGGTATCGATTGCCCTAGAGGTTAAGGAAGGTGATATCTTCAACAAAGATACCTTAGATAAGGTGGTGAGGATTACCAGGAAGTTATATCTCCTCGATGGATTGAACCCGGGCAGGATTGTTTCACTCTCTGCACGAAAAATCAAAAGTACCCGAGTTAATGATGAGGGGTTCGAGGTGAAACGTTTAATGCGCAGTACACCGGAAACTCCTGCTGCAATGGAAACTCTCAAACAGAACATTATCAGGAATCCTATGTACTATGGACCACTGGTTTCCAAGGATTTAAAATCAACTTTAGTGCAAGTTGATTTTGAACAGGAAGTCACCTCGGGGCAAATCTTTAGAGAGCTTCATGAGGTAATCGATGCGGAAAAGGATGAGAACACCAACGTTTATATGGCGGGAAGACCGATTTTGGAAGGGTGGCTTGACCACTATATTCCTAAGATGGGATGGATTTTTCTTGCCACCGGGCTGATGATGGTGCTCCTTCTCTTTTTAGCGTTTCGCTCCAAGAGGGGTATCCTACTTCCCACCCTCTCTGCGACCATGGCAACGATTTGGGGATTAGGTGCGGGTGCCCTTCTCGGACATAGTCTGGATCCTGCCACCATCCTTGCCCCATTCTTCATTTATTCCCTCGGTGTGAGCCACTCTGTTCAATTCATTAAACTCTACTATGAAGCCATGAAGAATAATGGAGAAGATAGGAAGAGGGCAGCACAGGAAACCTTAGCTCACCTCTTTGTTCCGGCGCTGGCCGGTGTGGTGACCGACGGCATTGGTTTCCTCTCGCTAGTGGTGGTGCCTCTGGCAATGATTAAAAATATGGCCATCGCCTCAGGTATCGGGGTGCTCGCTATCTTTTTTACCACGGTTACCTTTATTCCTCCCATTCTCTCCTACCTGCCTCGGCCAAAGCGATTGGAGGTGGAGAGAGAAGAGCGTCCTAATATCTTGGACCGGATACTTACTCAAATCGCCTTTCTCATTCATAAACCGGTACTGCGCTGGGCTACCTTAGGGGTATTTTTCCTCTTTGCTGCGGTGAGTTTGGTGGGGTCTTCTAGGCTAGTGGTAGGTGATAATGAACCGGGCTCAGCTACCCTCTATCCCAACGCTCCCTACAATAAAGCTGAGGTAGTAATTAATAATAAATTCATGGGTACCAATCCCTATTTCATTATGGTTGAGGGAAAAGAAGAAGAAGCCTTGATAAATAGTGAAGTCTTAAGTGAGATGGATTCCCTGCAACGCTACCTTCAGAAAAGTGTTCCAGAGGCCGGCTATGCCCTCTCTCTCGCTGACTATATTAAGGGTCTCAATATGGTGATGTTTGGTGGTGACCCTCACTATTTCAGCGTCCCTCATAATGATGGCACCATCGCAGAGTACCTATTCCTCTACTCCATTTCTGGGTTCCCTGGAGATTTTGACCCAGTGGTGAGTCCCAATTATCAGTACGCAAACATCAAAGTTGATTTCAGAGATCACCGGTCAGATACCATCAAGAGAGCACTCTTTTATACTAGGGAGTGGATTGAAAAATTTCATAAGACCGACAAGGTTGACTTTCTCTATGCAGGAGGGGAGATGGGGACACTAGGGGCGGTTAATGAAATCATAGAAAAAATCTTGCCTACCAATCTCCTGCAGGTTGCCTTTTTAGTATTCATCTGTGTAGTCATCTCCTACACTTCACTGGTAAGTGGGGTGCTCATGCTCATCCCTTTGCTTTTCAATATCCTGGTGGTGTTTGGCATTATGGGGTTCAGTGGGGTAAGCCTCACCATAGAGACTTTACCGGTAGCAGCGTTGAGCATCGGTCGCGGGATAGACTACAGTCTCTATGTGACTACCCGTATTAAGGAAGAACTCAGCTCTACTCCTGGAAGAACATTGGAGGAAGCTATCTTACGGGCACTGGTTACTTCAGGGAAGGCTGTCTTTTTCACCGGTGCCACTATTGCGGTTGGCTCATTGACCTGGGGTTTTTCTGATGTGAGATTGCAGGCGCGTTTAGGTCTCAACTTAGGTTACCTTACCTGTTTGAACATGGGGGGTTCTCTCATTCTGCTTCCTCTCTTACTCTATATAGTTAATCCTAAGTTTCTCTATAGGGATATTGTAAGAGAGGGAAAACAGAAGCAGGGGTTATCAAAAGAGGAAGAGCTAGTTATTAAGGTGAGTGAAAAAGAGGGAGAAAAGGTTGAACAACAAGTAGCCCTCTAGGGGAGCACTAAGATGATGAGAAAAGCGAGTGTAGGATTTTTGTGTGGAGTGATTATGTTGCTCTGGTATTCATTGATTGAGGCGGGCTATGCCTCCAAGGGGAAGGGGATCACCAGCACTCCTGATCCTGGCATGTCAGTCGATGAGTACACCAAAATGTGGTACCACCTTAAGTATTCTAAAGATTGCAATGATTACTCTTCTCACGGCTGGGTGATCAAAAAGGATAAGCACGGGTATATTAGGAAACAGGAATGGCTGCGTAATATGATTATCTTGAGGAGACCATCTGATGATCTAGATTTTAAAGATGTGGTGACGGTAATCAACCCCCAGAATGTAAAAGGCTTGTCAGTGCTCACCTGGACCTACATCAGCCCCAATAAGGATCAGGAGGTGTGGCTCTGGCTTCCCAGTTTGAGAAAGATCAGGAGGGTTTCCCAGTCGGAGGGGGATGACTCTTTTATTGGTGCAGACAGCACTTACGATGAGGTAATGACCAGGAAGTGGGAAGATGAAACCTATACGATGATCGGTGAGGAAAAATTCAAGGGGTATCATTCCTGGCATACAGACAAGTCATATTATGGTGGGCTTGACTGCTATGTGGTAGAAGCAACCAGCAAAAAAAAGGATTGGTACTACGTGAAGAGAAGGATCTGGTTTGAAAAAGATACTGCCCTCAATGTATATGAGGATTACTATAATGAGCGAGGAGAGCTGTTTAAAAATATTTTCAGGCTCTGGTCGGATCAATCGGAGATGAAGTACCGAACCTATCTTTTGCCTGAATTTACTAATTTGAAAGAGAATCACTCCAGCAGCCTTCCCATCCAGGATATTAAGTTTGACCGGGGCTTGGATGAGAATGCCTTCTCTGAAAGGGTGTTGATGAGATCTAAGTGGTAGTGTCTGATGGTGTCACACGGTTAAGGTTGCGCAACTCGTATGGAACGCTGTACCAGAGGATAGGGAGAGACAGGTGACCTACCACGGGTAATAGAGGACCACCCGGGCAACGTAACCGGTAGCTTCTCTATCGTGTGTTAACAGGTAAGTCTTTTTAAGGAGGTAGTCATGAAGGTTCTTTTCGTAATGCCGCCGTTAGGGGCGTGGTCGACCTGGGGAACCACAAAAGCCCCCAACCAGTTTTATGCCCAGCTCGCAGCCTACCTGAGGGAGAAGGGCGCTGCGGAGGTGGACCTCATAGAGGCAAGGATTGTAGGGATGTCAGCTGAAGAAATGATTGATGAGGTGAAGAAAAAATCTCCAGAGGTGGTGGTGATGGGTGACGTACTTCACACTACTGGTGGCGCCGCCATCATCTGGCACTTTAATACCACCGCCCAAAAAATTAAGTCGGTACTGCCTGAGTGTAAGATAGCGGTAGGAGGGCTCTGGTATTCGGCACTCTATCAGGAGACACTGGAGGAAAATCCCGCCATCGATTTTGTCATATTAGGTGAAGCAGAGGAGACCCTCTATGAGTTAGTAAGTGAGCTTGCCTCGGGTGGCAAGAGATTTGAGGAGATAGCGGGTCTCGCCTCACGAAAGGATGGTAAGGTGGTGGTGGGACCTCACCGGGAGCTGATCACTGACCTTAACCGACTTCCGCTTCCCGCCTATGATCTCTTCCCGATGGAGAAGTATGAGGGGCACACCTGGAAACACTTCTGCGAACTTTTTACCAGTAGGGGATGTCCCGGAGGCTGCTCTTTCTGCTATGAGTGGAGTATGTATGATCCCAGGTATCCCAAAGATTTTATTTCCTGGAGGTGCCGTTCAGCTGAGAGTGTGGCTGATGAACTGGAGTTATTGACAAGAAAGTATGGAGTCAAAACCATCGTCTTTCAAGATGATGCCTTTAATGTAAAGTCTGAATTGGTTGAAGGTATGTGTGGTGAGATCATTAGACGGAATATCGAGATAAACTGGGTCATTCTGGGGAGAGCACCTGACTGGATTAAACAGATAGACCTTTTCCCTCTGATGAAAAAGGCCGGGCTTTTTATGGGGCTGGTAGGAATTGAGGTGGCAACCGATGAAGAGCTCAGGGCCATAGGAAAGGGGATTACTACCTCTCAGGCAAAAGAGACCATTAAGAAGTTACGGGAACACGATATTGCAACCATTGGCACCTTCTTAGCTGGATTTGAAGATGATGATGAGAGAAAGATCAAGGAGCGGTTTGCATTTGCTGATGAGGCGGACCCTGATATCTTTGCGCTCCAATTTGTAACCCCCATGCCAGGTTCACCCATCTGGAAGAAGGGGGTGAGGGAGGGGAAGATACATCTCAGTACTATTGATCTACGGAAGTGGGATTTGCAGCATCCGGTGGTGCCCACGAAATATCTAAGCATTGAGGAACTGGGGAGGCTGGGCGCGTGGTGCGGTAGAGAATTTTACAGTAAACCGGAGAGAATCCATCGGATCATGGAGAGTGACTACTCTCCTCTGGTGAAGTCCTGTGTAAAGGATTTTATCTCTAACCTGGCAAACTTTGAACGCGCAGCGACCGCTGGCGAAGTATATGTGTGAGGGGAGGGAGAGATGAAGATATTAGGAATTTGTGGAACTCATAAAAGGGGAAAGATCAAATCGGCAAGTGAGTGGTTTTTGAGAGTAGCCCTGGAGGCTGCTCAGGAAAAGGGGGCCGAGGTTGAGAGTATACGGCTTATTAACTACACTATCGTTCCCTGTACTGCCTGCAACCGTTGTTTTTGTGGCCAGCTCTGTCCGCTTTTAGAGAATTCCAAGGATGAGACCAGGGTGATATTCGACAAAATGGCGCAAGCCGATGCCTTCATTTTCTCCTCTCCCGTGTATGCCTACAAGATACCGGCGGTGGTCTTAAACTTCATTCAACGCACCCGCCCCCTCCATGAGATTGACCGCTCCCCTATCTGGGGTACCGAAATTACCGCCTATAACTGTAACCCCTTTCGGGGTAAGGCGGTAGGCAATATGGCGGTAGGGGCCGGTATAGGGTTGGAAGGCGCACTCTTTGACCTTTTTCACTACCTTCAGGCAATGACTGCAACTTCGGTAGTCTGCGCGGGGATTGGTCTGTTTGAATCGGAGATAAAAAACCTCTGCATGGTGGATGGGAAGTTTTCCATGAAGCATGAGCTCTTGAAGGAAATGTTGGATAGAGACATTCCCAGTTATGAAGAGAACGAGAATGCCATCGCCATGGCGAGGGCGGTGGGAAGACAGGTATTTGATGTTGCCAGCTCAGAGCTATTTAAGAAAATAGCCGAGATTGTGAGATATTAATTTTATTGAGACAGGATGGTCAAGTGATGTTCCTGCAAAAGATAGCTCTGGTTGATTTACATACCAACTCTGTTTCTATCTCCACATTGCCTGAAGAGGTGGTGAGAAAATTCTTAGGCGGGAGAGGGATTAATTCCTATCTCCTCTATCATTACCTCCCCACAGGCATTGATCCCATGGATGCGAGAAATATTCTGATCATCGGAGCCGGTGCCTTAACCGGGTTGCGGGGAGTCACCACTGCCCGCCTCACCATCTCGGGGAAATCTCCCGAATCAGGTCTCTTAGGTGATGCCAACATTGGCGGTCACTTTGGTGCAGCCCTTAAAAGAGCAGGCATTACTTATCTCCTCATTTCGGGGGTTGCATCTGCCCCTGTGTACCTTCTGGTTACTAAAGGCGAGGTTACTATAGAAGATGCACGGGAACTCTGGGGCAGTGATGCCATCGAATGCGGTGAGCGTATAAAAGAAAGACACGGTAAGAGAGCACAGTCCCTCACCATCGGTCAGGCGGGCGAGCGGCAGGTGCGTTTTGCCTGCGTAATGCATGGAAAAAAGAATGCCGCGGGCCGGTGTGGCATGGGCTGCCTGATGGGGGCGAAGAGGGTTAAGGCGATAGTGGCAGCAGGAGATACTGGTGAGCTCTCTCCTGCGTTTCCTCAAGAGTTTAAAGCCCTCACCAAAGAACTCTATCAGAAGATACATGAGCAGTTTATCATGGAGACATTTAGTACCTACGGAACCGCCCATCTCTATGAGATTATCAATAATGCCATCGGGATGGGCAGGGCTTATAATGGATTGAATTCAGCCTTTCCAGAAAACCAAGATATCAGTCCTGAAAATCTCGCTCATCGCTACTACACAGGAAAAGCTCCCTGTTTCTCATGTGCCATTGCCTGTAAACATGCCTATAAGATCAAAGAAGGGGCTTACGCTGGTGTTGAAAATGAAGGTCCTGAGTACGGGACTATCGGTCATTTTGGGCCGGTACTGGGGATCGGGCGGTTGGAACCCATTCTCAAGATTAATGAGCTTATCAATCGGTATGGATTGGATGCGAGTTCGACCGCCAATCTGATTGCCTGTACCATCGAACTTTTTCAGGAAGGGGCCATTGATAAACATATAACTCAGGGCATAGATCTGGCGTGGGGAAAGGAAGAAGCCATCATCAGCCTCATTGAGAAGATTGCCTTGAGAGAGGGTGTTGGTGATTTGCTCGCGCGGGGTGCCAGGGAACTCTCACAACTGTGGAAAGGATTCTCAGATAAAATTTCCTGGGTAAAGTATCTTCCCCAGTCTGACCCTGCTGATCTTCGCTATATGAAGGCTTATGCGCTCGGTGATGCGGTTGCCACCAGAGGGGCTGATCACTTAAGGAGCCGGCCCACCTGGGAGGCATTCAATCTTCCTGAAGAACAATTAAGGGGCATTTATGGTGGCCCGGTCTCTTCTGACTATTTCTCTTATGAAGGTAAGGGAAGGGTAATCTGGTGGTGGGAATCGTATGTGGGTCTCTTTGATGCGCTGGGTATGTGTAAGCTTATCGCGTTCCACTGCCTGCCCGGTGTGTTTGATTTTGAAGTGTTTGCTCAGCTCATCAAGTATGGTATGGGACTTGAACTTTCAGCAGAGGAGGTATTTGAGGTAGGTGAGCGTATCACCACTATCGAGCGGATGTTCATTGCCCGTGAGGGGGTGAGGAGGAAGGACGATTTTCCACCTGAGCGCTATTTTAAGCCCTTGCAGTGGACTCAAGGGGTAAATGAAAGCCTAAAGGATATGAAATTAGATAGACAGTGTTTCAACCAGATGCTGGATGAATACTATCAGCTCCATGGATGGGACTTGGAAACAGGAATACCTTTGCCGGAAACAGTAGCGAGATTGGGATTAGATCAGAGTGAAGAATGTCAAAAACCAAATTTAAAAAATCCAAATCACAAATTCCAAATTTCTACTAACCTAAACTCAAATGGCCCAATGGGTACTTCATTTTGAACATTTTAATTTTGGATTTGTTTGAGATTTGGTGCTTTGGATTTGGGATTTATACAGCATATCAACACTGGACGGTATTGGATATGGCGCATACGGCAAAGATTGCAATCATCGGTGCGGGGGCGATTGGCGGTGTGGTGGGTGGATATCTCACCCAGGCGGGAGAAGATGTGGTGGTAGTGGGTAAGAAGGAGCAGGTACGCGCTCTCAAGGAAAATGGATTGACCATTGAGGGCGTGAGAGGAAAGGTACAGGTAGCGGTGAGAGCGGTTGAGGGGCTTGAAGAAGAGGTTGACCTTATTGTCCTCGCAGTCAAGACCCAGGATGTGGCGAGTTCGCTTGAACAGCATACATTTCATGGTTTAGCCTGCCCGGTAGTGACTACCCAAAATGGAGTGCGTGCAGATACACTACTTGCAGAGCGGATAGATCCTCAGCGCATAGCGAGCAGTATTGTAATGTTTGGTGCAACCTATCTTACCCCAGGGAAGATCGTCCATAACTTTGAAGGTGACCTGATCATGGGGAATTATCTCAAGGGAAGCGAAGGACGGATGGAAGGAATTGTCAAGATAGTGGAGAAGGTTTTTCCGGTGATAGTGACTGAAGATATCATGGGGATGAAGTGGCTTAAGCTTTTTGTTAATCTCAATAACTGTGTGCCTGCGTTGATTGGTAAAAGTATGCAGGAGTGCTTTGCTGATATACACCTCTGTACCGTAAGCATAGCCTTACTTAAGGAAGGCTTACAGTTAACGGAGCAGACAGGTATTAACCTTCATTCTCTTCCCACCTATCCGGTAGAGCGTTTACATGTGCTCACCTCGCTGCCGTTAGAAGAATCAGCCCGGCTCTTTTCAAAGATTATGACCAACTTAAGTAAAGAGCCCCTCTACGGTTCTATTCTCCAGAGTATCAGGAGGGGCAAGCCCTCAGAGATTGACTACCTCAATGGCGAGTTGGTTGCCTTAGCAAAAGAAAGGGGGTGTTCAGCCCCATTGAATGAAAAGGTGGTGGGGATGGTACACCAGGTTGAGGAGTCAAAGAAATTCTTTTCGCCTCACGAAGTTATTCAGGAATTAAGTATGACTATTTAATGAGAAAGGAGAAGAGGTGTGGAGATAAAGTTTCCCCGGATAAGGGTAACGGTAAAGAATGTATACGCAGAATGTTATCACGGTTTGAAGGTAGGTGATTCCTTTGTCTTTGAGGATTTTACCAAAACGCCTGCTGGTTTCTGCGAGGGGGCGACCAGTGCACTTTTCCCCTGCCTCTATGCCCTCTCCTTCGGTGCCTGCTATCCCTTTGAGAATAATCAGCGCTCGATTCATACCACCTGTCCTGATGGGGGTAAAATACAGTTTTTCTCTGAGGTGATTGAAGAGGGCGATATCAAACCCTGTTTTGTCGACAAAAGTAAACACACCGGTCCTCATCCCCGCAGGATGATCATTTCGGTAGAGGAGGTAAAAGGGAAGTGTTTCTACAGTTACCAAGAGGGTGATACCTTTGAGATGAGTGGGTTGCGTACCATTGAAGGTTTTTGTGGCGCTGCCTATCACACCATTTTCCCGGTCCTCTTTGCCCTCAATTTTGGTGCAACCTATCCCTTCGAAGACAACGTCAACTCGCTTTCGACAGTTACCTGTCCTGATGGGGGAAACATTCGCTTCAGGGTAACCCGTGCGGAAGAAAAGGAGGAAGAGAAATGAACAGAAGAGTAGTAATAACAGGTTTAGGGATTATTTCACCTTTGGGAATCGGGAAGGAAGCCTTCTGGAGGGGGATGGTATCTGGTAAATCTGCGGTGGGGAAGATTACTGACTTTGACACCTCGGGGTTTAAAACTAAGATTGCCTCACAGGTAAAAGATTTTGATCCCTTTGAGTTCGGCTTGACCGAAGAGGATGTCAACCGTATGGATCGCTACGTTCAGTTTGCCGTCTGCGGGGCAAAGATGGCCATTCAGGATGCGAAACTCAGTCTGGATGCGCTTGATCGGACTAAGATAGGGGTATCTCTGGCTAATGCCATCTGCGGCACCAAATATATGGAAGAAGAGTTCTTAAGGGTGACTAACTGGGGGAAGGAGGCTATTGACCCGAGTAAGGTACGCTTAGACCTCTACGATGCGTCTATGTTCAACACCCCCTCAACGGAAATCTCTGCCTATTTTGGCCTGAGAGGTATTTCCACTACCCTCTCTACGGGGTGTACCGCAGGAACTGATGCGGTAGGATTTGCGTACGAGTGCATTCAGGATGGGGATGTGGATATCATGGTTGCCGGTGCCTCAGAGGCACCCATTACCCCCATTACGGTTGCCTCATTTGATGTAATCAATGCCCTCTCCACCAGAAACGATGACCCGCAGCGTGCCTCTCGTCCCTTTGATAAAGAGCGTGATGGATTCATTGTCTCTGAGGCCTGTGGCATCTTGATAGTGGAGGAGTTGCGACATGCGCTGAGGAGAGGAGCACCGATCTATTGTGAAATTGCGGGTTTTGGAACGAGCTGCAATGCCTTTCACATGACCGACCTTCCTCCCGATGGGAATGCCTTGCTGCACTCGATTCGTTCGGCGATGGAGCAGGGGAGGCTCTCACCAGGTGATATTGACTACATCAATGCCCATGGCAGTTCTACTCCTCAGAATGACGTATTTGAGACCAATGCCTATAAATCGTTTTTCGGGAAGAAGGCATACACTATTCCCGTCAGTTCCATTAAGTCAATGATGGGTCATCCACTGGCAGCAGCTAACAGTGTGGAGTTGGGTGCCTGCGCCCTGATTTTCGAGAGAAATGTGTTACCCCCCACCATTAACTATGAGGTGCCTGATCCTGAGTGTGATTTGGATTACATCCCCAATGTATGTCGGGAAGCAAAAGTGAATACCATCCTGAAAACCAGCAGCGGTTTTTCTGGCATTCACTCATCCATGGTGCTTGAACGATGGGATGCATAGAGGGCTACCGTGAGGAGAATGGAGGATGATCAGGAGAGTAGTCGTTACTGGAATGGGGGTGGTCGCCCCCAGTGGCGTTGGGAAAACGGCTTTCTGGAATAATATGAAGGAGGGGAATTCATTCGTTACCCCCATTACTAAATTTGATGCCTCGCGCTACCCTTCAAGGATTGCTGGTGAGGTGAAAGAACTTATCATCCCCGATACCTTTTCCAATAGATTGCTTAAAAAACTAGACAGATTTTCTCACATGGCACTGGTGGCAGCAGATGTAGCGCTCAATGATGGGAAGGTAGATTTAGCACAGGAAGATTTAAACAGGGTGGGAGTGTTTCTAGGGAATGCGCTGGGCGGATGGCAATACGCAGAGACTGAACTACGTGACCTCTATCTAGAGGGATTAGAAGGGGTAAGTCCCTATCAGGCGACTGCCTGGTTCCCCGCTGCCCCGCAGGGACAGATTTCCATCTACTATGGGATCAAAGGGTATAGCAAAACGGTGGTCTCTGACCGAGCGAGCTCGCTTATGGCACTGGGGTATGCAGCGAGAACCATCAAAAAAGGTAGTGTTGATCTCATTCTCGCAGGCGGAACCGAAGCACCGATCACACCCTATGCACTCTTATGTTGTAATACCTCTGGAACACTTTCAACCAGAAATGAGGAGGCAGCACGTGCCTACCGTCCCTTTGATGATTCACGGGATGGCTTCGTCATAGGAGAAGGGGCGGGGATTGTTATTTTGGAAGAGATGGAGCATGCCCTCGCCAGAGGGGCTCACATCTATGGGGAGATTGTGGGCTATACGGCAAACTGTGATGGGTACCATCGTATCAACTTTGCCCCTGAAGGAGATCAGCTCGCGAAGGCAATTAAGCGGGCGTTACATGATGCACGTGTGGCACTGCAAGAGGTAGATTATATCTGTGCGGATGGTGCTGCCACTGAAAATGGGGATAGGAGTGAAACCAAGGCAGTGAAAAAGGTGTTCGGAGAGCGTGCCTATCACATTCCCATGAGCGCACCCAAATCAATGATCGGTAATCTTCTTGGGGCCTCTGGCGCCGTTGATCTCATCACTACCCTCCTCTCCATGGAGCATGGATATGTACTGCCTACGATTAATTATCGTGAGAAAGATGAGGAGTGTGACCTCGACTATGTTCCCTTGAGGGCGAGGCGTCATGAGATTGGCACTGCCCTTATCCACTCTCGAGGAAGGGGAGGGGTCAATACGGTGTTAGTCGCCCAAAAATTCCAGCAGTAAAAAGAGCAAGCAACAGTTGTCAGTGTGCAGAAAAAAATACTCGACTCTCTAATCTTTATATTCACTGACCACTGATAACTGTCAACTGCAGCTAACTGTTGTAAAGGGGAGGTGAAGAGGGTCTATGATGGTTGCAGAAAAACTTAAGGAAATTTTGATTGCAAAGATTGAGATTACACCAGAAGAATTCAGACCTGAGGCGAGACTGGCTGATGATTTTGGGGTGGATTCAACTGAGTTGGTGGAGATACTTCTCAGTTTAGAGAAGGCTTTAGGGATAAAAATTTCTGAAGGTCTTATAAAAAAGAATTTTTCTATTAAAGAGATTATTGAAACTGTTCAGCAGAGGTATGCGCTCGCCTGAAAAGCGTTGAGCTATTAACGATATGCCGCACGCCAGTGTAAGGATTATTGATTTAAGCCTTCCCATTGATGAGAACGCAGCAGAACCTTTTCCGGTGAAGATAAAGAGATTGGATCACCGACGGGGGGCAGACTACCTGGGTTGGGCACTTGCGATAGCGCGGGAAAAGAGTTTGCCAGAGAAGATACAAGGCTTAATCAGTTACTTTATGGGAAGAAAGAAAATAAGTAAACGCAGCTTTCCCGATGAGGAATTTATCTCTGAAGAGAGGGTTACTGCCTCCGTCCACACGGGAACGCATCTCGATGCCCCCTACCATTTTGGGACGAGATGTGCAGGGAAAGAGGCGAAGCAGATTGAGGATATTCCCCTGGAGTGGTGCTATGGTGATGGAGTGGTACTTGATTTTACTGATAAAGCATCAGGCACCTCCATTACCAAGGAAGAGGTTCATATAGCACTTGAGAAAATTGGCTATACAATAAAACCTTTTGACATTGTGCTCATCAACACAGGAGCTGACCGTCATTGGCAAAAAAAGGAGTATCTTTTTAAGTTCCCTGGGATGAGCCAGGAAGCTACGGAGTGGTTGGTTGAACAAGGAGTAAAAATTATCGGTATTGACGCCCTGGGGTTTGACCGCCCCTTTAAGTGCATGGTTGAGGATTACCTTACCACAGGAGATGCCAGTGTCCTCTGGCCTTCGCATCTCTACGGGAGGCAGAGGGAGTACTGTCACATTGAGCGATTGGCAAATTTAAAAAAAATTCCAAAACCTTTTGGGTTTAAGGTGGCGTGTTTTCCAATAAATATAAAAGGGGTAGGGGCGAGCTGGGTAAGGGCAGTGGCGATTGTGTAAGTGAGATATGAGATATGAGATAGGGGATGTGAGAGGAATTGAGGAATTCAGGGATTGAGGGATTCAAATAGTCCATGGTCGATAGTCCATAGAGGAAAAATCCTACATTCGAATATCGAAATCAGAAAGCTTGCAGGCTTGCTAGCTAGTTTATTTTCGTGCTTAGGATTTCTAATTTTCATTCAACGAAGTGCTCCTTAAAAAAGAGAGTATGATTTAAGGGAGGTTTTTTTATGGCACACACCAAGAACAGTATCGTCATTGACGCACCCTATGATAAGGTCTTTGACATTACCAATGATATCGAGCGTTGGCCTGAGCTCTTTGCAGAATATAAAGATGCGAAGGTGCTCAAGAGGGAGGGAAATACCATTACCTTTCAGCTTACCAATAACGAGGGTCACTCCTGGCGCTCTTCACGAATGCTAGATAAAAGAAATAAAGTCTGTACCGCACAGCGAGAAGAACCGCTCTTTCCCTTTAAATATATGAACTTGAAGTGGACGTATGAGGAAGCTGAAGAGGGTGTCAAGATGACCTGGATGCAGGATTTTGAGATGGACCCTAAGGCGAAGTATACCGATGGGCAAGTGGAAGAACTTATCAATAAACACTCAGTTGAGAATATGAAGCGGATCAAAGAGCTTATCGAGAGCGGGAAGGTATAGATACCGTGAGAGGTGTGAGATAGAAACGTGGGTAACTCTAGGGCACAAGAGTACGAGGGAAGGCTCTTAGATATTGACCTCAGCTCAGGTACCACGGTGGTGAGGACTCTTGAGAGCGCCCTCTTTAAAAATTTTATCGGCGGCAGCGGTATCAATACCAAGATACTCTACGATGAAGTTTCTTCCTCATGTGACCCACTCTCAGAAGAAAATATCTTGATCTTTGGTTGTGGCCCACTGGTAGGCACTACCTTTCCTGCCTCTTCCCGTTTTACCATTACCTCCAAAAGTCCCCTCACCGGCATTTATACCGACTCAAATGCGGGAGGTGGTTTCGGCATCTCCCTCAGGAGAAAAGGGTACGATCACCTCGTGATCAGGGGGAAGGCAGCGGGACCCGTGTACTTACTAATTGGTGAAGGAAGCACGGTGAAGATAGTTGATGCCCATGATCTCTGGGGTCTTGATACCTTTCACACTGATGAGCTGCTGCATAAAAAGCACGGGAGGTGCGAGACCTTAAGAATTGGACCCGCGGGTGAACATCAGGTGAGATTTGCCAACATAGTTTCCTCCTCAACGAGAATAAGCTTCAATGGCAGGGGTGGCCTTGGCTGCGTGATGGGTGCAAAAAATTTGAAAGCGATCGTAGTTACCACGGGAGGACAGGCAGACGATTCAGACTATTCAAGTTCCTTTGCTGATAAAGATTTTCTCAAAGAGGTGTCTTCCCGCTTTGGGAAGCTGATGCGCGAGTCAGAAAGGTGTAAGGTACGCACCCAGTGCGGCACCATGGATATTATGGCAGCCTACAGTGCCTTCAATGATCTTTGGGAAAAGAATTATCAATTTCACCTTGACCCTACTACCATAGAAGGGCTTCTTCCTCCCACATTGCTTAAAAAGTATATGGCGGGAAAGACAGGGTGTCCCGGGTGCCCACTTAAGTGCACCCTCAAGTTTAAAGTGAATGAGGGAGAGAGCAAAGGAGAGGTGGGTGAGAAGTTTGAATTTGGTCATGCCTACCTTTTAGGACCAAATTTAGGCATTTATACCTTTCCCCCACTTTTGGCTCTCGCTAATGCTGCTAATAGGCTGGGCATGGATTCCATGGAGTTAGGTTCGACCCTGGCGATGTTTACCGAGTGCCTTGAGCGAGGACTTTTAACTGCTCGCGACGGTGATGGGATAGAGGTAACGTGGGGAGATGGTAAAGGTTATTTTCGTTTGATTGAGCATATTGCTTATCGCCAGGGGATTGGAGATGTTCTTGCAGAGGGGGTGAGAAAGGCCTCAACTATCCTCAGCCCTCGTGCTCAAGAGTTTGCCTTTCATATAAAAGGGCAGGGGTACAGGATTGATAGCAATCAGGCCTGGATGTTAAGCTATGTGCTTTCCCCCAGGGGTGGTGACCACCTCAAGGGTATGCCCTTTACCATCTTTGCCCCTGGAAGGAAAGAGGTCATTGATCACGCGATTGGAGTCCTTCCGGATGAGAAGGGATACAACCCCCGGGAGCCTGAGGCGAAGGGGAGGATTGTCTGGTGGCATGAAAATTTTAAAACGCTGATTGATGCGATGGGACTTTGCATCTTTCCTGTGGTGGGTCTTTTCTTAGAAGGGCATCTTTCTTATGAGACCATTGCGCAACTTTATAGAGGCGCTACCGGTCTTCCTCTTGGTGCAGCTGAGTTGTTTCGAGCTGCAGAGCGGGTGTATCAACTAGAAAAAGCCTTTAACGTGAAGCTGGGGTTAACCCGCAAGGATGATTGCTTTGTGGTGCGTTCGTTGAATGGTGACCGCAAAGAGAACCTTCCCTTTCAAAGGATCAATTTAAACCATCCCGGTATGCTTGATGAATACTATCACTATCGGGGATATAGCAGGGAAGGACTCCCCTCTCTTACCCGACTGAGAGAGGTAGGATTGGAAGAGGTAGCACAGGAGCTTTCGGCACGCAACTTAGTAAGTGAAGATTCAGTTCCGTCACTAGATAGTTTGCTCCCTCGTTAACTGAAGGAGGTAGGGTGAGAGAAGGTCGAAGGATAATTGATGCCCATAGCCACTTCTTACCTGATGAGATAAGGAGAGGTGCCTCTTTCTACTCAGATGAGTGGGGGAAGATTGAGGTGCAGCTGGAGTCGATGGAGAAGGTAGGTATTGATCAGGCGATACTTTCCTACCCGACTACTGATGTATCGCTCAAGGGCCTTTTAACAGAAGCCCAGGAAGCCAGGGTGTATAACCAGGCAATGGGTGAAGCGACCAAGAGGTATCCGGGAAAGTTTCGCTGGACAGCGCTTGCGCCCATCTTCAATGGCCATGCGAAGGATGAACTCACCCGCGCCACAGAAGAGCTTGGAGCCTCTGGAGTATCGCTTGCTTCAAGCTACAGTGGTATCTATCTTGATGATGAGAGGTTCTATCCTCTCTATGAGAGTGCGCGTGAGTTAGGAGTGCCCATCTTTGTCCATACCACCACCAACCAACCTATCGGTAGTGAGCGGGTACAGGATCCATTGCTTACCCCGGTTATTGAATTTACCTTTGACCTCACCATCTGCATAGGGAAGATGATGATGTCAGGCACCTTAGAAAGATTTTCTGATCTCATCTTTGTGTTTCCCCACTTTGGTGGAGTGCTCCCTTTCTTAAGAGAGAGGTTTGATACCACCTACACTATGCTCAGGAGGAGAGGGTACGTGAGAGAGCTAGGAGCGCTTCCCAGTGAACATTTGAAAAAGGTGTATGTTGATATGAGTGGTGCCACCTCCCCCTTGATGATGAAGTGTGCCCTTGAGCTCTTTGGCTATGACCATATTCTGTGGGGGAGTGACTATCCAAGTAATACGAAAACTTCTGATTCTATTACACGCTTAGAGGAGCTTGATCTTCCAGAGGTAGCGAAGGTTGCACTGCTGGGGGCAAATAGTGAGCGCATAGTGGGATAAAAGGATGACTGCGTTAGAAAAGGTGAGGGATAGGAACAGAACACCAACCATTGCCATTATCGGAGCCGGGATTGCAGGGCTTGCTTCCGCCTACCATCTCCAGAAACATAACCTTGATTTCACTCTCTATGAGAAGAAATCTGAGGTAGGGGGGAGATTTTCTACGCGAGCGATTGAGGGGATCTATATTAATCGTGGTGCCTTGATGTTTTCAAAAAAATTCAACCCCTGTTTCACTGAACTGGTGCATGAGCTGGGTATAGAATATGAAAAGCTTGAGATGTCTAAGTTTGTCCTCCAGGATGGCGATCGCCTCATCCCCTTAACCCAGTGGTCTATTTTAAAGAGCGGCTTGTTCAGCTTCTCAGATTTCTTGAAGTGGCTTCGCTTAAAGAAACTCTTGGGCTCACTTAACTTTGATTTTACTTCTCCTGATGAACGGTTACTTAAATGGCATGGGTTGTCGCTAGCGGAATTCTGTAAGAGAGAACTGGGCCTCAGTGATACAATGATTAATTATTTTGTGCAGCTCTTTACCAGTTACGCCTATGTTGATCCTGATGAGATAGCTGCCGACCACGGGTTATTTCTTTTAAGCTACTCCATTACCCCTTGCTATTCTCCTAAGAAGGGTATGGGAGAGGTAGCGCTTCAGATAAAGCATCGCTTAAAGGGGAAGGTAAAGGTACATACCCGGGTGCGGAAAGTCACCTATGAAAGTGGAAAGGGATTTATGCTCACGCTGGAAGAGGGCAAGGGGAACGCAGGAGAGGCTCAGGTTGATGGTCCCTATGAGTATTGTATCTTTGCCACTGGCCAGAGAAATGTAAAGGCACTTATGCCGGAAGTAGAGTTTGACGTCTTTGCCCCCAAGACCAGAGGATTTATTCTGGAGACGGTTTCTCCCAGGTATCGTCCCTATGAGCTGCTGATTTTTCCCAAAGTGGGGAACACTCACGGTGTTCATGGAGGAGAGTTGAGGCATCTCCCTGATGGACGCTCCCTCTGTGGGATATTTCTCTATCGACCTGATGGAGATGTAGGGGCGATATTTGATAATTATACCATCATAGAGCGGGTGGGATGGTCTCCCGCCATCGGGGTAGTGCAGCCTGGCAGAAAATTAGTAGAGGTGACTACCAACCTGAAAAATGTTTTTATGGTAGGTGATTTCTTTAGATTTCCCTGCCATGAGTCATGTATTTACACTGCAAAAAAGGTGGCGGGGATGATAGCCAAAGAGGTTAAGGAGGAGTGAAGATGGGAAATGAGCTGGGAATGAAGAAGGAAGTGCACTTTAGTGCCACAGAAATGCTAGAAATGGTGCAGATGAAGCCGGGAGTAATTGGCAACTATACCATTATCCCCGGGCCTGCAGAACGATTGCAGTCGATTTTAAAGAAGCTTGAAAATCCGGTTAAAGATTTCTCCTTTATGGAATACACCATGTACACGGGTTACTACAAGGGAACGAAGGTTACTGCCGTCAATGGAGGTCGCTACAGCCCCGATAGTGCCATTATTGGGGAACTGGTGTGTGCGGCGGGAGCAGGACATATCATTCGTACCGGCTCCTGTGGCGCCCTGAGAGAAGATATTGCCATAGGTGACATTGTAATTGTCACCGGAGTGGTGAGGGGAGAGGGGACTACCCCTTACTATGTCCCAGAGAATTTTGCAACTGTTGCTGATATAAAGGTAACCAATGCGCTGATCAGTGCCGCTCAAAAGGTAGGGATCACCTACCATGTAGGGGTAGTCTGGACTACCGATGCCCTGCTGCGAGAGACTAAGGAAGTGGTTGAAAAGATGAGTAAGCTCAAGGTTAAGGCAGTGGATATGGTTTCAGCCAGTCTTCTCACTGTTGCCCAGCTCTATGAGGTGAGGGCGGGTTCAGTTCTTGCGGTAAGTGATAACCTCCTTACCGGGGAGATGGGTTTTATTGACTTCAAATACTATGAGGCGGAATCGGCAATAATTGAGGTTGCCCTCGAAGCGGTGAAAACAATGGAAGGTGACTAAGATGGAACTTCCTCCCTTAGCCTGGTCAGTTGAGCTCAAAGATGATAAGCTGCTTATTCTTGATGAAACGAGACTCCCAGAGGAGAAGGTGTATAGTGAGGCAAAGGATTATCTGGAAGCAGCCCGAGCTATCACCGAGATGAAAACCAGGGCATTTGGTCAGCTCTTAACGGTATTCTACACCTTCCTTTTGACTGCCCGGCATAATCGAGGAGAGAAGAATGAGGTGGTGCTCTCACGACTGAAAAAGGTAGCCTGGACACTAGAGAATGCCCGTCCCACCTTCGCCTTCAAAGATTTGAATAAAAAGATCTTAGGGTGGGCTGAGCACGCCCAAGAAACGGGAAAGGATATTCCCTCTTCACTGGAAACAGAGATTCTCTTCTTCCTGGAGGGACTTAAACGGCTGCGGGCACAAAGGGTTCACTATGCGGCCTCTCTTATTAACGATGGGGATACCCTTCTCACTCACTGCAATGTGAGTGGGGAGATGGTGTTAATCGGGAGGGCCTGTCGGGAAGCAGGGAAAAAGCTGCGTTTCTATGCAACGGAGACCAGGCCCTATTTTCAGGGAAGGCTCACCTCCTGGGAACTCGCAGAGGATGGTTTTGAGGTAACCTTGGTGCCTGATAATGCAGTGGGAACCCTTCTCTCAAAGGGGGTTTGTCAATTGGTGATGGTGGGATCGGATCGGGTTGCCTTAAATGGTGATATTGTGAATAAGGTAGGAACCTTCCAGCTGGCAATTGCTGCCAAATCGTTTCGGGTGCCTTTTTATGTATTGGTGCAAGAACCTGGTACTACCGCAAGGGGAGATGATATTCCCATTGAAGAGAGGAATGAAAAGGAGCTTCTCTACTACAAGGGGAAGCGGTTATATCCGGAAGGGGTGAGAGGATATTACCCTGCCTTTGACATCACTCCAGCTCGGTATATCACCCGCTTGATTACCTTTGGCGGTAGTATAGATCCTCAGGAACTTCCTTACGCGTGGGGAAAGGTGAAGGGAGCGATGAATGGGTAAAAAGCACCTGCTGCTGTTCGGTGTCCCGGGGAAAAAATATATAGAGTTTTTAATACAACACTATCCTGCAAGAGAGGGGTGGAAGCTTTTGTGTGCGGAGAGTAGACCAAGTGAAACTATTCTTAGCGAGAGGATGCAGGAATTGAGCGCATCAGGATATGAGACTATTGTGATTTCAGATAACATGGTGGGTTTCTGCCTATCGAAGAAAGGGGTGGAAACAGTTTTTCTTTTCTATCAGCGGGTTGATGAAGAGTGTGCCTACTGTCAGGGAGGTTCACTTCTCATTTCAGTTTTAGCCAAGGAACTGGGAGTTCCCTGTCACCTCTACCCTACGGAATATGATCCGGAGAAAGCTGTTAATACTCACTCACTCAGTTTTGCGGGCGATACGGTTATTCCCCGAGGAGTAAAGAGTTTTGTGCCAAAGATAGACAAGGTTCCTATGGGCTATATTTCACAGAAATGGTAACTTCAAATGTCAAAGTTCAAATATCAAATTCCAAGTAAACTTAAATGATCCAAGTTCAAATATCCAGCCAAAGATATTTGAAATTTCCCCTCTTCCTTGCTGAGAATGTGTCGTAATGTCATTGCGAGGGAGTGAAACGACCGAAGCAATCTCAAAAAACAGTGAAAAAATGGAGATTGCCACGCTCCCTTTGGTCGCTCGCAATGACAATTATGTGTGAATTCTGAGAGATTAACCAGCCCGAGGCTGGTAAATTCTCAGATTTATGTATGCAAGAACCTAAAACACTTTTTTTGGATTTTGATAATTTGAATTTCTGCTTTGTTTGTGATTTGGTGCTTGTAATTTGCAATTTATTACTGAGGATTTTATGGCTTTAACGCAGTTAGAATCTTATCGTGAGCAGATCATCATCATTGGCAGAGAAGCCTACCGTAAGGGTTTGGTCGTTGCCTGGGGAGGCAATATCAGTGTGCGATTGAACCCTTCAGAGTTTTTAATGACTGCCCATCAAGCTGCCCTCGGTTTCCTTTCGTCAAAAGATTTTTTGGTAATGGATCTTAAAGGAACTATAGTCAGTGGAGAAGGTAAACCGTCAACGGAAACCAAACTCCATAGTGCGATTTATCACAACACTGAGGCAGAGGCGGTAGTTCATCTCCATCCTCCCTACACTAATGTGTTAGCGGTGAAGGGAGTGAAAATAACGCCGATGACCTTTGAATCTTCGCTCTTTCTGGGTACCACCCCCGTTATTGCTCAGGAGAGTCCTTCCGTGACCCATCCGGAGAAGGTAATTGAGGTGTTAAAACTAAGTAACATCATTATCCTTAGAGAGCATGGTACGGTAGCGGTGGGGTGTAGCCTCTGGGAGGCGTTTTTCCTCACAGAAATTTTAGAAGAGGCAGCGATGATGGCTTATCTGGGTGAAAGCCTGGGAGTGCCCGCAGCAAAAGAAGAAAAAGCGGCATCTTCAAAAAGGGAGGAGCTGATACTATACCCAGTTTTTTCAAAAGAGCATATTGAGAAGGTGATAGAGCTGGTTAATTCAGATGAGGAGGTTCAACGATTAGGGGTATCCACGCACCTCACGGTGAGGTATGCCATTAAGTTGCTTGACACTGATCAGGTATATAACTTTCACTTTCAGGAAGGAAAGATTATCAAAGTGAGCAATGATGAGGATGCCGATTTTGTGATCGCAGGGAAAAGGGAGCAGTGGGTAGCAGTACTCAACGGACAGATTGATCCTTTTGCTGCTACCACCCAGAAGAAGCTCAAATTGCAAAAGGGGAACGTGGGAGATTTATCCAAATGGTATCCGCCCTTCTATAGGGTATTCAAATTGTGGGAGTATGCCCCTGTGGAGTAAAGAAGGAGAGTATCTTGGCTGGTAAGGTGTGTAGAATGTGGATTGGTGGAGAGTGGTGTGAGAGTGCATCTAAGGAGTTGCTTGAGACCATCAATCCTGCGACCTCCGAGGTAAATGGTTGTATCCCCCGCGGTAATGAGGCTGATGCCAAAAAGGCCATCCAGGCTGCACGGACTGCCTTTGATCAGGGTGAGTGGCCCAGGATGAGTTACCAGGAACGGGGAGATATACTTCGGCAGATTGCCCAGCTCATTAGAGAACATGCGAGTGCACTGGCCAGGCTCGAGACTCTGGATAACGGAAAACCTATCAAAGAAACTACGCTGATAGATATTCCCACTGCTGCTGACACCTTTGAAAGTTTTGCCAGTATGGCAGGAGAGCTTAAGGGAGAGACTATTCCGGTAAATGCACCGGTAATGAGCTATACCCTTTATGAACCAGTAGGGGTAGTTGCCCAGATTATCCCCTGGAATTATCCACTGCTGATGGCAGCCTGGAAATTGGCACCTGCACTCATTACGGGGAATACCGTGGTACTTAAACCCTCCGCACTCACCTCACTTACCGCACTGGAGTTGGCTAAGCTACTGGAAAAAACTGACCTGCCCCGGGGAGTAGTAAACATAGTGACAGGTCTTGGATCTGAGATAGGGAGGGCCTTAACCACTAGCACACTAGTGGATAAGATTGCTCTCACCGGGAGCACTGAGACCGGACGGGAGGTCATGGGGAATGCTGCTGCTCACCTACACAAGGTTACCCTGGAACTGGGAGGAAAATCTCCCACCATCGTGTTAGAAAGTGCTGATCTGGAGGCAGCGCTCAATGGAACGCTGGCAACCATTTTTCTCAATCAGGGACAGATGTGTGTTGCGGGTTCAAGGCTCCTTATCCAACAAGACGTCCATGATGAGTTTGTTAAAAAATTGGTTGAGAAGACTAAAAAGATTAGGGTAGGCAATGGTCTTAATCCAGAAACTATGATGGGTCCCCTGATTTCCCGTGAGCATCAGGAGAGGGTGTTACGTTTTATTTCTTCAGGTGTCAAAGAGGGGGCAACGTTGGTAGCAGGTGGCAGGGTACCTGAGGGTGAGGAATTCACAAAAGGGTTTTTTGTTGAGCCGACTATTTTTGATAAGGTCGATAACCGCATGGAAATTGCACGGGAAGAAATCTTCGGCCCAGTGCTTTCAATCATTACCTTTTCAACAGTGGATGAAGCCATCCAGTTGGCAAACGACACCCGCTACGGGTTGGCGGCGAGCATCTGGACGAGGGATATGTATCAGGCACACTCCCTTGCCCAAAGGATCAGGGCGGGAACCCTCTGGATTAATACCTATGGGGCTTTTTTCAATGAAGTTCCCTTTGGTGGTTATAAGGAGAGTGGTGTGGGAAGAGAACTGGGGAAGGCAGGACTTAAGGAATATACAGAGTTAAAGAGCATTACCCTGGATCTCTCGCCCGACGGCAGATCATTGATAACCAAGTGGTATGGGATTTAAAAATAAATTCCAAATACCAAAATCCAAATTCCAAACAAGTTTAATTTGTAGTGACTTATTTTGAAAATTGGAATTTTGAGATTGTTTGTAATTTGGTGCTTGGAGCTTAGAATTTAAACGCCAGTTAATAGGATAAAAAATGAGAATCAAAGGAAGGGGGGTGTAAAAACTTTTTGAAAGGATGAAAAGGGTGTGATCTACTCGACTAAAAGGAAAGGAGTGAGACGATGAAGAGAGTAATGCTATACGTAATAGGTTTTTTGATGAGTACGGTCATGTTTACTGCGGAGTGGAGTGAAGGCGCTTCGCTTACTCCTGCTTCACCATCTTGTCCTACCTGTTGTGAAACCATGAAACCCTCTTCTGGTCTCTCAGCTGATGACTTGATGAAGCTTGACTACTATATCAAGTTTACCAAATTTGCCCAGGACTACACGGGGATTGGTTTCATTAAGCTGATTGATAAAAAGGGTTTCACCAGAACGAGGGACTGGGGGCGCTACCGCATTGTGCTCAACAAGCGCAGCCCCCTCTTCGACTATAAGGATCTGATAGTCATCCTAGGGCCACAGAATATTAAAGGCCTGTCGGTGTTAACCTGGAACTACCTTGATCCGCAGAAAGACCAGGAGATCTGGCTCTGGCTTCCCAGTTTGAGGAAAGTGCGTCGGGTTTCCCAGTCAGAGGCAGACGATCCCTTCATGGGGTCAGAATTTACCACCGAAGAGATGTCTACAAGGAAATGGGAGGATGAAACCTATCGGATGATAGGAGAGAAGAAGCTAGAAGGAAAAATTTCCAGGGTAAACGGTAAAACCTACTATAAGGATACTGACTGCTACGTAGTAGAAGCAGTACCGAAGAGAAAGGACTGGTACTATTCTAAGCGTATCATGTGGCTGGATAAGGGTTTTGGAGCCCTTCTTTTTGATGAAGTCTATGACCCCGCGGGCAGGCGATGGAAGACCTTTATCAAGGAGTATGACCTTTGGGAGAATGGCTGTATCCCGCAGATGTTTTTAGAAGGGGAAGACCAGTTCTCCGGTCACGTCACCTCAATTGAATTTGATAAAAAGGATATAAAGTTCAACACTAATTTAGAAGAGGGTTTCTTTACAGAGAAGACATTAATGCGATCCAAGTGGTAAAGGAGGTGTAGAATGAAGAAGTGCCATCTTCGATGTATGATCAGTGGTATAACCTTTCTTTTTATCTGGAGTATTCAGCATCCGGTTTATGCTTCAGCGATTAGTACAGACAACTTAACCGTCTCGGGGTTCTTGAAGAATGCAACCTCGGTGAATCTTGATGATTTGGATGAATTTCTTAAAATTAGAAGCACTGCTCAGTTCGAGGCGGAGTATCGGTTAACGGAGAATTTTCACCTCTTTACCATCTTTCGCGAATTCTATGACAGTGTGTATGATGCTGAGGATACCTGGGAGCGAAGAAAAAATAGGAAACACTTAAGCCGTACTAAAGACACTGACTGGCTGAGGGAGTGCTATATCGATTTCTACTCTCAAAATCTGGACATCCGCATTGGCAAGCAACAGGTGGTGTGGGGTACGGCCGATGGGGTGAAGATTCTGGATGTGGTGAACCCGTTCGATATGAGAGAGTTTAACCTGGAGTGGACCAGAAAGCTTGATGCTGATAGCAGGATTCCTCTCTGGATGTTAAAGCTTGAGTACGCACCGACCGTAAACGGGACACTCCAGTTTCTTTTTATTCCTGATTTTGAACCAAATTTTATGGCACCTGCCTATGCCCCCTATGCGGTTCGAGCAAAAAATGCGGGAGAAGAGAGGCTTAATACCTTAAGAAACTTGGGAGCCCGGGTGAATATCCACAACAAAAAGCCTGGCCAGAGTATAGAAAACGCCAGGATCGGGGTGAGGTGGCTCGATGTCATCAAGGGGTTTGAGTATACCCTCAATTACCTCCATGGGTATGATTTGTCCATTTCCAGGTACTTCATGGGGATTAAGCCTTTAGGTGTGCCCTTTTTCCCTGGTTCTGTTGCCTATTTTGAAGACCGTTACGCACAGACAGAGCTTTTTGGCTGTTCATTTTCCAAAGCGCTCACCGCAGGTTTCTTGAGAGGACTCAATATCAGGGGCGAGTTTGCCTACATCAAAAATCACACCAACGGCTATGGCACCAAAGACAATCAGGTTGATGTGGGTAAGGTTGATCAGTATAATTACGTATTAGGGTTTGATAAATACTATTGGACCAACTGGCTTTTCAGCTTCCAGCTCATTCAATACTGGTTGGAGAGAAAGAAGGAACATGGGTACCAGTATCTGTTCGGTCCTACCTCTGATATCCTTGATCAGTGTGAAACCATCTTAAGCCTTAAAGTCTCAACCGATTTTATGCACGAGCGCTTAAAACCGGATGTGCTGATAGGGTGGGGTGATGATAATGACTGGCAAGTCAATCCCAGGATTGAGTATGAGTTGAGAGATTATCTTACCCTCGCCTGGGGCATGCACATCTTCAACGGTCACAGCAGTCAGCTGTACGGAGAGTTTAACAACAGAGATACCACGTATCTGGAAGTAAAATTTGGTTTCTAGGAGAGCACAACTCCACCATTACCTTTCTTTAAGAAGGGATATCGCGAGGGCAGGCTCTGAAGTAGTTTAGGGACTGCCCTCGTGGTCACACCTCACAGGTAGCTTTCATAAGTTCTTACCTTAAGATCCTTTTCTTTACCATTGCCTCTTGGTATGCAGCACTGTTTTTTAAAAGGTTATCTTGGCCGCGAGCGGGAGAGATTTTTAATTGCAAAACAACTCTATTTTTTATAGAGTAGAAGTCGGGAATAAGAATTTCAAAGATGATCATGACCCCATCACTTAGATCGGAGCGCTCCGTGCAGATCACTCTTCCTACCATTGATGAACGTGAAATAGAGAAGGAACAGCTCAGAGGTTTTAGCCGGACTCTCGCAGAGATAGAGTGGCTTTTAGTCGCGCTGGTCATCTTTTACCTGGAGATACTTGGTTCAGATAGTGAGAACAAACCACTGCTGGTAGTGATCCTTTTGGTGTTTGCCTTTTTTATTATCTTTTTCCACTACTGTGGACTCCACAGGATTTACCACAGGTGGAAAATTGCCAGTGAAACCTGTGCGATGATTGCCTTTATCACCGTGGTGCTGTGGTACACGGGGAAGAGTGAGAGCCCCTTGGTGAGCTTGTATTTTCTTGTCATTATCACCGCAGCTACCGCACTCGGGGAAACGATTACCCGCCTTGAGGTTGGGCTTGTTTCTCTTTGTTACCTTTTTTTAAGTTTCTCTCCTTTAACCCCTACTGCACTTTCGCTATCTCAGATAGGTCAATCGTTGCTTCAGCTTTTCCCCTTCTGGCTGGTTGGACATTTGACCGCTCTGCTGGCGAGAGATTCAGAGTTCGCCAAGGAGAAAATAAAGTACCTTTCTCAGACCGATGACCTGACCGGGCTACTCAATATGAGGGCATTTTCTCAATTGGCAGAAAAGGAGTGGGAACGTTCCGAAAGGTATAGCCATCCCTTCTCCATGCTCATGCTGGATGCAGATGACTTGAAACTCATCAATGATACCTATGGTCATGAGGCGGGCGGTAAGCTGATTAAGCTGATGGGTAATGTACTGCAGAGAAACCTTCGCTCCACAGACATTATCGCACAGTATGGGGGAGATGAGTTTGTAGTGCTGCTTCCTGAAACTGAAAGCGCACGGGCAGTCAAGGCAAGTGAGCGGATTAGAAACGCGATAGAGAAAACGCCCCTTGTTCTTTCAGGTGAGAGTGCGTTTATTACCGTGAGCATCGGAGTTGCCAGCTATCCTGAACACGGATCAGAACTCAAAGAGATTATGAATAGAGCAGATAAGGCCCTGTATAAAAGCAAGAAAGAAGGCAAAAATAGATCAACCGTGTTTTCGGAGGTATAGGGGTCAAATCTTTTTTCTTGACAATTTCATTAATTGATCACTTACGCTATCAAATCTCTTTTTCAATTTTGGCTCTCGTTCAAGCCTAATCTGTAGTCTCCTCCTCGCTTGGCTTACGGTGCTATAATCAATTCCTCCTACTAACTTCCCAATCTCAGGTTGAGTAATCTCACAGAAACGGTAAAGCATCTCCAGCAACATCGACCTCTCTAAAGAATGGCTTCCCCGCTGGCAAATCCCCTCCTTGCTCTTTCCCATCAAATGACTAAAACACTCTATCAACTCCTCAGGGCTGTACCCTTTTCCTAACTTCCTCAAGGCTGGCTGCTCCCTTCTAGATGCGTTTTTACTTACATGTCTTTCTTTAACCCACTGAATGAAATCATCTTCTCCCACAACACTGTGCCCTTTTCCTAATGCTAATGGATTCTCTATTTCCTGCTCTATACCCCATTGGATGAACTGCCGATAGCCCTCCCTCCCTTTGCGAGTATCCCCTCCCATATACCCAAGCACCACCCTGTAATTTACAAAATCCTCTCTATTATTAACTGATAAATACCCTCTTAGACTACTCGTACTTTTCTTTAAAAGTTCATCCCATGTTTCCTTAAGGGAGATAGCTGAGAAATCTTTCTTGATCCTAATTGGATTGAGGTGAATATAGCGAGATACTTCCAGAAGATAATGATCTGCATCGATCAGAAAGGCTTTGTACCTACCTTGATAGAGATGTCCTACGCGGCCGTGTCTGCGATTAAAAGCAGAGGTGTAGGAGATATTGAAATGCCGCATAAACTCTGAAAGATTGCCCTCGGGGGTAGTTACCAATAAATGGAAATGGTTAGGCATACATACATATGCCAGAAGAGATACATGGTAGATGTCTAGAGAGAGAGAAAGCCTTTCTAGAAATGCTTTGTGATCCTTTTCATCTGAAAAAATCTGTTTTCGTTCGTTTCCTCGGGAGGTAACGTGATAATAGGCATCTGGATATTGTATTCTTAAGGGTCTCGCCATGGTTTAGCAATAGCAGAATATGTGTATTTGTCAAGAAAAAAGATTTGACCCCACTGCTCCAACCTAATCATAGGATGTTGATATTTTCTGGAGAGAAATTGACATTTAATTGTTTCTCTTATATAAAAATCTTATAGTTTATCGCAGTAACATAAAAATAATGTTAGCACTGTGTATATAATAATGTAAGGATATTAACATACATGATACAGTTCGAATGGGATAATAAAAAAGCAAAACGAAATCATAGAAAGCACGGCGTTTCTTTTGAAGAAGCCTCAACGGTGTTTTATGATCCTTTATCAGCAACTTTTGATGATCCGGATCACTCAGTTGGTGAGCTAAGGCTAATCACTGTGGGTTACTCCTCTCGCGGTCGTTTGCTTGTAGTCTCACATACTGAAAGAGTAAAAAGCATACGTATTATCAGCGCGCGACCTGCAACCGCGCACGAAAGGAAACGACATGAAAGCTAAAACACAAAAAGTCAGAGATGAATTACGCCCCGAATACAATTTTGACTATTCTAAAGCTGTTCGTGGTAAATATTACAAACGATTATTTGAGGAAGGAGCGAATATCGTTGTCCTAGAATCGGATGTTGCCAAAGCTTTTAGTAATTCTGGAGCGGTGAATGAAGCGTTGAGATCACTTCTTGATTTTACTCGTTCAACTCAACGCCTAACAAGTCGTTCCAGCCGACGCGCTAAAGCGCGCGGCTGATCCTTTTCGTTGAGGCTGTAGGAAAAGGTAAAATGGTTGTACAATAGGGGCATTTTATTGTAATGTTGATGCAATAGTGAAGTTGGTAACCGCTTAACTAATAAGCGAGGTGTTGCATGGCACGTTACAAGCCCTATGCATACGGACAAGGTAAATTCATTCCTATCTATTTCGAGAAACAAATCCTTCCTGGTACCTTTGAGTACTCCCTGAATCATCTCATTGACTACGGACTTGATCTCTCCATATTTGAAGAGCGGTATAAGAACGAAGAAACCGGTGCACCCGCCTATGACCCGCGCATATTGCTGAAGGTAGTTCTTTTTGCAGCATAGTAACAATACAGAAGGCAGCTGAACAAAGCAACAATATCCAACTTCACAACTTCATAAAGGTAATAATAGTCGGCGGCAGGAGGAGAAAGAACTGATCAGTTAAACTTACGGCCAAAAAAATCTGAGCTGATCGGGAAACTACCTTTCCGTAAAAGGACTTTTTCTACAGCCTCGTTAGACATAGAGTAAGTTTAAATTATGGCAAAAAGACGAAATATTTACACCCATGACATTGATTTGAAGAAATTGCTTGTCAAGAATGCTCCATCTAAGGAATTTGCCTTAGCTATTGAAAAAATTCCATATAGAGGCTATGAAGTAGAAGATATTTCAGATGGAAGAAAGATTGTAATTGTTAAACCAGGTGGCAAGCAGAGCTTTGGTAGGATAAGAAAAGAAGATTTTTTTGTTTTCATATACAATCCAAAAGAGCAAACACTGTGGCAAGTAACTCACAAACAAATATACGAATATTTAGTTGATAAATCTCAACGTGACAAAAGTGAAGCAATACAATTACTCCGAGCTTTTGAGCATGTATATAATGGACAAGACCCTGATGATTTCTTACAAAAAAATAAACTTAAGACTACGACAGACGATAACCCAGAAGCATTGTTGAAAGCATATAAATGGATTTGGGGGCAGGAGGATGTGAATTATCCTACTGGCAAAGGAAGGGCGATGTCTTGGGAAGGATGGAAAAAGGGAAGTGAAGGGTGGGTGAAGACGGGAACAGGATTGAAAGATTTGTTAGATGACCTTTTAAGAGACATAAATCACAAATAAAAACTTCGATAAAACTTATGAAATACAATAAAAAAACCGAAAAAGAAAGTCCGTTTACTTGCATGGTAATGGAGAGTTCGGAGTACTCTCCCAATCGTTGCTTTTTCCGGAATGACGAGTATGGGGTATGGCTGTATCACGCCAACTGCATCGAGTTTATGGACATCCTGATTGGCAAATACCCGGACGGCAGGTTTGACATGATCTTCGCCGATCCACCCTACTTCCTTTCAAACGGTGGAATTACTTGCCATGCTGGAAAGATGGTGAAAGTTGACAAAGGGCAGTGGGACAGATCGAATGGCCCCGAGTTGAACCACGAGTTCAACATGGCTTGGCTTTCTCGATGCCAAAGGTTGCTTAAACCAAATGGGACTATTTGGGTTTCCGGCACACATCATGTCATTCATTCGATTGGATACACCATGCAGCAGTTGAGCATGAAAATACTCAATGACATAACATGGGAGAAACCAAATCCACCGCCGAACCTATCCTGTCGTTATTTTACTCATTCCACTGAGACTATCATTTGGGCAGCAAAAAACGACAAAGCCAAACATTGCTTCAATTACGACGCAATGCGCAAAATAAACTATGGCAAGCAAATGAAGTCTGTCTGGACTCTACCGGCTCCTAATGGCAATGAGAAAGATTTCGGGAAACACCCAACGCAAAAGCCTGTTGCCCTTCTGGAACGTATCATTCTGGCGAGCACCAATGAAAGTGATTTGGTTATGGACCCATTTTCTGGAAGTTCGACCACAGGGGTTGCGGCGATTAGGTTAAAACGAAGGTTCGTCGGTATTGAATTGGAATCTGAGTTTTTGAACCTTTCGGTGAAGCGACTAGAGCAGACAATAAACATAAAAAAATCATCTCTGAGTTTCGTTTGAGGAGTGTGCTAACATGGAAAGGAACGATGCAATTACAAAATTGAAACGGCTTGAGAATGTTGATTTGGTTTCTCTGGCATACAAGTATGATGTAACCATTTGGAAAGGCGAAAAGAAGAACAAGGGTTGGGCTGGTCATGTTCTTGAGCGATATTTGGGACTTCCCATTAACTCTGCACAGTCACCTAACTTTGGCTCCTGGGAACTCAAAATTATTCCTCTCAAACGGCTTACGAACGGGGCAATTGCGGTTAAAGAGACTATGGCAATCACCATGATTGACCCGGTCAATGTAAAAGCCACAATATTTGAAGAGAGCCATCTATTGGCTAAACTCAAGAAGGCGGTCGTTTGCGCCCGTCTGTTCGAGTCGCAGGAAGAAAAGCGATCGATTCTTATGCGGGTAGCTGCTTTTGACCTTGATGATCGTGCCCTTTACGAACAGGTCAAGAAAGACTATGAAGAAACAAGGAACTGTATCATTGAGCATGGTTTCGATCACTTGACTGGCAGAATGGGGATCTTGGTTCAACCGCGAACAAAGGGTGCAGGCCATGGAAGCACAAGTAGGGCATTTTACGCTCGCACTCAATTCGTTTCAAAGATACTGGGGATTGAATAGGTCTAACAAAATGCCCCACCTGACCACTATTCCGCTGCGCTCCATACCGGCAGGTGAGCTTGGTCGTTGAGGCTGTAGGAAAAGGTAAAATGGTTGTACAATAAGGGCATTTTATTGTAATGTGGATGCAATAGTGAAGTTGGTAACCGCTTAACCAATAAGCGAGGTGTTGCATGGCATGTTACAAGCCCTATTCATACGGACAAGGTAAATTTATTCCTATCTATTTCGAGAAACAAATCCTTCCTGGTACCTTTGAGTACTCCCTGAATCATATCATTGACCACGAACTTGATCTCTCCATCTTTGAAGAACGGTATAAGAACGAAGGGACCGGTGCACCCGCCTATGACCCGCGCATATTGCTGAAGATAGTTCTTTTTGCATAATACCAATGCAGAGGGCAGCTGAACAAAGCAACCATATCCAACTTCGCAACTTCATAAAGGTAATAATAGTCGGCGGGAGGAGAAAGAACTGATCAGTTAAACTTACGGCCAGAAAAATCTGAGCTGATCGGGAAACTACCTTTCCGCAAAAGGACTTTTTCTACAGCCTTGTTAGGGCTTGAAGATAATAGAGGGCATCCTTGAACGAAAAAGAAGCTATTGAGAAGGCGACAGCTGATGCTTTCATAGAATTATATAACCGTGAGATGGGAACATCTTTTTCCATAGTTAAACGCTCTGACGCGCCGGACATCCGATGCGAAGACCCAAAAGGGAACATATTCAATTTTGAGGTCACTTTGACTGAGGACCGGCCGAAGGACATCCAAGCCGCTCTCGGCCGGTCTGATCACAGAAATATAGAGGCACTGAGGCAGCATCTCGCTGACGTAAGAGTGGGAAAAGCAAATCCCTTGGAGAGGGTAAGCTGTCTACAGGGAAACGTTGCTGACATGATCGTGGATAGGATATTACTGAAATTACGGAAGGACTACGGCACTAACGTAGCGCTTGTTGTTCACGATTCGTCGCCTGTTTCTTGGGATTGGGATTTGGTTCTGGATCATATCAAAAGTGTGCTCAGTCAGCAGAGAAATCCGTTTGATAAAGGCATTTGGATAATCTCATTTTGCAAAGACAGGATTTTTCGAATAGTATGAAAAGATAGAAAGATAGAAAGTATAGAAAGGGGTCGGGCCACGCTAACTAATTGATATTATTTGCAATGAAGTCCTAAATTGGGTAAATATGGGCTCAATAATCGCATTTTGAGGGGTAAAAAAAGGGGTTTTTACCAGAGGCACATGGCAAGAGCAAAACGACATTACACACCTGGACATGTCTGGCACATTACCCATCGATGTCACAAGAGAGAGTTCCTGCTCAAATTTGCAATGGATCGGCGTCGTTGGCTTCAATGGTTGCGAGAAGCCAGGAGACGATATAATATAAATTATCTAGTCGTAGCTGATGATTGCAGTATACGAGACAGTATGTGGACGCAGAGCATCGCAGTGGGGAGTGAGAAATTTATTGAGAGGACAAAGGAAACCCTTGGCATAAGAGCGAAAGGACGAAAGGTAGTGGAGAGCGGGGAATTGTTCCAACTCCGAGAGTCTGAGGTATCTTACTATGTAGATTTTGGCATCAAAAACAATGATATTGGATATAAAAACAGCTATTTGTGGTATAATGATTTAAATATTTCAAAATGACTATTTATTTCCCTCCGAAAATACTATATATTGTATATAATGAATATCAAGATTCAATATATAGTATGAGAGGAGAATATGAGCAACAAAAAGTATAATGAGATGAGCATTCTTGAATTTC
>Ga0315288_10000471_pt1 | contig 50343 bp, 40 predicted proteins | sample YL17G11_20_MG_FD_203454 | JGI IMG/M metagenome (GOLD analysis project Ga0315288, IMG submission 203454) | Sediment microbial communities from Yellowstone Lake, YNP, Wyoming, USA - YL17G11_20 | ecosystem: Environmental > Aquatic > Freshwater > Lake > Sediment | place: USA: Wyoming | collected... | reverse complement strand
AGAATTCTTCGCGTGCGTCTCGTGGTCGTACTTCTGGAGTTTCAATCCACTCTCCGCCACGCGGGCGGAGAGAATCTGCTCCGGCATGTGGTTCAACTTTCCGATCTTGTTTCAATCCACTCTCCGCCACGCGGGCGGAGAGAATATGACCCCTGCCCCGCCCGCGCCTCTTTCACGGGTTTCAATCCACTCTCCGCCACGCGGGCGGAGAGAATGTCCCTGACGATTATACAAGCCTTCAGTGGCAGGTTTCAATCCACTCTCCGCCACGCGGGCGGAGAGAATTGTCCCGGAGGGCCAGAAGGTCAAGGTGAATGGGTTTCAATCCACTCTCCGCCACGCGGGCGGAGAGAATGATACTGTCAACGCAAATGTGCGGGCGTCCGAAGTTTCAATCCACTCTCCGCCACGCGGGCGGAGAGAATAAGCCGCGCAAGGATTCGCTTCAAGAGATGAACGTTTCAATCCACTCTCCGCCACGCGGGCGGAGAGAATAAGAACCCCAATGCGATCACGCGCTACGAAAAGGGTTTCAATCCACTCTCCGCCACGCGGGCGGAGAGAATTAGCGACTGTGATTTCTGATGCCCCGGCTGGCAGTTTCAATCCACTCTCCGCCACGCGGGCGGAGAGAATTTATCGCCACCGCCACCGCCGCCGATATGTAAGTTTCAATCCACTCTCCGCCACGCGGGCGGAGAGAATAGTATAATATGAGCATGATGACAAACCTAAAACGTTTCAATCCACTCTCCGCCACGCGGGCGGAGAGAATTTTATCAGGTTCCGCTTGCCACGGATGAACAAGGTTTCAATCCACTCTCCGCCACGCGGGCGGAGAGAATTTTGTTGGAGCGTCTTCTCCGCCAGTTCCCACCGGTTTCAATCCACTCTCCGCCACGCGGGCGGAGAGAATCGCACCGCACGTTCTGACCGCATTGTACCAGAAGTTTCAATCCACTCTCCGCCACGCGGGCGGAGAGAATGCTTTCCAACGTCCGCCGCCGTCAGGGAAGGGGTTTCAATCCACTCTCCGCCACGCGGGCGGAGAGAATTCAACTGACGAAATGCGAAGGCCCTTATATCGAAGTTTCAATCCACTCTCCGCCACGCGGGCGGAGAGAATACCAGCGGGGCCGCGGCTGTTACCAGGCCGTTCAGTTTCAATCCACTCTCCGCCACGCGGGCGGAGAGAATTCGGCGGTGAGGGAAGTGGACGGTATCCCGCTGGTTTCAATCCACTCTCCGCCACGCGGGCGGAGAGAATCCTTGCCGCTAGTATATGTGGGAGTGGTTTGCTGTTTCAATCCACTCTCCGCCACGCGGGCGGAGAGAATAATCGTCCGCTTCGCATTCCGCCGGGGTGCAGGAAGTTTCAATCCACTCTCCGCCACGCGGGCGGAGAGAATGCGGACGGCATCACGCTGGACTACAAAGCCTTTGTTTCAATCCACTCTCCGCCACGCGGGCGGAGAGAATGAGAAATCCGAAAAAGCACAGACGCCGGAAATGGTTTCAATCCACTCTCCGCCACGCGGGCGGAGAGAATTCCGGTGACAAAAAGTTCCGCGTCATGGCAAGTGTTTCAATCCACTCTCCGCCACGCGGGCGGAGAGAATCCTTCGTCTCTAACTTGCTTGCTGGCCATTTGATATTTTGCATTTTGCGCGGACCGGCCGAACAAGCATTCGTAGTTTTTCAACACGCTGTGGACAAACCGCTGTAAGCTAGCGTTGTCCATGAGAATATGTAGATCCGCGAACCTCGCCTTCACGACATGAATAAAGCGGGTACGCGCCGTATCCTTTGGCGGCCATTTCGCTCGATTACAAGCCTTGCACTTCATTGTCATCTGCTCCTGAGATTACACACTTAAACCACGAGTGGTCCCTCATAGTCGATGGATGGTTTTGTGCCGTGGTGTTCAACGCGATTTTCAAATGCCTCACCCAGATAGTAAAAGCGCAGGCTGTCCTCTTCTGGTTTATAGATTTCCAGAAGTCGGCCCTTAAGTTTGGCCCATTCGGTTGGGCCGACCTTGCATTCAAAGACGGAGAACTGCACGCGCTGGCCGAAAGATACGCACGCCTTAGCCACGTTGCGCAGTCTCTTGCGGCCTTCTTTGGTCGTTGTGGCGACATCATATGAAACGAGCACCAACATTGCTGCAATCCTCCTACTTGATGAGAAACGGTGGATATTCCTTTATGTCGCCCCTGATGGTTCGAGCCAGGAGCCGGGCCTGGTAGAACGGCAGGAGTGCATAGGTTACATTCTCGCCGGTATATGGGTGGATTATTTGTTCCTGTTTTCTCTTTTGCCAGGCGGCCAGAAATGCCTTGCGCGCTTCATCGGTAAGGCTTACCGCTCCGCTTCCTGTTTTCACGAAGTCATCCGCTTTGACTTGGCCGAGATTAATGATACTAAGGACAAATCTGTCCGCTATCGCCGGACGGAACTCTTCCATCAGGTCGAGTGCAAGTGAGAGTCTGCCTGGCCTGTCCGCATGCAGGTAGCCAACGGCCGGGTCCAATCCGACCGCCTGCAGCGCGGAGGCGCAATCGTGCGTCAGCAACGCATAGGAAAAAGAGAGCAATGCGTTAACAGCGTCCTTCGGAGGACGCCTGTTGCGCGTGGTGAAAGTAAATGCTTCGTCGTCAGACAAGATCATGAATTGAAAGACGTTGAAATAGGTGCGAGCGACCTCGCCTTCATAGCCTCGGAGTTTGTCGATGTCATCGGCCTTTAAGGCGAGGTCAAAGGAGCCTTTGATGCTGTCAAGGGCTCGCTCGGCGTCCTGCGCTCCCTGTCTATCGGGACGATCACGCCGGGCGCGCTGGATAAGTGTGCGGCAATTGGCAATTTTCCCCAGCACGTGGCCACGCGCAAGCGCAAGCGTGGAAGCCGGTTCTTCGGCGGAGCGATATTGCTTGCGCCGCAGCAGTACGTTGCCAGATGCTGGGCCTTCCACTCGCGCAAGGAAGCGACCCGCATCGGTAAGATAAGATATGCCGACACCGACGCTCGCGCAGGCATACATGGCTTCAGGGCTGACAAATACCCTGCCGAAACAGACGACGCCGGTCAGGTGATGGATGGGCACTTGGAGCAGCGTCTCGCCGTTATTGCTGACAACGATTGTCTCGTGCCGCTTGTGGACTGAAGCACCTTGAGTCGTGACAAACAACGTGTTGCTAAATTGTGTCGTCATTTTGCGTCTCCGCGCGCGACCGAGTCTATGTACGGAACCACGGGACGTTGATTGGCAATTACTTCCGGCATACACGTCTCCTTGAGAGAGCATTTGCGACAACGACGATCAGGCTGCGGCGGAGGGGTCGATTGCGAAATGACCATTGCGCGAAAATCCGCTGCAGCTTTTTCCGTCGCGTCTCGTAAGGTTCTGTTGAAGACGACTTCCTGACGCTTTCGCGAGGCGATGTAGTAGATTGCCCCGCGAGGAACCGCAATGCCAAGCATCTCCTCCAGGCACAGGGCCTGAGCACAGAGTTGCACTTCATTGTGCTGCCACCGGTCCCGGCGACCGCGCTTGTACTCCACTGGGAATGGCCGCCATATCTCGCGGCTGTCCGAGGCGGTTTCCTGGTGAAACTCCACCACATCAGACTTCCCGATAAGGCCAAGACGGTCAGATCGCAGCAACAATGCGCGCTCGATGCGAACGCCGGGGCGCGACTCAAGACCGGGCAAGTCTGCACGGTCATGCGCTTGTGTACCTGTTACGGTCAACTCATTATCGCTCCAGACGCCCTCGACGAACATGAGTGCGCACTGTCGCGGACAGAAGAGCAGGTGCTGCAAGCCGGAGATTGGCAGCAGGTCTTCGTCTTCCATTGCCGTCAGAGCCTTTCATCAATTGTTACGCCAGATGGCACGGAGCCTTTGTCGATTGTTACCTGATAGTCCTCGAAAGAGCGAGGCGGCTTTGCGACGTCTTTACGTTTCACTTGCACGCTGTCGAAGAGTTTGTGCGAAGGTGCGTTGCCGAGTGCGCTCTCGTGTTTGAAGATGATGAGTTTCCGAGCGTGCATTTCACCGCGAGAAGCGGAGTGGTCATGATCGAACATGTTTGACAATGCGGCCCACAGAAGAGTCAGATCGTCTTCGGTGAAGCCGGTATCGTGGGCGAAATGCGGGGAGATAAAGCCGTGCGCACGGTAAAGCGCATAGGGAACAGTATTCTTTCGACCCATCTGACCGCTTCCCGCCTTTTCCTCGCCCTCCTCATCCACTGAATCTCGATCTGTATCACCGGGATTGGTGAGAGCGCATCGCGTTATGGAGTGTTCAAGAGCGAGAATAGGATCAATGGAACGGGCGAAACATATCTGAACTGGGCCTCTTACCTGGCCACAGTTCCATAGCAGCTTCTTTTCCTTTTTGGCAACCTTGTCATCGTCGTCTTTCATGGGTGCCTTTCCGGTGGTCATAACTGCTCCAAACCAGCGCACATCTGCGTAGTTCTTACACATCCAAGAACGCGCTTCCAAATTTGCTGATTCTGAAGGTTCCGCCTTGACTGCCTTAAAGGCCCTCTTCTGTTCATTGGCGAGAATTCCTCGCTCCTTCACGAAAATCTCACACCGGGGAGGCGCGTCTTTCATATCCATATCAACCTCGGGTTTTCCGCCTTCTGGCAATGTCTTGGTCAGTTCAATATAGTTGCGGATTTTTCGTTTGAGACAAACATCCGTAACAAGGCCATGGCCAGTTTCAGGGTCGGTGCGTGGCAAGTTTCCGGCATCGGGATCACCGTTGGGATTGCCACTCTTCACATCAAATAGGTAAACAAATTCGTACCTGTTGTTGATAATGTTCGATGTCATGGTCGTATCCTTTCAAGAAAGGAGTTTATGGTCTCTGCCTGTTATTTTTCTGATGACTCGCTGCCATTTGTTTCAGTGTCTTTTCGTGTATCCTTCTTCTGCCAGAATTCTTCACGCTGATGGTAGTAGCCTATGGCAAACAATCCTTGTTCTTCCGCAGTCAAAATAGAGGGGAATCTGTCTATCGGTTCTCCGCTATCCGACTTGAGGATTTGGCCGATCAGTTTCTGATAGTAACCTCGGAGTGCTGGTTTCAACTTACGGAGATGATGATGGTGCAGTTTCATCAATTGTCCCACAACAACCGCAGGTGTCGAGGACGCTGCTCCGTAGTAACGCTGCGTGATGTTCGAGCTCATGTCTCGTTTGCCTTGCGCTTCGCTCTGCAATCGCTCTAACACTGCAAAGAGTTTGCCTAGCCGCACGGGGACATTGGTGCAATTGGGATCCATGGCTTTTGTAACCTCCGTTAGAGTTGGGAATCGGTTTTGTAAGAAGGATTGTTCTCGCCGTAGTTCGCGGTTTAAGTAACACTTGATAAGCGCCACAACCGCCCAAATATTTGCATCCCGTTCAAACTGCTTCCCTTTACTTGGGTTTTCGCACATGAGCGCACGCATGCGCCGCACTGCGGCTGACAAAACCATTCGTGGGAAAGTGGTCCGCCTGAGCACAGATGCAAAAAAGGAGCTTATAAGAATGGAATGATGCTTTTCTTGTGATTCGCTTTTGCCTTTTCGCCAAAGACTTGAAAGGAGATTTCTCAACGAAGCCTTCACCTTGGCATATCTGTCCCAACCAATGAGATTAATGTCCTCAAAGTATTGCGAAATATTACCAGATATTTCTCCAACCGTGCCTTCTTGCCACAACTGGACGGCGGCCCGGTGTGCCTCCCCTTTCAACATTAGCACATAGAATGGCGCGGTTTCCATACCCAACGGCCTTTTCCCGCGCCACAAAGACTCTACGTTGAATTTGAAAGTGTCGTCCGGTGTTGATGAAAAGACGCTCCGAAACACATCTTCAAATTCCCTTGATCCGTCCGACCAAAATAGCACAACAAGATTATCGGAAATTTCAAAGCGTCTGTTCCAATTGCCATCCGGTGGATCAAGTAACAGGTTCAGCGCGTCCATACATGCTTCGGACGCTGATCGCGAAATAGGCGCGTTATCGCCCTGTTCAGCGCCACCTGACCAAAAGGCTGGCTGATTGAAGGATATGAGAGGGACATTGTTGTCGGCGCCCTTGACCTTTCTCAGTTTCGGATGGAGACGCGCTATACCATCCACTTTTCCCGTAACCAGACACTGCCTTTTCTCACACTTTCCGAGTTCTTGAGCACGGAGTGCTTTCCAAAACTCCCTTGCATTGGGGCGTTCGTGGAGATACGTGCCCTTATAGGCAAACACCAATCGCCCTTCTTGCATGTTGGATTTCCTGCCTTTCTCAAAGAAAACGCGCACTTTGCTTTGTTCTTGAGAATCTGATAGAAACCGTAAAAGCGCCCCTAAACCTTCGTCGTTTGTTTTTGTGAAGGCATCTTTTACCAGTACCATGAATGCTTCTTGAGCCTTTCGAGAATGCGTACCTCCTGTTCCTAGTGTGTATGTCTCATTGTCCACCAGATAATTTGCTTCGACATTGCTGCTCCGTTCTCGTTGACGAGGAATACGCATGACTTTGGGCAAGACAACTTCTTTTCGATTCCCTTTCTGCAAAGTAATTCCCATAGTACGCACGGGGTCACCCAATACTCTGCCATTCGCATCAATGTTCACCTCCCATACGACAGGGCGCATTTCGTAATCCTGATCATCGAGCAAGCGTTCCCGTTCAGCCAATTCATACAACTTCTGCAAGATCATAATTCTCACCTCCTTCCCGCTTCATCAGTATACCTCCTACAAGTACAGCGTCAAAAAACACGCCGGGCTGCCCTTTGACAGAATAGTCCTTATCCATCAGCATAAGCCCCAGTTCTTTGTCAAGGGCAAGAGGTTGCGGAGTTCCAACATACCGTTCAACTGTCGCAGAAAACTCCCGACAGCCCAGATATGGATGATGATAATATTGTCCTCGTTCTAAGCGTCTACAAAACATTTCTTCAAATTTCTTCACCGTGTCCTCAGGCCCGGCGACATCCGTCATTTCAAAATGAGCAGTAACGGCATAATCCACATCTCTTAAAGCAACGGTGTTCCGTTGCTCGCGTTCTTCCTCAATAAGGAACCTGCTTACGCCCCCTGTGTCGTTCATTTGCCTTTTGCTCGGCAGAGGAATTGGCTGTTTCACCTCGTTTCGCTTGAACGAAGTGAACACAACCGGCGCGAGGAGCGCGATGCGGTCGATGCGCCATGTGATGGCGGGTTTCCAGAGCACCGCCTCGATGACGCCGCGCGCGGCGGAAGGCGTGATGATTTCGTAGGAGAATCTCTCCACCTTCATTTCCGGCCGCGTGAAACACGCGAGATCGCCGCGTATGCGCACTTGAAATGGAGTACTTCGGTTTGACATACTCTTCCCTCCTTTCTGTGAGTGTTGCAAGAATAACCTGTTACAAAATTAACCCTGCCGGATCGGCGGACAGATCGCCTTTTGCCAGCAGGCCGTATTTTCTGTTATAGATGTTCTTATGCGTCTCATTAAGTATGTAGAAGTAATCGCCACACTGCTCAATTGCGCCAGCCGCTTGTAGCCCCTGAACATCTTGGGGGTAAATATTGATGGTGTATCGCTGAAGGGCGCGTCGTGCCTCACGGCGTTGATAGCCTACGGCGGTTTTGTAACGGCGTAGCGCATCGCTGGCATTTTCATCAAATGGTATTATCAGCGGTATACTCGATTGATCTTCTATGAATTCAAATCTGTCGGCTGTGGTGGCAAAACTCAGGGAGGATCTTGCCTCCTGCACCCGTCTGCTGTCGCCAGAAGTTACTTGGTTCAGTTGCTTGAAAAACCGTGGAAATACAGCAGGATCTTGAAGGTCAAGGGATGGGTTTTCGGACAGCAACGCCTTTGCCTGACCGAAAGCAGTTCTGAGAATCCCTTGCGGCGGAGCGGTCTCGGCCACAAACACTTCGAAAAGGCCTGTTCGAAGTTTCCCTTCTCTGTTACACCTGCCAGCGGCTTGTGCAAGAGAATCCAGCCCCGCCATTGCGCGCATTACCACAGGAAAGTCAACGTCCACCCCCGCTTCAACCAACTGCGTGGAGACCACACGGCAAGACTCCTTTCCCTTTAGACGCTCCCTTATTTCATTCAGTACTTTGCTGCGGTGTACAGGACACATAAGAGCGGAGAGATGATAGGTGTCGGAGGGCATTAGTTCCGCAAGTTTGCGCGCGTCTTCGCGCCTATGGACAACAACAAGTACCTGTTTGTGGACAGATGCGCGTTGAGCAAGTATCTCCACGGACACAGGCTGATCCAGATTTTCCGGCCACTGGACTTTCACTCGGCGCAACGAATCGAAAATCGATTTCGGATCTGGAATGATTTCCCGGATGTTTCTGACGCCGATTCCTTCTTTACTTTCTTCTTTTCTGAGTGCTGGTTGTGTTGCGGTGCAGAAAACAGCGCTCACGCTGTAGTGGTCGATCAGTTCCTGTAAGACTTCAAGAATGGGATTTCGTAAGCCCGCTGGGAATGTTTGCACCTCGTCAAATATCACCACGCTTCGGGCGATGTTGTGAAGTTTTCGGCATGAAGACGAACGATTTGAGAAAAGGCTGTCAAAGAACTGGGCGCTGGTGGTAACGATAATGGACGCATCCCAGTTCTCGCAAGCAAGTTCATGAGGGCTGTAATTGACAGATTCCAATTCGTCGCCTTTTTCTTTTATGCCAGTATCTCGGTTGCTGTGATGCTCTATTACAGCATCCGGGCCTATGGCATCGCGGTAAACCTCCGCATTTTGTTCGATGATGCTGGTATATGGTATTACGACAATGACTCGGTGCAAGCCGTACTTTATGGCATGTCGCAAGGCAAAGTCCATTGAAGACAGAGTTTTCCCACCGCCAGTTGGGACTGTCAGGCTAAATGCGCCGGGCGGCATATCTGCCGCGCTTCTGCACGCCGTTAGTACGGCGGCGCGGACTTTGTTCACTTCGCTGGCTTGCGCCCGCGAGGAGATACGGTCAATATGGTTCTCCAGAGCCTGCAGATACCCGCTGAGTCCATCTTTTTCGTTCTTAACACGGCTCTCCGCTTTTCCGTGACTAAGCGCCTGCTCCGTGTCAAGAAAGTCAGCGTCAACGAGCGCAGAGTACAGCATGCGTATCCAGAATTCACATCTGCGCATTAATTGCTCTCGACTCTCTCCCTGTTTAGGTTTGGCAAGGAAGGCTGGGGAAGAAGGCGCAGCATGCAAGAGAAGTTTCTTGGGGATGTCTGGATTGCGAGCCGCTTTCAGACAGGCAGTATCCTCCTGGAGGCGTGACTCCAAGTCAGTCTTATTCGTAAGGCCCGCATGATGACCTGCAATTGAGAACGCAAGCGGAAAGGCATTAGCCTTTCCGAATGTTTCAATGGCGTAAAGTGCTCCGGCTGAAGAATGATTGACATGAGGAGAAGGCGCTGATGGATTCTCAGTTGAACGAAGTAGTTTTTCCTGGAATGCTGATGAGTATTTCCCCAGGTCATGCCAAAGACCCGCGAGACAACCCCATTCGGCGCTTGCGAAATCGGAGGCAAATCCCTCAGCCTTTGCCGCTGTGTCGTGCAGGTGTTCCTCCAAGAGATGCCACTTCTCTGGAGGCTGTTGTGCGACCGTGTGAGCATAATACCGTCGTTCTATCCCGGATAACATTCTTGCTCTATCCTTTCTTCTCCGGAAATTAATTATTTTAACGTACCGGTATTATACCACTACGGTACGACATGAAATTGAAATTCAGGCGGGCGGAAGAAATCCTGGAGCGCAGGAGGCGACTCAAGGTACGAACAATCGAAGAACGCAGGACGAGGTACGAGGAGTCGAAGAGAAATTGTGAAACCTTGACAGTTGATGAGGTAAGTAGTAATTTAGCGGCAGAAACGCAGGCCTGAATCACCTTCAAAGTGTCTACAAAAAGCGTCAGAAGTGCCTCATTGTTTTGAAGACGTACATCATCGCTTTGAAGACGTATACTAGACAGTTTCTATCTGAGAACCGATATGGCAGAACAGACATCACACCGTGTCATCGTGTTGTCTCCAGGCGAAACCGCTATTGACCACTATGGTATCAAAGTTTTACATAACATCAGAACCGGGAACTTGTCGGAAATCTATGGCGGACTTGACGAGGGCTTAGAGCTTATCGACGCAGTCGTTCATCATACACTAGTCCTGAACGAGGAGGAGATCCCATTTCTCAAGCCCGCTGAGATGGAAACGGTTTACGACCTCATCGCGAGGAATGCACTACGCTTGCGGCAATGGTCTCTCGCCGAAGAACAGGACACTCGTGCCAAACTTTCCGCAGTAACTGCACGTGACCCACGTGGTTGGCTTATCGAGATGTTGCAGAACCCAGCAGCATTCGAAGATTGGTTTAGGCAAAGAGGAATTCACGTAGTTCACGGTGGACAATGGCGGCCGAATCTCGATTGGCTTCGTGGCGTTGATACCTCTAAGTTGCTTGCTGTCGTCAAGGCAGAGAAGCCACCATCGTCAAGCTACGAGTATTTCCTCTACCAAGACGATGTGGCTCGGTCCTATCTTGTAGGTTCTTCAGTGAGCCTTTGGCCGGAACATAGCCACACGATTCATGGAATTCTTGCCTCCGAGACGGACAATCTCGTAAGCCTTGTTCTACGAGAAATCGGCAAGGCTTTAGGGAAGCAGCGTAGAATTATGGCTGCTTTCTTTGGCTCTTTGGCTCCACGGCGAATTGACTTGCAACTGCCTCTTTCGCTTACGATTGCCTTGAGAAAGATTCCTCGTAAATCGGATCCATGCAGATTGTACGGCGCTGTGCTATCCCTTCGTGACGACCGCTATGCACGGGCGTTTAGAAGATGGATTGAGAAACTCGATAGGTCTCGAATATCCAATCTAGCCACAGTCTTTGGCGAATTCAAGGGGTTATCAGATTTAGGGGAGAAGAGCATCCGAGACCATTGCAGGAGTGGTGTTTTAAGTGTGTGGACTCAGCCAACAAAGCCCATCAGTTGGTTGCTTGCAGGGATCAAGGATGGTCTTGCGGCAGCGATTGAAGAGTTCAGCAACACTGTTCGGCGCGGAATCATGGCATTTACAGGTCGAATCAAACCTACACACCTTCATCATGTCTACCGTCTAGCCACCTCTACTTCGGAAGTTTGGAATGTATCTGATGAACTACACCATGCATTTGGCAAAAAGGGAGACGATGTTGCCTACTGGCTTGAGCGTAGAGCATTGTTATGTGAACTTGCCTGTAGCCTTTTCCAACGCTAGGATAATAGCCAAGCACAGCGGGATGTGCCGGCAACATAGTCTTTCGCACAAGATGTAGCCATTAGTCCGTCAAGCAGCCGATCAATTCTTTGGAGCCAAAACGCTACACTGTGGTACGGACTATCACTGTAGTCTGTACTCTCGAAAACGTGCGATGGTTCCGAAGAGGGTTGTCTTTGGGGAGCCAAAAATAAAACGGGGAACTTTTCAGCCCCGTTAGTTAACAGAAACGCCGGGAGTGAGAGCCCTCGGCGTTTTTCTATATCGCGTTTTCACAAAGGGTTTAACGTTTCCGGCTGCTACGGGCATTTTCTCTGTTCCGAGGAGAGTGTTCATCGGTCTTGCCCTACCCCAAAGAAACGCGCCAAAACTCTCAAATTCTCCGTTTAACAACCCCTCTCCAGTTAACGACCGCGTATCAACCGCACCCCAGATAATACGCGCCCAAACTTTCGCATTCTCTGGTTAACAGCCCTTTCCGAACTCTCAGCGCGGAATGCCGCAAAACTCTCAAACTCTCACCGCCCCGCCCCCTCTCCGGTTAACAATGTGGTCCGAAACGGGCAAAGTATCGAAATCGTGGTAATCTGATAGTCGGGGAACGGGCGTCATGCGTGGTGCGAAAAACGTCTTTGAAGATTGGCAGGTTGCATGGGTGGGGTGGATATGGTCAGCGGTATTTGTGTGGGCGCGAGCGGGAAACGCTCCGCAGCAATCACGTTATAGGTGTTAATCTGAGATTCATTTGTCCCACAGGGGGTGGCATTATCCTGTGAACCGCGTTGCGCTGTCAAGGGAAGATTCCGCGGTCTTTATACACTTTTTCGATATGTGTGAGAGATACGACATACGCTGCCGTGCGGAAATCCGTCTTCAGATGGTCAGCCATCCGCGAAACGCGATCGTACGCTTCTCCGACTTTGTTGCGAAGTTTGGCTATCACATCATCGACCTCCCAATACTCGCTCCGCATGTTTTGCAGCATTTCAAAGTAACTTACGATTATTCCTCCGGAATTGCACAGAAGCGAGGGGAGGATATCAACGCCCTTTCTCTGTAGAATTGCGTCGCCCTCGTCGTCGGTAGAAGCGTCGGCTCCTTCAGCCACAAGAGTAACCTTCAAAAGCGGCGCGGTCTTGGCAGTAATTTGGTTCTGCAACGTTGCGGGGATGAAAATGTTGGCGTCAGTGCTCATGAACTCGTTATGGTTGATACGCCTCGCTTTCGGGTAACCCGCAATCTTGCCGTGCTCGCTTACATATTCGCTGAGGTCTTCGGGGTCGATGCCGTCTTTGTTACAGACAGGTCCCGAAGAATCCTCAACAGCGACCAGTTTTACGCCCTTTGTCTTAAGCATCAAAGCAGCCGAGGAGCCGACGCTACCGAACCCTTGAAGGATATAGGAGGTGCCCTTCAAGGCAAAGGCTTTTTCTTTCGCCCATTTTTCAATCGCAAAGACAATGCTCAGTCCAACTGCCCTGTCACGTATCGGACAGCCGCCCAGTTCCACGGGTTTCCCAGTTACCACGTGCATCGAGCGCGCTCGCTCATGCGGCGGAATCGTGGAGAGGTATGTGTCCAAAATCCACGCCATTATCTGGGGACTCGCGTTCACGTCCGGGAACATGATATCGTATTCCGGCCCGATGTTTGCGCCAAGCGTGAACGCGAACCTTCGCACGATCCTTTCAATCTCCTTCGGCGAGTGATTATTGGGGTTCATCTGTATCCCCCCGTGTGCACCGCCGAACGGAAGGTCCAGCAATGATGACTTAAGGGTCGTCCACGTGGCCAGGGCTTTAGTCTCGTCAATCGAAACGTACGGATGTATCCGCAGGCCGCCTATGAAATGGCCCAGCACGTTGTTGTGCTGTACGCGCATGCCCGTGAACATCTCAATTCGCCCGGTGTCCATTCTGACGGGCAGGTTCACTACGATCTCGTTGGCCGTGCTGGAAAGGATTCCGAGGATTTCGGGATCCAGTTCCAGCATGCCGGCCTTTTGATGCAACCGTTCAATCGCAGCGTCGTAAAGGCTCATATTGGCGGTGTTCATTGCTTTGGCTTTCCGGATGACATCGCATCATCACATTATCACGGGAAAATTCCGCGTTCTCTGTAAACCTTCTCGATTGTGCTCATCGCGTTGATGTATGCTGCGGTGCGGAAGTCAGTATCGTACTTCTTCGCCGTTTCGCGCGTGTTCGCATACGCGGCTACCATTTTCTTGTGCAGTTTGGAATCCACCTCATCCAGGCCCCAGCGCTCGCTCCGCTTGTTCTGGAGCCACTCGAAGTAACTCACAATGACGCCGCCCCCGTTGCACAGAATGTCCGGGATGACGTCGATGCCGTTGTTCTGCAGGATTGTGTCCGCATCAGGAGTCGTGGGGCCGTTGGCGCCTTCGGCGACAAGTCTGACCTTCAGCGACGGTGCGGTCTCTTGCGTAATCTGGTTTTCCAAAGCCGCCGGGATGAAGATGTCAGCCTCAATGCTGAAGAATTCTGCGTCGTCGCCGGGTTCAGCCTCTCGATAGCCACGCACTCCGCCGCGTGAGGCAACGTACTTGGAGAGGGCGTCGGGATCGATTCCCTTTTCGTTGTAAATCGTTCCGGTCACGTCCTGGACGGCGATGAGTTTCGCGCCGAACGGCTTGAGCAGACGAGCGGCCCATGAGCCTACGTTTCCGAATCCCTGGACAATGTAAGTGGCGTCATCGAGTTTGAAACTCTTGTCCCTGGCCCATTCTTCAATTGTATGCACGATTCCCTGGCCGGTTGCCTTGTCGCGGCCGAGGCTTCCGCCCAGTTCGACTGGCTTGCCTGTAACAACGTGAGTGGAACGGGCCCGTTCATGGGGTGGGAGGGTTGAGAGATAAGTGTCCAGCAGCCACGCCATTATCTGGGCGTTGGTGTTGACGTCCGGCGCGGGAATGTCGTATTCCGGGCCGATGTTGTTCCCGAGCGCGAACGTAAAGCGCCGGGTAATTCTCTCCAGTTCGTTGCGCGAGTACTTTGACGGGTCAATCTGGATCCCGCCTTTAGCGCCTCCGAAGGGAATGCCGGCTATGGCGGTCTTCCATGTCATCCATGTGGCAAGGGCGCGGACCTCGTCAAGGTCAACGTTGGGATGGAAGCGAAGCCCACCCTTGAACGGCCCCAAAACGTTGTTGTGCTGAACGCGGTAGCCAGTAAATATCATTATGTGCCCATCATCCATTCTAACCGGGAAGTGGATTACGATTTCATTTGTGGTTTTGGACAGAATTTGGCGGATATCCGGGTCAAGCGACATCAGGTCAGCCGCCTTGTCGAACTGGCGGGCGACATTAGCGTAAACGCTCACTTTTCTGGTCTCAGTCTGCATTACGATTGCTCCTCATATAAGGGTTCTTCTGCCGACGGTGGCAATGACAATAGTTGCCTTCGCGTTAGGCGTTGGGATGCGATTGGTTTTATCCTGGTTAGCAATATTCCTCGCATCTCCAGACGCCGCCTTCCGGTTTTGGGAAGGTGCATTCCTTGTAGTTCGCGCAGGTCCCGCAGAGGCCGTGATTGAGGTTGGGCTTCTGCTCCGGTTCAGCCATGACGGCATTCTTGGGAGTTGCTTTCAAGGCGGGTCGCCCTGGAGATCCCGCAAACTCGTCGCAGAAGAGCGCGGGTCTTCCCGGATCCTTTGGATAGGTGCATTCAGATGCGTTCATGCAACTGGCGCAAATCCCCACTACAGGAGACACCCTTTCGGTCTTCTGCTTCTTGGCCCCATCGGGGTTCAAGATTGTGGTTGTGTTGCGCATGCCGAAGTCTTGTTTCTTGTGTATCTGGGACATGGTCAGCGCCTTTCATGATGTAGAAGGATTATTGAAACCTTTGGCCGATGCCGTTGTACTAATCGCAAGCAGCGTGCCCGCAAAAATTATCTGGCGCTTTTGACCCACGTGCCGGGTTAACGCTTATGAGGCTAATGGGTTATGACATGCCTATCTGAGGATGGGTAAATTTGCGTGGAAGGAAATGCGGCAGGAAATCTGGCCTGTTTTGAACCAGTGGAGAGGAATTCCCCGATCACGGTGAAGTGGCTTTTGGAATTGAGGTTACTCTTCTATCGCATAACGCGAAAGTTTTTCGCGCAGAGTTTTTCGGTCTATGCCGAGGACCCTCGCGGCCTTGCTTTTGTTTCCATTTACGCTGGCCAATACGTTGCGTATGTATTCCGCTTCGACCTCCGCAAGCGTTCTGTCGACTCCCGCCTCGCGGAGAGCGGAGAAACGCATGAGCGACGGCAGGTCGGCAACGTCAATGATGTCGTCCTCGTTCATCACGATAAGCCGCTGGACAACGTTTTCCAGTTCACGCACGTTGCCGGGCCAGTGGTAGTTCCGCAACACTTGCAGGGCTTTGTCTGAAAAATGCGGCGCCGGCTTACCGAATTCCTTGGCATATTTTTTTGCGAAATGGTTGATAAGCAGCAATATATCATCGCCTCTCTTGCGCAGGGGAGGGATTGCTATCGAGATGACATTCAGCCGGAAGTAAAGGTCTTCCCTGAACATCCCCTTGTTGACAAGGCTGAGCAGGTCTTTGTTGGTCGCGGCGATAATGCGCACGTCGATCTGGCGTGGGCGGCTTGAACCGACCATGCACACTTCCTTTTCCTGCAGGACGCGCAGGAGTTTGACCTGCATTGAAGGGCTGGTTTCGCTGATTTCGTCGAGGAATATCGTGCCGCCTTCAGCGGTCTGGAAGAAGCCCGCGCGGGATTCGGTCGCGCCGGTGAAGGAGCCCTTGACGTGGCCGAACAATTCGCTTTCAAGCAGGCTTTCAGGGATTCCGCCGCAGTTCACGGGCACGAACGGCGCCGAGGCGCGGTCGCTTCTGTAATGTATCGCCCGCGCAACAAGTTCCTTGCCGGTGCCGCTTTCGCCGGTAATCAGGACCGTGGCGATGGTCGCGGCGGCCTTGTCGATGAAGTCGAACACCTCTTTCATCGCGTCCGATTCGCCGACGTGACCGTATGTGGAGAAGATATCCTGTCGCGGCTGCGCCCGCCCGGTTCTGCGCACGTGCAGTTTTTCCAGCACCTTTTGCACCGCCGAGAAGAGTTCGTCGTCAGTAAACGGCTTCGCAAGATACTCCTCTGCGCCCGTTTTAACTGCCTCGACGGCACCCTCTATGGTGGCGTAGCCGGTTATCATTATGACCTCGGTGTCAGCCAGGTTCTCACGAATATGCCGCGCCAGGTCGAGTCCACTCACACTTGGCATCTTCTGGTCAGTAATAACAAGGTCCACAGGTGTCGATTCCAGGAATTTGATGGCCTCAACCGCACCCGGCGCAATGAACACCTGATATCCTTGCGACGCGAGGTTTCTTTGGAGCAGTTCCAGCGTCTCCGGTTCGTCGTCCACAACGAGTATGCGGTTTTGTTTGTCCGGTTCAGCCATTACGTTCTGTCTCCTGTGCAGGCGGTTGCATGACGGGAAAAGCAACATCGAATTTGGACCCGTGGCCTAGGCGGCTCTCCACCTGAATATTTCCGCCGTGCGAGGTGACGATTCCATGCACCACGGATAGTCCGAGGCCGGTCCCTTTCCCGACTTCCTTCGTGGTGAAAAACGGCAGGAAGATTTTCTTTTTCGTCTCCTCGCTCATGCCGATGCCAGTATCCTCCACGATAATATGCGCGCAGTCATTGTCCGAAATGGTGGATATCGTCAATGCCCCGCCCCCGGGCATAGCCTGAATCGCGTTTACCACCAGGTTCACGAGCACCTGATTCAGTTGCGCGGGGTCGCCGTTGATCGGCGGCAGATTGGGCTGGAGAGAGCGCACCAATTTGATCCCCTGTTTGCCGCACTGCGACTCGAAGAAATACAGTTCCTCGCTTATAATTTTGTTCAGGCACACGTCCGCCTGCATCTGCGGCACCTGACGGCTAAAGACCAGAAGTTTCCGGACTATTTCCCTTGCGTGAAGGGACGCGCCGATTATTTTGTCAAGGTCCTTTCCCACCGCCTCAGGAAGATCGGCGCATTTCTTGGACAACTGCGCGAATCCAAGGATTTTGCCCAGAGGCTCGTTTATCTCGTGGGCCACACCCGCGGCGAACTGTCCAATTGTGGCAAGCCTGTCGGCGTGCCTGAGCTGCTCCTGAAGGCGCGCCTTGTCTTTCTCAGTTTCGTCCATTTCCACCATCACGCCCAGTTCATGCGCGACCGCGTCAATTAGCTTACGTTCCTCCGGAAGAAACGGATCGTCTTCAAACTCGAGCACCTCGTCATGATAGACCACCTCGACTTTCCCGATCTTCTTCATGTTGGCAAAAATGTCAGAGACAAGGCTATATCGTCCTTCACTGAAGCCCGGCGAGACAAATGCATGGCCGCCGATCACAATCCGTGCGGACGCCATCTCCGGATACTGCCAGGCGGGCGGCAGGAATTCCACGATGCGCTGCAACATGACCTCGATTGGAATAGACTCCTTGACGACCCTGGCAATGCTGTACATGCAAGTCAGCTCTTTGACGCGCTCGCGCAGGGCCGCCTGAGCGCGGCGGCAGGAAACCGCCACCCCGAAAGTCTGCGCGGCTCCTTCGTAAAACTCAACTTCCTGCTTTGTCAGGAAATACTTCCGCATGCTCTTCAGAATCAGCAGGCCCGAGTTCTCCTCGTCAACGACGAAGGGTATTATCGCAATTGTCTTGTAGTCGCCGCCAATGGCCAGTGTGCGCGGCGCTGCGTTCTCCTCTGTTCCAGACTTTATCGTAATGGGATTGTCCGTATCACCGGTCCAGAAGGTTCCAAGTTGAGTGAAGAGGGGGTGGTTTGGGTCAAATGCGCCGAGGAAAATGTTCGCGCACAGTATTTCGAAATCCGATTGTTGGGCAAGAGGTGGCGCGGCCTCAACCGGTCGTGGTCTTGCGGTGAACTTGAAATAGTTCTTGGGATTCAGCCGGAAATCGGAGACACAGTACAAGTCGTCATCCTCCGCCCGCATTTCAACAGCATCGCACCCCGAAAACTCCAGCAGGACCTTAGACACCTCGCGCACGAAATCTACTCGCGACACGTCCCTGTTCGCGTAGCTCAGGATTCTCCGCGAGAGTATCGGGAAGTCTTTCGACAACTCCCTGCCCAGTGCACCTGACTGGTTACGGTTTGATGATGTTTTGTTCATCTTTACACGGAAATGCAACCTATGAAATCCATGAAAGTATAAGGCAACGGACGCATGGGTGTCAAGTTATACGACTTTCGTTACAACGCTGGCTCAAGTAAACAACATGACGAGGTAGGGTAGGCGCCAAATCATACGGCTGTATGAGGCGTGCAGTCACTCGTTTTAGCCCTCCCGCCTGCAGACAAACGCAATCTTGCCACCGGCCTTCCCCGTTTAACAACGTCGTCCGAAACGGGGAGCCAAACAAAAAACGGGGAACTTTTCAGCCCCGCTGGTTAACAGAAAGCCCCAGAGGCGAGAGTTTCCGGGGCTTTTCTATATCCCGTTGTCACTAAAGGCTTACGCAATTTCTCGGCGAACCTGCCGGATTCTCTAGTTCGAGAGAGATTATTTGGGGTGCGAATCAAACCATGATGGTTCTATTCGGACCCCAAAGAAACGCGCCAAAACTCTCAAATTCTCTGTTTAACACCACCTCTCCAGTTAACGACCGCGTATCGACCGCACCCCAGATGAAACGCTCTTCGAACCGCGCTGAATATGCTTCTCACTGTCTCACTCCTATGAAACGGAGCCTGTCAAGGGGCGGCGAGAGTTTTTTCGGGCAGTGAGCCTAAACTCCTATTCGTGGTCGTCCCGATAAGCGGGACGCCACATGAGATTAAAGTGCAGGGCAAGCCCCATTCTTTTGCACGAGGTGCTTCGCGTGCTTCTCGTGCGAGGCCCTTCACGTGAGACAGCGGGGTCTTGCCTTTTCTCGCCTGCCCTTGAAGGACCTTTGCGCCAGAGGCGCACAAGCCCAGTACAATTTTCTCCCCTTGAGCCAGCCGCTCATCCCACGCCGTCCCGTGCATCATCATCGCGCGCATGATGGTGAGCATCTTCCTGGCCACCGCTACTATCACGATTTTCTTTCGACTCCCCTGCCCCTTCATCACCCGCAGCCAGAATTGCCGCATCGCCGGACTGTGTGCTATTACCCGCCACGCGCTCTCCACTATCAGCCACCTCACGATGCTCGGCCCTCGCTTGGAGATATGCCCCATTCTCCTCATCGAGCCGGACTCGTCCAGTTTCGGCGTCAGTCCGAAGTACGCCGGGAATTCTTTCGAGCGCGCGAATCTGTGAACTTCATCGGTGTACGCCATTACCGCCTCCGCCGTCCTCGGCCCAATCCCCGGGGCCGTCATCAGCAATTGCACCCCAACGTGCTTCTCTCCGATCTGGTCGAGCCTCTCGGTAACGCGCTTTATCTTCTCCGTAAAATATTCAACACTGTCAATCATCTCCCCCATCCGCCACGCCGCGTTCTCCGGCAGGCGCGTCTCGCTGTCCGCCTTCGTGAGCGATTCAAGCCAGTCCACGTTTTTCCGGGTCCACCAGCAGCCGATCTTCTTGTCGCGCATGAAGTGCGCGTTGATCAGCGAACGTATGCGTGCCTTTATCCTGCAGCAGTCCTGCACCAGCGTGCGCCGGTGACTTATCATCGCCCGCCATTCACGCACATCCCGCGAGGGCATGTGGACAACCGGCAACTGCCCAAGGCTCAAAAGAATCGCCTGTTTCTTCGCGTCGATCCGGTCGTTCTTCTTTCCGCTCCGGTAGAGCCAAGGCATCTGGCTGGGGTTGCACATCACCATCTCTTTTACGAGGGGCTTCAGTCCGTCGTACAGATTCGAGGTCAGAGCGCTGATCTCCATCGTGACATGGGCGTCTGGATGCTTCTTGAGGAACTGCTTGAGCGAAAACGGACTCGTCTTCACCGTCTCGAAAGAGCACAAATCCTTCTCTCTGTCGACAACGCATGTCATTGTGTCCTTGACGTGGGCGTCAAAACCGATATATTCTGTCATTGGAGCCTCCGGGGTTAGAGTATTGGGAAGTTGTAATCAACTATCCCGTATTATACTCGCCGCCCTTGCAGGCTCCGTTTTCATGGTTTCTTTTGCTGACGGCGAACATCCGGTGCTTGACCCCGGTCCCTTCCGCCATCGCCCTCCCGATCTCGCCCACCCCGGCTCTCCTCGCCCTGAGCGCCCCGCAACAAAGCGCGCCTAAAGTCTTGCTTTGTGAGCGTCGAATACTTATAAAGGAAGCAACAACCCATCTGAAAAGCATGAACAGATTCATCGGTTTTCTCCCGCAAGCAGGTTCTGAAAATGAACGCGTACACTGCTTGAATCGGTAGAAAACCGATTTTTTGTTCAGTCCTCCAAAACTGGGGATGGGTCAGGACTGCGCCGCCTTGACAGCAAACGGTGAAAAAAGTACATTTGAGGCAGACATGAACCAGGCTTCTCGAGTCTACACAAAGACCGTCAGGACTGTCTCACTTGTTTGATAACATCCAATAGTCGTGGGAAAGGAAGAGGCTTTGCCGGCGAGGCGTTTTCCAACCCGTCAAGCCCGGCGCGCGGGCCACGTGAATGAACGTTGAGCGTGGCGCACGGAAAACAAGACCGGGGGATATTTTATTGGAGTGAACCATGAAAGCGAAGGGCAAGACAATTCTTGTAGTGGACGATGATCCTGACATGGTTGAGGTCTTGAAAACGATACTAGGCGGCGAGGGCTACAATGTGGCCGTTGCCACTAATGGCAGCGAATGTCTTGAGAATGTGTCGAGGAGCAAGCCTGACCTGATCCTGCTGGACGTAATGATGACCACGGAGACGGAGGGTTTTACAGTCGCCCAGAAGTTAAAGTCGGACAAGGCGACCAAAGACATCCCAATCTTCATGCTGACAGCGATAGAGGACAGAACGGGCATGGAGTTTGCCCGTGATGTCGGCGAATCCTTTCTGCCGGTGGAGGAGTATGTCACAAAACCCATCGACCCCGACGATCTGATTAAGAGGATCAGCAAACTGATAGGCGCGTAGCGCGGCTGTTATCTCCAAGGAGGCGATGGTGAGCAGCAAGGTTGGCCTGAGGGGCATATTTCTGCCGGCGCCGGGCGGTTTGGGCAACCCGCTGACAACCCTCCTGGTGCTTAATGAGTGGTTTGTCCGGCTAAGGTGGCGGGCAGGGCTATCGTATGGGCTGGCGGTTGCCGTAATGCGGTTTGTTTTTGGCGTGCCGATTGCCGCCCCCGAACTGCTGCTGGTGGCAGGGGTCATAATATCATACAACGTCGTCTTTGCCTTTATCCTGGCAGCAATACGCAGGGACGCAGCGCCGCGTCAGAACCGGTTGCTCCTGCTTGGGCGCGTGCAGGTTGTGGCGGACTTTGTCTGTCTTACGCTGTTGATTCACTTCACAGGGGGGGTCGAAAGCCCTCTTATTCTATTTTATCTATTCCACATCATCATAGCCAGCGTCATTCTGCCGGGGCGCAGCGGCTATGTTTACGCAACTCTGGCGGTGGTTCTTTATACCGGAGAAATCTTGGTGGATTATCTGGTTCCACAAGTGCACTATCATATAGAAGGTTTTTTCCCTGCGCCACAGTACCAGAACCTGTCTTTTGCGATAGGCAGTTGCTTTGTGCTGGCCTTTACCGCATACGTGTCGGCGTACCTTGCCACTACAATCGTGGAACGAATGCGCCAGCGGGAAGGGCAGTTGGCAGGCGCATACAAAACTCTGGCCGAAACAGAAGAAAGGAAGTCCCGTTTCATGCGCTCCGCCGCGCATCGTCTCCGCGCTCCCCTTTCGTCCATATACATGTGCCTTCGCGCCGTCGAAGGGGAATATGTTTCAGGTGGAACGCAGGAAGAAAAAGAACTTCTCCAACGGGCCAAGACCAGAAGCCTGGACATGCTTGACCTCGTTTCCGACCTTATCACGCTGGCAAGGCTGAAAGACGTTGATCTTTCGAAAACCAAAGAAGAGGCGATTGCATTTGACCAGGCGCTCAGAATAGTCATAGACGAACACGAGGACATGGCAAAAGGCAAGGGTCTGGAGGTCAGTGTCGATTACGGCGCCGGGGGGGTAAGTGTCTGGGCAAACAAGGACCAGTTGCGTGAAGTCATGTCCAATCTGGTTTCCAACGCCGTCAAATATACCCCGGAGGACGGCCATGTGAAGATAGCAAGCAGGTGTGATAACGGGAGAATCGAACTTCAGGTGTCAGACAGCGGCATTGGAATACCTCCTGACGAAATGGAGCATCTTTTTGAAGAGTTTTTTAGGGCAACCAATGCCAAGAAAGTGGATCACCGCGGAACTGGCCTGGGGCTGTGCATCTCAAGGGAGTTGCTGAAGAGAATGGGAGGCGAGATTGGGGTAGAGTCGCGACTGGATGAGGGGAGTACATTTCGGGTCACTCTGCCGGAGTGGCGGGGGCATTGAAAACACTTGGGAAGAAAAGGTGTTTGGGGAATCTGCCTTAATCAGCGAGGCGCGTCAGTCTTCCACTTCGATTGACTCCACGAAAAGTTCATTTCCTTGGGCAATCTCGACGCCGGTATTGCCGCATGAAGGACAGGCCCGGCGGACGGAGTAATGAGGCCCGTCAGGGAGCAATTCATCGGGGAGGAAGGCCCGGCCGCAGGACTCGCAGCGTGCTTGTGGTTCCACCTCCTTTACCTCAAGACGCGCTCCTTCCAGCAGTGAGCCGGCGGCCAATGCCTCGAAGCACGAGCGAAGAACATAGGGCGGAACCCCCCGGAGTTTGCCGATTCTAACGTTCACTGTGGCTATTCTGCCTTTGAAGTTGCTGCCGAGCTTTTGATTGACAAGATTAACGAGATTTTTCGCTATGCCCCATTCATGCATGGCGGGTGCCTCCGGGTCTGTCCACGGGACGAAGGAACGGTAACAACAGAATTATTGCGATAACAGTTGAGGTATCCAGGATGAGCGATGATAACAAAATGACGACGACGGTTTCAAGCACATTCTTTGCTCTTTTCAGCTTGTCCCACCGGGGAAGCGGGACAGAGGCTTGTTGATACCATACTGTACTACGAACGGCCTAAGGAAACCGGCATGACATGTGAGGGGCCGTGAGTCTATAAGGATGGCAGTCCGGGAGACAGCTTGAATTTTATTTTTGGACTTGATTTCTTATGCGGCGCATTGTAAAGTTACATTGGAAGGATGGCGTCTGTGTCTTGCGAATGCCACCTTCACCCTTATCCGCGCTCCAGGTGCAAAGGGAAAAACAGAGAGAAAATTTCAGTTCAATAATATTACAGACAGACAAAACGACAATTAGTTGGCAAAGCCCTGAGGGCAAGGGACACGGCGAGAGCGCTTTCTCTCCGGCGTGTTTCGAGGCAGATTAAGCCGCTGAAGCCTTCAGGGTGAGGAAATGCCCCGGAGATATGTCGGAGGTGCATGCGCCATGTCGCGAGGAGAACTGTTTATCTCCACCCCTGACCTGACCGAATTGTTGAGAGTCCTCAGCAAGGAAGGCCAGTTGTACGTTACCGCACGCCCCGTGGCAAGCGAGCCGCCCGACCTTCATTATAAACCCTATTCTACGCAATCTCCTCCAGAGTTTACCTACGGCGAAATCCGACCCGTTGAGCCCCTGAAATCTTTCCTGTTTGGCGTGCGCGAACACCTTTTGGAATATCCCGGAACAGATCCCGATGCGAAAACGCCGGCACCCAAGAGAGTCCTTGTGGGTCTAAAGGCATGCGATCTCGAATCGCTGAAGACCTACGATAGCGTTTTCACCCAAGGAGAGTTCAAGGACGATTTCTATATCGAGAAGAGGCGGGCCACCACGCTAATCTCCGGGGACTGTCCCAAGCCCGCCGACTTTTGTTTCTGCACGATGTTGGGGGGACGGCCTTATCCCACTGAAGGATTTGATCTAAACATGACGCAGGTGGAAGGCGGATATGTGATTGAGGTCGGCTCAGATAAGGGCGAGGGAGTTGTAAAAGCGAGTAAGCCTCTGTTTACGCAGGCCACCGCTGGCCAACTGGACCAGCGGTCTGCCGGTCGCAAGAAGGCCACGGAAGCGCTCAACACTATCAATAAGGAATACGAACTTAAGAAAACGCGCCAGCAGATTTTGGCCGAGAAGGAGACCAGCGATGCCTGGCCGGAGCAATTAGGATATTGTGTCGAGGACGGTGCCTGCCTGTTTGCCTGTCCCACCTGCTACTGCTTCCTCCTTTACGATCAACAGGGCAAGTTGAAGGACAGGTACGAAAGGGCGCGCTCATGGGATGTCTGCATGTACGCGGGCTATTCACGGATGGCCGGAGGCGGCACGCCGCGCCCCAGGCTGGTCGAGAGGTTCCGTCATCGCTTTATGCACAAGTTCTCCTATTTCCATGAAAACTACGGTCTGGAGTCCTGTAGCGGCTGCGGCCGGTGTTTCGTCGGCTGCAGCGCGAATATAGACGTGAGGAAAGTCTTTAAGGCAATGGAAGAATAGAACCAAACGTGGATAAATGACATGGTGAATCCGTACCGCCCCATTGATGCGAAACTCGAAGACGTAATTGAGGAAACGCCTACAATAAAGACCTTCGTCCTCAAGCCGAAGGCGCCCGTCAATTTCAGAGCCGGGCAGTTTGTCCAGATTACCGTGCCGGGTCTTGGAGAAGCGCCCTTCACGCCGTCCTCCTCTCCCAACGTCACCGATAAACTTGAGGTAACCGCCCTCCGTACCGGGAAGATAACCGAAGTGATGCACGAGTTGAAACCCGGTGTTACGCTTGGCGTGCGGGGACCCTTTGGGAAGGGCTACCCCCTGGAAGAACTTTACGGCAAGGAAGTCCTCGTGGTGGGTGGAGGCGTGGGTCTGGCCCCCCTGCGCTCCCTTATTCTTGCCATGCTCGACGAAATCGACAGGTTCAAGAAGGTTTCCATTAAATACGGCGCCAAGTCACCGGAGGAACTCGTCTTTCATGACTCTTTCGGAAACTGGGCCAAGAAGAACGGCGTAGATGTTGCCGTGACCGTCGATATGCCATCACGTGGCTGGTCTGGAAAGGTGGGAGTTGTAACAATCCTTTTGAACGACCTTGGCATTGACATCCCCAACGCCTACGCAGTTTCCTGCGGGCCTGAAATTATGCTCAAGTTCGTCACCTTGCGGCTGCTGGAACTCGGCTTCAAACCTGAGCACATATACCTGTCAATGAACCGCAAGATGAGTTGCGGAATTGGTAAATGCGGACGCTGCAACGTCGGTCACCTGTATCTGTGCAAGGATGGCCCCGACGTATGTTATGCAGAGGTCCAGGACGTACCCGACCTTTTCGGGTAAGACCGGACATAGACAAAGAGGCGAGACGTGGCGAAACAGAAAGGCATCTGCCAGATGTGCACGCTTGGCTGCGGTTTCATCGCGGAGACCGCCGGCGCGGAACTCGTCGATTTTGAGTTCGACCCCGATGATCCCAACGGCCAGGGCACCCTGTGTGCCAAGGGCAACTGCATCCCCGAACTGCTTACCCATCCGAAGAGGCTCATCGCGCCCATGCGCAATGGCAAGGCGATACGATGGGAGGAAGCACTCCGTGCCATAGGTCTTGCGCTTACACAAATCAGGGATAACAACGGCACTGACGCCTTGGGGCTGGTGCTCTCCGGCGACGCCACCTGTGAAGAGGTGGCGCTGGCCCAGGCCTTTGTCCCGGCGTGCCTGAAGAGCAGGAACCTGGATGTATTCTTCCCAACCAACGATTATGAAGTTCTGGATGCTCTCGCCCATGCAAACGGTAAAACGCGGCGGGCCTCGCTTCAAAATATCCGAGATGCGAACTGCGTGGTAACTGTCGGCGACCCATTCGCGACGTGTCCGGTCATTTCCCGGCGAGTGCTCGACGCCAGGCACGAGATCCGCGCTAATAGCATTAACTGCATTGCCGACGCGCCCAATATGACCAGTCGGTTTGCCGATACGTTCCTTCAGACCGCCGAATCTCGCGGCCTGCTGGCAGTAATCAAATGCATACTTGACATGACGGAAGGAAACACGTCAACGTGGCAAAAGGAGATGAAACGTCTGTTAGACAAGGCACCGTTTGAACCTAAAGAAACTGCCTCTGCAGCAAGGATCGCCGATCGTTTTGTCAAGGCGAAAACGGGGGCCGTTTTATTGGGGACGAGCAATCCGCTGGCCGCGAAACTGGCCGCCGCGCTCGTGCGAATTGGTGGAGAAGGCAAGGCGATTCACGCGTTGCTCGACTACGGCAACTCCCCCTTCATTTATGAGGGCTTTCAACGGACTACATCAACGCGCCAGATCCTTGAGTATGCCGTGGCGGGCAAACTGAAGGGATTGGTTGTCTTGGGTGCCGACATTCTGGCCGGTTGCCCCGATGTGAATGTGAAGGAGGCGTTTGGTAAGTTAGACCTTTTGATCGCTGCGGCTCCGTTCAGGAACCAAACCACTGAAATGGCACACTTCGTTTTACCCTCGGCGATCTGGCAAGAGAAGTCCGGTACGGTCATGGGCAGGTATGTGGGCGCACTGCTGCCGCCGCCTGGCGGGGCAAAGTCGTACAGCGATATCATGATGTATATAGCCGGGGCGATGGGAATAAGATTACAGCCCGCGGACTGGGTTAGGGTAGAGCGGACCGGCAGGCTGGAGGACGAGGACGTCGGCGCGCTCGTGGAGAAGGGCCTGCGAGACGATTTTATCCCGCAGGTCAGATCCACCGCGACACGCTTTTCCGACGGCTCTATTACTAACAACGTTTCCTGGCGCAAGGCAATCGAAGGCGGGATACAGCGATGAAGAAACTTTTCCTGGATTTGGACCGGTGTATAGGGGCCAGGGCCTGCGTTGCGGCGTGCTATCGCACGCACCAGAATTCGCCTATTGTAGAGATGGGCGATGTGGTCGATGCGGCGTTGCTGCCGGAGATGTGCAGGCAGTGCGAGAACCCCGCGTGCCTTGCCGCCTGCCCCAAGGACGCCATTTTCCGCGATGACAAGGGCATTGTGAGGAGGAGCAACTCCAGGTGCATTGGCTGCAAGAGCTGCGTTTACGCGTGCCCGTTTGGCGCGATAGCCGACGTGCTCGGCACTTATATGATAGCCAAGTGCGACATGTGCGCCGACCGCCAGGCCAGGGGATTGATACCCGCCTGCGTGGCGTCATGCCCCTCCGGTGCCTTGCGCTTTGATGAAATTGAAGGCGTTCGCGCTGAAAAGAAATACGTTCTGCTGGGCGGCCATATGATGGGCCGCCACCCGTACTTCAGGCGATAGGCTTTCACAACCCGCAGATGAAGGAAGGCCAACAGTGGGCGAAGACAAACTATTGATAAGAGCGGTAATCGCGTTTGCAGTAGCGTTTTTCGGAACGGCCTTCGTGGGTCTTATGTCCACCTGGGTCGACCGCAAGGTAACCGCCCGCGTCCAGGCGCGGGTTGGTCCGCCCTGGTATCAACCGTTCGCGGACTTTCTGAAACTCATGGGAAAGGAAACCCTGATTCCCGAGGGGAGCAGGCGGACGGGATTTGTGATAGCCCCGTTGGTCGGGCTGGCTGGAATCGTGTTGGCGTCTTGCCTGATATGGTACAACGACCTTTATCCCAACCCAAGAGGCGGGTTCGTGGGCGACCTTATCGTGGTCATATACCTGCTCGTGGTGCCTTCCATAGCGCTTATGATGGGTGCCTCCGCCTCCGGTAACCCGCTGGCGGCCCTTGGCGCCAGTAGGGAGATGAAACTCATACTGGCCTATGAACTGCCGTTCCTGATAGCGATGGTGGCGGCTATCGTTGCCGCGGCGGCCGGCGTTTCTGCGACAGCACCCGCAGAAGACGCCCGGATAACGTTCCGCTTCGGCTCTCTGCTGCACCAACAGCACGTTTACGGCGTTGTGGCCTGGAAGCTTTCCGGGATCATCGCATTCATAGTCGCCCTGCTCTGCATCCACGCTAAACTGGCCTTCGTGCCCTTTGACATCCCCGAGGCCGAAACAGAGATCGCTTCGGGCGTTATACTGGAGTATTCCGGTCCGCTTCTTGCGGTAATCAAACTGACCCGCGCCATGATGCTGTTTACGCTTCCTGCGCTCTTGGTGGTCGTGTTCATGGGCGGGTTCGTCTTTGAGGGCATCAGTATTCTCTGGGCAATACTCAAATATGTGGGAATACTGGTCGCCATCATATTGATCAAGAATACAAATCCCCGCCTGAGGATCGATCAGGCACTGAAATTCTTTTGGGGACCTATGACCATACTGGCCATTGTTGCGCTGGTCTTGGCTGTGGTCGGGTGGTGAACCGCCCGGCCCCGGAAACGGCAACCTCTTACTAATGGGTGGCAAGAGACATGAGTTTAGCGACATGGGCGTTCAAGAAATCCCCATGGGTCTACCATGTGGGGACGGCTGCGTGCAATAACTGTGATATCGAGATACTCGACTGCCTGACGCCGCGCTTTGACATCGAACGATTCGGGATGGTGCTGGTGGGCAGCCCCCGGCACGCCGATGTGCTGCTTGTTTCCGGGGTGTGCAACAAACGCGGCGCGGAGCGATTGCGCGATGTCTATCGGCAAACCGCCAAGCCGTGCGCCGTGCTCTGCATCGGGGCCTGCGCGATAACGGGCGAAATGTTCAGGGACAGTTATTACTTCGATGGCCCGCCTGACAGAATAATCAAGGAAGTTGATCCGAACGCGATTATCGCCTATGTCCCCGGATGCCCTCCCAAGCCGGAGGCCATCATATCGGGGGCGATAAAGGCGCTGTCCGTACTATAGATCGGGGTGTATATATGACGCCGGAACGACTTGAAGAAATAAAGAAGAAACTTGGCAGCCTCGTGAAAAACACAGTGGTGAAGTCGCCCAGGCGGATCTACCTGTACGTCGAACCGGAGGACAGTTTCAAGGCCAACAAGATCATGTTCGAGGAATTGAAAGCCCGGCTGTGCACCGCTTCGGGCATCGACACGCGAAGCAGCATTGAGATACTCTACCACTGGGGTTTTGATGATGACCATTGCGTGCTGACCGTGAAGACGCAAGCGCCGAAGCCTTTTCCCGAGATAGAGTCGATCGCTCAATTCCTGAAGGGTGCGGAGTGGATTGAGAGGGAAATCACCGAACTTCTTGGAGTAACGTTTCGCAACCACCCCAAGCCGGGACACCTTGTGCTTGATGATGATTGGCCCGAAGGTCTCTATCCGTTGCGAAAAGATTTTGACCAAATTAAAAGAGGTTTTCGCGAATGAAGCGCACAGTAATACCTATCGGCCCATATCACCCGCTGCAGGAAGAGCCGGAGTTCTTCAAACTGTACGTGGAAGGGGAACGCGTTGTGGATATCGAAATGTTCTTGGGTTACAACCACCGGGGAATTGAGAAACTGAGCGAAGCCAAGACGTTCGACCAGTCCACTTTCCTTGTGGAGCGAATATGCGGGATATGCTCCACCTCGCATCCATTTGCATATACTCAGGCGGTGGAGGACATGGCGGATTTGGAGGTCCCGGAAAGGGCGCGCTATATCCGCACCATCATCGGCGAGTTGGAGCGTATTCACAGCCACCTTCTGTGGGTGGGTCTTGCAGGGCATTTCCTTGGATACAATACCGTGTTCATGTGGGTGTGGAAATGCCGCGAGCCTGTGCTGGACATCTGCGAAAAAGTCACCGGCAACCGCAACCACTACGCGATGTTCAAGCCCGGAGGGGTAAGGCGCGACATCCCCAACGAGGCCAAGCCGGAAATCATCCAGATGCTCGACAAGGTTACCACGTTTATGCAAATGATAACCAAGGCGGTCCTTGACGACCCTGTGCTTCATGCCCGGCTAAAGGGCGTGGGGGCCTTGAGCAAGGAGGACGCGATACGATACTGCGTGGTGGGCCCGACGGTACGAGCCTCCGGCATCCCCAGAGACATCCGGCGCGATTACCCGTACGCGGCCTATGACCGGGTGGATTGGAACGTCGTCACCGCCGAGGGCGGCGACGTCTTCGCCAAGGCTGTAGTGCGCCTGCTGGAGATCTTCGAATCGGCCAAGATTATCAAGGAGTGTCTGAAGAAGATGCCCGATGGTCCAATTGACGGCGATAACAAGACCATCAAGGCAGGCGAGGGGATCGGGCAACACGAAGCCCCGCGCGGAGAGGTGTTCCATTACGTCCGGGGCGACGGCGGCAACCATCCCGTCAGGCACAAAATCCGCGCGCCCAGTTATGTAAACATTCCGTCATTCAAGGCCACGGTGGTCGGCGAGACCGTATCCGACGCCGCCCTGATACTGGCCAGCGTGGATCCCTGCTACTGCTGCACAGAGCGCGTTACCGTGGTCGACCGCCATTCGGGGAAGGAACAGAAACTCACAGAGGCCGACCTCGTAAGACTTTCGCATGAAAAAACGCAGAAAATCAAGAAAGAACTCGGTGAGAAGAAATCCCCTCTGGAGCGTCTGAACTTGCCAAAACCGGGGAGGTAGGGACGCCAGGCGCGACGCCTTATATAGTGGGAATAGATAAAATCTGGTCGTGAGCACAACACAGTACGGAGCTGAGAATGAGCGAATTGTTCTATCCAGTTCTAATTCCAATGGCCGCGGGCCTGCTGGTTCTGTTGATACCCGACGTCCTGAAGGGCATCAAGGAACTGGTAGCGCTGGCGGCGGTGGTGGCGGCTGCTGTCTTTGCGGGCAGACTGCTCTTTGTGCCGGGCATCGAAACGACTTTTTCCTTCGAATGGTTCAAGGTCGCGGACGGCGGTTTCAAATTCATTGGCTCCATTGACCTGCGGCTTGACGGTCTGAGCAAGTTCATCCTGTTCTGCACACCCATCTTTGGCGCTCTGGTGACGCTGTATTCGTGGGGCTTCATGAAGGATATGCCCCGCCGCAGAGGTTACTACTTTTACACACTATGGGCCATCGGCGCCAGTTGTCTGGCCCTAATGGCCGATAACCTGCTCCTTCTGCTGGTGGCGTGGGAGATCGTGACGGCGTGCCTGTTCTTCCTTGTGACCATAGGCGGCGCCAAAGCCCGGGAGGGCGCGGGCAAGTCGTTCGTGATGCTCGGCCTGTCTGATTGCGCCATGCTTCTGGGCATAGTGCTGCTGTGGGCCCAGACGGGAACTCTTACCATAAGCAAAATCAGCCTCGGCATGGGCGGCGCCCTCTCTGTTATCTCGTATTTGCTCCTGTTGATAGGCGCATTTACCAAGGCGGGCGTGATACCCTTCCACTCCTGGATTCCCAAGTCGGCCGAGGGAGCGCCGGCCCCGGTTATGGCCCTTCTGCCGGCATCCCTGGACAAACTTCTGGGCATCTACCTGCTTGCAAGGATCTCACTGGATATGTTCGTGCTGACCGAGGCCATGAAGATAATCCTCATGGGCATAGGGGGCGTGACGGTACTTGCGGCCGTTATGATGGCGCTGGTCCAGCACGACCTCAAGAAACTGCTGTCGTTCCACATGGTCAGCCAGGTCGGCTACATGGTGCTGGGTATCGGCACGGGCACGGCAATCGGAATTATCGGCGGTCTTTTCCACATGGTGAATAACGCCACGTATAAGTCATGCCTGTTCCTGTGCGCCGGCAACGTGGAGAAACAGGCGAAAACGACTGACCTGAGCAGGCTGGGGGGCTTGGCGCGGGCCATGCCCGTCACGTTTATTACCTGCTTTATCGCCGCCATGGCCATTTCAGGGGTGCCGCCGCTCAACGGATTCGTATCGAAATGGATGGTTTACCAGGGCGCTATTGAAGTGAAATCCTACATATTTCTTCTGGCGGCTTTGTTTGGCAGCGCACTGACCCTTGCCTCGTTCATAAAGGTCATCTTTTCCGTGTTTCTGGGCCGAAGGCCCGAGGAGTTGCCCAGCGTGAAGGAAGTCGGCCCGTCGATGGCGTTGCCGGTTATCCTCCTCGCGGTCGTATGTGTGGCGTTCGGCATTGTTCCGCAACTGGTGTGGAACAGTTTCCTGGCGCCTGTGCAAGGTCTGAAGCATCTGCCGGTCGGCGTGGGAGAGCAGATAGTGCAGCCCGGTGCGATATGGTCGCCTTCGCTTGCAACCATATTGATAATCGTCGGGATATTCCTGGGCGCGTTCTTTTACCTTGTCGGGCATGTGAAGAAACACGCCCGAATCGTGCCGCAGTTCCTCGGCGGCGAGGTTATGACGCCGGAGGAGGCGCGCCTGCCGGGAACAGACTTCTATGAGACGATTGAATCAATGGGAGTACTTAAGAACATCTACGCGGACGCCGAGAAGGGCGTCTACGATATATATTCGCTCGGAGGGCGTTACGGACAGAAGGTCGTGGACGTCGGCAGAAACGTTCACAACGGAGTGCTCTCAACCTATCTGGCCTTCTGTGTGTTCGGATTGCTGATTCTCATATACGTCCTGCTTGTGCAGTTCCTGTAGCGAAGCGTTTGCGGAGTGAGATATGACATTTGCGATTATCATTCTGTATTTTCTTTTGGTATTCATGATCATCGGCGCCATCATTGCGGTGGAGGTCCGAGATCTGCTTGGGTCCATCATCGCGGTGGGGGCGGTGGGCTTTGGCCTCAGTATAATATTCCTGTTCCTCGGCGCGCCTGACCTCGCCATAACACAGGTGGTGGTGGAGACCGTAAGCCTTGTCATTCTGATTCGCGCAGCCGTGGTCCGGGATGACACGACGTATGATACGCACCACAACACCTTCGCCGTTGCCATGGCGCTCATCTTTGTCGGAGCATTCATAGCGTTCGGGGCCCTGGCATATAAAGCCCTGCCCGAGTTCGGCAATCCGATATACGCTCAGAATCAGGAGAAGAAGGCCCTTGCTGAAGCGAATGGCAACCCCGCTGCGAAGGAGGATGATAACCGTGAAACGCCAGCCGAGTACTATCTGGCGCACAGTTTCGAGAAGAACAAGGCGGCCAACCTGGTGACATCGATTGTGCTGGACTTCCGCGGTTACGACACGCTGGGCGAGGCCACGGTGATATTCGTTTCGGTGATCGGGGCCTACGTCGTGCTGCGCAAGGTCGGGCGACGCCGTGAAGGGCGCGAAGAGCCTGCTTCGCAGGGAAAGGATGAGTCATGAACGGGATGAGTCCCATAGTAAAGGCCACAACAAAGGTGTTTATGGGCTTTATAACTGTTTACAGCCTCAACATAATCGCATACGGGCACCTGACACCTGGAGGGGGTTTTGCGGGTGGGACCATGTGGGCCTGCGGCTTTATCCTTCTTGTGCTGGCCTTCGGCAAGGAAGACGCTTTCAAGATCGTCTCGCAACGCGCCGCATCCGTTGCGGACTGTCTGGCCGCATTTACGTTTCTGCTGGTCGCCATCCTGGGGATTTCGGCCGGGGGGTTTTTTGTGAATTTTCTCAGCAAGGGCAAGGAATTTAACTTGGTCAGCGCGGGCACGCTGCTCTGGTTAAATATCGCCATCGGCATCAAGGTATCGGCTTGCCTGTTTGGCGTTTTTGTGGCTTTGGCAATTTTCAAGAGAAGCAAAACCAGTTCTGAGGTTCAATAGACAATGACACCATACCTACTCTGCTCGTTGATATTTGCAATAGGCGTTTACGCAATCATCGCCAAGAAAAATCTCATCAAGATTGTCATAGGGCTGCTGCTGCTGGAGTATGCCGTTAACTTGCTCCTGGTCCTGGTGGGTTACAAGTCGGGCGGTAAGCCGCCCATTATTGTTCCGCAGAACCCGAGCACCGCCAATTTCGTAGATCCTTTGCCACAGGCCCTTGTGCTCACCTCCATCGTTATAGGACTGGGCATTACCGCGCTGATGGTGGCGCTTTGCATAAGGCTGTATGAAAAATACAAGACTTTCGATATTTCCAAGATTAAGAGGCTTAAGGGATGAACGCGCACGACATATTGCCGCTTTTCGTGGGAATTCCCCTGGGGGCAGGGTTCCTTCTACCCGTCATTGCCTTACTGTGGAAGAAACTGGTGGACATCCTGGCCGTGCTGGCCGTCCTCGCACTGGTGGTTATGGCTCTCTGTGTGATAGGAGCGCCTTCGTGCATATACAAAATGGGCAATTGGCCGCCGCCCTTCGGTGTCAACTTGGTGCTGGACCCCATGTCCGCCATGATGGTCTTGATCATCAGCGGCGTCAGTTTTGCCGTGACCCTCTACTCTGTCTCATACATGACCAAGTTCACCTCGAAGCCGTACTACTATTCACTGTTGATGCTGATGATAGCGGGCATGAACGGAGTGGTGTTGACGGGCGACCTTTTCAACATGTACGTCTTCATGGAGGTCGGGGCCATCGCATCATACGGCCTTGTCGCATTCGGCACGGAGCATGAGGAACTGGAAGCGTCCTTCAAGTATCTCGTTCTGGGGAGCCTCGGCTCCGGTTTCATCATTTTTGGAATCGCGCTGGTGTATAGCAATACGGGCACATTGAACATGGCCGATATGGCGAGGATAATCTCGGCCGGGGGGCTGAACAGGCTGATAACATTTGCTTCGGCCCTCTTCCTGATGGGTTTCGGCCTGAAGGCCGCGATGGTGCCCTTCCATGCCTGGCTGCCCGACGCGCATCCCTCCGCTCCGGCGCCCATCTCGGCAATGCTTTCGGGCCTCCTGATAAAGGCCTTGGGCGTTTATGCCATAATAAGGCTCTTCTACCACGTTTTTGGCCTGACACCAGGTTCCGAGTACTCTTACATACTGATGGGACTTGGGCTGCTGTCGATGGTCGTCGGCGTGATACTGGCGGTGGGGCAGTGGGATTTTAAACGTCTGCTGGCCTACCACAGCATCAGCCAGATGGGTTACGTGATGCTTGGCATAGGCCTGGGAACGCCGCTGGGGCTATTGGGGGGATTGTTCCACCTGCTGAACCATTCGGCGTTCAAGTCGCTCTTGTTTCTCTGTGCGGGCTCGGTGGAACAGAGCACAGGCTCGCGGCAACTAAGGGAGTTGGGCGGCCTCTGCCATAGAATGCCTGTTACAAGCGCAACGTGCTCCGTGGCCTCTCTTTCGATATCCGGTGTGCCGCCGTTTAACGGCTTCTGGAGCAAACTAATCATCATCGTTGCAGCGGTGCAGGCGGCGTTTACCACGGTCCCGGGTACGGTCCAGGCCGGCTACATAGTAATAGCGGCCGTGACGGTACTGGTGAGTTTTCTCACGCTGGTCTCCTTCGTGAAGGTTCAAAAATACAGCCTCTTCGGCGCCCTGCCGGACAGACTCAGCGGGGTCAGGGAGGTTTCGACGGTGATGTGCATTGCGATGATTATGCTGGCCGTAGCGTGCATCGGCCTGGGAGTACTGAGTCCTTTTGTTCTCAACGGCCTCGTCGCGCCTGCCAGGGATGCCCTTATGGATGGACAGAGTTACATACGCCTGGTTCTGGGTGGCTAGCAGGTGTTTCGTTCCGATGAAAGTATGACTGATGAGCAACTTTACTGATATGGCGATGCCAATATGAACAGAATCCCACAGTTTCTCCTTGCCTTCGCAACCTGGCTGCTGTTGACCTGGTCGTTCAGCATTCAGAACATCGTTGGCGGCGCGATCGCCGGGCTGGTATGTGCGTTCCTCTTTGGGGGCCTTTTCCCACATGAGAATCTGTGGCAGATGTTCAACCCGCGCAGGCTCTTCTGGGTCCTGGTCTACATTCCGGTATTCCTTTGGTTGTGCCTTAAGGCCAACGTAGACGTCCTGTACCGCGTCCTCCACCCCGACATGCCCATAAATCCGGGCATCGTTAAGGTAAACACTGAACTGAAGAGCGAGATGGGCAAAGCGTTCCTGGCCAACTCGATTACCCTTACGCCCGGCACCATGACGGTGGACATTGTCGGCCAGACGCTTTACATCCATTGGATAAACGTCCCCGCCGAAGACCCTGAAAAGAAGGCCAGGAATATCGTCACGGCCTTCGAGCCGTATCTGAAAAGGATATTCGAATGAATAGCATTCTAGCACAAATGTCGGCGTCGCCCGCCGTGATGCTGCCCCTTGCAAACGTGCCGATACCCCAGGGGTGGCAAGTGCTGTTCTTCCCGCTGCTGTTGTGCTGTTTTCTCTGTCTGTACAGAACAGCGGCCGGGCCCACGGCGCCGGACAGGACCGTGGCCATTGACCTCCTGGGCACGCTGGTGGTCGGATTCTGCGCCATCATCGCGCTTGTTACCGGTCTCGACTTTTTTATAAACATCGCCATCGCCTGGTCGCTGTTGTCATTTGTGGGGACCCTCGCGTTGGCAAAATATCTTGAGGGACGAACATTCGATGAGTAGCCATGAAATAATCGGACTTGCCGCAATCATCGTTGGCATTTGCTTCGACCTGGCCGGCTGCATAGGGCTTGTCCGCCTGCCTGATATATACAACCGATTGCAGGCCGGCACGAAGTGCGTAACTTTCGGCACATGCGGAATACTCATCGGCGCGCTGATAATGTCCGACAGGCCGGAGATCGCGTTTAAGGCGCTGCTCTGCGCAATATTTGTCCTTGGGACCTCGCCGGTAGCCGCCCATGCCATTTCACGCGGCGCGCACCGTTCGGGCGTCAAATTATGGAAGGGCAGCGTGATGGATAAGTATGCAGAGGACAAAGAAGGCCGGTTGCCCGGCGATCAGACGGAGGCAGATTAAATGAAGTTGCCCAAATTGCGTGAACTCGTCGAGGCGCTTAAGGTCCTTTTCATAGAAGGACCATACACGTCGAAATTCCCGAAAGAACCTTCGCCGGCGCCCGAGGCATACCGCGGCAAACCGGTGTACGACGAAAAATACTGCATGGGATGCGGCGCCTGCGCCGAGGTATGCCCCGCCAGGGCCATTGAGAAAGTGGACGACCCCCAAACGCTCAAGCGCGTTCTGACTATACACCTGGGCCACTGCATCTTCTGCGGCACTTGCCATGCCGCGTGCCCCACCGTCAAAGGGGTTACGCTGAGCAACGAATATGACCTTGCCACCATCAACCCCCTGGAGTTGTACGAGAGAGTGGAAAAGGACCTCGCCACCTGCGAAGTCTGCGGCAAAATAATCACGGCCAAAGACCACCTCTGCTGGGTGGCGGACAAAGTCGGCGTGCTCGCTTACTCAAACCCAACTCTGATAATGGCCTCATTGCAAAAATTGGGCCTCGTTGATGATACCGCTGAACGAGACAAGACGCGTCCCATCGGACGAGAGGACCTTGTCCGAGTTCTGTGTCCGTCCTGCAGGAGGGACGTGCTCCTGACGGAGCAGTGGGCCCGGCCCTACGTATATTGACCCCGATCTTTACCCTAGTGCATCAGGAACAGTCATGGGCAAACCGGAGAACACAACGGTACAAGAGAGGCTCCGAAACCGCCTTGTCGGGGCGGTCATGATCATTGGGGTCGGGAATCCGTTAAGGGGTGACGACGGCGCTGGTCCTTTGCTCATCAGAAAACTAGAAGGTAAGACAAAATACCTCTTGCTTGACTGCGGCGAAACTCCGGAACACTATTCGCGCGATATACTAGCCAGGCAGCCAGACGTGTTGATGATCGTCGATGCTGCACGACTTGGCAGGCCGCCCGGCACCGTCGAGATACTGGAATCCGACGCCATCGACATATCAGGCATGAGCACGCATAATTTGTCGCTCGGGCTGTTCATTAAATACGTGAAACAGCAATGCGACGCCGATGTGTTTATGCTGGCCGTTCAGCCCGGTTCCCGCGAATTTGGAGCGGAAATATCGGAGGAGGTAGCCGGCGCAATCGAAATGGTTAGCGCTGCTATCCTGGCGATGGGAGTGTAGCAGGTTTGAGCGGTAGAGAAAGAACAATTCCGCAAAAAATACAAGGGAAAGAATACAATCCAGCAAACTACATGCGCGAAGAGCTCGCAATCTAATTGAGCAAATCCCTTAGTAGACCTGAACCTCTCCCCATTGTCAAGACCAGTTTGGATCTGAATTAAGGTGGATGTTGTCATCGGCTGCTGCTGCAACGGAAGGGGCCCGCAGGGCGACTAGAGTTGCGGCAACGCGGGCGGTCTTCGGGCCGCCTTCCTCCTGATTTTCAAAGTACGTTTCCGCAGGCGTCCGCCAGCCTAAACTTTGGTGCGGACGCGCGTGGTTGTAGAACCGAAAGTACCGCTCTAAACTCTCTCGCGCCTCTGTGAGGCTCGCGTAGTCGTGCAGATAAACCTCCTCGTACTTCACCGTGCGCCACAGTCGCTCCACGAAGATGTTGTCGTACGCGCGGCCTCGCCCGTCCATGCTGATCTGAATCCCTTCCTCCTTCAGCCTTCCCGTGAACGCTTCGCTCGTGAACTGGCTGCCCTGGTCGCTGTTGAATATCTCGGGCTTCGAGACGGAAAGCGCCTTATCCAGCGCCTCCACGCAGAACCCGGCGTCCAGCGTGTTGCTCAACTCCCAGGACAAGACGTAGCGACTAGCCCAGTCCATCACGACCGTCAGGTACGCGAATCCCCCGCGTATCCCGATGTACGTGATGTCCGTGGACCACACGTGATCCGGCCGCTCCGCCTTCACGTCTCTGAGCAGGTACGGGTAATGAGGTTATTTTCGGCGCGTGCATACGGATGTCCGCGTCGCTTGCAAGTTCCTCGGCCCGGCGGCGGGCGCGTTCTGAGAGGCTGCCCTCCCCTACCGATTGGATTCTCCAAGCAATGCGCTTGACGAGGAAGTCTTTGTGACGGTTGCGAGTCTCCTCGCCGAAGACCTCCGCGTAGCGCCGTCGCAGTTCAGCCACCGTCATGCGCTTCAAGAGTGCGATGTCTTTTCCGAGGTTCATGTGTCCTCCTCTCTAAAGTTTCTCACGTGCGTTAACCGGTGGGAGGATCAGGCAACGGTTTCGCGCGAAAGCCAAGTGGATTCCCGGCGGATTTGAAGATTCTTGTGGTGCGCCGCACATCTCGGAGTCGGCCGCCATGGGTAACACTTGCGGGCGGGAACTGAGACGCAAGAGTCCCGCCGCGAAAATGGCCGAACGCTCTGGGAGGGCGGCCACGAATTCCTATTACCCCCCTGCACAAATTCCAGAAAAAACGAGATTTTTCCCGCGCTCGTTGTGTCTAGAGCATTAACGGAAGCATTGTGGTTTAGTGTGCGCAGATTGGGCACATAACAGTTAAAAAATGATTTTGGTCTTAAATCACATGAAGTAAAAACTCTTACCAGCAGGTTACACGATGAAAAAGACCGTAGTTTCGCTTGCCTTGGCGTGCATCTTGGTCTGCACTTCCGTGACTGCCTTCGCTACGCAGTATGTTTTCCAGGCCCCACAAAAGGGCCTTCCTAACCTTGATTACAAGAAAGCTTATCAGTGGGGCATCAACCTGAAGCTGGCGCCCGATGAGCAGATCACCGGCGCGACGCTGACCTTCAGCAGCGTGTATGACAAGAAGAAGGAGAAGTACCCGCTCTATGTGGACTTGCTGAACAATCAGCCTGGCAAGCCGTTTCCTGCGTTGAAGACTTTCAAGGACGGCAAGTCTATCACGGACTACTTCGACGTCTGGACCTTTGGTGAAACGCACCTCCTGACCTATATCGACTTGCCCAAGAAGAAGCAGAACTTGGCATACGCTTTCACAGCGGGGCAACTGGCGAACATGCGGAGTTACCTGTCGGATGGATGCTTCGCGCTGGCGATAGACTCCGACGTCCGCAACATGAAGAACGGCCGGATATATTTAACGGTGCGGACGGCGATAGTGCCGCCTAATCCGCCAGCGCCGCCTGATCCGCCAGCGCCGCCTGATCCGCCAGCGCCGCCTGATCCGCCAGCACCGCCTGATCCGCCAATACTACCGCCGGTTTATGGCACAATAACGCCGGAGCCGGGAAGCATGATCCTGATAGCTGGCGGGAGCGTTTTCATGGGGCTCGCATATTTGAGGAGAAGGTTGAGCAGATAGGCGTACAAAGCGAATACCGCGCCGGGCGGTCTGCAAGGGCCGCCCGGTTTTTTGTATCGCGCCGGAATGTGTGTGGCGGCTATTTTCCCTTTCTTCATTTTGTCCAAAAGGGCGGAGGCGTTGGCGAGGCCGGTTTCTATTATGTCGCGCGGAGCCAGTCATGAAACGGGGAACTTTGCGTCCCCGCTAGTTAACGCAAAGCCCTGATGCGAGAGCAGACGGGGCTTTTTCCATAATGCCAAATTGTAAAAGGCTTAGGCGCGTGGGAATAGTCTCTAGGAAATCCTCTAGTTCGAAATCACTCTCTGGGGGCCCGAGTGAAACTATCATGGTTTGCTGCGCACCTCAAATAAACGCGCCCAAACTCTCAGATTCTCTGTTTAACAACGCCCCCTGGATTAACAACCGCGTTTCAACCGCACCCCAAATGAAACCCCCCGCGAAATACGCTGGGGACGCGCACTATCTGCTCCGTACTGTAACTCTTCTTCATGATTGGATCCTTCCGGCACATCATGGCCTTGCGGTCGGGGGCGCTTCTCTTTTTGCGCGGGATACCCGACGCACATTTCTGGTTTCAGACTACATCAGTTTGGCGCGTAGATACGCAAGCGCACGTTTCCAACAGAAAGCAACAACCATGTCTCCACAAGAAAAGCAGCAGCAGAAGAAGAAAGGTGCTCCCGAGAGCGCCGCTCCCGCCGCCCAGCGCATTACGCTCGACGATCACGATTGCGCTGATATGTAGTGCAACTTTTTCACTGTCGCCGGGAACCCCGAGGAAACCGTTTTGAACTTCGGCACCATAAAGCCGGAGCGTTAAAAAAGTTGTCAAACTCTCTTCGCGCGTATACATTATTATAATGCCAAGGGCTTGCTTGCAGGCTTCATGCAGGCTGTCAAACGGTACGAGGATAAATTCGGCGTATTGAAACTTGACGCCGAGAAATGCTCAAAGGCATAAAGTGCACTGAATATTGATGCGCTGATTGACCGGATACTGGGTTCATAAATGTGCCGCTCGAGAAACGGCGTATTATTTTGGAATTGGCTTGTTTTTTTTATTGACAGCATATTGCGCAAGTGCTAGGATTCTAAATAAGTATTGGTCTAAATAAGTATTGGTCTAAATGCCGATAAAACTTAAAAGGATAACATTAGTGTCCCCTGATCCATCCGGTATCCAACATATTGTGCTGCACTTCTATGATTTGCACCTGACGTTGGCTTCATGCGACGCGCGGTGATCGGTATTAAGGTATTATATGGGTTTTTATAGTTTGCTCTTTTTCAAAAGACATTATTGTCTCTGTTAGGCTGCGAGTTCTTTCGGCCGCCTGCGGAAAGTAGGAGAGGCATATACGTTCAGCCAAGAGACCTCCGCATAATAGGCTGTTTCTGGAGTGCGGCAGGGTGAGTCATACAGACATGAAGCATTAAGGCGATCGTTTTTCGCACTCTTATGCTCGTGATCACAAAGGGGTACGGCACCTGTCGTTTCAGGAGGAGTGTTTATGAAACTGAGAAGAAGATTGGAGTTGACAGAACTGGAGCAGCGCATCGCTCCGTCCGCAACCATCGTCCTTAGTGCCACATCAACTGCCACGTACGACGAAACCATTGCCACCGTTTTAGGCGACCACATAACGCTGTCCTTCAACGACGGCGGCAGCGGCGGCAGCGTCACGGTAACGGTAGGCGACAGCGGCGCTCCCAACACCATCAACGACTTCATCCAATCCATAGTGTTCGACAGTTCCTGCAACGAAAACAGCACTTTCAGCGCCACGGTAACCGCTACGGCGGGCGCCGCAAACAACGGAATCATCGACAAGGTGCAGGAGATTAATTTCAACGCGGCCTCGGCCGTCGGCTCAATAGAAATAGAAGGCGACGTCATCGCAACAGGCGTAGGCAATGACGCCATCCACGGCACGACCGTCGGCACGCTGAACATACACTCCGCGTCGGCGACCGGAGGAGGCATCGGGAACGCCGCGGTGGGCGGCAACATCACCGAAGACACCGGGTTCAGAGGAATATACTACACCCAGGGCCTGGTTCCCACCACCGAAATCCCTGCGCCGTCCATAACGGTTTCAGGCGCCATCAAGGCCGCGACCGGCAGCGTTTACGGAGTTGAGATTGACGGACCGGTCAACGGCGCCACGGTATCAATCGGCGACATGACCGACAAGGTCTTCTACCAGACTACCAATCAGACTGGCATCACCGGCTCGACGATGAGCATCCTGGGCAACACCGCTCAGAGCCTTGACGGCAATATCGGCGGCATCTGGGCCGCAGGCAGCATCCAGGGCACGACAATCAACATCGAGCACAATTTTGACACCACGAACATCGGGACCACGGGCGGCACGGATTATGACGCGCTGGTAAGCGACTTCGACTCCAACGGAATCGGCACGATAACCGGCGTGACTTTGAACATGACTCACAACCTGGCCGGCCACACGGTCGGCGGGGACATCATAGGCTCTATCACCAACAACAAGGGAGTAGGCAATCACGCCGCCCTGCACGATTTCCAGGACATGGACCTCACCGTCAACACCAAGGGCGGCTCGATACACGACACCCCAAAACTGGCGTTCTTCTCCGGCGGCTCGCTGACATTGAACCTTGACATGACGGACGGCAGCAACCACGGCGCGCTCGGCGGCGACGTGCTTGCCTTGAAAGACCTGAAGAACGTGAACGTCACGGCCGGAACGTTGGACACCACAACTTATCGCGCGAACTTCGTGGCCGACGCGGATGACAATACCGGCGCCAGCGGGTCTTACCTCGCGTACACTTTCACGTACACAGACCCCATCACCGGCAGAATCGCAAACGACGGCACGATAACCAATCTCAACCTGACGGTCCTTGACGGCGGTATTGCCAGCAGTGTCGTCATTACGAACGACTACGATGGCGACAACGTAGCGGGCGACTCCGGCATGAGCGGCGCCATTCATACCACCGGCGATTTCGCGGGCCATGTTACGGCCGGGGGCAATCTCAACCTCGCGCTTGGCACGGCAACTATCACAAGCGGCGTCGTCACAGCCGGCGGCATCTTCTCCGGCAGCGTCTCCGCAACAGGCGGCATCACCGGTCTTACCTTTACCGCCGGCAGCGTCAGCCACGGCAGCATTAACTCCGGCACGGGCGCCCTTAGCGGCGCCATCACACTCTACGGCCCGGCGGTCGATTTCGACGTTTCCGCCGGCACCAACCTCACCGCGATTTTCTCCGTGTTTGGCGACGTTGACGTCACCAGCCAATGGCAGGCCGGAGCTGGCCTCACGCCGGCAGCCGGGGGCATGCACGTGTACGGCAATTTCGACGGAGTAATCAGCGGAAACAGCGTATCGTTCGCCACTGGCGGCTTCACGGTTGACGGCGACTACAGCGGCGGCATCTCCGGGGCAACCGGCGTTACCGGCCCCTTCACGGCCGGAACCGTCACGAACGGCAGCATCAGCGCCGCCGCGGGAAACATCGCCGGCGCCATAACGGTGAACGGCACGGCGAGTGATTTTGACATAACCGCCTCAACCAACAACATCACGGCGGCCTTCACCATTTACGGCAACGTTGACAACGCCAGCGCGTGGGCGGCCACAGGTAGCTTCACGCCGGTCTCGGCCATTGCTATTCACGGCGATTTCGCCGGAATAATAAGCAGCGGAAGCAGCAGCGTATCGTTCGCCGCCGGCGGCTTCACGGTTGACGACATTTACAGCGGCCGCATCTCCGGGGCAACCGGCGTTACCGGCCCCATCACTTTCGGAACCGTCGCAGACGGCATCATCAGCGCCGCCGCGGGAAATATTGCCGGCGTCATTACGGTGAACGGCTCGGCGAGTAATTTTGACATAACCGCCTCAACCAACAACATCACGGCGAGTTTCTCCATCGGCGGCGACGTTGACAACGCCAGCTTGTGGCAGGCCACAGGCACCTTCGCGCCAGCCGCGGCCGTTACCATCGGAGGCGATTTCGACGGCACCGTCCAAGCCGGCACCAGCATAACGCTCAACAACTTCTCGGTTGGCCGCGACTATTCGGGCAGCATCGCGGCCGGCACCAGCATCACCGCCATGGCCTTCACTGCCGGAACCGTCGCGAACGGCAGCATGAGCGCTGGCACGGGAAGCATCGCCGGCACCATAGGGGTGGACGGCGCGGCAAGTGATTTTGACGTAACCGCCGCAACCGGCATCACGGCAGCCTTCGACATCAACGGCAGCGTTGACGCCGCCAGCCTGTGGCAAGTCACGGGAGGCAGCTTCACGCCGGGAGCCATTACTGTTGACGGCGATTTCGACGGCACCATCCAGGCCAGCACCACCATATCGCTCGCCAGCGGCTTCACGGTTGCCGGCGACTACAGCGGCAGCATCTCCGGGGCAACCGGCGTCACCGGCCCCTTCACGGCCGGAACCGTCACGAACGGCAGCATCAGCGCCGCCGCGGGAAACATCGCCGGCGCCATAACGGTGAACGGCACGGCGAGTGATTTTGACATAACCGCCTCAACCAACAACATCACGGCGGCCTTCACCATTTACGGCAACGTTGACAACGCCAGCGCGTGGGCGGCCACAGGTAGCTTCACGCCGGTCTCGGCCATTGCTATTCACGGCGATTTCGCCGGAATAATAAGCAGCGGAAGCAGCAGCGTATCGTTCGCCGCCGGCGGCTTCACGGTTGACGACATTTACAGCGGCCGCATCTCCGGGGCAACCGGCGTTACCGGCCCCATCACTTTCGGAACCGTCGCAGACGGCATCATCAGCGCCGCCGCGGGAAATATTGCCGGCGTCATTACGGTGAACGGCTCGGCGAGTAATTTTGACATAACCGCCTCAACCAACAACATCACGGCGAGTTTCTCCATCGGCGGCGACGTTGACAACGCCAGCTTGTGGCAGGCCACAGGCACCTTCGCGCCAGCCGCGGCCGTTACCATCGGAGGCGATTTCGACGGCACCGTCCAAGCCGGCACCAGCATAACGCTCAACAACTTCTCGGTTGGCCGCGACTATTCGGGCAGCATCGCGGCCGGCACCAGCATCACCGCCATGGCCTTCACTGCCGGAACCGTCGCGAACGGCAGCATGAGCGCTGGCACGGGAAGCATCGCCGGCACCATAGGGGTGGACGGCGCGGCAAGTGATTTTGACGTAACCGCCGCAACCGGCATCACGGCAGCCTTCGACATCAACGGCAGCGTTGACGCCGCCAGCCTGTGGCAAGTCACGGGAGGCAGCTTCACGCCGGGAGCCATTACTGTTGACGGCGATTTCGACGGCACCATCCAGGCCAGCACCACCATATCGCTCGCCAGCGGCTTCACGGTTGCCGGCGACTACAGCGGCAGCATCTCCGGGGCAACCGGCGTCACCGGCCCCTTCACGGCCGGAACCGTCACGAACGGCAGCATCAGCGCCGCCGCGGGAAACATTGCCGGCGCCATAACGGTGAACGGCGCGGCGAGTGATTTTGACGTAACCGCCTCAACCAATAACATCACGGCGGCCTTCACCATTTACGGCGACGTTGACGCCGCCAGCGCGTGGACGGCCGTAGGCAACTTCACACAGGCCTCGGCGTCGCGTATTTACGGCAATTTCGACGGAGCAATCAGCGGAAACAGCGTATCGTTCGCCACTGGCGGCTTCACGGTTGACGGCATCTACAGCGGCCGCATCTCCGGGGCAACCGGCGTCACCGGCCCCTTCACGGCCGGAACCGTCGCGAACGGCAGCATCAGCGCCGCCGCGGGAAACATCGCTGGCGCCATAACGGTGAACGGCGCGGCAAGCGATTTTGACGTAACCGCCTCAACCAACAACATCACGGCGGCCTTCACCATTTACGGCGACGTTGACTCCGCCAGCGCGTGGACGGCCGTAGGCACCTTCACGCCGGCCTCGGCGTCGCATATTTACGGCATTTTCGACGGGGCAATCAGCGGAAACAGCGTATCGTTCGCCTCCGGCGCCTTCACGGTTGACGGCATTTACAGCGGCAGCATCACGGGCGCAACCGGCGTCACCGGCCCATTCACGGCCGGAAACGTCGATACCGGCAGCATCGTCGCCACCACGGGCAACATCGCCGGCAACATAACGGTGAACGGTTCGGCGAACAATTTCGACGTAACCGCCGCCTCGGGCAGCATAACGGCGAACTTCGTCATCGGCAACGATGTTGACGGGAGCAGCGTATGGGCCGCGAGCGTTAATTTCGCTCCGGCTTCAACCGGGGTGACCATCGGCGGCAACTTCAGCGGAATTATCAGCGCCGGCGGCAACATCAAGTTCGACGACGGCACGACATTCCAGGTGGATGGCATTTTCACGGACACCGGCCTGCTGACCGCGACGGGCAGCGTCTCGTTCGACCCGGCTTCCATGCACGTTTACAACTTCGACGGCGAAATCACGGGCGCGACGGTAACCTTTGACGCAAGCCCGGTTACGGTTGACAACAACTTCACCGGCGAGATTATCGCAACCGCCGGAAACGTTTCGTTTATCAACGGGTCAGACTTCAGCGTCGGCGGCACGACCGGCGGCATAATGAGCGGCTCCATACTGGCGCCAGCGGGAAGCATCCTCTACACCGATTCCGACCTGTACGTGCATCAGTTCACCGGCCAGTTCATAGCCAATACCAACTTCACGTTCGACGGAAACGCCGTTACCCCGAACCAGTTGCGCTTTGACACGTTCGACGGGACCATCCAGGCCGTTACCGGCGCGGCGACATTCCTTGATTATGCTACCGGAACCTCGTTGTTCGGCGCGGTGGAAGATGACGGCCAGATTCTCAGCACCGGCGCTATAACGTTCACCGGCGGCACGATAAACGTGCCCTCGTTTGAAGGCACTTTCTCCTCATCGAGCGGCGCGGTAGTATTCCACGGGCTTAACTTCCAGGTAACCAGCGATTTCTCCGGCACGTTCCACGGCGGCACGGGAATAACATGGGACACCTCCGCGACTTTCCAAACGTATGACTTTAGCGGCCAGTGGACGGCGCAGACGGGCAGCATAGGGTTCACAAATTCCACGTTCAACATCACGAATAATTTCCTCGGCACAATAACCGCCGGCACGAACTTCACGTTCGACGGCGGGGGAACCACTAACTTCACGGTAACGAACTTCCACGGCGACATAATCGCCGGCAGCGGCAACGTGGAATTAAAGAACGCCTTAACCGCAATCACACTGGGCAAGTTCTTCGCGGACGCTGATATCACGGCGGGCGGCAACATCATATTCGGCGACATCGACGGCACGCCGAGCATGGACACATTGAGCGTCACGACCTTCGCGGGCAAGATGATGGCGGGCACGGGCATCCAGTTCAATGAAATCACCGCCACGACCGCCGGTTTCAACATCATGAGCGACGCCTCGATAACAACGACCGGCGCGACCGCGGACATCGCGTTCCACGATTCGACCTTCTCGATGACGGGTTTCGCCGGCACGATGAGCGCCGGACGGGACATCCTGTTCAACAACACGGGCCTTACAATCGGGTCCTTCGACCCCACCGGCGCAATCACGGCATACAGAAACTTCACGTTCGACGGCGAGGGGACCTCGAACTTCGGGGTCACGAACTTTAACGGCGACTTAACCGCCGTTACCGGCAACGTGCTGTTCCAGAACGCCACGATCGGCCTGGGCAGGTTCCTCGTGGACGCAGACATCACGGCGGGCGGCACCATCACGTTCGGCGACATCGACGGCACGCCCAGCGCGGATTTACTGACCGTAACAACCTTCGCGGGCACAATGACGGCGGGCACGGGCATCGCGTTCAACGAAATCACCGCCACGACCGCCGGTTTCAATATCCTGTCAAGCGCCGCGATTAGCGCGACCGGCTCGACCGCGAACATCGCGTTCCACGATTCGACCTTCACGATGACGGGTTTCGCCGGCACGATGAGCGCCGGACAGGACATCACGTTCTCCAACACGGGCCTTACAATCGGGTCCTTCGACCCCACCGGCGCAATCACGGCATACAGGAACTTCACGTTCGACGGCGAGGGGACCTCGAACTTCGCAGTAACGAACTTTAACGGCGACTTAACCGCCGTTACCGGCAACGTGCTGTTCCAGAACGCCACAATCGGGCTGGGCAGGTTCCTCGCGGAAGCAAACATCATGGCGGGCGGCAATATCACGTTCGGCGACGACGACGTCGTGAATAGCCTGGACGTGCTGAACACGAGCATATGGCTCGGCGAGATGGCCGCGGTGGGCAGCGTCAATTTCATCGAAATGACGGTCAACAATACCGGCGGCTACGCGGGCACGGTGGACGCCGGCACGAATATCCACTTCACGGACACGACCTTCGGAGTGACCGGGGACTTCTTCGGCACGTTCCGGGCGGGCGGTTCAATCATATGGGACCCGTCGTCCTTCACGGCCACTAATTTCAGCGGCCAGTGGGTCGCGGAGACCGGCAACATCACCTTTGACGATACGACCTTCACCGTCAGCAACAATTTCGACGGCTCAATCATGGCGGTTGACGGTGCAATCACGTTCAGCGACATCGCCGTGACAATCGGGTCATTCAACTCCACCGGCCTTATCCAGTCCGAAGGCGACCTTACGTTTGACCTGGGCACTCTGGCGTTCGCCATCAACGGGCGCTGGGACGGCACGATGGCGTCCATCGACGGCGACGTCACCTTCAAGAACGGCTCGTTCGACTTCGGCGAATTCATGCCGGACGGCCTGATAAGCGCGGGCAGTCACATCATATTCGGCCCCGGGACCTTCACCGCGGACATTTTCTCCGGCCAACTCATAGCCGGCGACGGCATCACGTTCGATACCGCCGTATTTGACTTCGGCTCGATGTTCTCTTCCGACATCACGGTGGAGGGGGACATTTACATCCACGACTGCGATTTCGACATGGACTTCTACGGCGGAACGATGTCCGCGACCGGCTACATATGGTTTGACAACAGTTCCTTCACCGTAACCGGCGATTTCGCAGGCGCCTTCCAGGCCGGCACATACATCAAGTGGGATCCGTCTTCCTTCTCCGCCGTTGATTTCACCGGCCAGTGGATTGCGGCGACCGGCGACATATCCTTCCTCACCGGCACAAGTTTTACCGTCAGCAACAACCTCGCCGGCCAGATTATGGCCCTTGCCGGCAGCATATTGTTCACGGACGCGCCGGTAATAATCAACGCCTTCACCGCCACCGGCGAATTTTTGGCCGACCAGAACTTCACGTTCGACGGCCAGGACAACTCGGACTTCGCGGTTACCACCTTTAACGGCTCCATAAGCGCCGCCGACGGCAACGTGCTGTTCGAGAACGGCACAATCGGACTTGGCAAGTTCCTTGTAGACGCGGACATCATGGCGGGCGGCAACATCACGTTCGGCGACGTTGACGCCACCCCCGGTATGGACGCCCTGACCGTAACAACCTTCGCGGGCAAGGTGACGGCCGGCACGGGCATTGCGTTCAATGAAATCACCGCCACCACCGGCGGCTTCACCATCACGGACGGCGCGTCATTCTATGCGCTGGCCGGAGACATCGCGTTCAACAATTCAACCTTCACGATGACAGGTTTCGCGGGCGCAATGAACGCCTCGCAGGACATTAAATTCGCCGACACGGCCTTCACGGTGAACACCGACTTCTCCGGCTCAATGAACGCCGGGCGGGCCATCACGTGGGGCCACGCGGCCCCGCCGCTTGCGCCCACCAGTTTCCACGCCGGTAGTTTCACCGGCAATTGGGCGGCGGGAACCGGCAACGTTGCCTTCACAGGCGCCGCCGCGCCAAACACGACCACGTTCACCGTTGACAACAACTTCAGCGGCTCGATTGCATCAACCGGCCAGGATGTCCTATTCACCAACACGGGCGTTGCAATCGGATTCTTCAACTCCGCCGGCTCAATCACGGCATACAGAAACTTCACGTTCGACGGCCAGGGGACCTCGAACTTCGCGGTCACGAACTTTGACGGCGCCATAACAGCCGTCAGCGGCAACGTGCTGTTCGTAAACGGCACAATCGGCCTTGGCAGGTTCCTCG
>Ga0315288_10000470_pt1 | contig 50362 bp, 42 predicted proteins | sample YL17G11_20_MG_FD_203454 | JGI IMG/M metagenome (GOLD analysis project Ga0315288, IMG submission 203454) | Sediment microbial communities from Yellowstone Lake, YNP, Wyoming, USA - YL17G11_20 | ecosystem: Environmental > Aquatic > Freshwater > Lake > Sediment | place: USA: Wyoming | collected... | reverse complement strand
GTTCCCGTGCCGATCACGCGGCCGGGCGCGAACGGGCCCTCGGTGGCGGCCAGGTAGGTGAGCACGTCCACGGGGTTGGCAACGACGATCAGGATCGCCGACTCGGGGAGCGGGACGCGGCGCAGGTCGTCGAGGATGCCGCGAAAGAGGGCGACGTTGCGGTTGACGAGTTCGAGGCGCGACTCGTCGGGCTTGCGGCGCAAGCCGGCGGTGACGATGACGAGATCCGAGCCCGCGGCGTCCTCGCAGCCGCCGGCGCGGATGCGCTGCGGGGCCGCGAGGGCGGCGCCGTGGCGCAGGTCGAGGGCCTCGCCCTGGGCCTGCTCGCGCAGCACGTCCACGAGCACGATCTCGGCGAGCGTGCCGTCCATTTGCAGCGCGAAGGCGGTATTCGAGCCGACGCGCCCCGCACCGCCAATGATCGTCGCTTTCATCCGGGCTCCTCTAGAGGTTCACGAGGCACGGCTGTGCGCCCCCTAGCCGGTTTCTGACTCCGTTGGTTCGTCAGGCGGCACCAGGGGTTCGATGCGCGAAATCAGAGGCGGGATGTCCTCTTGAACGACGCGCCAGACCTGCGCGGCGATGATCCGGAAATACTCGTGAACCAACCGATGCCGCATCCCGATGATCTGCTGCCACGGGACTTCGGGGTGTGCCTGCTTGAGTTCGGGTGAGATCTTGCGCGCCGCCTCACCGATAATCTGGACCAAGCGCATGATGCCGTGCTGCATCAACTCATCGGCCTGGAACCGCTGCCAGGTCACGCCCTGCGTGAACTGGCGGATCTTCCGCGAGGCTAGGAGGATGTCCAGCAGGCAGGCGTCATCGCGCCACATAGAGCGTCTCCAGCGAACTCAGAATATGTCTGCGGCGGATGTAGTTCTCGCTTTTCTCGATGGCCTCGCGCTCCACGAGATCCACGTCGCGGCCCAGTATCTGCTTCAACTCCTCCTGCATGTCAACCAGATCGAAGAGGCTCCAGGTGGCGTCGGGAGCGAAGGTGACGAGGACATCCACGTCGCTGTCGGGGCGGAAGTCCTCGCGCAACGCCGAGCCGAACAAGGCGAACTCGGTGATCTTCCACTTCCGGCAGAACTCCGCGATACGGGCCGGGTCAACCTGGATACGGGCGGTCATGAGTGTCCCTCCGGCGGCATTTTACCATAAAGACGGGTGCCAGTGGGTCGTTGGGCTTCTGAAGCGGCGGGCAGGTTCCTGCCGCGCGTGGCAGCGAAAGCGCAAAGGGGCGAGGCGGGCGGAAGCGGCGGACGCCGGGTAGGCCGCGAAGGCAACAACGCCAGCCACCGCAATCCGCACAGGACGGTTCATCGCGGACAGCAGATTCTTCGCTTCGCTCAGAATGACAGTCTATTGTGGCGAGATTCCTCACCCCGCGATGCAGGGTTCGGAATGACAATCTGTTGTGACGAGATTCTTCACCTCGCTGCGCGAGGTTCAGAATGACAAGAGGAAGTCACCGCTCGACGGTTTCCTCCTGGAAGGCGAAGGCCGAATGATTATGGATGGATTCGAAGGATTCGCACTCGACCTGGAACCAGGTGATGCGGGGGTCGGCGCGCAGGAGGGCGACGGAATCGCGGACGATGTCCTCGACGAACTTGGGGTGGCCGTAGGCGTGCTCGGTGACGAACTTCTCGTCGAGGCGCTTGAGCAGGGGATAGATCTGCGCGCTGCCCTGCTCCTCGAGCAGGGTCACCAGGTCCTCGATCCAGATCATCTCACCGGGGTGGTAACGGACGCGGGCGCGGATGATGGCGCGCTGGCTGTGAGCGCCCTCGCAGGAGATCTCCTTGCTGCAGGGGCAGAGGCTGGTGACCGGCGCCTCGACGCCAAGGGTGAAGACGTAGGCCGCGCCGTCGAGGCGGCCGTGGAAGGAGCAGTCGTAATCGAGCGCGCTCTCGGCGCCGGTGACCGGGGCGCGCTTGGTGATGAAGTACTTGAAGGTGAGTTCGACCTCGGCGCGCCGGGCGCCGAGTTTGTCGCAGGCCTCGCGCAGCATCTGGGCCAGGTCGGCGCCGGTGATGGGCTGGCGGCTCCAGTGGAAGAGGATCTCCAGGAAGCGGCTCATGTGGGCGCCGCGGTAGTCCTGGGGGAGTTCGACGCTCAGGCCGATGCGGCCCAGGACCTGGGAGAAGCCGCCCTCCTTGCGCCGGATCTGCACGGGCAGGTGGACGTCTTTCACCCCCACGCGCTGGATGGTGATGCCCCGGCTATCGGGGCTGGCGGCGACGTCTTTCATGGGGCTGGCCATGGCGGAAGCGATTCAACAGGGACGGGAGGGCTCCCTGCCGGCGGCGCGAGGAGGGCGATCACAAGGATCGCCCCCATGACTGGCAGGAGCAAGCTCCTGCCCTACGCGGAGGGCACCGGAAGAATCCGGGATTCCTCACTGCGTTCGGAATGACAGAAAGCGCGCCCTAGGGTGCCTGGTGGACGCGGCCGAGGCGGGCCCCGACGATGAGGACGCGCACGGTGCGCTCGACTGCCTGCTGGAGGAGTCCGGCGGCGTGGGCCATGCTCTCGGCCTCGGCAGCGGGGGAGGGGCAGATGGGCACGCAGGCGGCGAGGCCGATGGCCTCCAGCGCCTCGGTTTCCTGCGCCACCTGGCCGGCGAAGGCGATCACGGGCACGTTGAACTTCTTCGCCGCGCTGCCGACGCCGGCGAGCACTTTGCCGTGGAAGACCTGCTCGTCTATCCGGCCCTCGCCGGTGAGCACCAGGTCGGCGTCGCGCAGGTAGTCCTCGAAGCGCACCGCCTGGAGCACCACGGCGATGCCCATGCGCATCTCGGCGCCGAGAAAGGCCATCAGCCCCGCGCCCAGTCCTCCCGCGGCGCCGGCGCCAGGGCGGTGGGCGATCTCGATCTTGAGGTCGCGCTGGATGACCTGGGCGTAGTGCATGAGGGCGCGCTCGAGTTCCTCGACAGCCTCGGGGGTGGCGCCCTTCTGGGGGCCGTAAACGGCCGATGCGCCCTCGGGGCCGCAGAGGGGGTTGGAGACGTCGGAGGCGAGCCAGATGGTGGCCGAGGCGATGCGCGGGTCGAGTCCCGAGACGTCAACGCGCTCCAGGCGCGCGAGTTCGGCGCCGCCCGGGCCGAGTTGGCGGCCGTCGGCGTCCATGAGGCTGACGCCGAGCGCCTGGACCGCGCCGGCGCCGCCGTCGTTGGTGGCGCTGTCGCCGAGGCCGATGATGAGTTTCTTGCAGCCGGCGTCGAGGGCGGCGGCGATGAGTTGGCCGGTGCCGAAGGAGGTGGTGAGGCGCGGGTCGCGGCGCTCGGGCGGCACCAGGCGCAGGCCCGAGGCGGCGGACATCTCGATCACCCCGGTGACGTCGTCGCCCAGGATGCCGAAGTAGGAGTCAACGGGCTCGCGCAGAGGGCCGAGCGCGCGCCGGCGGACGACGCGGCCGCCGGTGGCGGCGACCAACGCCTCGACGGTACCCTGGCCGCCGTCGGCGAGGGGGAGGGAGGCCACCTCGGCCTCGGGGATGACCGCGCGCACGCCGGCCTCGATGGCCTGCGCGGCTTCGGCGGCGCTCAAACTGCCCTTGAAGGCGGCGGGGGCGACGATGATGTTCATGGGTGCGCCCCCCGATATTTCGGACCACCCTCACCCCATCCCTCTCCCTCGGGCAGGGAGAGGGGGAACCCGCAGGCTCCTCTCCCTCTGAGGGAGAGGCTGGGAGAGGGTGCGGCGTTCCGCATGAGGGAATCCATTAGGCTGCACCCTCACCCCTGCCCTCTCCCTAGAAGGGAGAGGGGATCAGGCCGCGCTAATCTCGACTTTCTCGCCGTCGCCGACGCTGGTGAACTCCTTGGGGTCGGGCGAGACGATGCGGCCGAAGACGTTGACGGGGCTGGCGGGGCGGATCTCGTTGCCGCGGCTCGCGGGCGTGGGGCCGAAGAAGATGCAGAAGGCGGACCCGCGCGGCCAGTAGCCCAGGTCGCCCATCTCGACCACCGACTGGCCGTTCTCGGGCCCGGCCTGGACGGGGATGGAGAAGTAGATCTCATCCCCCCAGGTGTTGGCGCGGCCGGTGATGGGCAGGGCGTCCCAGACGGCGGTGGCGGTCTTCGAGTCGTTGAGTTCCGCGACCGCCTCGACGGGGCCGGCCTTGATCTTGATGGTGCGCGGCACGCGGATCACCTCCCAAGCGCGAAGTGGAGATAGATGACGAGATGCTTCGCTTCGCTCAGCATGACGCAGTTGTCGTGCCGGGATTTCTCACGGAGTTTACCCTGAACGAAGTGAAGGGTTCGCAATGACAGTCTGGCTCCGAGATTCCTCGGCTGCGCCTCGGACAATCATAAGGTGCCGGGATTCTTCGCTACGCTCAGAATGACAATCGGTCAGGGCCGCGCGGCCAGGGTGAGGAGGAAGGCGCGGCCCAGGCGCAGGCCTTCCTCGGGGCCCAGGGCGCCGTCCTCGTGCTCGATGGAGAGGACACCGTTATACCCCACGGTGCGCAGCGCCCCCAGGTATTCGCCCCAGCGCACGCCGCCCTGGCCTGGGATGCAGTAGCGCCACCATCCCCCGCCCAGGACGCCGACGCGCTTGAGGCGGTGCTCGAAGACCTGGCAGTCCTTGGCGTGGGTGTGGAAGATGCGCTTGCCGAAGGTCTCGACGGCGCCGATGTAGTCCGCGCCGGCCCAGAAGAGGTGGGAGGGGTCGTAGTTGAGGCCGAGGTGGCGGTCCTTGATCACGGTGAGCGCGCGCTCGAAGTGGTCGGGGGCCTGCAGGACGGTGGCGAACCAGTTCTCGAGCGCGATGCGCACCTTGTGCTGCTTGGCGTAGGCGACCATGGCGCCCATGACCTCGGCGAAGTCCTGCTCGATGGTCTGCATCTTGGTCTTGCCGGGGACGGGCATGCCGGCCATGGTGGAGATGGTGTCGGCGCCCAGGACGTTGACGGCCTCGACCACGTACTTGAAGTCATCGGCGAAGGCCTTGCGCTTGGCGGGATCGGGGTTGAGCCAGTTCACGAAGGGCGCCAGGGCGGAGATGCGCACGCCGGCATCGGCGAAGCGCTGCTTGACGTCCTTGGCCTTGCCGCGGGCGACGGCCTTGGAGTCAATGTGGGGGTGGGCGGGGGTGCAGACCACCTCGAGGGCGTCGAAGCCGGCCTGTGCGGCGAAGGCGAGGACGTCGTCGAGGGGGCGGTCGGCCATGCAGGCGGTGAGAAATCCGATTTCCATGTGGGGTCCTCCGATGGCAGGGGGTTCAGGTGGTGTCGAGATCTATGTCGGTGACGGCGCGCGCGAAGTGATCCGCGTGGTCGTCGTTAACCAGGGCGAAGTAGAGTTCGAGGGCGAGGAGCCAGAGCATGATGAGCGCCTGGTCGGGATCCTCGACGGCGACCTCCAGGTTGCGGGAGAGGAAGTCGGTGATGACCTCGTTGTAGGAGGTGGCGGTTTCCTGGAGTTCGATGGGCTCGCCGGGCTCGGGGAGGCGGCTGATTTGGGCCTGCATGCGGGTGAGGAAGTTGCGCACCAGGGCGGGGGTGGCCCGCTCCAGGTGGTCGCCGAACTCGCGGTGGACTTCCTCGCGGAACTCAGGGAGCCGCACGGCTCAGGACCTTTTCCGGCCCCACCTAGGCTGTCGCTTCGCTCCAGGCAAGGTGGGCTATGTGACGCTCAACCCGGGCGAACACGAGGTTCGCCCCTACAGCCGGGCGCTTGGCGCGCCCAGGCACACGCGCCCTAGAGGAATCAGGCGGCCTCACGGCCCGAAACCCCCTACCCTTCGGGCTCGATGAGCCCGTAGTTGCCGTCGTTTCGCCGGTAGATGACGTTCACCTGCTCGGTATCGGCGTTGGTGAAGACAAAGAAACCATGGCCCAGCAGGTCCATCTGCATGGCGGCCTCCTCGGGGGTCATGGGCTTGAGTTCGAAGCGCTTCATGCGCACGATCTGGGGGCCGCCGCCCGCGGACAGGGGATCGGGCTCGGCGATCTCGGCCTCCTCCTCGGCCCCGGCTTCCTCGGCGACGGCCGCGGGGATCTCCCCGGCGGGCCGGCGGCGCAGATCGGTGAGTTTGCCGTAATAGCGGTGGAACTGACTCTCGACCTTGTCGAGGACCTTGTCCAGGGCGCCCTGGACCTCGCTGGCGCGCTCCTCGCCGCGCAGGAGCAGGCCGTCGCCGTGGACGGTGACCTCGATGGAGTGCCAGTTGCGCTGCACGGTGTGCTCGATGTCCACGGAGTTGATGGGGTGGAAGTGCTTGAGGAGTTTGCGCAGTTTCTTGGCCGCGTAGGCCCTCAGGCTGTCGGTGAACTCGATGTTGGTGCCCGTGAAGTTGATGGGAAACTCGTGTGCTGCGGTCTTGGCCATGGCTGCGTTTAGTGACCTCCTTCAGGTGCAAGTGATGGCGGGCCCGAGCAGGCAGACGGCGTAGGCGCCGATGCCCTCGCGGCGGCCCGCCCAGCCCAGTCCTTCGGTGGTGGTGCCCTTGACGCTGACGCGCTCCGCCGGGCAGCCGAGGGCGTTGGAGAGGGCGGCGCAGAGGCGCCCGGCCTCGGGGGCGATCCGCGGCTCCTCGGCGACGACCACGGCGTCCACGTGGAGCACCTCCAGCCCGCGGCCGGCGAGCAGGGCGCGGATGTGGCGCAGCAGTTCCAGGCTGCTCACGCCGGCGTAGCGGGGGTCGGTGTCGGGGAAGTGGCGGCCCAGGTCGCCCAGGCCGGCGGCCCCCAGCAGGGCGTCGCCGATGGCGTGGGAGAGGACGTCGGCGTCGGAGTGGCCGGCCAGTCCGACCGGGCCGGGGAACTCCACGCCGCCGAGCACCAGCGGCCGGCCCTCGACCAGGCGATGCACGTCATAGCCGATGCCGCAGCGGGCGGCGGGGGTCGCCTGGCGGGCGCGGAGATAGGCCTCGGCGGCGGTGAGGTCGCCGGGGTAGGTGACCTTGATGTTCTCGCGCTCGCCCTCGACCAGTTCCACGCGGCGGCCCAGGCGCTCGACGACGGCTGAGTCATCGGTAGGGTGGAAGCCCTCATCGAGGGCGCGCCGGTAAGCGTCGAGGATGAGGCGGTAGCGGAAGGCCTGGGGGGTCTGGGCCAGCCAGATGAGGCCGCGGTCGAGGGTGGCGGCGACGAGGTGGTCATCGGCGCGCTTGACGGTGTCGCCGGCGGGGAGGGCGGCGAGGGCGGCGCCGGTGCGGGCGGCGGCCTGGGCGCAGCGCTCGATGAGGGCCGGGCTGACGAGCGGCCGTGCGGCGTCGTGGATGATCACCAGGTCGGTATCGGGGGAGGCCTCCTGCAACGCGGCCCAGACCGACTCGGCGCGGTGGACGCCGCCCAGGACCACCTTTTCGGTGACGTGGTCCGGCCCGCCGGCCACGAGGCGGCGCGCCGCCTCGGCCTCCTGGGGCCGGACGGCCAGGATGATCTCGCCGACGCCGGGGGCGCGGCGGAACGTATCCAGCGCATAGGCCACCAGGGGGCGGCCACAGAGCGGCACGAAGGCCTTAGCGATCGACTGCCCGAGTCTTTCGCCGGTCCCCGCCGCCGGGATGATCGCGCACGTCTTTGTCAGCGCTCTCCTCCTCGGGTCGCACCAGCGCCCGGACATCGGCGAAGATCATGCGACCCGCCAGGGTCTGGATGACGCTGGTGACGATGACGCGGAGCGTCTGGCCGATGTAGTCGCGGCCCTGCTGGACGACGACCATGGTGCCGTCGTCGAGGTAGGCCACGCCCTGCATGGGCTCTCGGCCCTCCTTGACGATGGTGACGATCATCTCCTCGCCGGGGAGGACGACGGGCTTGACGGCGTTGGCCAGTTCGTTGATGTTGAGAACCTTCACCCCCTGGAGTTGAGCGACCTTGTTCAGGTTGAAGTCATTGGTGATAATGCTGGCGTCGAGGTGACGGGCCAGTTTCACCAGTTTCGGGTCCACGCCTTCGGCGGGCTCGAGGGCGATGCCGTAATCGTCGAAGACCTGGACCAGCATCTTGAGTTCGGCCTGCATCTGGTTGAGGATGTCCAGGCCGCGCCGCCCGCGGTTGCGCTTCAACGCGTCGGGTGAATCCGCAATGAGATGGAGTTCCTCGAGCACGAATCCGGGCACATAGACCGGCCCTTCGACGAAGCCGGTGCGACAGATGTCGGCGATGCGCCCGTCAATGATGACGTTGGTGTCGAGGAGTTTGGAGCGCGGGGGCGGCTGGAGCGGCTCGGCCTCGCCACGGGTGCCGCCCAGGCGCGGGAAGAAGTAGAACAGTTCCTCCTTCATGCTCATGGCGATGGTGCCGCCCAGGTAAATGCAGGGAATGGCGAGGAGCACCACCACCAGCGCCGCGTAGGGCATGCGGGTGTAGTAGAACAGCACGCTCAGCAGCGCCGTCAGCGTCAACCCGATGATGATCCCGAAGACGCCGGCGGCTTTGTCCTGGGCGGGCACACGCCGGAGGCCGGAGCCCAGCGCCACCACCTGGCGGAATAGCACGCCCGCCACGATGAAGCCCACCAGGAAGCCGAGGGCGGAGAAGGCGAGGCGGTAGAGCATGTGAACCAGGTCCCTCGCCGGCCCGAGGTCGCCCCAGGTGGGTAAGTCCAGGTAGGAGAACGACAGCCGGTAGCCGATCCAGGCCAGTCCCAGGCTGAAGCAGAGGTTGTAGAAGAAGCCCATTACACGTACGGCCATGCTGTTTCACCTCCTTTCTTGCGGCCCGCAGGCCTTAGTGTGAAGACGGCTTCCAGTTATGAGTTATGAATGATCAATGGGAGGGGTTCGAGATTCTTCGCTGCGCTCGTTCAGAATGACGATCCTGTGGTAACGAGATTCCTCGCCTTCCGCCTTCGCCAAGGCTGCTCTGCGAAGCGCTACGCAGGCTCGCGGAGCAGAGGCTACGGCGGACAGGTCGGCTCGGAATGACATGGTCATTCCAGGGCCGCCTCGAAGGCCTGGTCGAGGTCGCGGACCTCGACCACCTCTTCTGCTTGCTTGCCGCCCCGCTTGGCGCCACGCGGAGCAACGCAGCGGCCGAATCCCAGCCGAAACGCCTCCTGGAGCCGGCGCTGGGGCTGGCTCACGGCCCGCACCTCGCCGGTGAGGCCGACCTCGCCGAAGAACACGGTGTCGGCGCGCAGCGGCCGGTCCTTGAGGCTGGAGGCGACGGCCAGCGCCACCCCCAGGTCGGCGGCCGGCTCGGTGATGCGCACCCCGCCGGGGATGTTGGCATAGACATCCTGGGTGGCCAGGTGGAGGCCGGCGCGCTTCTCCAGGACGGCGAGCACCAGGTGGCAGCGGTGGCGATCCAGCCCGGTCATGGCCCGCCTGGGGCTGCCGAAGGGGGGCGCGGGCGACACCAGGGCCTGCACCTCGACCAGGAGCGGGCGCGTGCCTTCCATGACCGCCACCACGGCCGATCCGGGCCGGCCCGCCTGGCGTTCATCGAGAAACGCGGCCGACGGGTTTTGCACCTCGGCCATGCCTTCCTGGCGCATTTCGAAGATTCCCAACTCGTTGGTCGAGCCAAACCTGTTCTTCACGGCGCGCAGGAGGCGATAGTCCAGGTGGCGATCGCCCTCGAGGTAGAGGACGGTGTCAACCATGTGTTCGAGCACCCGGGGGCCGGCGATGGCGCCTTCCTTGGTGACGTGGCCGACCAGGAAGACCGGGAGGCCGGTCTCCTTGGCCAGGCGCATGAGCCGGCCGGCGCAGTGGCGGATCTGGCTCACCGTGCCGGGGCCGGACTCCAGTTCAGGGTCGTAGAGGGTCTGGATCGAGTCCACCACCGCCAGGCTGGGATTGACCTCGGCCAGGGCGCCCTCGATGGCCTCCATGTCGGTCTCGGCCAGCACCAGGACGCCGGGCGACGAGGCCCCGACCCGCCCGCTGCGCATCCGCAACTGGGCGGCCGACTCCTCACCGGAGACGTACAGCGCCCGGCAGGAATTCCCCTGTGTGAAAGAATGAGCAACTTGCAGCAGGAGGGTGGATTTGCCGATCCCCGGGTCGCCGGAGACCAGCGCCACGGCCCCGGGGACGATCCCGCCGCCCAGGACGCGGTCGAACTCGCCGATGCCGGTGCTGCGGCGGTCGCGCTCACTGTCGGCCAGGTCGGAAAGGGGGACGGGGCGCGCCAGGCCCTGGCGGGCCTGGCGGGCGGGCCGCGGCGGCTCGGCGACCTGTTCGACCAGGCTATTGTAGGCGCCGCACTCGGGGCAGCGGCCCATCCACTGGGCCGCCTGAGCGCCGCACTGCTGGCAGAGGTATCGGGTCTCGCGTCTGGGCACGGTAAGCCAGAAACCAATGATGAATGATGAGTTATGACGTATGAATTGCGGCATCCAGGGCTTGGGAGCCAGGCATCGGCGGCAACCCCCTTTGCCTTGGTAGGGGCGAACGGCCATTCCCCTCGGGGATCCTGAAGGACCCCTCGGGGTCCTGAAGGGCGCCCCTACTGCGCATCTATGCACGTTGCGCGTTCCTACCCCGCAACGGGCGCGAGTTCTTCCTTGCGGCTGAAGACGACGCGGTCGTCGCGCAGGGCGGCGACGACGGTGTCGCCGTCGTGGTAATCTCCCTGCAGGACCTGCTCGGCGAGGGGATCCTCGATCATGCGCTGGATGACGCGGCGCAGGGGCCGGGCGCCCAGGTTGCGGTCGTAGCCCTCGCGGGCCAGCAGTTCGCGCACCTCGTCGCTGGTTTCCAGGGCCATGCCCTGGCCGGCGAGGTGCTTGTTGACCTCGGTGAGCAGCAGGTCCACGATCTGCTTGATCTGGTCGTGGCTGAGGGCGTGGAAGACCATCACCTCGTCCACGCGGTTGAGGAACTCCGGGCGGAAGGTCTGCTTGACCTTCTCCAGGACGACATCCCTCATGCGCTCGTAGGAGTCGCGCTCGACGTCGCCCACGGGCGTGAGCCCGATGGAGGCCTGGCCCAGGTCCACCGCGGAGGTGCCGACATTGCTGGTCATGATGATCACGGCGTTGCGGAAGTCGGCCACCTTGCCCTGGGAATCGGTGAGCCGGCCGTCGTCGAGCACCTGCAAGAGGATGTTGAAGACCTCGGGGTGGGCCTTCTCGATCTCGTCGAGCAGCACCACGGCGTAGGGCCTTCGCCGCACCGCCTCGGTGAGTTGGCCGCCCTCCTCGTAGCCGACGTAGCCGGGGGGCGCGCCCACCAGGCGCGAGACGGTGAAGCGCTCCATGTACTCGCTCATGTCAATGCGGACCATGGCGTCCTCGTCGTCGAAGAGGAACTCGGCCAGGGCGCGGGCGAGTTCGGTCTTGCCCACGCCGGTGGGGCCCAGGAAGATGAACGAGCCCACGGGGCGGCGCGGATCCTTGAGGCCGGCGCGGCCGCGGCGCACGGCGCGGGAGACGGCCTCGATGGCCTCGTCCTGGCCGACGATGCGGCGGTGGAGCGCCTCGGCCATGCGCAGCAGTTTGCTGGCCTCGGCTTCGGCGAGGCGCGTGACCGGGACGCCGGTCCAGGAGGAGACGATGGTGGCGATGTCCTCGTCGGTGACGGTGGTGGAGGCGGCGCCCTGGGTTTCGCGCCACTCCTCCTCGGCGAGGCGCAGGCGCTCCTTGAATTTGCGCTGCTTGTCGCGGAGTTCGAAGCCGCGCTCGTAGTCGCGCTCGAAGGGGCTCACGCTGACGACGCGCTGGAGGTCGCGATCGAGGCGGTCGAGTTGCTGGCGCATCTCGCGGACCTCGGTGGGGACCACGGTGGCCTGCAGCCGGACGCGCGAGGAGGCCTCGTCCATGAGGTCAATGGCCTTGTCGGGGAGGAAGCGGTCGGTGATGTAGCGGTCGGAGAGGCGCGCGGCGGTGATCAGCGCCTCGTCGGTGATCTTGACGCGGTGGTGGTTCTCGTAGCGCTCGCGCAGGCCCTTGAGGATCTCGATGGTCTCCTCGACGGAGGGCTCCTCGACCAGGATGGGCTGGAAGCGGCGCTCCAGGGCGGCGTCGCGCTCGATGTACTTCTTGAACTCGTTGAGGGTGGTGGCGCCGACGCACTGGAGTTCGCCGCGGGCGAGCGCGGGCTTGAGGATGTTCGAGGCGTCAATGGCGCCCTCGGCGGCGCCGGCGCCGATGAGGGTGTGGAGTTCGTCAATGAAGAGGATGATCTCGCCGGCGCCCTTGCGGATCTCGTCGGTGACGCGCTTCATGCGCTCCTCGAACTCGCCGCGATACTTGGTGCCGGCGACCAGGCCGGCGAGGTCGAGCGCCACCACGCGCTTGTCGTGCAGGACGTCGGGGGTGTCCTTGTTGACGATGCGCTGGGCCAGCCCCTCGGCGATGGCGGTTTTGCCGACGCCGGGCTCGCCGATGAGGCAGGGGTTGTTCTTGGTGCGGCGCGCGAGGATCTGGACCACGCGCTGGATCTCGTTGTCGCGGCCGATCACGGGGTCGAGTTTGTCCTCGGCGGCGAGTTTGGTGAGGTCGCGGCCGAAGGCGTCGAGCACGGGCGTCTGGGAGCGGCCGCGGCCGGCCGAGGCCAGGGCGGGGGTGCCGCCCAGTTGGCTCACCACCTCGCGGCGGACGCGCTCGAGGTCCACGCCCAGCGAGCGCAGGATGCGCACCGCCTGGCCCTCGCCCTCGCGGATGAGGGCGAGCAGGAGGTGCTCGGTGTCAATGTAATTGGGAAGCCCGAGTTTGGGGTTGAGTTCGCGGGCCTCCTCGAGGGCGAGTTGGAGGACGCGCTTGGCCTTGGGGCTCCAGGAGACGGTGGCCTGGCCGCTCAGCCGGCCGTCAATGACGCCCAGGTCCTTGTGGACCTCGGCGCGCACCCGGCCCAGGCTGACGCCCAGTTTCTCGAGCACGCGGGCGGCGACGCCGTCGCCCTCGCGGACCAGCCCCAGCAGGATATGTTCAGTGCCGACCGCGTTGTTGCCCAGGCGCTTCGCCTCTTCCTGGGCGTGCTGGACGACCCGCGTGGCCGGCCCTGTGAATCGTTGCCAGATGTCGTCGGACACCTGAGTCTCCTTCCGCTACCCTAGCCGGAAGGGAATCGCCCTTCCGGCCTCACCGCGCCGCGGTTTGCGGCGCCTCGGCCTCGATCAGCACCCCCTCGATCTTGGTCAACTCGTGGAACCGGCGGCTCAGCTCCCGGGTGAGTTCACCGGGTTTGCCGGTCCCGATGGTCCGGCCGTCCACCTTCACCACCGGCACGATCTCGGCGGCGGTGCCGGTGAGGAAGCATTCCTCCGAGGTATAGACGTCGTACTGGGTGAAACGTCCCTCCTCGACGGCCACGCCCATCTCCTGGGCCAGTTCGATCACCACGCCCCGGGTGATCCCCTTTAGTATACCCAACGAGGTGGCCGGCGTGCGCAGCACCCCGTCGCCATAGATAAAAACATTGTCCCCGGTGGCCTCGGCGACGTAGCCCTCGTGGTTGAGCATGATCCCCTCGAGCAGGCCGGCGCGGGTGACCTCCATCTTGGCCAGGATGTTATTAAGGTAGTTGAGCGACTTGATGGCAGGGTTGATCGCCGTGGGCAGGTTGCGCCGGGTGGCCACGATGATCACCTCCAGGCCGTTCTGGTAGAACTCCCTGGGGTAGAGTTGGATGGTGTCGCAGATGATGAAGACGGTGGGGCCGCCGGTGCACTTCTGGGGGTCCAGGCCCAGGTCGCCGACGCCGCGGGTGACCACCAGGCGGACGTAGGCGTCGCGCAGGCCGTTGCGGCGCAGGCCCTCCAGGACGGTTTCGCGCATGGCCTCGGGATCGAGGGGCACCTTGAGCCGGATGGCAAGGGCGCCGCGGTAGAGGCGCTGCAGGTGCTGGTCGAGACGAAAAACGCGCCCATGGTAGGCGCGTATGCCCTCGAAAACGCCATCCCCATAGAGTAGCCCGTGATCGAAGACTGAGATCGCCGCCTGGGATTGTGGGACGAACTGACCGTTGATGTAAACGAGCCGCTCCAAGCCTGTCCTCCGGTGTTGAGGGACCGGAAATACTATACCATAAATGCGGGGCGGTGGCAACCCGGAAGTGTACAGCAGGGAAGAGGGAGCAGGGAGCAGAGGGAGGGAGGAGGCGTGATTAGTGGTTAGTTGTTAGTGATTGGTCGGGAAAGAGGCAATGGGTGCGGGCGCACGGTCGTGTGCCCCTGCCTTAGCTTGGACTGACCAACTGCCGGAATTCCTCAAGGTTCTTGAGCCAGTTGACCCGGGTCTCGCGCCCCACGGCTGGCTGGAACACACGCGTGACCCGGTTCTTGACCTCGTCTTTCGGGTCTGCAAGGACAAGATACCTGAGGGGCTTCTGCCGCGCCTCGGCAGCGAGCGCGAATTGGGCATGTGCCAGAACGTCAGCTTGCGGGAGCGAGTAGCCGACTACTGCTACCAACTCGGCCTCCGAAAGCGCCTGCCATGCCTTCTTCCACACCCGCTGGAATACGTGCGTCTCGGCTATGTCCTTCGCGGAAAGGGGAGGAACGATCCACTCAGTTGGATCATCGAAATGAGCCATCTTGAGCTCGATACTCTCGTCGTCTTGCTTGCCCTCTCGCCAGTTAAGCGATCCGTGCATCTTGAGAAGATGCACGCAGGACGGCGCACCTTCGGTCGTGCCCTGGGGCGACCAGTCCCTATAACCCACGGGCGCTTCCACGCCATAGCCGTCCCGCGCGCTCCAACCAGGGCACTCCCGCCTAAGGGTGTCATCCATCAGGCAATCATAGTTGAAACTGATGATCGCGTCGCCTGGCCGCAGGTTCTTGGCAATAGTCGTATGGTAAGCGCACGGGTGCACGTACCACTCCTGCCTATGCTCGCCCGCCCTCGCAGGTCGGGCCGAGGCAAAGAGCGCCGGAAGGAGTCGCCGGAACAACTGCATCGAGCTGTCTTGCTCTGGAAGCGGCGCTGGTGGCGCGGGAATAGTTGACTGTCGCGCCGTGTCTGTTGCCGTGGCAAAGTTCAGGAAGTCCTCGAGGCCCACGCTTTGCGGCGCTCCGAAGTGCCGACGCGCGATGTCGCTCAGCTTCTCCGCTGCATCTTGGTGATGCGACTCCTGGAGCCGCTGCACCTGTTCGAAAAAGTCGGCGTCCAGGGGCGGCTGAATCCAAGGAGCTGTGGTAGCGTCGAAGTGGGCGCCCCGGGTCGCGCCGGCCCCCAAGATGATGACGGAGCGAAGGTCCTGGCCGAGCGCCTTTACCCGCATCGTCGCCTCCCAAGCGTCGAGGACACTGCCATCAGATGCTCGCGGCCCCCACTGCCATGCGTGGCCCCATCATAACGCAGATTGGAAATCTGCGCCACCGGAGAACAGTAGGGGCGGTTCGCGAACCGCCCCTACAAGGTGCCGGGATTCTTCACTGCGTTCAGAATGACAATCGGGAGGGGCTAGGCCCACCACATGGCGGTGGGCTTCTCGCTGATGACGCACTCCTTGAGGAAGGCGACGGCCTTCTTGAATCCCTCGTCCACGCTCATCAAGCTGTCCTCGTGCTCGATGGAGAGGACGTGGTCGTAGCCCACCAGGCGCAGCGTGCTGATCATATCGCGCCACACCTGGTAGCCGTGGCCGTAGCCGACGGTGCGGAAGATCCAGGCGCGGTGGGCCTCGTCGGAATAGGGCTTCGTGTCCAGCACGCCGTTGACGGGGGCGTTCCATTCGTCAATCTTGCAGTCCTTGGCGTGGACGTGAAAGATGGCGTCCTTGAGCATGCGGATCGCCTTCACCGGGTCAATGCCCTGCCAGAAGAGGTGCGAGGGGTCGAAGTTGGCGCCGATGTTGTTGCCGCACTCCTTGCGCAGGCGGAGCAGGGTCTCGGGGTTGTAGACCACGAAGCCGGGGTGCATCTCCAGCGCGATGCGGACGCCGTGCTCGCGGGCGAACTTCGTTTCCTCGCGCCAGTAGGGGATGGCCTTCTTCTCCCACTGCCACTTCACGATCTCCGAATACTCGGGCGGCCAGGGGCAGGTGACCCAGTTGGGCTGCTTGGCCGTGTCGCTGTCGCCGGGGCAGCCGGAGAAGTTGATCACCACCTTGAGGCCCAGCATCTTCGCCAATGACACCGTCTTGCGGTGCACGTCGTGGTGGGCCCTGGCGATCTTGGGGTCGGGATGGAGCGGGTTACCGTGGCAGGAGAGGCCGGAGAGCGAGAGGCCGCGGCTGGAGATGGCCTTGAGGAACTGCTTGCGTTTGGCCTCGCTCTTGAGCAGCCCGTCGGTGTCGCAGTGGGGGTTGCCGGGGTAGTTGCCGGTTCCGATCTCGACGGCCTCGACGCCGGCGGCGGCGGCGTAGTCGAGGGCCTGCTCCAGGGACTGCTGGCCGAACAGCGCGGTGAAGACGCCGATTTTCATGCTGCACCTCCCAGTGAATGGTGAGCGAGATTCTTCGCTTCGCTCAGAATGACAAGTGACATGGGCGCACGCCGTGCGCCCCTACAATGGGCGGCCACGCCGGGCCTGGCCCTAGGCTTTCACTTTCTCCCAGCGGCCGGACTTGGCGGAGGCTTCGACGGCATCGAGGATGGCCTGGTTCTTGACGCCGTCCTGCCAGTCGGGGCTCATCTTCTTCTTGCCGGCGACGGCCATGATCATCTTGTACACGGTGTGGGTGAAGGTGTGCTCCCAGCCGATGATGTGGCCTGCCGGCCACCAGGCCTTGATGAAGGGGTGCGGCGGCTCGGTGGCGTTGATGGTGCGGAAGCCCTGCTGGCCCGCGGGGTCGTCGGCGTTGTAGTACTGGAGTTCGTTCATGCGCTCGAGGTTCCAGACCAGGCTGCCCTTGGAGCCGTTCAGTTCGAAGCAGTTGTAGTTGCGGCGGCCGCCGGCGAAGCGGGTGGCCTCGAAGGAGCCGACCGCGCCGTTCGCGAAGCGCGCCATGAAGAGGGTGGCGTCATCCACGGTGACGCGGCCCATCTTCTGGGCGGTCTTGCGCCTGGTCTCGCCCAGGCCGCCGCCGGCCTCGGCGAGCAGCGGGCGCTCCTTGATGAAGGTCTCCATCAGGCCGTTGACCTGGGTGATCTCGCCGACGAGGTAGCGGGCGAGGTCAATGACGTGGGCGTTGAGGTCGCCGTGGGCGCCGGAGCCGGCGCGGCTCTTCACCAGGCGCCAGACCAGCGGGAAGTTGGGGTCCATGATCCAGTCCTGCAGATAGACGGCGCGCCAGTGATAGATCTTGCCGATCAAGCCGCGGTCAATGAGTTCCCTGGCGTAGGCGACGGCGGGGGCGGCGCGATAGTTGTGGGAGAGGCCGTGGACGATGCCGGCCTTCCGCGCGGCGGCGAGCATGCGCTTGGCCTCGGCGAGGCTGGTGGTCAGCGGCTTCTCGCAGAGGACGTGCTTGCCGGCCTGGGCGGCGGCGATGCCCATGGGGGCGTGGAGGAAGTTGTCGGTACAGATGTCAATGAGGTCGAGGTCGCCGCGCCGCACGAAGTTCTTGAAATCGAGGTCCACGTCGGCCCAGCCCAGGGTCTTGGCGGCGGCGTGGGCCTCGGCGGCCTCGGCGGGAGGGCCGCAGAGGGCGCGCATCTCCACCTCGACGGGTAGGTCGAAGAAGCGCTGCACCTGGCGCCAGGCGTTGCTGTGGGCCTTGCCCATGAACTTGAAGCCGATGAGTCCGACGCGGAGCCGTTTGGCCATGTTCGATTCCTCCTGCGAGTCGCTGCCGGCAAGCCGCTTTGGGCTTGGTTGGTTCCCCGCGGCAGGAGGGATTCCTGCCGAGCGATCGGCACAACAGGGCGCCGGGGCCGCGAGCGCGGCGGCAGAGCGGAGGGTTGGGGCGCACGCCGTGCGCCCCTACGGATCACCCTCACCCCCGCCTCTCCCTAGAAGGGAGAGGGGCGTTGGACGGCCGCACCTGGCTAGGGCTCGACAGGGCCCAACTTGTTCTCGATCTTGCTGTTCTTGAGCAGGCTCCCCATGAGTTCGCTCCAGCCGGCGTGGAGTTTCATCTCCCGAAGGTCCATGCGGATCATCTCTTTGACGAACTGGGGATCGTGCTTCACCGCGGCGGTCTTGCGGTTGACCATGAGGATGGCGTAGTCGCCCTCCTTGGTCTTGATGGGCTGGGAGTACTTGCCCACCTCCGTGGAGAAGGCGGCTTCCTTGAGTTCGTCGGGCAGATCGTCCTTCACCGCCTCGCCCGCGATGCCCCCGGCCTGGCGAGTGACCAGGTCCGTGGAGACATCCTTGGCGACGTCGGCGAAGGCCTCGCCCTTGGCCAGGCGATCCGTGACGGCCTTGGCGTCGGCTTCGGTCTTGACCTTGATCCAGCTGAGCACGACTTTCTCGGGCTGGTCGAACACGCCCTTGCGGCGCTCGTAGGCGGTCTGGACCTCGTCGTCGGTGACCTTGATCTTATCGGCGAGGACCTTCTCGGCGATGAGTTTGATCTTCACTTTGTAGGTGAGGCCGGACTCGGTGACGTTCTGCTGCTCCAGGTACCGGGCGAAGAGTTCGGCCTGGTTCTCGCCGCCGCCGAGCCGCTGCTTGATGATGTTGATGCGGTCCTGCACCTCCTGGTCGGTGACGGTGAGGGTGCGCCGCGTGGCCTCCTGCGTGAGGAGGGCCTCGCCGATCATCTCGTTCAGCGCGTCGCGACCGGCGTGGGTGACGTTAAGTAGCCGGTCCACCAGGGCCCCGCGGGTGATCTGGTCGCCGTTGACCACCGCAAGGACCTGGGCGTCGGAGGCCGGGGCCGGGGCCTGGGCGCGGGCGAGCGTCGTCGCCGCCGCGGCGAACGCGATGGCGAGTGCGATGCAAAGAGTCTTGTGTGCTTTCACGTGGCTATCTCCTCTCCGGGAGCCGGCGCTGGGAACCGGCCCGCTGCCGCGGCTGCAGCCGGCGACGCCTGCTCGTTTCGCCGGCGCGGCCAGCAAACCTGCTTGGGGCGGCGGAGCCGGCCCGGCGTGGGCGATGCAGGGGATGGGTCGCCCGATGGAACGAGACAAGGAGAAAGAGGGCGGACCGGAGGTCCGCCCCTACGTCTCCGGAGACACCCGTAGGGGAGCACCTCTGGTGCTCCCGGTTCGGGCGGACCGGAGGTCCGCCCCTACGTCTGCGGAGACACCGGTAGGGGAGCACCTCTGGTGCTCCCGGTTCGGGCGGACCGGAGGTCCGCCCCTACGGATCCAAAGGCTTGACATCTCGAAGGCGGAAGCGATAGAGTGCAGTGTCTGCGCTGCGCGAGGAGCGAAAGCCTGGAGGCACGGCGAGGAAGTTGGTCATCACACGCCGGTTCGGAAGCCCGAGCCTACGGCGAGTCTCGAGGTAGCGCGTGCGGACCATCCCCAGTCCCCGACCGGTCGCGCGTTGGCGAGTCGCACGGTGGGGCGGAACTTTCGCGCTGGCCGGGGCGCTCTTCCTCTTGGGCATCGGCGCGGCGCCCCTGATTGACCGCGACGAGCCCGCCTACGCCGAAGCCGCCCGGGAGATGCTGAGCCGCGGCGACTGGTTGGTCACCTACTTCAACGGCCGGCCCTGGTTCGACAAGCCGCCGCTGGTGTACTGGGGCGAGATGGTGGCTTACCGGGCGCTCGGGGTCAACGAGACGGCGGCGCGGCTACCGGTTGCGCTTTTCGGGCTGGCTGGGCTGGCCGCGGTGTACTGGATCGGGCGCAGGCTGCGCGGCCCCCGGGCTGGCGCCCTGGCCGCCGGGGTGCTGGCGACCAGCCTGCTCTACCTGGGCCTGGCGCGGGTGGCCCTGCTGGACGTGCCGTTCACGGCCTGCATCGCCCTGGCCATGGGGGCGCTGGTGGCGGGGGTGCAAGAACCGGGGCGGGCCCGCTGGCCGCTGCTGGCCGGAGCGGCCCTGGGGCTGGCGGTGCTCGCCAAGTCGGTGGCGGCGCTCGTTCTGTTCGCGGCGGTGCTGGTTGGCGTCGGCCTGGCGATGCGCTCCCGGGTGCGACCGCGGGGCTTGCGCTGGGGATATGCGCTGGCGACCTGCGCGGCCGTCGCCGCCCCCTGGTACGTGGCGATGACGCTGCGCTTCGGCGCGGGGTTCCTGGAGCAGTTCCTGGGCGCCGGCCACGTGGGGCGATTCCTGCAGGCCGAGCACACGCGTTCGGTGACGCCGTTTTACTATCTGCCCATCCTGGCGGCGGGATTCCTGCCCTGGACGGCGGCGATTCCCGGCAGCCTGCAAAGCGCCTGGCGGGATCGGGGCGAGGCGGCCGTGCCCCTGCTCTGGGCGGGGCTGACCTTCGCCTTCTTCACCGCCGCGCAGTCCAAACTGCCCGGCTACATCCTGCCCATGTTCCCGGCGCTGGCGCTGCTGGTGGGGCTCGACCTGGACCGGCGCCTGGAGGCGGGCGCGCTGAGAGGGATGTTCTATGCCACAGGGTTCACCCTGCTGGTCGCCGGCGTTCTGCCAGTGGCGGCGTCCGGGGAGGGGCGGCCCGCCCTGTGGGCGGCCGGCCTGCTGGGGTGCCTGGCGATGCTGCCGTTGGCGCCGGTGATCTGGCGCCAGGGGCGCGCGGCGGGGGCGGCCTGGGCGGCTGGATTCGGGCTGGCGGCGGCCGGGCTGCTGGGCTACGGGCTGCTGCCGGCGGTGGCGCCTGAGTATTGCGCCAGGGACCTGGCGCGGCGAATCCAGGCGGAGGGGCATCCTCACCAGATCTATGTCGTAGGGGTCGCACCCCTGGAGGCGCCCAGCCTGCTATTCTATTCGCGGCAGACCGTGACCCCGGTGGAGCGGGGGCGAGCGCCTATGCTGGGGCCCGGCGCCGCGGTGGTGGCGTCGGGCGCCAGGGTTCCGTCGTGGCTTCGGGAGCAGGGACTGGAGCAGGTGGGCACTGCCGGGCGTCTGAGCCTGTGGATGGCCCCCTACGAAAAGAGATGAACCGGCGCTCTGCTGCATGAGCATCGCTCGAAGCGCGTGCTGAGCAGGGGTGGGCGCGCGCGATGACCCTCGCAGCGGAGATGATGGCAAAGTGGTATATTGAGCGCGAAATGGCGCGGATTGCGCAGTTGCACGCGGTCCGGAGCGTGAACCCATGAGACTGTCGTTCGTGTTGCCGATGTACAACGAGGCGCTGAACATCGAGGCGATGGTGGAGATGATCCGCCGCGAGGGGGCGCCGCTGCTGGAAGATTACGAAATCGTGATCGTGGACGACGCCAGCACCGACGGGAGCGGCGAGTTGGCCGACCGCATGGCGCGGGAGGACCCGCGCGTGCGCGTGGTGCATCACCCGGTGAACCGGCGGCTGGGGGCGAGCATCCGCTCGGGGTTCGCGGCGGCGCGCCTGCCCTATGTGCTCTATTCCGACAGCGACCTGCCGGTGGATTTCGCCTGCCTGGAATGGGTGCTGCCCAAGGTGACCCCCGAGGTGGACCTGCTCATCGGCTACCGGCTGGGGCGCGCGGAGGGGATCCGGCGCGCGATCATGTCCTTTACCTACAACCGGATGATTCGCGTGTTGTTCGGGCTGCGGGTGCGGGATGTGAACTTCGCCTTCAAGTTGTTCCGGCGCGACCTGCTGGAGCGGCTCGACCTGCGCTCGGAGGGGTCGTTCATTGACGCCGAGATCCTGCTCGAAGCGCGGCGCGTGGGGTCCCGCCCCGTGCAGGTGGGTCTGGAGTACCACGTGCGGCAGGCGGGCGTCTCCCACCTGTCGTCACCCGCGGTGGTGATGGGGATCCTGCGCGAGATGATGGCGTACCTGCGGCGCGACCGGCGGGCGCCGCGCGAAGTGATCGTCAACGGTGACGACTTCGGGCTGCACACGGAGATCAACCGCGCCATCCTCGACGCCCACCGCGACGGGGTGCTCACCTCGGCGAGCCTGCTGGCGGACGGGCCGGCGTTCGCGGAGGCGGTGGAGCTGGCGCGCGAGCACCCGGACCTGGAGGTCGGGGTGCACCTGACGCTCACCCAGTTGCGCCCATGCGCGCCCGTGGAGCAGGTGCGCGGGCTGCTCGCGGGGGACGGGCACTTCCCCGAGGACCTGGGGACGCTGATGCGAAGCGTGGCGGCCGGGCGGGTCAGGGGGCCCGAGATCGAAGCCGAGTTCCGCGCGCAGATCGAGCGGGTGCGCGCGGCCGGGCTGCGCATCACCCACCTGGATAGCCACCAGCACGTGCACGTTCTGCCGGCGTGCGCCAGGGTCGTGGCCCGGCTGGCGCGGCAATATGGGATCCGGGCGGTGCGGCTGCCGCGCGAGCCGATCACCTGGCCGAATGGCGGGCGGCCGGCCCAGGCGCTGCCGCGGTTCCTGCAGGGCATCGGGCTGCGGCTCGCCTGCTGGAGGGCGGCGAGGATTTTCCGGCGCAGCGGGCTGGCCTTCCCCGACCGCTTCTACGGCTTCGCCAACGCCGGGCACATGGAGCGCGAGATCGGCGAGCGGCTGGCCCACGCCGAGCCGGGCGTCACCGAGATCGGCTGCCACCCGGGGCGATCCACGCCGGTGCTCAGTCAGACCATTGACTGGGGCTACCACTGGGGCGAGGAATACCAGGCCCTGCTGGACGGCGCGGCGCGCTCCGCGCTGGAGGCCTCGGGGACGCGGCTGGCGTCGTGGTCGCGGTGCCGGGCGGCGAGGGTGCTGCCGGTCACAGGGGGAGTGGACGGGGCGGCCGAGGACGCGACGCAAGCGGGCTCTTGACCAGGGGGACGGTGAGCGTGTAGGGGCGAATCTCGCCCGCCCTGAGCGAAGTCGAAGGGTATTCGCCCAGCCGAGTTGTCATTCCGACGCCAAGCGGAGGAATCCCGGGTTTCCGGGACTCCTCGCTGACGCTCGGAGTGACAACCTTCAGGCGGGGCGGCCACGCAGGGCCGCCCCTACGCGAAACGGTGCGTCCACGTGAAGGAGAGTCGCATGCCCAAGGTCCGCTGCGAGGAGATGCTGCCGCACGAGTTGGTCGCCGCGCGCGACGCCAGGCCGGTGGCCTACCTGCCGGTCGGTCGCCTCGAGTGGCACGGGCGACACCTGGCGTGGGGCAACGACGCGGTGAAGGCGCACGGGATGTGCGTGCGCATGGCGGAGGCGATCGGAGGAGTCGTCTATCCCGCGCTCTACTACGGCGATGACCCCAGCGCAATTGCGGATTTGCACTTCCCCAATGGCGAGGAGATCAGCCGGGCGCTCGGCGTGGACCGCACCAACTTCGCACTTCCCGAAGGAGGCCGGGACTGGCGGTTGTACGAGGACCTGCTGAAGGCGATTTTCTGGGAGATCGAGCGCTATGGGTTTCGCGTGCTGGTGGTGCTCACCGGCCATTACCCGCTGAAGGGGCCGGCGCAGCAGGCGGCCGAAGCCTACACAAAGGATCACGCGCTCAAGATCATCGTGATGATCGGGGTGGACCAGATCGGCGACCTGGGGTTCAAGGGCGATCATGCCGCGAAGTGGGAGACCTCGGCGCTCATGGCGCTTCGTCCGGACCTCGTTGACCTGCGCCGACTCGATGGCGCGGAGGAGCCGCCGCTGGGCGTGATGGGGGAGGACCCGCGCGGGGCAAGTGCCGCGCACTTCGAGGAGGGCATGCGCCACATTGTGGAGCGCGTGCGCGTCCAGGTCGAGGAGGCATTGAAGTAGAAGCGCGACGCTTGACCCTCACCCTCCCCTCTCCCTGGAAGGGAGAGGGGCATGAGGCACACTATCGAGCGGGTGCGCCGGCAGATCGAAGTCGCGTGCGAGTAGCGCGTGCCGCCATGGCTCACGGCCGGACGGCCGTGCCATGTAATGCGCAGGTTGCCAACCTGCGCCACCAAGACAGGCGATTTCCCGGCCGCGCTTGACAGTGGTGGGTGGAGCGGTTAGAATCACGCGCGCGTGGCTTGCACCCCGCAGTCATCCCAGCCGCTCGTCACGTGATCACTCAATGATGAATTATGAGTGATGGATTATGAATGCCCGACGGATGATGAATCCGGCGCGGAAGGCATTGCTGGCACGGGAGTCTTCACCTGCCCTTAAGGGCAGGTGAAGAATGACACAGGAATCCGGGATTCTTCGCTGCGCTCAGAATGACATTCAAGAGGAGGAGGCGCGGTTAGATGGCTACCAAGGTCGGGATCAACGGGTTCGGGCGCGTGGGGCGCCAGGCGTTCAAGGCGATCGTGGAGCGCTACGGCGGCAAGTTGGAGGTGGTGGCGATCAACGACATCACCGACGCCGCGACCAACGCCCACCTGCTGAAGTATGACAGCAACTACGGCCGCTTCCACGGCACGGTCAAAGTCGAGGGCGACAACCTGGTGGTGAACGGCAAGGCGAGCCGGGTGTACGCCGAGCGCGACCCCTCGAAACTGCCCTGGAAGGACCTGGGCGTGGCGATCGTGCTGGAGTGCACGGGGATCTTCACCGAGGCCGAGAAGGCCAAGGCCCACCTGGCCGCGGGCGCCAGGAAGGTGATCATCAGCGCGCCCGCCAAGGGCGAGGACGCCACCCTGGTGCTGGGCGTGAACGAGAAGACCTACGACCCCGCCAAGCACCACATCCTCTCCAACGCCTCCTGCACCACCAACGGCCTGGCGCCGGTGTGCAAGGTGCTCGACGAGACCTTCGGCATCGAACGCGGGCTGATGACCACCATCCACTCCTACACCAACGACCAGCGCATCCTGGACCTGCCGCACAAGGACCTGCGCCGCGCCCGCGCCGCCGCGCTGAACCTGATCCCCACCAGCACCGGCGCCGCCAAGGCGATCTCGCTGGTGCTGCCGTCGCTGAAGGGCAAGATGGACGGCATCGCCATCCGCGTGCCCACGCCCACGGTGTCGCTGGTGGACCTGGTGGTCAACGTGGCCAAGCCCGCGACCGTGGAGAGCGTGAACGCGGCCTTCAAGAAGGCCGCCGAGGGCGAGTTGAAGGGGATCCTGGAGTACACCGAGGAGCCCATCGTCTCCATGGACTGCAAGGGGGATGACCACTCGTCGGTGTTCGACGCCAGCGAGACGATGGTGATCGGCGACATTATGGTGAAGGTGCTGGCCTGGTATGACAACGAGTGGGCCTATGCGGTGCGGCTGGCGGACCTGGCGATTTACGTTGCAGAGCGCCTGTGAAGGCGCTCTGCGCGAATGACGAATTATGAGTTATGAATGATGAATCGGCGGATGGCTCACGCGTGGCGAGGCGGAAATCGCCGTTGATTCATCCGGGGAGGCAGAGGCGGTGAAGGCTAAGAAAAGTATCCGGGAAGTGAACCCCGCGGGGAAGCGGGTGCTGGTGCGGGTGGATTTCAACGTGCCGCTCGACGAGCAGCGCCGGATCACCGATCATACCCGCATCGAGGCCTCGCTGCCGACGATCCGCTATCTCGTCGAGCGCAAGGCCAAGACCATCCTGGTGTCGCACCTGGGGCGGCCCAAGGGGGTGGACGACGCGCTGCGCATGGACCCGGTGGCCAAGCGGCTCGAAGAACTGCTCCACCAGCCGGTGAGGAAACTCCAGGACTGCATCGGCCCGGAGGTCGAGGCGGCCGTCAAGGCGATGCAGGATGGCGAGGTGATCCTGCTGGAGAACGTGCGCTTCTATCCCCAGGAGGAGAAGAACGACCCCGCGTTCGCCAAGCAGTTGGCGAGCCTGGCGGAGATGTACGTCAACGACGCCTTCGGCACCGCCCACCGCGCCCACGCCTCGACCGAGGGGGTGACGCATTACCTGAGCCCGTGCGTGGCGGGGCTGTTGATGCACCGCGAGATCGAGGTGATGGGGAAGGCGCTCACCAATCCGGAGCGGCCGTTCGTGGCGATCCTGGGCGGGGCGAAGGTGTCGGACAAGATCCCGGTGATCGAGAACCTGCTCGCCAAGGTGGACGCGCTGCTGCTGGGGGGCGGGATGGCGTACACGTTCTACAAGGCGCAGGGGAAGGAGATCGGGACGTCGCTGTGCGACGACGAGAGCATCGAGTTGTGCCGCGAGATCCTGGCCAAGGCCAGGCAGAGCAAGGTGCGCCTGGAACTGCCCAGCGACGTGGTGGTGGTGCCGGAGTTGAAGGCGGAGGCGCCGGCCGAGGTGGTGTCGGCGGATGGCATTTCCAAGGAGAAGATGGGGGTGGACATCGGGCCGAAGACGCGCGAGACGTTCGCGCAGGTGATCGGCGGCGCGAAGACCGTGATCTGGAACGGGCCGATGGGGGTGTTCGAACTGGCGCCCTTTGCGGCCGGCACGCGAGCGGTGGCGGAGGCGATGGCGTTGTCCCAGGCGACGACGATCGTGGGCGGCGGCGATTCGGCGGCGGCGGTGGAGCAACTGGGCTACGCGGAGCGGATGACCCACATCTCCACCGGCGGGGGCGCATCGCTGGAGTTTCTGGAAGGGAAGGAGTTGCCCGGCGTGGCGGCGCTGGATGATGCGTGAGGGGGAAGAGGCGTGATTCGTTGTTGGTGAAGACAAAGCAGGGGAAAGGGTCAACGACCCTCACCCTGCCTCTCCCCGCCGGAGGCGGGCAAGCCTGGGCGAGGGACTCGGTGTAACCATGCGCGAGGAAGCGCCGCGGGGGTGGGAGCAGGCGCAGGCGGACGGATTCTTCTCGTAGAGATAGATACGACAGAAGCTTCCAGCCCGAAAAGGCGAGAGCTGGATAATCTGAGGAATCCCGGGTATGCGCTTGCGAACCCCGTGGGCGATCATGGTCGTGCTCGTTTGCACGCCGGGCATCTGCATAGCCGATCCGGTGGAAGGCCAGATTGCCCGCCTCAAGGACCCAGCCCAGCGTGAATCAGCGGCCCGTGAGCTAGGTGCGTTGGGAGACGCACGGGCGGTGCCGCACCTCATCGGCTTATTGGAGGATCGTGGCTATTGGGTACGAGCCGCGGCCCTGGATGGCTTGGTCCCATTCAAGGATACCTGCGGCCTCTCGCCCTTTCTTCGGGGGCTCCGGGATTCCCATCCGAGAGTGCGCCAGACCGCTGCGCGGCATCTGGGGGAGTTAAGGGACAAGGGCGCGCTGGAGCCTCTGATCGCCGTGCTCAAGGACAAGTATCCCGAGGTTCGGGGACAGGCAGCACTTGCGCTCGGTGACCTGGGGGATTCGCGAGCATCGCCATCCCTTGTCGCCATGCTCAAGGACTCCGACCACAACGTCCGCCTGGAGACGCTCGACGCCCTGGTAAACTTCAAGCAGACATGCGGCCTGACACCGTTCACCCGCGCCCTCAAGGATAGCAAACCTTTTGTTCGCTCGCATGCGGCCTGGATACTCGGCGACCTCCGGGATCGGCGCGCCGTACCAGCGCTGATACCACTGCTGAAGGACCGCGACGCCAACGTGCGCAGCGTGGCGGCCCTCAAGCTCGGCGAGTTGGGGGATCGGCGCGCCGGGGGCGCCCTGTTTTCTTCGCTGCGAGACGCGAGCCGCGAGGTTCGCTTGTCCGCGGCGATGGCCCTGGGCAGGCTGCGAGATAGGCGGGCGCTAAAGGCACTGACGAATCTCCTTGGGGACCCGGATCCGTCTACCCGCCACTCTGCGGCAGATGCCCTGGGCGAGTTGGGCGACAGGCGGGGCTTACAGCCCCTGGTGCATCTTGCGCATCAGTGGCATCTCCTGAGCGAAAGATGGGAGGTCTGGCTGTCACGGCGCAGCATCGCTCGGGCTCTCGTGAAACTCGGCTGGCAGCCGGGGACCGATGCCGAAAAAGTGGACATGTGGGCCGCGCTTGAGCAAGGGGATAGGATCCGTGATAACTGGGCGACCGCGAGGCCGATCCTGTTGGCGTGGCTGCAAAGCGACGAGCAGGCGCTGGTGGAACATGCCGCCAACATATCGATCATGGCCGGCATGGAAGAGGCCATCCCCAACCTGGTGGCAGCGCTGAAGAGAAAGGGCAACGGGCGAATGGCTGCTCGTTACCTACACTGCCAGCAGGGGGACCTCGAGGATGCAGCATCCGAATGGTTGGCAGCCAGAGGACAGCCCGTGAATCGTTACCGCTACGAGAAGTATGTCGGTCCCGCATGGGGAGCCTGGTTAGAAGCCGGTCTGTTCGATCGGTGATCCCGGTTGCCGATTGCCCATGCCCATTCCCCCTCATCCCGTCCGAAACGGCGCCGCCTCCGTCAGCGCCCGCACCGTTGCCGGAAGTAGCGCGCTCAGGGTGACGGGACTGCGGTAATGCAAGAGAATCAGAAGTGCAGGATGTCCAGGTTGTCGCCGGAGGAAAGCAGGCTCTCGAGCGGGGTTCGTACAACCTTTTCCCTCAACCCAATAAGCGGGTCTCGTGCCAGGGGAAGGGGGCAGTCAAGGATGGACTTGTCCATGAGCGCAGCGAGCTTGCCCTTGACTGGCCCAGGGGTCACGCGGAGCATAGTCTGGAGGTGGATTGGGGGAAAAGAGGTACACTCGATAGGCCCTCGAAGAGCGCCGCCTGGGTGAGGCAAAGGTAAGCGGTATCACGAATGTTAGCTCCCTGTCGGGATTATACTCGATTGCGTTCGGGGCGTCTCAGAATGACAATCAGGTGAGATGAGGAGGTCCGGATGCGCAGGCCGCTGATTGCGGGCAACTGGAAGATGTACAAGACGGTGAAGGAGGCCACCGAGTTCGTCGCGGCGTTCGCGGGGAAGGTGGCCGGAGCGGGCAACGTCGAGGTGGCGCTGTGCCCGCCGTTCACCGCGCTGGCGGCGGTGGCGCAGGCGCTGCGAGGGACGGCGATCGGCCTGGGGGCGCAGGACTGCTTCTGGGCCGAGCAGGGGGCGTTCACGGGGCAAGTTGCCCCGCCCATGCTGGCGGAGGCGGGGTGCCGGTATGTGATCATGGGCCACTCGGAGCGGCGCGGCCGTTTCGGCAGCACCAAGGGGATCACCGAGAACATGCTGCGGCTCTTCGGCGACAACGATGAAACCGTGAACCTGAAGGCGAAGGCCGTGCTCAAAGGGGGGATGACGCCGATCGTCTGCTGCGGCGAGATGCTGGCGGAGCGGCACTCGGGGCGAACCGACGCGGTGGTGTCGAGCCAGGTGAGGGCGGCGCTGGCGGGGATTGAACGCGAGCAGGTGGCGGGGCTGGTGATCGCTTACGAGCCGGTGTGGGCGATCGGCACGGGTGAGGTCTGCGACGCCGAGGAAGCGAACCGGGTGATCGGCCTGATCCGGCGGACGGTGGCCTCCGCCGCGGAACCGAGCGCGGCAGAGGGCGTGCGCATCCAGTACGGCGGCTCGGTCAAGCCCGACAACATCCAGGGGATCATGGAGCAGCCGGAGATAGATGGCGCGCTGGTGGGCGGGGCCAGCCTGGACCCCGCGGCCTTCGAGACCATTGTGAAGGTCAGCGCCGCCGTGAGGGGGGGAGGGGGAAAGGCGTGATTATTGAGGTTCGCCAAATATGTTTGACCAACGGGAGCGGACGGGCCGATTAAGAATCGGCCCCTACAGCCGAAATTTCGCGTGTAGGGGCCCAATCTTATTGGGCCCGCTCACCGCCGCGTGTCCCAACCAATTACGCGAATCTCAATAGTTGTTCGTGATGAGTTGTTCGTGAAGAGCGAAGCGAGTGAGAGGTGAAGGGCGAACGTCCCAATTGCGAGTTGTGAATGAGGGGCTCCCGGGCCGTCCGCCGACGAGTTGCCACGTGTGTGCGATTACGCATTCGCGGATGGGGGAATATCCGAGTTGACGGCGCGAGAGGCGATCCGGACGCTGGAGCGGCTGGGATTCGTCGTACGGCGGCAGGTCGGCAGCCACCCACGTCCGTCTGGTCCATTCCAGCCGCCCCGAAGCCCACGTCACGGTGAGCGTGCACGCGGGGCGTGACCTATCGGAGGGCAACCTGGCGAGTATCCTGCGGCAGGCGGGTGTGACGCGCAAAGAGTTCGACGAGGCGCGGAGGAACGAGTGATGAGGACCTTCAAAGTGGTATTGGAGGAGGATCCGGAGGGCAAATGGACCCTTACGGTCCCTGCGCTTCCGGGGTACGTGGCCTGCGCAGACAGCGAGGAGGAAGTGCTTGCCCTGGCGCGGGAAGGCATCCCCTTCCACCTGGAATGCCTGCGCGAAGAAGGCCGGCCGGGGCCCAAGGGCAACGGTGACGCGAAAGTGATGGCCCTGGACGTGGCGGCCTAGCCGGCCACGACTCACCGGAGGGTGCGCGCGATGCGAGACGGCCATCCGCGGATGGTGGATATCTCGAAGAAGCGGGCGACGCGGCGGGCGGCCACGGCCCGCGGGGCGGTGCGGCTGAACGCGCGGGCGCTGCGGGCGCTCAGGCAGGGGACCTTGCCCAAGGGGGACGCGCTGGCGGCCGCTCGCATAGCCGGGATCCTGGCAGCCAAGGAAACGTGGCGGATCGTCCCCCTATGCCATCCCATCGCGCCGACATCTGTGGATATCTCGTTCGAGACTGTGGATAACTTGGTCGAGATCGAGGCGACGGTGAGGGCGTTGGCGCCCACGGGGGTGGAAATGGAGGCGCTCTGCGCGGTGAGCGCGGCGGCGCTGACTGTGTATGACATGTGCAAAGCGCTCGATCCGGCTGGGGAAATCGTGACAATCTTTGTGGACAGGAAAGAAGGAGGCAAAGGGGGACCGTGGCGAAGAACCGGCCTGTCAAAGCGGCGGTCGTCACGATCAGCGACCGCTGCGCCCGGGGTGAAGCCCAAGACCTGAGTGGTCCCGCCGCCAAGGAGTTCCTGGCGGCGAATGGTTTCCAGGTCACCCAATCCCTGGTGCTGCCCGACGAGCGCAAACGCATCGCAGCGACGCTGCGCGCTCTGGCCGACCGGGGGGACGTGGATCTTGTAGTCACCTCAGGAGGGACGGGCCTCGCCGCCCGCGACGTCACGCCGGAGGCGACGCTGGAGGTCATCGAGCGCACGGTTCCCGGCCTTGCCGAGGTGATGCGCAGGCGCAGCCTTGAGGAGACGCCGAACGCGATGCTGTCGCGGGCGGTGGCCGGGGTGCGGGGGGCCTGTTTGATCGTCAATCTTCCGGGAAGCCCAGCGGGAGTACGCCGCTGTCTGGAGGTGATTCAACCCGCGCTGGCGCACGCGGTGGCGCTGCTGCGCGGAGAACCGGCCGATCCGGCGCATTAGATAATCGCCCCCGTTCCGGCAAAGTGAAGACGCCGCGCCCGCGTCAGGCCACGACTGCCAATCGCAGAGAGGGCACCATGGACAGGGCACTGCGTGACGGACCCAGGCTCATCGGCGACCTGTGGGGGCGCCAGGCCTCGCTGGTTACGGAGATGTTGCAGTCGGCCGGCCTCATTGAACTCACTTCCGACCTCTCCTCCGACGCGACCCCGCGCGATTTCCTGGAAGCAATCCCGCGCGAACTCTGCCGCCGGCTGCGCTTTCGGCGCGCCGGGCTCTGGCTGCTGCGAGGCGGCGAGTTGACCCTGGCGTGCAGTTGGCCGCCGGGGTCGCGGGCGAGCCGCCCCGGCCACTGCTGCCGGGCCGCCGCGCGAGGCGCCCCGGCGCTGGCCGCGAGCCCGACGCCCAAGTCGCTGAGCATCCCGCTGCGGGCCTGGTCGGGCGCGGTGTGCTGCGTGGTGCACCTGGAGGCTCCGGTGCTCAACCGCGTCCTCTCGGCGCGCGACCTGGCGCTGGCGGAGCGCTACGGCGCGGTGGCCTCGAGCGCGTTCCACCGGGTCCAACTCAAGCAGATGCTGGCGGAGACGCAGCGGTTGCTGGAATCCAAGACCACGGCGATCAAGGAATCGCACCACCGCATCATGAACAACCTGCAAGGGGTGGCGGGCCTGCTGAAAGCCACCGGGGTGCGGGCGCATTCGCGCCCGGTGCGGGAGGCGCTGGGCGAGAGCGCGGCGCGGGTGCACGCGATTGCCGCGGTGCACGAGGCGCTGCAGGCCGACGGCGGCAGCGAGGCGGACCTGCGGTCACTGGTGGACACGCTGCTGCGCCGCGCCTTTCTGCCGTTCCTGGAGCCCCACAGCGGAATCCGGATCCGCGCCGATGTGGAGTCGTACCTGGTCCCCGCGCGGTGGGCTTCGTCGTTGGCGCTGGTGGTCAACGAGTTGGTCACCAACGCGCTCAAGCACGCCTTCCCCGAGAAGCGGGGCGAGATCACCCTCACCTTGCGGCGCCGCGGCGAGGCGGTGTTCACCGTAAGCGACGACGGCGGCACGTTGCCGGCCGGGCCGTTGGATGAGGGCCGATATGGCCTGGGGCTGCACCTGGTGAAGAGCATCGTGTGCAAGGACCTGGGCGGAAGTTTCGAGATCGTGGGGGGCCCAAGGACGGCGGCCACGGCGCGCTGTCCGCTGCAATTGCCTCCCGGCGCCGAGAAGGGACCGCAATGGAACGAATGCGCGTGCTGATCGCGGACGACGAGACGGTGGTGGCGGAGACGCTGCGCGAGGAGGTGGAACGGCTCGGGCACCAGGTGGTGGGGCTGGCCTGCGACGGCAGGGAAGCCGTGGAACTGACGCGGCGCCTGCGGCCGGACTGCGGGATCGTGGACATCAAGATGCCGAAGATGGATGGGCTGTCGGCGGCGGCGGAGATGCTCAAGGAAAACCCGATGCCGATCGTGGTGCTGACCGGGTTCGTGGACGACGAGTTGGTGGACCGCGCGAGCGATGCGGGTGTGATCGCGTACCTCACCAAGCCGGTGAACGCGGAGCAATTGCGGGCGACGCTGGCGGTGGCGCGGCGGCGGTTCGCGGAGTTCTGCGCGCTGCGGCGCGAGATCAGCGATCTGCAGGAGGCGCTGGAGACGCGCAAACTGGTGGAGCGGGCCAAGGGGATCCTGATGCAGCGGCTCAGCCTGAGCGAGGCCGACGCCTTCCGCCGGCTCCAGAAACGCGCCCGCGACACCAACCAGAAACTGGGGGCGGTGGCGCAGGCGGTGGTCGCGGCCAATGAGTTGATGTAGGGCGAGGCTGCTGTCATCCCGAGCGAACGCGAGGGATCTCGTCGCCAGATAGCCCCAGGCCGCCTTGTATCGAGATTCCTCGGCTGAGCCTCGGAATGACAAGGGGCACCTCCACGTGGGCGCCCCCGGAGAAGGCCAGCCACCCTTCGACTCCGCTCCCTTCGCTCCGCTCAGGACAGGCAGGGCAGGCACCGGGCCGCCCCTGCGCCGCACAAGCAGTTGTGCGCCACGCGTCAGCCGGGCGCGCGTCAGTCAACCCCCGTTGCAGGCAAGCGCCCGACGGGCGGCGAAGAGGGCGGGTGCATCTGCCCAAGGAGGCCAACGTATGTCCAGCAAGTGTCTGTGGCTATTGGTGATGGCTGTGGCGGTGCTGCTGATCGGGTCGCTGGCGCCGGTGCGGGCGCAGGGGGCATTCCTCGCCGGGGCGGCCAAGGCGAAGATCACACCCCAGGGGCCGGTATGGATCGCGGGCTACGAGGGGAATCGGCGCAGCGTGGGGGTCCACGACGACCTCTGGGCGCGCGCGCTGGTGCTTCGCAGCGGCGGGCAGACGCTGGCGATCGCGTCGGTGGACCTGCTCGGGTTCCCGAACATTTACCTGCAGCGCGTGCGCCAGGTCCTGGCGCCGAAGGCGAACGAGTCCATCCTGGTCGCGGCGACGCACGTGCACTCGGCGCCCGACGTGATCGGGCTATGGGGGCCGAGCGAGTTGCAGTCGGGGGTGGATCAGGCCTACGTGGACTCGGTCATCAAGACCGTGGCGCGGGTGATCCAGGAAGCGACGGCGAACCTGGCGCCGGCCTCGGTCAAGTACGCGGCGGGCGAGGTGGCCGGCGTATCGAAGAACATCCGCGTGCCGGAGATCCTCGACACCGGTTTGACCGCGCTCCAGGTGGTGGGCAAAGACGGCAAGGTGATCGCGACGCTGGTGAACTTCGCCTGCCACCCCGAGATCATGCACAACAAGTACGTGACCGCCGATTTCCCGAACTGGATCTACCAGCGCGTGGAGGGGCAGGCCGGGGGCGTGGCGCTCTTCCTCAACGGCGCGCAGGGCGGGATGGTCACCGGGAACGTCGAGCACGTCTACGACAAAGGCCAAGAGAACTGGGACGACCCGGCGCGCATCGGCAACGCCATCGCCGACCAGGCGCTGGAGGCGCTGGCGAAGGCGCCGGCGATCGAGGACGCGCCCATCGCCGTGAGGACGGCGCCGCTGCGCGTGCCGCTCCAAAATCCGCAGTTCGAGGCGGCGATCGCGGCGGGCCTGCTGCCGGATTTCCGCAAGGACGGCCAGGTGGACACCGAGGTGGCGGCGGGCACGATCGGCCGCGCCGAGTTCTGCACCATTCCCGGCGAGGCGTTCCCGAACATCGGGTTCCTGCTCAGGCGCTGGATGACCGGCGACGTGAAATTCGTGTTCGGGCTGACGCAGGACGAACTGGGCTACATCATGTCGCGCGAGGACTGGGGGCTGCGGCTCTATCGCTACGAGAGCAGCATGTCGCAGGGACCGGAGATGGGGTACCGGCTGGTCGAGGCGCTGCACCCGCTGATCGAGCAGGTGAACCCCAAGCCGCGCGCGCAGTGAGCCTGGGGACACACGACTTCGCGCGGGCGTGGCGGGTGCTGACGAGGTGAGGGAGAAGTTCGTGTGTCCCCCGGCTAGGCGCGAAGTTTTGCTATACCTGTTTGGCGAGTCCGACGTCGCGGCCCGCAGGCTTGGGGTGCTGGCCGAGGTCTTCGCCGAGTCCACCCGCGCTTTTCTCCGCGAGACCGTTGTTTGCAGGCCGCGCCTGGCTGTGGACGTGGGCTGCGGGCCGGGTTATTCCACTCACTTCCTCGCGGGGGTGGTGCGCTCCGAGCGCACCGTCGGCCTCGACAATTCCCAGCATTTGATCTCGCTGGCCAAGCAGACCGAGACCGGCGCCGTCTCGTTCCGGCTCCACGATGTCACGTCGGTTCCATTCCCGGTGGGGCCGGCCGACCTGCTCTATTGCCGATTCGTGCTGACCCATCTGAGGGAACCCCAGGCCGCCATCCTCAAGTGGCTCACCCAGGCGGCGCCGGAGGGCGTGCTGGCGATCGAGGAAGTCGAGTGGATCCGCACCGCGAATCCGGTGTTCGAGACGTACCTGAAAATGGTTGAAGCGATGCTGGAGCATCATTCCAACTGCCTGTATGTGGGGCCACTCGTGGACGCGGTCCAGGACACGCAGATCAGGAAACGGGCGAGCCACGTGCGGCGTTTGGCGGTCGCGAATCGGGATGCGGCAACCATGTTCGTGCTGAACCTGCGGGCGTGGAAAGATCAGCCCTTCATCAGGGCGAATTATCCGGCGTCGGTGATCGAGGAACTCGAAGGCGGCCTGAGCGCTCTGGCCGGGGGTTCAGGCGGGGATATGGAGATCGAGTGGGGGCTGCGGCAGATGGCCTTCGGCCGGGGCTGAGGCGCTTCGGCCCGGGTGTGGGTTGACGAGATTCCTCGCTGCCCCTCGGGATCCTGAGGAACCCTCGGGGTCCTGAGGGGGCGCTCGGAATGACAATGAATGCGCGATTCCCGCCGGAGGCGGGCAAGCCTCGCTGACGCTCGGAATGACATGAAGCGGCTGGCTGCGGCGACGGATGCGACGTGGCGGGTGGCCCTGGCGCCGGCGCCGGGGTGGATGGAGCCGGGCTGGGATGATCGCAATTGGACGCGGGCCGAATCGCTGGGGCCGGCGCCGATGAGTCCGTGGGGCGAGGTGGAACCCGCCCCGGAAAGCACGAGGTGAAGACCATGAGGCTGCGATTCGCGATGGTCCTCGGTCTGGTCGCGCTGTTGGCCGGGGCGGCGCTGGGTGGGCAGGCAAGCGGGCGCAGGCCGCTCCGGGCGATCTACATCGGGCAAGGGGAGTGCACCGACGAGATGCTCCCGGTGCTGCGGGACATGGGCATCGAGACGCTGTTCTGCGTCTACAACGACTATGACCTGGAGCAACTCAAGCCGACCCTCGCCGACGCGAAGCGCCATCGGCTGCGGCTGATCTGGACGATGTTCTTCCACGGCGGGCCGGAGATCGAGCGCGGGTTCGCGAACAACCCGCGGCGGTTCGTGCGCGAGGACGGGACGATCACGCAGCGCACCACCTGCCCGCTCGACCCGGTCTACTGGGAGGCGGCGGCGGGCGAGCGCGCGGTGGCGCTGGCGCGGCTGGCCAAGGACGATCCCACCATCGAGGGGATCGCCTACGATGTCGAGATGTACGGGGGGGCGTCGGATTACGGGTGGGATCAGTATTGCGTGTGCGACTGGTGCTTTGGGGGCTTCCTGCGCGCGCGGGCGAACATAAAGGTCGCCCCGACAACGATCGCGCGCCGAGGGCGCAAGGCGTGGCTCGAAAAGCGCGGGCTGTGGCCGGCCTACCAACAGTACGAGCACGCGGCGGTGCGGGGAATCTGCGCCGGCATCCGCACGCGCGCGCAGGCACTCGCGCCGGACTTCGCGTTCTACGTGCTGCCCTATGGCGACCTGTATTCGAAGGACATCGGCGCGGGGTTCGGGACGGCGCGCGCGCCCTGCGTGATGATGCCCGAGGACACCTACAGCGCCGGCTACAAAACCGACGTGGAGGCGAGCCAGATCGCCCTGGACCGCCAGGGGGTGCCGATCCGTTTCGCGCTGGGGCTGTGGGCGTTCCGGCGCGCGCCGCAGGAATGGAGCACGCTGGCGTACCTGTCGGCGACGCGGGTGGGCGGCTACTGGTTCTACAACGAGTTCCCGTGGTCCAAGGTGTTCATCGCCTCGACGCCGGAGGAGCGCGAGAAGTACAAACTGCAAGGCACGCCGGAGGAGTGGCGCGAGGCGATCACGCGCTGCAACCGCGAGATTGATCGCCGACTCGCCGACCCGGCGTACGCGCCCGACCTGCCGCTGCTCGCACTGCGCCGGCCGGACTATCCCATAGACTTCGCGAGCCTGGCGGTGTCGGCGCGGGTTCCGTCGCAGGCGCGGCCGTTCACGGCGGCCGGCTTGTTCTGGAAGGGGCGATTCGTGGAGATCGCGGCGGGGAAGGCCGGCGATGAAGCGACCTTCACATTGCCCTCCGGTTACAGCGGGCCCTATCGTGTGAAGACGCGGTTGCTGCGCGGGCCGGACTGCGGGACCGTGCAGGTGCTGGTGGGCGGCAAGCCGGTGGGCGCGCCCATTGATTGCTACTACCCGATTATTGCGCCCGGCGGCGACGAGCCCGATGCGCAGGCCCGCTTGCCGGCGGAGATGCGCCTGACGCTGCGGGTCGTGGGGAAGAATCCGCGCTCGACCGGCTATCGCATCGGAGCGGACTGCATGTACCTCGATTACGCGGGGCCGTTCTGTTCCGACTGGATGATCATCGGGCCGTTCCCCAATCCCGAGCACGCCGGTTTCGAGACGGCGTATCCGCCGGAGAAGGAGATCCAACTCGACGCGGGTTACCCCGGGCTCGACGGCGAGGCGAGATGGCAGCGGGCCGCGGCCGACGCGTCGGGGGTGGTGGATTTTCTCGATGCCTATGGCGGGAAGGAGCGCAAGCGGGAGTGGGCGGTGGCCTACGCGCTGACGCACGTGTATTCGCCGCGCGAGCGGACGGCGCTGCTGCTTCTGGGCAGCGATGACGGCTGCAAGGTGTGGCTCGACGGCAAGTTGGCGTGGAGCGTGCTGGCGCGGCGGGGGAGCGACGCGGACAGGGATCGCTTCGCGGTGCCGCTGCGCCGGGGCTGGAACACGGTGCTGGTGAAGGTGGAGCAGGGAACCGGCGAGTGGGGGCTGCGGGTGCGGCTCACCGATCCCGACGGCACGCTGCGGTGCTCGGCCGCGGCCCCATGAACGCCCGCCCGGCTGGGCCGCGCGGCCCAGCCGGGGACGTGAAACCACACGCCGGGCAGGCGGCGAAGGGCCGACCTGCCCTGCAGGGCGGTTAGAGTTCGCTCAGGGCGTACCCGACTACTTTCCGGTGACGACGGCGACGACCTTGTCGCCGGTGGCGAGGCGGATGCCCTGCACGCCGGAGGCGGTGCGCCCCATGGCGCGCAGGTCCTCGGCGCTGAAGCGGATGGCGTTGCCCTGGGCGGTGACGATGATGACGTCCTGGTTGCCGCTCACCGCGGCCGCGCCGGCGATGCGATCATCGCTGGCGAGGTTGGCCGCGCGGACGCCTCCGCCGCCGCGGTGCTGGGCGCGGAACTCGTCCAGCGCGGTGCGCTTCACCATGCCCTTCTCCGTGACCGTAATCAGATCCATGCGTACAACCCCCTTCCAGGGAAGTTTTTCGCGGGGCCGTTGACGGCACCGCGGGCCGCAGGCGCCCCCGGCCCCGAGGGCGGCGCCATTCTACGCCCCCGGCTGAGGCCCGTCAACCGCCTCCGGCCCCCAATCTGCACCACGGGGGAGCAAGTCTCCTTTCGCGGATTGAGAAAAAATCGCCCGCCAGGGGGGCTGGATGGCCCTTGCAGGCGACTTTTTCTCACCGAGAGCCGGAGGGAGCGGCCGCAAAGGGGGGAGTTTGGACGATGGCACGCAAGAGGACCGCGGCCTGAGGCGTGCCCGCCGGGAGCGAGATGGCGATGGGGTGCGCGGGCTGAAGGCGAACCCGCGCGCTCTGCCGGAGTGATCGCGGCGTGGCTGCGGCCGCGCTCGCCGCCACCCCCACCTCGATTTTCCCCCATCACGGGGGAGGGCATGATCAGGGAAGGCGCAAACGAACGGCGCCCCGAGGGCGGGGCGCCGGGTCCTGTGTGCTTGTCGGAGATAGTACTCCTCGCGGGGGCATTGCAGCAAGTTCTGTGCCAACGCGGGAATCGGGGTTGTGGGGCCTAAGGTGGGGCAAGGACGAGATTCTTCACTACGTTCAGAATGACAGGCGCGGATGAGTGGGGCAGGGGACGAGATCCTTGCTACTTTGCGAAGTAGCGGGGTCCCGTGCTCGGCAAGGGTGCAAAGCCCCGCTCCGCGGGCGGAGTTACCCTTCGCTACGTAGCACGAGTCACTGCGTTCAGGATGACAGGTGGGGCTGAGGTGGGCAGGCGCGGCCGCCCGCCCCCCAACCCGGAGGGGCCTGGCGCCGCCGCGCCGAAACCAGAGGGTGATGACCGGGACACAGACCACGGTCGAGGAAGGGAGAGCCGCGCGCAGGCGTCACGCGGCGGCGCTGCTCTTCTTCGTCATCGCCACGGTGGTCTTCACCTACCCGCTGGCCTTCCGCATTGCCGGCAGCGCGCCGGACCGCGGCGATTCACCGCACCTGGCCTGGGTGATGGCCTGGGACGCGCACGCCCTCTTCACCAACCCGCGCCACCTCTTCGACCCGAACTCCTTCTATCCGCACCGCGGGACGCTCGCCTACGCGGAGCACATGTTGGGCTCGGCGCTTCTGGGCCTGCCCGTCTGGCTCCTCACCCGCGAGCCGATGATCGTGCTCAACGTGCTGACCCTCTTCAGTTTCGTCATGCTCGGCTGGGGGACGTACCTGCTGGCCTTCCATTACTTCCGCAACATCCCCGCCGCGATCACCGCGGGCTTCGCCGCCGCCTTCGCGTCCTTCCGGTTCGCGCACTTCATCCACCTGAACTGGCTGACTGTCCAGTGGGTGCCCTTCGTGTTTCTTTATCTCGACCGCTACCTGCTGCAACGGCGGCGGCGCGACCTCCTCCGGTTCTCGGTCTTCTACTTCCTCCAGATGCTTACCACCATGCAGGCGGGCGCGTTCCTTACCCTGGCGGTGGTCCTCTATCTGGCGGCCGGCGCTGCGGGGCGGCGGGCGACGTGGCGGGCCTTTCTGGCACCGGCTGCGGCGATGGCGGTCTGCCTGCTGGCGCAGACGCCCGTGCTGCTGCCCTATCTGCGCCACGCGCACGAGCCCGGCTTCTTGCGCGGCGAGCAAGAGACGGCTTTCTTTAGCGCGCGGCCCATTGACTTCGTCACCCCCACCCAGGCTCAGACGCTGTATCGCTGGCTGCACGGATTGGGCGTGGGCGGGCCGCTCGACCGCTGGGATACCGAGGGCTTCCTCTACCTGGTCGAGCACGCGCTCTTCCCGGGGGCGGCGCTGGTGGTGCTGGCGGCGGTCGGCGCCGCGGCGTGGCGGCGGGGGCGCGCCGAATGGCTGACGATCGTGATCGCGATGTGGATCCTCAGCCTGGGGCCACGCCTGGGCTGGCTGCCAATGCCCTACTGGATCCTCTACCATTTCGCGCCGGGGTTCTCGGGGATGCGGGCCGCGTCGCGCCTGTTCCTGTTCGCGGTGTTGGGGATGGCCATCCTGGCGGGCGCCGGCGTGAAGTGGCTCTCCGAGCGCCGGTCGCAGGGCGCCCTGGCGGCCCTGCTGGGCGGCCTGGCCGTGCTCGCGGCGGAGAGCCTCTGCGTGCCCGCGCCCCTGGTGGACCTGCCCCTGCTGCGCAACGCCCCGCGGGTTTACGGGCGCCTGGCCGGAATGCCGGGCGCGTTTCCGATCGTGGAACTGCCCATGGGGCTCTACCTGCGGGGCAAGTGGTATCCCATGGCGCCCTATCCGGAGGGGCCGCGGCTCTACTTCAGCGCGCTGCACTGGAAACTGCTGGTGAACGGCTTCAGCGGGCACGTGCCCGATGAATATCCCGCGCGGGTCGAGCGCATGAACCGGTTTCCCGCAGCCGAGGTATGGAAGGAACTGCGGGCGCTGGGGGTGAGGTACGTGATCGTGCACGTGGGCCAGTATCCCCCGTGGCTGAGGGAGCCGATCCAGGCCGTCGCGCTGGCCCTGCCTGGCGCGGAATCGTACGGGGGCGATGTCCTGGTGCCGGTGTCGGCGCAGGAGGGGGGCTAGACGTGCAAGGCTCTCCGGCCGGCCGCGCGCCGGCGATCCTGCTGGCGCTGCTGCTGGCGGTGTTCTGGGCGCGGCAGCTGGCGCCGATCACCGGCCAGTCGCACACCCTCGATGAGGCGGCAGAGATCGGCGCCGGCTACGTCGAGTTGAAGCAGGCGTTCTACGGCTACAACGCCGGGCATCCGCCGCTGATCCTGATCATCCACGGGCTGGCGGTGGCGCCGCTGCACCCGCGCTTCGCCGTGGACCTGCGCCCCTCGCGCGCCTTCGAGTTGCACCAGGCATGGTATGACGCCGGCAACCAGTTCCTCTACGCGGCGAACCGCAGCCCGCTGGCGGCGCTGGCCCTGGCGAGGATCTCCACCGTGGCGCTGGTGACGCTCCTGGTGGTGGTGGCGTTCGTGTGGTCGAGGCGGATGTTCGGCGGATGGGGCGGCGCGCTCACGGCGTTCCTGCTGACGTTCGATCCCAACCTGCTGGCGCACGGCGGGCTGGCGACCACCGATGCGGGGATCGCGGCGTTGATGCTGCTCGCCATGTACTGCATCTGGCGCTACCTGGCCGGCGGCCCTTCAGGCCATCCTGAGGGTGGCCTGAAGGGTCACCCGAAGGGCGGGAGCGCGCGGTGGGTGGGCGCGATGGGGCTGTCGTTTGGCGCGGCGTGCGCGGGGAAGATCAACGGCCTGCTGCTCTTCCCGATGCTGGCCGCCGCGATGCTGCTGGTCGAGGTGGGAAGCGAGGCGCGTCCGCCCTTCTCGGGGCGCGCGCTGGGCAAGCGCTTGCTCTTGATGATCGAGGTGGTCGCGGTGGTGGCCGCGATCGCGTGGCTGGTGATCTGGGCCCTGTACCGGTTCCAGGTGGGGACGCTGGCGGAGACGGCGCGCTATGATCCCACCATCGTGGGGCTGGTGCAGCGGGGCTTCCCCGCGGCGCTGGCGCGGTGGCGGCTGCCGGCGCCGTGGTACTGGTGGTGCCTGGCGTTCCAGCACCTGCGGCCGCTGTCGCTGGGGCCGTTCCTGTGGGGGCACAAGTTCAGCGAACCGACCTGGCTCTACGCGCCGGCCACGTTCCTGCTCAAGACGCCGCTGCCCGGGCTGGCGCTGCTGGCGCTGGGCGGGCTGCTGGCGGGGCGACTGCGCTGGCGCGATGGCGTGATGGTTTACGGCGGGGCGCTCTTGCTGGCGGGCGCCGCCGCGGCAGTGCCGACCAGCCCAGGCTATCGGCATTTGCTGCCGGCGATGCCGCTGGCGGCCATCGCGCTGGGAGGGTACGCGCGGCCGCGGAGGTTCCCGCGATGGACGAAGGTATTCGTGAGCGCGATGCTGGCGTGGTTGGCGGTGGAGTCGCTGTCGGTGAGTCCGCACTACCTGGCCTATTTCAACGAGATCGCGGGCGGGCCGCGCGGCGGGTATCGCTACCTGGTGGACTCGGACCTGGACTGGGGGCAGGACCTGCCGGGGCTGGCGCGCTACCTGCAAGAGAACCGCATCGAAACGGTTTACCTCGATTATTTCGGGACGGCGCCGCCGCAGGCTTACGGGGTCGCCGGGGTGCGGCCGCTGTCATCGGCGCGCGAGCCGCTGTGGCGGCCGGGCGAGGACCCGACGCGGGTGGTCATCGCCATCAGCGCGACCCAACTGCAATGCACGGGGCCGGACTGGCCGTTCAGCCGCGCGCCGGCGCCGTACACGTGGCTCAACAATCGCGAGCCCATCGCAACCATCGGGCACAGCATCTTCATCTACCGGCTGCGGGGCGCGTGACTGCGCCTAGTAGTAGTTGATGAGCTCACCGTAATTGTTGAAGCCCGGCGATTCATGCGTGCGGAACTCGGCATGGCCGTCGCGGAAGGCGTAGATCTTGCCGAAGATTCTGCAGCGGCGAGGGCCGCGTGAGTCGGCAAAGTGGAAGGGCAAGTCTTCCTCGAACAGGTCCGCGTTCCCGGGGTTGATGTCCCAGTAGCCATAGGCTCCCCAGTCAAACCGATACACGCGCTGGATGTTGTGAATCTGGGCAGGGGGCTTGAACCCGAAGTAGTCCGCCGGTTGGGCTTGAACGAAGCGATAACTGGTGTCTCTGTGATCCACACGCATGGTGTCTGCGCCGCAGTCCAGCAGAAGTCGGCTGTGAAGGGCGCGGATGCCTGGGTCGGAATCGGAGAGGTGGGGGATCGCGGCGTAGCCGACGCCCGCTTTCCGATACCGGAAGGTGCCAGACCAGGCGGGATCGGAGGAGAAATCCCGGGTGGCGTACCTGTCCGAGGGGCAATGCCAAGTGCTTTCCGAGCGCACGCCGTACTTCTTCATGACGTCTTTCAGGTATTGGGTTTGCCCGTGTTCTCCGCGCACGGGCGGCCGGGAGAAGACCTCCGCATTCCCATAGAAGAGATAACCATTGTAGTCCTCGGCGTACAGGCGCATCGCCTTCGCCAGTTGGCTGAGGTTGCTGAGACAGGTGCATCTGCTCGCTCGTTCTCTCGCGCGCAGCGCAGCGTTAAGGGCGAGAAAGCAGAGGACAGCCAGAACCAGCGCGGCAGGTAGCCAGACGACCGGGTTGCGTTCCCACCGCCGCGGAGCAGGCTGCTCGTGGATGCCGCTCATGGAGCGCCACCTCCTCCTGGGGCGCAGCAGACCCACAGATGGGCCAGGAATCGGTCCGGCGCACTCGGCTGTGCAGGCTTCGGGCGATTCCTCGCCGCACGGCCTTGCCCCTCGTGGGTCTGAGATTCGCCGTGCGTCACCCTCACCCTCTGCCATGGAGTCCTGGGCCCCGAGGACTTTGCACAGGCCAAGGCGCAAACGTGTGTGGCCGCGGCCGGCGGCAGGAAGACCATCCGCTGCCGTCGAATCCACTCAGAGGCGTGCGCTCGCGCCGGGCCGCCAGGTCAGGACGGCCGCAGGGGGCAGGAGCGCAGCAGGGGCGTCGGAGCCGTATCATGTCCGGCCGTTTCACCAGGCGCGGAGAACACGCGACGCGGCCCGGGCGCGTGGTCATCGCGTTTCCCCTCTTTGCCGTTGCCCTCATTTCCGCCTCGGCAGCGAAACCACCGGTTCTCCCCGGCAAGATTGTCTTCACCAAGGACCTCCCGTTACGCACAGGCGGATCCCATCGTGCGCTGTATCTGTTGGACCCCAACACCGATCGCACCAGGCGCTTGAGCGCCTATCCCGGTGACGAATCCTCTCCCATGTTCTCCCCCGATGGCCGCAGGATCCTGTTCAGCCGCTCGGCTGTGAAAGGTTCTGCAGGCGGTTCGGTTTGGATCTACGACGTGCCAACCCGCCGGTTCACCAGGGTCTTGGAAGGGGAGGAATCGTTCATCCTTCTTGGTTGGGTGAAGGACGGGCGGTTCTTCTTCAGCATCAAGATCAACTGCCACCCGCTCGGTCTCTACGTCTGTGATCCCAAGACGAAATCACGAGAGAACGTGCCCGTGGCTCCTGAAATGCCTGGCTACGGGGCGTCGGTTTCGCCCGATAGCAAGGAACTGTGGTATATCTACGAACCTCCCATCGAGACAACCTGGCAGGAGATCAGAGTCCTGAACGTGGCGACGCGCAGAACGCGGTCCTTCGGAAAAGGCACCGCGCCGACGCTCAGCGCCAACGGCCAGTATTTGACTTACATCTCACAGAACAAGATGGTCATGCTCCGCAGTCTCGCGACCGGGAAAGAAGTTCCGATGGGCAAGGCGGATGATACGGGCTCGCCCACGTTCTCACCAGGCGGCAGATACATAGCCTACCTGACAGGGAAAGCGGCGAAGACGTCTTACGGGATATTCTGGCAGCAGGTCAAGATAGTTGACACAAACCTGAGACCCATCAAGGTGATCAACCTGCGCTGCAAAACGCAGACGATCAGTTGGTAGCGGTTAGCGCCCGCGTGATCCATGCGGAAATGGGATCGCCCCTGGGGCGAAGGGCGGCCCCGAACCCCTCACCTCCACCTTACGCCTCCCCATGAAGGGGGAGGAAACGGGTGCGGAAGGGTAGGGGCGGTTGGCGAACCGCCGTACGAGTCAATAGGGATGGTCGAGTTCGCCGTAGTTGTTGATGCCGCGGGCGTCGTAGGCGCGGAAGGCAGCGTGCCCGTCGCGGAAGGAGACGGTCTTGCCGTAGATCTTGATGCCGGCGGCGTCGGGGCGGCCGAGCGTGTGGAAGGGGAGATCTTCCTCGAAGAGTTCGGCGTCGGAGGGGTTGATGTCCCAGTAGCCATAGGCGCCCCAGTTGACCCGATAGGCGCGGAACACGGCGTCAATCACGAGCGCCTGCGCCTCCGGCGGGCTGCCCTGGGGAAACGCGAGGTAGCGGTAACTGGTCGCGCCGTGGTCGGCGCGCATATTGTCCGCGCCGAAGTGGGCAAGGAGTTGGGTGCGGAGCGCGCCGATGCCGGGGTCGCGATCTGACGCGTGCCGGGCGGCCACATAACCGATGCCCGCCTCCCGGTAGGTGAAAGTGCCGGACCAGCGCGGGTCGGAAGTGAAATCGCGGTGGGCGTAGGCGTCGGCCGGGCAGAACCAGAGGTCATCGCGCGCCGGAGGCAGGTAGTCGCGCAGGATCATCTTCAGGTGCGGCGTCTGGCCGGCCTGGCCGGGCGTGAGCGGCGGCGAGAAGGGATCGCCGCGGCCGTTGAAGAGGTAATCGCCCCAGTCCTGGGCATACATGCGCATCGCCTTGGCGAGTTGGGCCGCGTGTTCGAGGCAGAGCTCCGTGGGCTGGCGGCTCTGGCTCAGGGCTGGAATGAGCGCGCCCAATGCCAAGGCGCCGAACAGAACCGCGACGAGCATGCCGAGCGCCAGCCGAGCCTTGCGGTGAGGCGGCGCAGCAGGCTGCGTGTCTATCGTTCCCCTGCTGCCGATCCGAATGTGCATCGCGCGCCCCCTGTGGGCGTATTCTACCGCGGGAGGGGCGGAGGGGCAAGGGCAGGGAAAGCCGCAATGATGAATTATGAGTTATGAATTATGAATGGAGGCACGTGGTCGGTGGACGAGATTCCCTGGCCGAGGCCCGTGGGTCCTCGGCCCACGGGCAGGCCTCGCATTCGCTCGGAATGACAAGAGAAGGCCGAGATTCCCGCAGGAGGCGGACAAGCCCCGCCTACGCGCGGAATGACCGGAACAGGCCGGGGTTGCAGCAGGCAAGGAAATCGGGTATCATCGGCGGGCATGTTGTCGGGGCAGATGCGCCCCCGCGCCGGAAACGCTCCCTATAGGCCTCTTCGAGGCCGGGATGGCGGCCCGAGGGCCCAGCCACATGGGTAAGCCCGTTATTATTGTCGAATCGCCGGCGAAAACGCGCACCATCGGCCACTTCGTGGGGGATGGCTACCAGATCGTGGCCTCGATGGGGCACGTGCGCGACCTGCCGCCCAAGGAATTCGGGGTGAATCTCGAGCACGATTTCGCCCCGACCTACGAGACCATCGCCGAGCGCAAGAAGACCCTCACCGACCTGCGCCGCGTCACCAAGGACGCCGACGAGGTGTACCTCGCCACCGACCCCGACCGCGAGGGGGAGGCGATCGCCTGGCACCTGGTGCAGGCGCTCAAGATCCCGCGTCCCAAGCGCATCGAGTTCAACGAGATCACGCGCACCGCCGTGCAGCAGGCGCTGGCTCATCCTCGCGACCTCGACCTGAAGCGCGTCAACGCGCAGCAGGCGCGGCGCATTTTGGACCGGCTGGTGGGGTACAAGTTGAGCCCGCTCTTGCAGCGCAAGTTGCGCAAGCAGCGGCTGAGCGCCGGGCGGGTGCAGAGCGTGGCGGTGCGGCTGGTCTGCGAGCGGGAGCGCGAGATCCTGGCGTTCAAGCCGGAAGAGTACTGGAACATCTTCGCGGACGTGACGCCGGACACCGAGGAGCGGCGCTTCCGCGCGAAACTGATCGAGCGGGACGGGGTGAAGGTCGAGAAGGTCAAGGTCGGCTCCGAGGCGGAGGCGAAGGCGGTCGTCGAGGCGGCGCGCGGCTCCTCCTACCAGGTGGCGAAGATCGCGCGCAAGGAGCAGATGCGCAAGCCGCCGGCGCCGTTGATCACCAGCACCTTGCAGCAGGAGGCCTCGAGCCGGCTGGGTTTCGGGGCGCGCAAGACAATGATGGTGGCGCAGCAGTTGTACGAAGGGCTGGAGATCGGCGACGAGGGCACGGTGGGGCTCATCACCTACATGCGCACCGACTCGATGCGCGTGGCCGCCGAGGCGGAGGCGCAGGCGCGGGAGTTCATCGGGGAGCGCTTCGGGGCGGACTACGTGCCGGCGGCGCCGCCGCGGCACAAGGCGCGCAAGGGCGCGCAGGAGGCGCACGAGGCGATCCGGCCGACCTCGGTGCTGCGCGAGCCCGAGCAGATCGCGCGGTACCTGACGCCGGATCAGCGGCGGCTCTACGAGGTGATCTGGAAGCGCTTCGTGGCCAGCCAGATGAGCGCGGCGCGGCTGGACGTGACGACGGTGGATGTGGCGGCGGACGGGATGGTGTTCCGCGCGGTGGGGCAGTGGGTGAAGTTCTCCGGCTTCATGGCGGTGTACGAGGTGCAGCGCGACGAGGACCAGGAGGCCGAGGAGGGCGGCCTGCTGCCCGAGCTGAGCGAAGGGCAAGCGCTTGCTTTGCTCGACCTGCTCTCGGAGCAGAAGTTCACGCAGCCGCCGCCGCGCTACAGCGAGGCGAGCCTGATCCGCGCGCTGGAGGCGAACGGCATCGGGCGGCCCAGCACCTACGCGCCGATCCTCGCCACCATCCTGGACCGCGGCTATGTCTACCTGGAGCAGCGGCGCTTCCGGCCCACGGACCTGGGGTTCGTGGTGACCGACCAGTTGGTGGAGCACTTCCCCGAGATCGTGAACGTGGAGTTCACGGCGGCCATGGAGAACGAGTTGGACCGGGTGGAGGAGGGCCAGGCCGACTGGGTGGGCGTGCTGCGCGAGTTTTACGGGCCGTTCGCCACGGCGCTCGAGAAGGCGGCGACGGCGATGAAGCCGCCGCGGATGCCGGCCCAGCCCACGGATGAAATCTGCGAGAAGTGCGGCAAGCCGATGGTGATCCGGGTGGGCAAGCGCGGGCCGTTCCTGGCGTGCACGGGCTTCCCCGAGTGCCGCAACGCGCGGCCGGTACCCGGCAGCGAGGAGGCGCAGCGGCGGCAGGCCGCGGCGAGCCGGCCGGCGCCGGAACCCACGGGCGAGGTCTGCGAGAAGTGCGGCAGCCCGATGGTGATTCGCTCGAGCCGGCGGGGGCCGTTCCTGGCGTGCTCGGCCTACCCGCGGTGCCGCAACGCCAAGCCGCTGCCCGAGGCGCTCAAGGACAAGGCGGCGCCGGAGCCGACGGGCGAAATCTGCGACCAGTGCGGCAAGCCGATGGTGATGCGGCGGAGCCGGCGAGGGGCGTTTCTGGGATGCTCGGGGTATCCGAAATGCCGCAACACCAAGCCGCTCAAGCGATCGGGGCAGGAGGAGACGTCCTGAGCGCCGGCGCGGCACAAGGATGGAGGGCGCGTCATCGCGTATAGTAGGGCCGGGAGGCGAAGGTGATCTGCCAGCGGTGCGGGGCGCCCAACGCATCGGATCGCCGGACGTGCGGCCGCTGCGGGCTGCCCCTGACGGCGCGCCGGCGGCGCCGGGGTCACGGCCTGACCCTGGAGCGCAAGTACCGGATCCTGCGGAGCGTGGTGAGCGCGGTCGTGGGGGCCGGACTGGCGCTGGGCTACGGGCTGCTGGTGGGCGGGCGCCACCTCTCGCCGCCGCTCCTGGGGGTGGTGATCGCGGGGGGCGCGGTGGCGGGCCTGATCCTCGGTTACCTCCCTGCGCTGGCCTGGCGCGTGCTGGTCCGGCTGTGGCTGCGGGCCAAGACGGCCCTGGTGACGCGGCTGGGGGCGTGGGTGCTGCGATCGGCGCTGGCGCGGGCCGAGGAGCGCGCCGAGGAAGATCCCGACCCCCAAGCGCTTGATCGCCTGGCCGCCTTGCGCTGGCTTTCGGAGGACGAGTGGGCCGCGCGCGCCGCCCTGGAGAAAGCCACCAGCCTGGACGGCGACGCCGTGGCGCGGCACAACCTGGGGGTGGCGATGGCGAGGACGGGGGAGCCGCTGCTGGGGCTGCAACACCTGCAAGCGACGGCGGAGGCGTTCGCGGATTCGGCGCAGGCGCAGACCAACCTGGCGCTGGCGCTGGAGACGGCGGGCCGGATCGAGGAGGCGGCGGCGGCGATGCGGCGGGCGATCGAGTTGGCGCCCGAGGAGGGCGGCCTGCGGAGCCGGCTGGCGGTGCTGCTGGCGGTGCAGGGGAACCTGGAGGCGGCCGCGCGGGAACTGGAGCACGCGGTGGCGCTGAGGCCGCGGTTCGCCGAGGCGCACAACAACCTGGGGGTGGTTTACCAGCGGCAGGGGAACCTGGAGGCGGCCGGTTCGCAGTTCAGGGTGGCGATGCGCTGCGACGCCGCCGCGGGGGTGCCGCGCTACAACGTGGGGGTGTACCAGGCGGTGCGGGGGCGGCACGCGCAGGCGGTGGAGTCGTTCTTCGCGGCGCTGCGGCGATCGCCGGAGCACGGGCGGTCGCACACGCAACTGGGGCTGGCCTACTATCACCTGGGGATGGCGGAGCAGGCGCTGCGCTGCCTGCGGCGGGGGGCCGAACTGAGCGTGGGGGACTACGAGCCCTGGTACAACCTGGGGACGGTGCAGTTGCTCGAGGGGCACAGCGACGTGGCCACGCGCTCGCTGGAGCGGGCCTTCGAGTGGCAGCCGAACCACGCGGACGTGGTGAACAACCTGGGCCACGCGACCCACCTCAAGGGCGAGTCCGAGCGGGCGATGGAGCATTTCCGGCTGGCGGTGCGGCTGGACCCCGGGCACGCGGCGGCGCACTTCAACCTGGGGGTGGCCTATGATGCGCTGGGCATGCCGGGGCAGGCGATGGAAGAGTTCGGCGAGGCGGTGCAGCTGAGGGCGAACTTCGGGGAGGCGCACAACAACATGGGGGTGGTGGCGCTCGCCCAGGGGCTGGCGGAGCAGGCGGTGGAGCACTTCGCGCGCGCGGCCGAACTGCTGGGCACGAGCGCCATCCCCCAGGCGAACCTGGGGCTCACCTACTATCAGGCGGGGGACGCGGACGCCGCGATGCGCATCTTGCAGCGGGCCGTGAAGTTGGACCCGAACCTGCCGGCGATCCGCGACGTGCTGGGGCGCGCCTACCGCGATAAGGGAAAGCTCCCCGAGGCGATCGAGCAGTGGCAGGTGCTGGTGCGGCTGGAGCCGCTCAACCCCGACGCGCACATGAACCTGGGGCTGGCGCTCTACCAGACGGGGGCGCTGGAGGAGGCGATCGCGGCGTTCAAGCGCGTGCTGGTGTTCGTGCCGCACTCGATCGAGGGGCACAACAACCTGGGGCTGGCCTACGCCAAGGCGAAGATGCTGGACGAGGCGATCTACCACCTGGGCCACGTGCTGGACCTGCAGCCGAACAACCCCATCACCCACAGCAACTACGGCCTGGCGCTCTATTTCAAGGGCGAAACCGAGAAGGCCGTGTACGAGTGGATGGAGGTGACCCGGCTCTCGCCCGCGTACGCCCGGGCGCGCGAGGCGACGCGGCTGTCGGCTTACGACGAGTCGCAGATGGTGATCCGGCCCCTGGACCGCGCGGCGCGGACGGTGCGCTTCCCGCCCCTCCCCGCGCCCTTCCACTACAACTTCGAGTTGATGAGCGGCGCGCCCGGCTACGAGCCGATCATCCCCTGGCCCGACGTGGCGCGGGTGCGCCGCTGGGTGCGGCGCAGCCAGGAGGCGCAGCGCCGGCTGGCGCAGGCGCTGCGGGGCTAGGGCAGAGGTTGTGCGATCCGGCGGGGAGGAGAAGGGG
>Ga0315288_10000469_pt1 | contig 50426 bp, 35 predicted proteins | sample YL17G11_20_MG_FD_203454 | JGI IMG/M metagenome (GOLD analysis project Ga0315288, IMG submission 203454) | Sediment microbial communities from Yellowstone Lake, YNP, Wyoming, USA - YL17G11_20 | ecosystem: Environmental > Aquatic > Freshwater > Lake > Sediment | place: USA: Wyoming | collected... | reverse complement strand
GGTACGAACAAGTGGCGCGACTCCATCGAAAGCATCCACCACGACTTCGCCGCCACCCTCGCCGGAATGGGCGCCACGCTGACCGCCCCGTCCTCCCACTACGCCTATCTGCAAGGAATGACTTAGGCGTGTTCGCCGTCCCGGGCAACCACGACCACTGGGACGGCATCGAGGGGCTGACGCGTGCCTTCGAACGCGCGCGCGTCCCCCTTCTGCGGAACGAGCATCGTGTGGTCGACACACCGGGCGGCAGGCTGGCCATCGTGGGCTATGACGACCTGTGGTCTGCCTCAGCGCCCGTGGACCAGTGCTACGAGGGCCTCGCCCCGGAGCTGCCGCGGATCACGATGGCCCACAACCCGGAGAGCTTCTTCGTTGAGGGGGAGCGAGACCTGGGGCTCATGGTGTCCGGGCATACCCATGGCGGGCAGTTCATCATCCCGGGCCTGGGGCCGGTGCATGTCCCGTGCAACATCCCACGCCGTTCCGGGGCGGGCTACACCGCACGAGGGCGCAACCAGCTCTACGTCACCCGCGGCATCGGCACTGTCATCGTGCCCATCCGCGTGTTCTGCCGGTCGGAGATCACTCTCATCACGCTCCGTCCGGAAGCCGGCGGGTGAAGGACCGGGGGATCAGGCGAAGAACCGGCCAGGCATGACAAGACTCGGAGTGGTCCTCATGTTGTCCGTGATGCCGGTTGCCGCTCAGCGGTACACGACAGTGCCGATCACGCCCGCGGCGAACGCTGCCCATCAGACGGCGTTCACCGGGGACATCGGGTTCGGGGAGTGGTTCGACTCGCCGGACCTGGCTGTTCGCGGCGTGCCCTTCCGGATAGAGATGGGCGAGCGGGACATCGTGCGTCTGGGGCCGGGCCAGACCTGTGAAGTGCCGCTGCCGGGAGAGCGGGCGGCAGCTTTGCACCTCCTGGCGACGGGGGGTTACCTCGCCACGCCGGGGGAGTTGCGGGCGGACATCACGTTCGCCAACGGCGCTCGCGAGGAGCATACGCGGGAGATCGTCGACTGGAACTACGGCGCGCGCTATCCGGGTGACGCGGCCCGCACCTTCGAGCCGACAGCGTTCGGCGGGGCGGGGAAGACACTCTATGCCTACCGCGTGCCCGTCCGCCGGAAGAGCCTGCCGCTCCAGTCCCTCCGGCTGACGGCGGGCGACCGCGGCACGTTCATCATCGCAGCCCTGACGATCGAGCCGGTGCTAACGCAGGAGGAGCGGCTGGCGCCCCTGCCGGAGAGCGACCTTGGCATCCTGGTCGAGGGCGACGACGGCCCAATCACCCGCTTCGCCGCGGAGCAGCTTCAGCTCTACGTCAGCCTCATGGAGGGCAAGCGCCCGCCCATCGGGCAGGCCGATCGGCGGACCGTCCACCTGCGGCGCGACGCGGATGTGTCGGCCCGGCTCGGCGAGGATGGGTTCCGTCTGGCGGGCGAGGGGGAGTCGCTCACGATCACCGGCGGCGGGGCGACCGGTGTGCTGTATGGGAGCTACGCGCTCCTGGAGAGCCAGGGCGTGCGCTTCTTCATGCCGGGCGAGGAGCACGAAGTCGTCCCGAAGCGCGAGGTCTCCCTCGCCGTCGCAGTGGTCGAGGAGCGGCCCGACTGGGCCCGGCGCGGCATTACCTACTACCCGTACGAGTTCGACGAGCCTGCTGACTGGGTGGACTTCGCGGCGAAGACTCGGCTGAACACCATCCTGTTCCATGCCCCGGCCCCGGACTGGTGGGAGCGGGAGCGCGAAATGCTCAACCCCGAGCTGGAGCGGCGAGGCATCCACATCGACTTCGGCGGCCACTTCATGCCGGGGCTCCTTCCGCGTTCGCTCTTCGCCGAGCATCCGGACTGGTTCCGCATGGAGAACGGCGAGCGACGCGCAGACTACAACCTGTGCCCGTCGAGCCCCGAGGCGCTGGCGATGATCGCACAAGGCGCGGCCGAGATCGTGCGGAGGAACCCCGAGCCGGAGGTCTTCTCGATCTGGCCGGATGACCTGGGTGGTGGCGGGTGGTGTCACTGCGAGAAGTGCGCCGAGCTCAGCGCATCAGACCAGTCGCTCACGGCGATGAACGCCATGGCCCGGGCGATGCGCGAGGTGCGCCCGGATGCTCGCGTTGTCTTCCTCGCCTATCAGGACACCGTCCAGCCGCCGACGCGGGTCCAGCCGGAGCCGGGGGTCGTGCTCCTCTGGGCGCCGCGTGAGCGCTGCTATGTGCACGGCCTCAATGACCCGAGTTGCCCGCGCAATGTCGCGCACGCGCGAGCGCTCGAAGGGCTGCTGCGCGTGTTCGACCCGGCGGAGACCGAGGTGTTCGAGTACTACCTCGACCAGATCCTCTACCAGGACATCGTGCCCACGCTGCCGCAGACGCTGCAGGCGGACCTCGCCTACTACCGCAGCCTCGGGATCAAGGTCGTCGAGCCGCTCATGGTGAGCCTCGTGCCCTTCCGCTCCGTGCTGGCGAATGCGGGGCTGTCGGCCGGCCTGCAGTGGGACGAGGACGCCGATCCGCAGGCGTGGCTGCGTGACCTCGCCGGAAGCTACTTCGGTGACGAGGACGTCTCCCAGTACTTCGTCCAGAGAGAGACGGCGCTGCGACCAATCCTGAGCCGCTGCTACGATGGCATCGAGGTGCCGGACGACGTCGCCTCGACGCGGAGAGCGGACACGGAGCGCTCCTTCGTGCAGGAGTTCCCGCTAGCTTGGGGCATCCTGGAGCGCGCGCTGCTGAGGGTCCCCGGCGCCGACCAGCGTCAGCGCCTCCTGGCCGAGCGCGCCGGCCTGTTCCAGGCGGTGGACCACGCGCGGGCGCTGGCGCGGCCGTAGGAAGACCCTCCGCAACGCGACGGAAGGACACTGGCGTCGCGAAGGGGTATCATGGCTGAGAGGACTCGCCAGCGTCCTGCACGGGGGTCAGGCGAACGAGGTGGAATCGTCATGGAGTTGCGGGTCGTGCTGCAACGCGATGCGGAGACGGGTGACTGGGCTGCTTGGTGCCCAGAGCTGCCCGGCTGCGCGTCCGCCGGCCTGACCGATGCGGAAGCGCTTGCCAACATCCGTGAAGCCATCGCCCTCTATCTCGAGCCGAGCCCCCTTGACCTACCGGACGACGCCGTGATGGCACAGGTTGCGGTCTGATGCCCAGGGCACGGCGGATGACGGCGTCGGAGGTGGAGGCGCTGCTTCGCCGGTACGGCTTCGTCATGATCTCCCAGCGGGGCAGCCACCGCAAGTGGTGTCATCCCGCGCAACGGTTGCAGGTCATTGTGCCCCTGCACCGCGGACGCCCCCTCCCGATCGGCACTCTCCATACAATCCTGACGGGGGCCGAGATCCCTGAGGACGAGTGGCATGCGTAGGCGATTCCGAGTCCGTTGCTCATGGTCGAAATGGAGGCTGGCATGACCAACCGCGAGCGAGTTCTGGCAGCCTTGCGACACGAGCAGCCGGACAAGACGCCCTACAACGTCCAGTTCACCATCCCCGCGCGCGAGAAGATGGCCGAGTACTACGGCGACCCGGACTTCGAGTCGAAGCTCGGCAACTGCTTCACCATCTTCACCTGCCACCCGAAGGCACAGTGGCGTGAGGTCGAGCCGGGGATGATCCGGGACCACTTCGGCGTCATCTTCGACCGGCGGAAGGACAAGGACATCGGCGTCGTCGCAAACCGCGCGGTCACGCCCGAGAACGTCGAGAGCTACCCCTTCCCCGACCCGCACAACCCCGTCATCTGGGAGCCGATCGAGGCTGCGGCCGCCGACAAGGGCGACCGGTTCGTCATCGCGATGCTCGGGTTCAGCCTCTTCGAGCGCTCGTGGGGCCTCGCGGGGATGGAGGAGGTCCTCATGGCGATGGCCGCCGAGCCTTCGTTCGTCCACCGGCTGATGGACCGCATCCTCGAGTACAACCTACAGGTCATCGAGCGCGCGTGCTCGTACGACATCGATGCGATGCTCTTTGGCGACGACTGGGGCTGCCAGCGCGGGATCACGATGGGCCCGACCTACTGGCGGGAGTACATCGCGCCGCGCGTCCGCGAGATGTACGGCGCTGTGAAGCGGCAGGGGAAGCGTGTCCTCATCCACTGCTGCGGGAAGGTGGAGGAGCTGTTCCCCGAGCTGATCGCGATGGGCGTGGACGTGTTCAACCCCTTCCAGCCCGAGGTGATCGACGTATACGAGGCCAAGCGTCGCTACGGGGATGAGCTGTGCTTCTACGGCGGTATTAGCACCCAGCGCACGCTCCCCTACGCGACGCCACAGGAGACCCGCGACGAGGTCCGTCGCCTCCTGGACACGATCGGCGCAAACGGCGGCTACTTCGCCGCCCCCGCCCACTCCATCCCCGCCGACGCCAAGCCCGCCAACATCGCCGCGATGATCGACGTGCTGCAGGGGCAGTGAGGGGCGTCGTCCGCCCGCCAGCCGGTCTGACCGCCCCGTAAGCAACGAGCCCGTGGCCGAGCCGGCGCGGGCGACCGTCCTCGTACCGCACCCGCAGAAGCGGGGACCGGAGCGGACGAGCGAAACGAAGCTGGCCTATTGGGTATGGTGTCCCCCGAATTGCATGCGACCGGACGTGGGGCGTGAAGGAGGTGTGAGGGGCGCCCAGGGGCTCACTTGCTCGCACGCTGTCCTACGACGATGGGGACGTACCCGGTCTCCATGCCGGCCGGCGGGGTCACGATCAGGGCCGGGTCGAGACGGACGAGGGAGCCGGCGCTGGGCGGGGGCATGTAGTCCCGGTCTATGCCCCAGCGTGCATGGATCTCGGCGACCAGCCTCTGCAGGCGCTCCTTGCGCCCCTCGTCCCAGTGGTACTGCTGGAATACGGGTTGGTCAATGAACGGGTACCAGGCGTAGGTGACCTGAGACCCGTCAATCAGGGCGACGGTTGTGGTCGCGGTGGCCGGCCCCGGGGTCGTCCACGCACTCGTGGTGGGCGTGATGTAGGCGTTCCCCTTCTCCGCCACGGGGAACTTCTGGGCAGTCAAACCGGTCTCGCCGGGCACGGCGCTGGGCGGGACGGGGCTCCAGTTGGGGCCGTCCTGCCGAAAGTACTCCGGGAACTCCCCCGCGCGGGCAATGGGGTTTGGGAACCACTCCATCCCCCATCGGTTCCCGGAGAACACCTTGGTCAAGCATACGGCCTCGACACCGGTGATCGGCTTGCCCGCCTGATCGTAGCGCGTGGGGCTCGTGGCCAGGGCGGGCTTCCAGGCGCCGGTGGGATCGAAAGCGCCGGTGCACGGCACGCCCTCGTCGCGCCAGCGCAGGACCGCGTCGTACAACGCCGACTTGGCGAAGTAGCTCACATCCTGCACCAGGACGGCCCGGCCTGCGTCGTCCACGGGGAAGTGCAGCCGCGGGATCCGAGAGTAGACGGTGCCCTTGGCATCGCTGGCCTCGAGGCGAGGTACCGTGTTGATCTCGATCGCGCCCCCTCCCACCACGCCGGGCCGGGCATCGAGCCCCCGGCCGTTGAGGAAGGGCTCTCTGAAGAGGGCGGCGATCTTGCTCCAGGTCTGGGGCACGTAGAAAGCGATGGGGCCTTTGAAGTTGGCGGCGTTCAGGAAACAGGTCCAGCTCTGGTCCCCGGTCGGTGGATCCTCCACAGACGGGGCGGTGAAGGGCAGGGCCAGCCATGCGTAGCCCAGGAACTGCCCGTCGCGTCTGTCCTGGAACGGCAGGCCGTCAGGGGGTATGAGGAGGCGATTGCTGAGTTGGGCGATACCCAGTTGGTTGTCCGCTAGGGCTTCATCGCTGTAGAAGAAGGACCACCCCGGGGAGCCGATCTCGTAGTCGTAGCACTGGGGGGTGGCGTTCATGCTGAACTTCGGCCATCCGTAGCGGAAGTGGTTCCCCGCCCAGTACCCCAGCCCGCCTTCCACGGTCTGGAAGACGCTGTCCCAGGTGGGTCCGCGCTCCTTCCAGGTGCGGGCGAGAGTGCCCTCGGGAGCCAGCGGTCGGTCCTTGTTGTCTGAGTTGTCGGGCAAGATCCAGCACCCGGGCAGGCCGATCTGGAAGCCAGCGAGCGGTTCACTGATCAGGGCCCATACGGCCGAGTAGAACCCGATCCCGGCGCTGTATGTCGCTTTGTCAGGGCTCGGCTGTGCTTCGTAGCTGATGTACCCATGCAGGCCGTCCGCACGGGTGGTGATGGCGGAGGAGGGCTGCGCGTCGCCTGGGCATGGCGAGAGGACGCCGGCCAGGGCAGCCACGGGCAGAGCTCTGCCCAGTGGCGTGAGCGACATGATGTGTCGAAGAAGGTATGCCATGGGTCCAGTCCCTATGGGGAGTGCGCCATTATCCTGGGTGCGCTTTGGTGGCCTGGAGCTTCGCCATCGCCTCGGCAAAGGCCTTCCCGATCGGTGCCAGGATCTTCGCGGCGCCGAAGTCCGCTCAGAGAAGCGATTCAGTGGTCGGCCATCTCCTGGCGGGTGGCGATGGGCACGTAGCCTACCTCCAGCCCCCTGGGTGGCCGGATGATCTGGGCCGGGTCCAGTTCGGCCAGCTTGCCGATGCTCGGTGGAGGCAAGTAATCCCGGTCCTTCGGCCACGCGCGGTGCAGCTTCTCGATCCTCGCCTGCATGCGCTCGCGCTCCGCAGGGGTCAGGTCGGCATTGAGGAGGGCCGGCTGGTCGGCGAAGCGGTACCAGTAGTAGGTCACCACGCTGCCGTCACCCAGGCGCGCCTCGAACGGCCCGGCGACGGGGCCGGGCTTCTTCCAGCAGCTTTCCGGGTCATCCGGGGTGGTGTAGGGCTCCTGTTCCGCCTCCGCGCGTCGCTTCCAGTTGGTCTCCTGCAGCTTCGTCTCTGCAGGCACTTGGTCTGGCGTGACGGGCACCCATCGGGCCTTCTTCTCATCGTCGCCGTTCTCCAGGTGGTAGTACTCGGGGAGCGTCACGAGCGGGCCGGCTTTGGTGCCTGTCCTGGTCGCGAGGGTGTAGTTCCACTCGTAGCCGTGCGTTTGGGGGGTCGGGGCTGCGGGAGTTGCGAAGGCATCCCAGGCGAGAGGCACCTTCCGCTCCGCGCCGTCCGGCCCGGGCACGTAGATCTGCCAGGTGGCGTAGCCCTCTCCCGAAAAGGTGCGGGTGAAGGCGCCCTGGGGGTCGATGGCGCCGCTGGCGGGCTTGCCGCCCGAGAACCACGCCTCCACCGCATCCCAGAGCGCCTTGCGACTGTAGGCGGTGTCCCGATGGACGAGCGCCGACCGGCCGTCCGCGGCGCGTGGGAACGATGTGGGCTCGATCCGCGCGTAGGGCTCGCCCTTCGAGTCCTTGGCGATGCGACACGGGATCAACTGCGTCTCCATCTGGACCGCCCTGTTGGGTTCGGCCGGGCGCGTGTCGAGAAGCTGGCCCGCCAGGCGCGGCTCCGCCAGGGCGGCGTGCGACCAGAAGTGTGGCGTGAAGAAGGCGACAGGGCCCTTGAAGTTCCGGGTGTTGAGGAAGAGCGTCCAGCACTGGTTGCCGGTCGGCACGGTGTGGCCTTCGGTGGTGGGCTTGGCCTCGCAGAGGGGCAGCGACAGGTAGCCGTAGCCGACGAGACCGCCGCACTCTCCTTGCCTAATGTTGAGGCCATCGATCGGGAAGAGCAGCCGCGGGCTCAGCTGCGCGACTCCGTAGAGGCCCTTTGGCTTGTCCCACTCGCCCCAGCCGTGGGCAGGCCCGTTGGCGACCTCGGAGAAGTTGGGGCCCACGCCGCCCATGATGAACTTGGGTGTCTCGGTAGGGAAGCGTGTGTCCCTCCACCAGCCCAGGCCTCCCTCCACATCTGAGTAGAGGTCCTTCGGGGGTGACCCGTCGTACTGGGCAAACATCCACGTGCCGGGCAGGCCGCTCTGGAAGCTATGGCCGGGGTAAGTGCGCAGCAGGGGCCAGGCGGCCACGTACATGGAGTAACCAGCGTTGAAGCTCCTGTCCACTTGGTCCGCATAGGGGATTATCAGGTAGCCAGCCAGGTACTCGTCGTAGGCGGCAGAGGCTCCGCCGGTGGGCGCGACCAGCACCACGGCCGCCAGCAACGGTGCAGCGGTCGCCAGGGGGCTGTGATTGTGCATCTGCCACAGGTTCCTCGGGTGGGTCACGGTTGGCGGGTCCCCTTTCAGGTGGTCGGCCGGCCCCCGTCGGTGCGAGGGCCCGCGTCGAGAGGGCCGAGGCTGTTGCCGCATCTCCCGAGCCGTCCCATCGGTACGTGCCGTCCACGATGGCGTAACGTCTGCGACGGCGCTGCGGCACCGAGGGAAGGCGCGCCCCCGTTGCTCTCTGCCCAGAACGCCGTCGGTCACCGGCGTGAGTAGGTTCGTGAGTGGTTCGTAGTCGGCCTCCGACAGGTGGACGTGATCTTCCGCGTAGGCTTCGTCGCGGAAGGAGCCATGGGGCTGGGTGAAGTCGACCGACAGGTCGAGCACGCGCACATTTGCGTCGGCTTCGAGCCCGAGGTCGTTGAGGGCGCTGGCGATGCAGTCCGGGGCGAAGATGCCGGCTGGCCCATCCAGCGGCGCTGGAGGCACGGCTTTGGAGCGGCTCGCCAACTGCGGAGGGCTAGCTCTCCGGTGGCTGCGGGATTCCGGGGATTCCGGGGACAGTATACCTAACTCATAGACCTGGGTGGGCGTCGTGGCACCGGGGCGTGGGCGAACTGGCTCGCTTCATCGTCCGGCCAGATGAAGCGCCGAGAGGCAGGGACTCGGCGAGCGGGGGCGGCGTGGACCACCGGCGCGGGGTCGGTAAGTAGAGGCCCGCTTCGGAGGTCCGGACGGGCCCGTGTGGTAGGTCTGTGTCTGGCCACGGTCTGTCGGCCGGGTGATCACAACCCGATCACTCGGCCGCTCCGGTTCCTCCTCAGGGCGGCATCGCTTCGCGCTGAGGTCGATGGCGGGCGCTACCGCAGATCGTCGGCGAGGCGCTGTAGGCGGTCGTACACCCTCTTCCGATCGCCTACGCGGAGAACGAGCACGAGCAGCTCCTGGTCACGGACGGCGTAGATGACTCGGTAGTCTCCCACCCGGATGCGCCACAGCTCCTGGACAGACTGAAGCCTCTTGGCCCCCCTGGGCCTTGGGACCTGGGCGAGGCGGCCGATGTGCTCGCGGACCCGTCCCCTCGCCTTGGCGGGTAGCTCCGCGAGTTGGCCGGCAGCGGTCCTGGTCACCCGAACGGTGTAGGTCACGATGCGTGCCCGATCATCTCATCGACCTGATCGAGGGAGAGGGTTGGTTCGTCTCCGCTCTGAATCCTGGCCAGCGCGCGCTCGGCTTCGAGGGTATCGAGGATGTCCTCAAGGCTTTCCAGAGCGAGCAGATCCTCCATGGAGACGAGGGCCGCGAGATCCTTGCCGTGGACAGAGATGACAACGCGCTCCTTGGCATACCCGACGCGTCGAAGAAGCTCGGCGAGCTCCTTCCGCGCCTGCTCGGCACCGACCTGGGTCATGGGGTCGCCTCACAGTTCTTGAGTTCTGTACAGTCTATCATGTTCGAGGAGAACGCGGGGACGGGTGAGCCGGCAGAGGTCCGCTTCGGAGGTCCAGACGGGCCCGTGTGGTAAGTCTGTGCCTGGCCACGGTCCATCGGCCGGGTGATCACACCCCGATCACTCGGCCGCTCCGAAGGGCGACCGTGTGCTATGCTGCCCGGCGTGGGAATGTGACTGGTTGTCCGGGGCGTCTGGCTATCGCGATTATGCTATACTGCTTGGGGGTGACGCGGGCCGTGCCGCGGTGTGAGGTCGTGTTCTACAGAGAGGCGGACGGGTCCGTGCCGGTCCTGGAGTGGCTGGCCGAGATCGGTCGTGCGAGCACGGAGGCGCTTCTGAAGGCTCATGCGCGGCTCGCGCTGTTGCGGGAGATGGGACACGAGCTTAGGCGGCCTGTCAGTGATGCCGTGGGCCATGGGCTGCGTGAGCTGAGGTGGCGCGTGGGTCGGGTGAACTACCGGATCCTCTACTTCCACTATGGGTCTCGCGTCGCTGTGGTCGCTCACGGCCTCACGAAGGAGGACGCGTTGCCACGCCAGGACATCGAGCGCGCCCTGGTTCGGAAACGCCTGTTCGAAGGTGACCCGCAAACGCATACCCATGTCATGGAGGTGCCGGATGCCTAGGAAGGTCACGGATGCTGTCGACATACTGGACGACCTCTTTGGTTCCGACCCAGCTTACCGTGCGAGCTTGGAGCGAGAGAAGAACCGTGTGCGGGCCGCGTGCGCTATCTATGGGGCGCGTACGCGTGCTGGGCTGACCCAGAAGCAGCTCGCGGAGCGGGTCGGCACGACGCAGAGCGTCATCGCGCGCCTTGAAGACGCGGACTACGAAGGGCATACGCTACGGATGCTGGACCGGATCGCCGCGGCACTCGGACAGCGGGTCGAGGTGACATTCGTGCCCGCGGACCGTTCGAGTCCGCCGCCGCACAGGAGACCGGCCAGCCGTCCCAAGCAGCGCGTTGAGACGTGATGAAGGGGGTTCGCTCAGCGTGAGTAGCGTGTTGCTTGGGAGTGTGGTGTGCGTCATGGCGGGCATGGCTGCGGGTGCGGAGCCGGTGGCGCGGATCGGGCTGTACAACCCGACCGGGTGGGATGGGCCGACGGTGGTGGAGGTGCCGGTGGGGCGACTCGCGGCGCCGGGGCTCATCCGGTGGGATCAGGTGCGGCTGGTGCTCGATGGGCGGGAGGCGCCGTTCGCTGTCCGCGAGGGGCGGCCGCACTGGAAGGCCGATCTCATCGCGCCGGTTCGCGAGCCGCGGGCGGAGGATCTCCTCGTCTTCTCGTGCGCCGTGCCGCCGGGCGAGTGGGTGACGGTTGACGTCGTCCCGGGGGCGGGTGGTGCCCGACTGAAGTCGGGCCTCCGGTCGGGCCTCCGGTCGGGCCTCCGGCGTGGTGCTCGCGACCTCGTGGTGTCGTACCCGGGCCTGCGGGTGAGAGTAGATGCGGCGTCGGGGCTGGTGGAGTCCATCGAGGTTGCCGACACGCCCATCCTCGAAGGCCCGATGGCAGCGCGGGCGTACCGGCTCGTCGGCGGCGATGGGACGCAGCGGGAACCGGTCGGGGTGAGCGCGCGGCTGGTCTCGTCGTCCTCCAACCCCGCGGTGACTGAGCTGAACTTCGTGCGGAGGACGACCGACGGGTTGGCCGTGGGGCTGACGTATCGGATCCACGCGAGCGGGCTGATCGAGGTCTGGGCGGACGAGCGGCCGTGGGAGGGCGAGTCGCCGTGGGTCAGCCATGCGGCCGAATATGCGTTGCCGATCGCGGGCGACGCCGAGACGCTGCCCTGCCTCGTGAACCGCGCGCCCTACTACGGGTTCCCGGATTTCGAGGCGGTGGTGAAGCATCCGGCGGTGGTGCACACGTGGGGCGGGCCGGATGGAGTCCCTCCCGCTTCGCGGGCCCCTTCCATGCGGCCCCTCCGAAAGAGCATGCGGCCCCTCCAGGTGGTGGAGCTGGGCGAGGAGGTCGTGAACGGGCGGCGGTGGTGCCGGCGGCTGTACGTGGTGCCGCCCGGGAAAGCGGGCCACGCTGATGACCTGGTCGAGCTGGCGACGGAAGGGTTGGTCGTTGATGTCGAACCGCGCTCGACGGAGTGGACACCGAAGGTAGCGCACCTCGTGGCGCCGGCGGAGGCGCGAGTGGCGGCGGAGACGGTGGCCGACGCACTGCTCAGGCGTGGCGTGCGGGCGGCAATGGCAGGCCCGATGCCGTCGACTGATAGGATCACGTTCCGCCTCGCGGACGATGAGGAGTTGCCCGGCGACGGGTACGCGATCCGCCGCAGCGACGGCGGCCTCGTGGTAACCGCGTGGACGGCGTTCGGACTGACTCAGGCCGCGGAGCGGATCGCCGAGTACCTCGGGCAACGGAACGGCACTGTGCGGCTGCCGCTGATCGCGAGCAATCCCGCGGTCGATCTGCGGGCGGGCGGGTTCGGTGGCGGCGAGCATGAGGTGGACTTCCCCTACGGGACGGACGACGAGTGGGAGCGCGCGTTCGAGGGAATGGTCGCGAGCGGCATGAACGTCATGGCCGACCTGAGCATGTGGGGCAACTGGAAGATGCCGGTCAGCTACAAGTACATGCCCGAGCTTCGGTCCGACTCGCCGGATGCCTTCGACCAGGCGTCGGGCGCGCGCTTCTCGGAGATCGAGCAGCACCGTGAGCACGGGCTCAAGCTGCTCGACTTCCTCCATCGGCGCGGCGTGAAGGTGTGGCAGTGGGTGCCGGTTGGCTGCGTCCCGTCGACGTACGCGGCGGCGCACCCGGAGGCGATGTCGCCACAGAACCCGGCGTTCCCCTGCTTCACGCATCCGCTCTACGAGCAGTACCTCGGAGCGTATCTGCAGGAGCTGCTGGAGACCTACCCCATCGACGGCATCGTGATGATCCGCGATGACAATGGCGGCATCTGCGACTGCGAGCGGTGCAAGGCATACGTGGCCGCTTCGCGCACGAAGAGCGCGATGTGGGAGCAGTATCTGCTGCTCTACGACTGGCTGCGCTCGCATGGCTTTGCGGGCGAGATCGGCGTGTACCCCTACAACGACCCCTACACGCCGCCGCTGGATCCTCTCCTGCCAGAGGACCTGTTCATCGTCGGGCATGGGAGCGGCGCGGGGATGCTGAGCCGGAGCTTCGCGACGCTCGGACCGATGGGCGACACCTGGATCGACAACCTGTTCGCGAGCTTCCGCCAGGCGGCCACGGCGCGCATGAAGCGGCTGCTCTCCGACCGTGGCAGCTTCTGGATCGGCGGGGCCTACTGCGGTACGGAGCTGCCGTGGCTGTCCATCGGGTACTTCGGCTGGGAGCCGACGGCGACGGTGAACTCGCTGCGCTACTGGTGGGGTTGCCGGGAGTTCGGACGCGAGCACGCGCTGGCGTATGTCGCACTCATCGACGCCTGCGAGCACCTGTGGGACATCTACGACCTGCCGATGCTCCCGCGGGAGTGGGTGAAGCTCGGCCCGGGGGAGCGAGCCGCCGTGGGTGATGAGGCGCGGCGGTACCTGGCGCAGTTCCGCGAGCGACTGGCCGCACTCGGGTCGGCGATGGGCGACGGTAGGGATGCGGCGTGGTTCGCTCATGTTCACCTGTTCGGGACCTACTTCGAGTACCACCTCCGGAGGCTGGAGCTACTCTCCGAGATGGAGTCGATCGTGCTCGCGACCCGCAGTGAGCCGAGCCTGCCGGCGGAGGCTCGATCACGGCTGCTCGCCGCTCGCGATGAGGTGTACCGGCTTGCTTCAGCCTTCGACCAGGAGGCTGCGGAGGTGCCCGGCAACATGCTCGCCGCGACGCGCCGCGCGGAACTGACAAGGCCTTTCCGCGAGTGGGTGGCGGGGTACGACGCGCTGGAGTGGTCGCTCGAGGTGAAGCAGTTCGCGGGCCGGCTCGAAGCCGCGCCGGTGGAGATCACCGCCGGGCAGCCGTTCTCGCTGCGGATCGAGCTGCGGAACGAGGGCATTTGGCCATGGGCCGTCGGCGCCGGTCCGCGGCTCGAATGCGCCGGCGACGCGCAGCAACTCGGTCTGCCCGGCGTGTGGAGCTTCGAGGGTGACCCGATGGCATACGGCGACGTGCGAGTGGTTGAGCTGCGGGGCACGGCACCGGCGGATCCGGGCGATGGAGCCGTCTCCCTCACGCTCCTCGCCCCGTTCCGCTACCCGGCGCCTATGGCGAGCGAGACGGTGACGGTGTCCTGGCGCTGACTCGATGGGGAGATGACCCCGTGGCCGACCGCACTTCGGTAGCCCAGCTCATCGAGAAGAAGAAGCACGGCGGCGCGTTGGCGCCGGAGGAGATCCAGACGTTCGTCGACGGCCTCATGTCCGGCAGCATCTCGGACGCGCAGGCTGTCGCGCTGATGATGGCCGTGTGGTTCGTCGGGATGACCGAGGCGGAGACGACGGCGCTGACACTGGCTATGGCGCGCTCGGGTGAGACGCTGGACCTCTCCCCTCTCGGTCGATGCGTGGACAAGCACAGCAGCGGCGGCGTGGGTGACAAGACGACGCTGATCGCAGCGCCCCTGGCGGCGGCCGCAGGGGCGCGCGTGGTGAAGCTGTCGGGCCGAGGGCTCGGGCACACTGGGGGGACGCTCGACAAGCTCGAGTCGATCCGCGGCTTCCGGACCGATCTCTCGGCCGACGAGTTCCGCCGGGCCGCAGCGAGTGGGCTGGTGATCGCCGGGCAATCGGCCGACCTCGCGCCTGCGGACAAGCGGCTGTACGCCCTCAGGGATGTCACCGGCACCATCGACTCGATCCCCCTGATCGCCGCGAGCATCATGAGCAAGAAGCTGGCCGCGGGCGCGCATGGGATCGTGCTCGACGTGAAGTGCGGCCGCGGCGCCTTCATGCCCGACCGGGAGGGGGCCGAGCGGCTCGCGCGGCTCATGGTGCGGATCGGCACGGACGCCGGGAGGGCCATGGCCGCGGCGGTCACGCGGATGGACGCCCCGCTCGGGCGCGCGATCGGGAATGCGCTGGAGGTCAAGGAAGCCATCGCGACCTTGCGGGGCGACGGGCCGGAGGACCTGACGCGACTGTCCGTTGCGCTCGCGGCGAAGATGGTCGAGATGGGCTGCGAAGGGCTCGACGCTGAGCGGGCCACGGCGCACGTTCGCGAGGCGCTCGCGTCGGGGGCCGGCCTTGCGGCCCTGCGGGGAATGGTGGCGCGGCAGGGCGGCGATGCCCGGTGTATCGACGACCCGGAGAGGCTGCCTGCGGCGCCCATCCGCCTGAGTGCCTGTGCGAAGGGCGATGGCTTCGTCCGGGAGATCGACGCGCGGTGTATCGGGGAGGCCTGCCTCCTGGTGGGTGCCGGCAGGACCCGGAAGGAGGACGCCGTGGACCACGCGGCCGGCGTCATGCTCCTGCGCCAAGTGGGCGGGAAGGTCTCGAGCGGGGAGCCCGTCGCGGAGATCCATGCCGCAGACGCCGGGGCCGCTGAGCGCGCGGTCGCGATCGTGGCTGAGGCGTTCGTCCTGGGGTCCGCGGTAGAGGTGGGTGAGCCGATCCTTGCTTGGTTCCCGTAAGCGGGGGCCGCGGCGACGGTGCTATAATGCCGCGGTGTGGCGCGCCAGCGCGGCGGAAGGGATGCAGAGCGCGAGCGTCGAACTTCCTCGCAGTCAGGCCGTTGCGGAGTGCGTGATGGGGTCGGTCGGGCACCGGATCTGTGGAGGCCGCGTTGACGATCACGAAGCTGTTGGATCGTGGTGAGATCGAGGTCTCCAATGACTCTCAGACGACGCTCGAAGCGTGTGACCTGGCGTCGGGCATTGCTTTGTGTCTGTATGACCCGGCCAACCGCATTGCCGGGCTGGCTCACATGCTCCTGCCGACGCACGTGGAGGCGCCAACCGCTGCGCCGGAGGGCGACGTTCTCGACGGCTACTTCGTGGAAGTCGGCACAGAGGTACTGGTCCACCAGATGGAGCAGGCCGGGGCCCAGGTGTCGATGTGCGAGGTCGTGGTCGTGGGTGGCGCCACGTTCATGACGGCCGGCGCCCCAAGTGCCCAACCTCTGGGAGACCGCAATGTGCGCGCGGTTACTGAGGCCCTGGGAGCGCAGGGGATCCACGTGACGAGGTACCACGTCGGGGGCTTTGTGAATCGCGGTGTGTCCATCGATGTTGCAACGGGTGACGTTACCGTGCGCTAGGCCCGACGAAGGGTCTCTTCGTGCGTGCGTCCCCGCGTGGAGGAGAGGCTATTGCCCGTTCTCTCACTTGATGACCTGACTCGCCAGGTCTTGCAGTTGCCGGCCCTTCCGCAGACGGCAGCGGCGATCATCGAGGTGTCCAGCTCGAGCAAGGCGAGCGCCCGCGACCTGAAGCAGGTGATCTCCACGGACCAGGCGCTGGTCACGAAGGTGCTGCGCGTCGTCAACTCCCCCCTCTATGCTCTGCGGCAGCGTGTCACGACGCTTACCCATGCCATCGCCATGCTCGGGTTCGATGCCGTGAAGAACCTCGCCCTGGCGGCTTCGATGTCGAAGCTGCTGGGCGCTCCGGCCGATGGGTACGGGCTGAAGCCCGGACGCCTCTGGCTCCACTCCATCGCCGTAGGCTGCGCGGCGAAGTCCATCGTGGAGATCGTGCAGAGGGACCGTGCTGAGGAAGCGTTCGTCGCCGGCGTCATCCATGATGTCGGGAAGCTAGCGCTACACGTCTACGTGCGGGGCTGCTACAACGAGATCATGGAGCGGGTGGAGAAGGAAGGTTTGCCCTTCGACGAGGTGGAGCGCGAGGTCATTGGGTTCAGCCACGCTCAAGCCGGCGAGGCCGTCGCCACCGCCTGGCGTCTGCCCGACGTGCTGACGGAGCCCATGCGCTGGCACCATCAGCCGGGGCTGGCGGCGGACCCCTTCATGCCCTCCGTCGTCCACCTTGCCGATGTCGTCGCGCTCTCACTGGGGTACGGCGTGGGATCGGAAGGGCTCACCTATCGGTTCCATGACTCGGCCCTCGTGGCGCTCAAGCTCACCTACAGCGTCATGGACCAGATCGCCGTCGCCCTGCCGGCCCAAGTCGCTCGCATGACCGAGAGCATCGAGGGATAGCCGTCGGCGGGGGCCGATCCCCACTCCATGCCCCAGACCGCGGTTTCTTGACACTCCGGCGAGTGCCTCGGCATAATCAGCCCTGAGGTTCTCCGCCTCCCCGATACGGCGCGGAGTCTTGCGGCGTGTCCCACGGCAGCTCATCCTCGGACCCGGAGGCCTGGCACATGTCAGGGCATTCGAAATGGCACAACATCCGCATCCGCAAAGGTGCGCAGGACGCGAAGCGGGGCAAGCTCTTCACGAAGGCTGCGCGCGAGGTCATCATGGCCGCGAAACAGGGCGGGGGAAACCCGGACACCAACGCACGCTTGCGCCTTGCGATCCGCAACGCCCGCGAGGTGCGGATGCCCAATGAGAACATCGAGCGCGCCATCAAGAAGGGCTGTGGCGAGATCGACGGCGAGAGCTACGAAGAGGTCATCTTCGAGGGCTACGGCCCCCACGGCATCGCGCTCATGGTCGAGACACTCACCGACAACCGCAACCGAACCGTCCCTGAGCTGCGGGGGGTGCTCAGCAAGCGCGGCGGGAACCTGGGCGAGTCCGGCTGCGTGGCCTGGATGTTCGAGCGAAAGGGCGTCGTGAACGTGGACCGGGCGGCGGCCGATGAGGACACGCTGCTCACAGTAACGCTCGATGCCGGGGTCGACGACATCACCGATGAGGGCGAGAGCTACCGGATCGTCTGTCCACCCGAGTCGTTCGAGGATGTGCTGAAGGCCCTGGAGGCGGCGGGGATCGAGGCGCAATCCTCGGAGATCTCGATGATGCCCTCCGCCACGGTGCAACTCGCAGACGCCAAGCACGCTCAGCAGGTCCTTCAGCTCCTGGAGGAGCTCGAGGACAACGATGACGTACAGAAGGTCCATGCGAACTTCGATATCCTCGATGAGGTGATGGAGGCCGCCCTCGGCGCCTAGCCGGACCCCCTGCACCGAGACACAGAAGCCACGCGGGCGCCGCCCATGGGCGGCGCCTTTCGCGTCCGGAGGGCAGGCCGCTCAGTCCGCAAGCAGGAATAACTCGTTCCGAGGCGTGACTCATGCCCGTCCCGAGCGTCCTTCCGGGCATCAGAGGGTAGTGTGCGCGACCGGGCGATGGTGGCGCCGGCATAGTCCGCGCCACGTTATGGGGGACCCTATGAGTGGGACCAGTCGAGCGGTACTACGGCCTGTCGTCTGGCTAATCGCGGCCCTCGTCGGGGGTGCTCTTGGCAGCCCCGCGAGCGCACAGGTCACTTTGCAGGCGCAGGCCCTCTTCGAGGGCCAGTACTGCTCGGGCGGGTACATCGGGATCCAGGTCGATGCCACCAGCACCGCGAGCGTGAAGGGGCGGGTCGAGGCCCTGTTCCGCGATCCGGGGCCACGGATCGCTTTCGCGCAGCCCGCGGAGCTTCCCGAGGGGGCCCACAAGCGACTGACGCTCTATGTCCGGCCGGTCGAGTACCAGAGCGAGGTCGAGGTCCGGTTCGTCACGCGACGGGGTGCGATCGCGAGCACGAAGGCCGCCCTCGTGCACAATGAGCCGCAGAGCATGGTCGTCTACGCGATCCACGACCAGGTGAGCGGATACCACTTCATTCGGTCGATCGACACCTCGAAGTGGCCTCCTTCCCCGCTCGTCACCAGGCCCGGCACATTCGGGATGACGGGAGGCCCCGGCGGCACGACGCCCGCGCCCATCGTTGCCTACACGGACACGGCGAACATGCCGGACCAGTGGAAGGGCTATGACGCCGCGCGTCTCGTGATCCTCGACGACTTCAGTCCCGCCGCCCTCAGCGAGGAGCAACAGGAGGCCCTGCGCGAGTGGGTGGCCATGGGCGGCTCGCTGTTTGTGAGCGGCGGCGAGAACTTCGAGCGACTACGGAGCCCGTTTCTCTCTGAGATGCTGCCGGTCGAGGTGGTGGCCTCGCGGGCGATCGAGAGCGTGGGGGCGCTGTCGGAGAAGTACGGGAGCGTCATGCCGCCAGGTACGCCCGTCGTGACGGTGTGTCGCACCAAGCCGGGCGCCGAGACGCTCGTGAGCCAGGGAGCGATGCCTCTGCTGGTCCGCGGGCGTTACGGGCTGGGAACCGTGCACTTCGCGGCCTTTGCCTCGGACCGTCTGCCGGTGAAGGACTGGCCCGGCCTCGCAGAGCTGTTCTCCTCGATCCTGCTCTATACACGCGACGAAGCGCCCCGGATCTCTGCTGCCATGAGCGAGACTGCGGCGTGCCAGGGGATCGGCGAGAATCCCTCCATGGCCCTGCCGTCGTTCCGGCTGGTGGGTCTGTTCCTGGTTGCCTATCTCATCGTCCTCGTGCCGGTCAACTACTTCGTGCTCAAGCGGCTGGGGAGGCGCGAGTTGGCCTGGATCACTACACCGGCGATCGTGCTCGTGTTCACCCTCATCGCCTATGGCATGGGTGTCGCCATGCGCGGCGGCGATGTGGTGGTCTACCGGGCATCCGTCCTCGAGGTCCGCTCGGGCAGCCCCATGGGGCTGGGCACGACGTTCTTCAGTCTGTTCTCGCCCCGCAAGCACGACTACGAGATCGCCTTCGAGCGTCCGCATGTCGCCGTCGGCAGCCCCAAACGCTACGACACACCGTGGGCGCCCCCGGAGCAGTTCGGCGATCAGGACATGACGCTTCTATACGACGGCGCCGACAAGATCGGCTCGGTGGTCATCAACATGTGGGACCAGGAGCTGTTCCTAGCCCGGTCGTCCGCCTCGATGGACGGCGCGGTCACTTCGAGCCTCCGGGTACCCGTGAGTACGCTCACGGGCAGCGTGCACAACGGCACGGCAATGGACCTCCAAGCGGCAACGCTCGTCTACGGAGGCGGCGTGCTGAAGCTGGGCGACCTAGCGGCGGGCGCGGATGGCGAGGTCGCGCTGCCGGTCACTGCCGCAACGCCGTCCCCTCCCTCCCCTCCGCCTTCTACGCCGCCGATGCCCCGGTCGGGTTGGGGGGGGGGTATGGGAGGAGGAATGCCCGGGGCCGCAGGCGGTCCCGGGCGGGAACTCTACACCCGCCTGCAGAGCGGTTCGGACCTTTTCGGGACATCGGCCGGACTCTCCCAGGATGAGGTCCGCGTTCGAGAGGCACTCCTGAAGGCGTGTTTCCAGGAGGGCGCCTCGGTGCTCTCTCCGGACGAGGCGCTGCTGCTCGCCTGGGTGGGCCAGGACCCGCTCGGTGCGACCGTCGGAGGCGAGAGGCCGCGGGATGTAGGACAGACGCTCCTGATCGTTCACTTGCCGCTGGCGGCCCGGCGCAGCTCCTGAACCTCGTCGCGGAGTTCTGCGGCGCGTTCGAACTCGAGGGAGGCCGCGGCCTCCAGCATCTCGCGCTCGAGCTGCTCGATGACCAGCCGCACTTCGTCCACGCCCTCCTCGCCCGACAAGCGCGAGACGACGCGCCGGGCTGCCTCCTCCGTCTGGGAGCGCATCCGCACCGTGTCCTGCACCGCCTTGACGATGGTCGCCGGCGTGATCCCATGCTCCTCGTTGTGCGCTCGCTGCCGCGTTCGCCGTCGACTGGTCTCATCGATAGCCGCCCGCATGGACTCGGTCATCTCGTCGGCATACATGATCACGGCCCCGTCGACGTTCCGCGCAGCCCGGCCGATTGTCTGGATGAGCGACGCGGTGGAGCGGAGGAAGCCCTCGCGGTCGGCATCCAGAATCGCCACCAGCGAGACCTCCGGCAGGTCCAGCCCCTCACGCAGTAGGTTGATCCCCACGAGGACATCGAAGTCTCCGACCCGCAACTCGCGCAGAATCTCGCCGCGCTCCAGGGTCTTTATATCCGAGTGGAGGTAGCGCACCAGGATGTCGAGATCGGCCAGGTAGTCGGTCAGGTCCTCCGCCATTCGTTTCGTTAGCGTGGTCACGAGCACGCGCTGCCTCTTCGCGACTCGCTGGCGGATCTCGCCGATAAGGTCGTCGATCTGCCCCTTCGTCGGTCGCACGTCGATGGACGGGTCCACAAGGCCGGTCGGGCGGATGATCTGCTCGACCACGCGTTCTCCGGACACTTGCAGCTCGTAAGCCGAGGGGGTCGCCGAGGTGTAGATGACCTGGTGCGTTCGCTCCAGGAACTCCTCGAAGGTCAGCGGGCGGTTGTCATAGGCGCAGGGGAGGCGGAACCCATAGTTGACGAGGTTCTCCTTTCGTGAACGGTCCCCCGCCCACATGCCGCGAAGCTGCGGCAGCGTCTGGTGAGACTCGTCGACGACGAGGAGGTAGTCATCCGGGAAGTAGTCGAGCAGCGTGTAGGGCGGCTCGCCCGGCGCGCGGCCGTCGAAGTGCCTCGAGTAGTTCTCGATGCCCTGGCAGTAGCCCACCTCCCGGAGCATCTCGATGTCGTAGCGCGTCCGTTGCTCGAGCCTTTGCGCCTCGAGAATCCGGTCGTGGCGCATGAAGTACTCGATCTGGTCGGTCAGCTCGGCCCCAATGGCTTCCACGGCCGAGAGCAGTCGGGCCTCCGACGCCACCCAGTGCGTGGCCGGGAACACGTCCAGGTGCGGTGGCTGGTTGAGGATCTCTCCGGTCAGAGGGTCGACGGTGGTGATACGCTCGATCTCATCGCCGAACATCTCAATGCGGTGGATGATGTCCTGGTCGGCCGGGTAGATCTCCACGCAGTCACCTCGCGCCCGGAAGCGTCCCCGCGAGAGGGACTGCGTGGACCGGGAGAACTGCATGGCGATGAGCTGGTGCAGCATATCGTCGCGGTCGATCTCATCCCCGAGCTGGATCGACAGCGCCACATCGCGGTACTCCTCCGGCGCGCCGAGACCGAAGATGCAGGACACGCTCGCCACGATGATGACGTCCCGTCGCGTGGAGACCGCCTGGGTCGCGGAGTGCCGCAGCCGGTCGATCTCTTCGTTGATCTGGGCGTCCTTCTCGATGTACGTGTCGGTCTGGGGCCGGTAGGCTTCCGGTTGGTAGTAGTCGTAGAAGCTCACGAAGTACTCGACGGCGCTCTGCGGGAAGTAGGTGCGGAACTCGGCGCAGAGCTGGGCGGCGAGCGTCTTGTTGTGGGCGATCACGAGAGTGGGCCGCTGCACTCGCGTCACCACGTTGGCGACGGCGAAGGTCTTCCCGGAGCCCGTAACGCCCAGCAGCGTCTGGTGCCTGGCCGCCGCCTCGACGCCCTGCACGAGGTAGTCGATGGCACACGGCTGGTCGCCGGCGGGCCGGTACTCGGCACTCAGGACGAACCGACCCGCCGCTTCCGGTCTCACTCGCGTCTCTCTGGCCATGATCGCTGCTCCCGGAGCCACCCCGTCGTGCGCGGGGTCGCCCTCTCGCCCTGGGGGCGCCCGCTGCGGGCAGTCGCCGCGTTCGCGCCCAAGCGGCACCCCATATCGAGGGTCCGTCCTGCAGGCCCATTATACGACCCAGACCCACTCCGCACCGGGCTACCTGGACCGTTGCTGGACCCCAGTGCTCGAGATCGGTACCTGTCCCGAATGTCACTTCATTAGGCCCCCAGGCGTGGGGCGGGCCGCCGTGCCCGCCACGGCAGGCTCCGGCAAGGCGGGCACCGGCCCCGCTCTGTGCGGTCCCCTGCTCGCGGGCACGGCGGCCCGCGCCACTAATGAAGTGCCATTCGTAGCTGTCCCCGGTTCCCCAACCGCCTTCCTGTGTGGGGCGGGCCACCGTGCTGGGCTGCCGGTTTTTCCGGGTGTCGGGTTCTGTCGGGTATTGTCGGGTCCCGAGCCATGAGTGATGCTTAGGCCCGAGCTACTGCTGTCATCCTGAGCAGCGCGAAGGACCTCGGGAGCGGGGTGGTGCTGTGCACGCCCTCGCCGGATCGCCACCGCACGCCGAGGTCCTTCGCTTCGCTCAGGATGACAACCTGTGGGTTCCAGGCGGGGTCCGGCGAAGGCCATAGTGTGTCCTCTCGGGGCGCGGGAGTGTTCGTTCCGCGATGACTGTCGAAAGGGGTCTGGGGGTCGTTCCGGTCCGGTTCGGCGTACATTATAGCACATTTTTGTTTGCATTTCAAGGCGCTCGTGCGGAAGAGGAACCGTATGTGCGCGGCGGCGGAAACGGGCTCGGCCCGGCGCTTGCTCTTATCCCCATGTGCGCCAGCGTTTTGCGGAAACGCTTGAGATTCTGCCACGTTTGGGTAGAATGTCCTCGGCAGGTATGCGCGGGTAGCGCTCCATTGCTCACAGGTCGTCCGGTAAGGACGGCAGCCCCCAGCGGGTGGGATCCTGTGACCCGGGACCTGCCTTCGTCATTTGTAGTGGTCGGCAATCCACTGGTAACGGTCTTCCCCTAGTAGCTGCGTCACGTCCCGAGGCCAGAACTTCAGCCCGTAACCCAGGTATCTGCCTCTGTGGTGGTATATGACCGGCTTGAGCATACGCGCGTATCGGTCTTCGGTGAAGCCGTACTGAGATGGCTCGACCGCGTAGAAGAGGGATCCCGCGACGGCGTCCACGATCTGCAAACCCATCCGGCGGCCGGGGCTGAAGCTGAGCACCTGGTCCTCTTTCACGACGCCCCACTCGATCCGGACGTCGATCGGTCCCGTCTGAGCCCGTAGGTGGGAGAGGTAATCGCGAAGCTCGACATACGACATGCCGGAACGGTTTGAGAAGATGAGCTCAAGGCTACCATCGCCTGAGTCCGTGCTAGTCCGGTGGTCGCGGCAGTACCACGAGACGCGTTCCAGGAGGTAGCGGGCGACATAGAAGTAGAGTCGGTAGCGCTCCCCGAACTTCTCCGGCTCCAGGAGGGACGGCTTGTGAACGAGCACACTCGCGGATCGCAGGTTGGCTTTCGCGATGGCGTCAACGTAGAGCAGCCGGTGTTCGTGGCGCAGGTCTCGGAAGTGGAGCGGCTTCTTCGGGGGACGCGCCAGCCGGGCTCGCACGTCGTCCACGAGGCGCACGGCCTCCAGGTCGGTGGCCCGGCGGGTGACCACGGCGCTCAGCACGAACCATTCGGAGCTCCTCTGGTCGAACCGGAAGCCCTCGTCACCCGACTCATCGATGTACGCCACGAAGCTCGACGGCATCGTCAGTTCTCTTCCGCGCCGCCCATGCGGTACTTGATGTCGTAGTTGATGATGAAGTCCAACTCGTCCTCCGTGAACCCGTAGTGCTCCGCCAACACCCGGTCGATGTCGTCGATGATCGGCTTGGAGGCGGCGCAGTCGAAGGCCGCGTAGGCGATCTGCTCGCCGCTCTTGGTCGTGATCGTCGTGAGCGTGGCCTGCTTGTGCAGGCGTGCCTCAAGTGCCCGACCCAGCCGGGAGAGTCGCGGGTCCACCAGCAAGTCCTCTGGGCATGGGAACGAGCGGACCAGTGCGTCGCTCACGTGGTAGCAGTCCGACGCACAGACGAACCACAGGTAGAAGAGGGTGCTGTTCATGACCGCAGCCAGCGAAGCGGCCTGCGGGGTACCGTCGCACTCGATGTACCGGCCGTGCGGTGGGACACCCACCGTGCCGTTCTTTGCGTAATGTGGCACACGCTGCGTGGCCTTCACCCAGTATTGCGTTGCTTCCTGGTAGAAGACCGAGCCATCGCCGGTCGCGGGGAGGATGGAACCGAGGTCGTGCCGGTTGCGGCCTGCGACGAACCTGCGCCATGCCGCTTTGGCCTGGTCGTCCCCGAGCTTCGGGATGGCCTGCCACAGGGGGGCCAGCTCCGGGCGCGCGTACTGGAGGGATGGGAAGAGCAAGGCGCGGTCCTCCGAGTGCCAGCGGTTGTAGTGGGTCGCGTGGACACTCGATGGCGTAGTACCGGCGTCGGCCCGAGATGCGATGATGATGGCGGACCGGCAGTGCTGCAGGCCCTCGAAGAGCTTCCCGGGCCGGTCGTCGAACGAGGGCACCCAGAGCTGCGAACACCGGCGTAGAAGCTCATCACGCAGCGTCTGCGTACGTCGGGAACTCATCACCGGGACCTGCACGATGAAGCCGAAACGCCCCTGGGGCCTGAGGAGGCTGAGTGAGCGCTCGGACGCCAGAGCCAAGAGGTTCCCACAGGGCTCCGTGACATACCCGCGTACCTGATACTGGGCTCGCACCGTCGAGTACTCGGCCCAGGGCGGGTTCCCGATGACGATGTCGAAGCCGCCGTGCTGGATGGTGTCGTAGAACTCGACGTACCAGTGGAAGGGCTTGTGCGAGGCTACGAAGGCGGAGAGGTCCTGCGCGCCGTACTCGAATGCCAAGTCGCGGTTCAGCTCGGCCTCCAACTCGCGAAGATCGGCGCGGAGGTTGTCCTTCGACTCGCGGAGGTGCTGGGCACTGACGCCGGTGCTCATCTGGAGGTCTCGGAACGTCTTGATGAGCCGGTCTGCCGCCTTCACGCGGTCCACGATGCCGCCGAAGTCCAGCTTGCCCGCCTTGGCCTTCTCGATCTCCTGTAGGCTCGCATAGCCGACGAGCGTGTTCCCCGCGCGGATGTTGAAGTCGATGTCCGGGAGAGGTTCGATATGCGCGACATCCTCGACCTGCGCGACGAGCTTGAGGAACAGGCGGAGCTTACAGATCTCCACGGCCTCGTCCATGATGTCCACGCCGAAGAGGTTGTTGACGATGATGGACTTGTAGACAAAGTAGCGTCGGGAGGGGTGCTGCTTGAGCCGCTCAAGCTCCATCTCGAAGGGCTGCGCCCACTCCTTTTCGCGCTGCCTCCGGCCCAGGAACTCCTCCATGCGCTGCAGGCAGAGCTCGTAGAGGGGTTCGAGGATGTTGAGGGCCGCGAAGAGGAATGCGCCGGAGCCGCAGGTCGGGTCCAGAACGGTCAGCGGCTGGAGGCACTGGAAGTAGAACCTGCGGATGACCTGCGGGTCGTCGGTATCGGCGAGGAAGTCCTGGGCAAACCGGACGATGTCTAGGTTGTAGGTGATGAAGTCGGAGATGGTGTGGCCGGCGGGGCCCGCCGGCGGGACAGGGCCGGACTTCGCACAGACCGCTCGTTCGGCCCCTCCGAAGTGGTCGCGGATCTCCTCGACGCGCCGGCGGCGGGCGATGTGCTCACGCCAGGTCTCGGTCGGGAGGGCGAACTCGGGGTCGGCCGCCTTGTTCCATTGGGTGCGCTGGGGAACGCTGTCCAGGCCGACCGCGATGTGGTCCGGCAGCGGGAGGTCCACGCCCTTGCGCATCGCGTCGAAGATGTAGCGGTTCACATCGCCGACGGGCAGCGGGCGGACGGCATCGGGCATGAAGCTGCCGAGCTTGTCGAAGAGGAAGGGCAGGACGGTGTTGCGGGTGATGTACCCGGTGATGTCTTCCTTGGTGTAGTAGGCGCCCATCTGCTTCTGATTGATGTACTTCTCGAAGATGTAGCCGAGTACGTCCGGGTTGATCTCGTTGTCGGCGCGCAGCGGCCGGTCGTCGAGATGCCACTGGTAGCGGTCGAAGAAGTCGAACATGCGGACGAAGGCGTCGTCGGGGATGTCGATGCCGATGTCGTGGGCCGGGCTGGGCGTCATGAATGCCGCCCCTACGGCGCAACTGCCAGTATCTGGCGCATCATCGCCCATCGTCGGGCCCGTAGGGGCGGCATTCATGACGCCCTCCCCGCGCGCGACGCCTGCCGCCTGCTCGATCTGGTGGGGCATGAAGAGGCCGCCGTTGAGGTAGGGAATGTCTCCCAGGAGCGCTGTTGCCTCCTGCGAGCGCTCGTCCGGCTTCGTCGCGAAGCCCTCGAAGAAGAGGGGGACAAGGAACCCCCGGTAGTAGGGAATGCCGCTCGCCTGACAGTGCCGGAGGCGGTTGCGCAGGTAGGCGGGGTCGCCATCGAGGAATCCCTTGCGCTGGATGAAGTAGATGAACATGAGTCGGTTGAGCATGACGGAGGCGTACCACCGGCGGTCGTCCAGCTTCTCGATGCCGTCGATGAAGTCGAGGAAGCCGGCGTGTTGGCGCTGGAACTCGTCGTAGAACCGCTTGGTCACCCGATCGGTCGCGAGGTTGGCTCGGACCCTGTCGGTCACCTGGACGATGGACGCTTTGCCCTCGTTGTCCAGTTCATCCCACTGGAAGGCCAGGCCCTGCAGCTTCTGGAGGAGGCTGTCGCCAGGTTGTGAGGTGTGGTAGCGATGCTCGGGGCTGCGGACGCGCTTACCCCCCTCGCGGTCGACCCAGAGCCAGCAGGTCGCTGTGCGGGGACGGTTCACGAACACGAGGATGTGCTCCTGCGCGTGTTCCAGGAGTTTGCTGTGGACGGCGAGGCGCGTTGAGCGGTCGGGGATGCCCTCACCACTCTTGTTCTCAACCTCGAACACGACCATGCCGCCCTGCTCGGCTAGGGGCTTGAGGGTGAACTTGCCACTCCCCGTCTCGATGCTTTGGGTCCTGCGAGCGGGGTTGGCCCAGTTGAGCTCCTCGATGAACAGGCGCCGCAGGTCGAGCTGCTTCAGCAGGCTTCGCGCGTTCCGGATGTCAATGGGCATCGGGGTCATTCCCCCCCCCCTCGGTCCCCCCGCGAGCGGGGGGAAGTGAAGCGGGAGGAGCCGAAGCGCTCAGGCCGATGGAGCAGACGATCTCGGGCTCCGCGGCCTTGGCCTGTTCCTCGACCACAACGAGACGGCCATCCTCATGCAGGTTGGTCACGATGTCTGAGAGGGTCTCGTCGGAGGCGCCCAGCCGTAGCTGCCTCCCGAGGCTCTCTCGCGCGCGCGAGGTCAGCGCATGGGTGAGGATGGCGTTCACGGTGCGCTCGAGTTCCGGGGTGGCAAAAAGGGTGCCACGCTCCCGAGTCAGGTAAGCGATGAGGCGCTCGTACGTGCGACGGCGGACGCTGCGCGGCGAGCCCAGTCTGCCGCCGGTGAGGTTCTCGTCACTGGCCGCGGCCTGGACGGCCCTTGCGACCCAGTCGTGGTGTCGAGCATCGCGCTCCTTAGGTGGCGTCTCAGGCGAACAGGCGACCTCCCGTAGGATGCCCGAGAGTGACTGGCTGACGATGCGCGCCTCGGTGTCCACACGCACGAGAGCATCGTTGCCCTCGCCGGTGCGCAGGTAGACCAACGCGCCCGCCGGGCTGTGCTCTGCCAATTCGTGCGCCCGCGTGGTGTGGACCATTGGCGGAAGCGCGAGCGCGGCATTCCTGTCGGCCTCGGTCGCGGCGTTCCAGTGGCTCAGGGCCTCGGAGGCCAGGTCGACGTCCGCTCCGTCCTCGTCATCCAGGGCGCTGGCCCGCTCGGTGTAGAGGTCCTTGAGCTTGCTCTCGTAGGCTTCGTCGAAGAACCGTTCGTCGGAACCCACCACTTCGTTGTTCTGCTCGAGTCGAAGGCGTAGTCGCGCGTGCAGCCGGATGATGCGCTCGACTCCTTCGGCCGGGAGAAACGAGTGGACCTGGATGGTATCGTGCAACTGGCCGATGCGGTCCACGCGGCCAGCCCGCTGAACGAGGCGGATGATGGCCCAGGGCAGGTCGTAGTTGACGACGACGTGGCAGTCCTGCAGGTTCTGGCCCTCGCTGAGCACGTCGGTCGCGATCAGGACGCGCAGCTCGCGCTCGGGCAGCCGGTAGCTGTTGCTGACCGGGCTGAACCGCTTCGCCAGCACGGTGGGGTGACCGCTGGCGCCCGTGACGGCCTCCAGGTCGGTTAGGCCGAGGCGCTTGAGTTGGTCGGCCAGGTACGCCGCAGTGTCGGCGAACTGGGTGAAGACCAGGACCTTGTCGCGCTTGTGCTTGCCTGTGAGGAGCTTGGCGAGGGCCGACAGCTTCGTGTCCCGGTCGGGATCCCAGTCCCCCGCCTCCCGCAGCAGCGTGGACAGGGCCTCGGCATCGGCCTGGAGGTGGTCCGCGAGGGTCCCGGTGAAGAGTTCCGCCGGAAGCCACTTGAAGCGCCGCTTGAGCGCCGTGGAGTAGCCGGCGTAGACCTCGGCGGCCTGCTGCTCGAACCGCGCAAGCCCGTCGGAGGGCCCGGGGCTCGCCTCCTCGCCGGCATCCTCACCCTCGGTGAGGTCGAGGACCTCCTGCTCCGCCACCTGGTCCGCGTCGGAGGTCGCCGTGTCCAGGAGCGCGGCATCCTGCGTGCCGATGGGTACCGGCCAGCCATTCCTCAGGGCGTGCAGCGTCACCATGTTCCTCAGGACGTGCCGCCGGACCGACAGCAGGAACGCGTGCCCGTTGCTCTCCAGGCGCTTGAAGAGGTTCGTGCGGCAGAAGCCCATGAGGCGTCGCCCTGCACGCCCCAGGTCTTCGATGATCTTGCGCTCCCCGATGGTCGCCGTCTGGGTTGGGTCGCTGTCGATGTACTGGGCCAGCCCGTAGCGGGGCAGGCACAAGGCGTTGACAACGTCCACGACCTCCTGTCGGTAGAGGCGGGCGTACTGGTCGGACGGGTCGTCCTCGTCGAGCTGGAATGTCAGGTTCCGTGGCTGGCGCACCGGGAAGTATGAGCGCGAACCGTCGGGGAACAGCACGAAGTGGCGCTTCCGCTCGGCGTCGTAGTGGGCATAGTTGTCGATGATGAACCGGCGCGTCCGGCGCACCATGTAGAGGCGCATCAGGTCGCGCCAGTCGTTGGCATGGTCGCTCTGCTCGAAGGCGGTCAACGAGCGCGGAGAGGCTTGGTGCTCGGCCGCGAAGTCCCCCTCGTCGACCTCGGCGAAGTACTGCTCCGGACGGACTCCGAGGTCGCGCTTCGCGTCCACGAACAGCCGGAGCTGGTTGCCCAGGTCGGTGTACTGCATGTTGTAGGGCGTCGCCGTGACTAGGAGGCACCGGGGCTCGTTGCGCTCGATGTAGTCTTGGATGGCCTGGTACCTGGCGCCCTCGCGGTTACGCAGGTTGTGGCTCTCGTCGATGATGAGTAGGCGGTACCGTCGCAACTCGGGCAGCTCGTCCTGCACCTTGCTGGTCGGGACGACCTTGTGGATGAGCCGGAATTCCCGGGCGTAGCTCTCCCACATGTCGCACAGGTTCGGGGGGCAGAGGATGAGTGTGTCGGTGCCCTCGTCCTCCTGCATGATGCGGGCGATGGCGATGGCCATGTACGTCTTGCCGAGGCCGACCACGTCTCCCAGCAGGACGCCGCCGCGCAGGTGCAGGTGCCGGGTGGCCAGTGAGACAGCCGCCTCCTGGAAGGCGAGCAGCTTCCCTCGGAGGTCGCGCGGGAGCTTGTACTCCTGCTCCCCGGTGCGGGCGTCGTGGGACAGATGGTAGACCATCTTGAGGTACACCAGGTACGGCCGCACGAGCGCCGAGGCCGCCCAGCTTGTCTCGATGAGATCCGCCAGCTCGTCGCTGATGTCGAAACTGTGCCTGTCCTCCCAGTGCTTGTGGAACCACTCGTGCAGCTTCCACGCTGCGTCCTGCTCCAACACATCGACGTTGAGCTCGCCGTTCTGCACCAGCCCCGACTGTGTGAGGTTGCTGCTGCCCACATAGCCGACGAGAGGGGCGACGGGGTCTGTCCTGTGGACGAGGTATAGCTTCGCGTGCAACGGGTGGCGCAGGAAGAGCTTGACGCGGACCTTGCGTGCCCGGAGCTGCTCGGCGAGACGGCGGAGGGCCTCCTCTGTCTCGTTCGTCGGCACGCCGAAGGAGAGCTGCGCTTTGAAGCCCTCTGCACTGTCCCGCTGGAGTCGCTTGGTCGTTGGCGGATCCAGCGGCTCCTCACGGCGGCCCGCTCGGTAAGCGTCGCGCATCTCCTGGTCAGGGGGCCGGTGCATACCAACGAGCACCCGGCAACAGCCTGCGTCCGTGCCCTCGAAGCGGTCCACCAGGTCCGCAAGATGCCCCCAGCCCCGGAGGTTGAAGTAGCCCACGCAGAAGTCCGCGGCGGACGCGTCCGCCATGACCCCGCGAAGGCCACTGAGCAACTGCAGGGTGATGTTGTCGTAGATGGTCGGCACGGCCGGTTTCCCCCAGGCGCGCGGGAATCGGGGGATGCCGCGCGCCCGACGGGTTGCTTCGGCCCCGCTGGGGGATTCCCTTCGCGGCCGACGGGGGAGCCGCCGCACTGCCGGCTGGAAGCCGGCGCTCCCAGGGAGAGGCGAGGTGCGACCCGGCACGCGGAGACCGTGCTATCGTGCCTGGCGTCGGTCGTCGACCGGTACCCTCGGGATCCCCAGACGCAGCGCGAGGTCGACGCGGCCCTGGAGTCCATAGGGGCACTCAAGGGGGCCGGGGACCTGCGGGACACTGCAAGTCGGCTTCGCGCATCACTGCGGTCCGAGATGGATGGTGAGGCCGTCGCGGAGGTCCCGTTCACCGACACGTGGTGGACATCGGGGTGAGTTCGGCCTCCGAAAGCGGGGACAGTCCACGCCACCCCTCCTCCCCCGCGCCGGGACAGTCCCCGTTTTCCGCTCAACCCTCACGGCGCTCCCAGCGCGTGCACTGTGACGTAGTCATCGAAGCCCAGGGCACCGAAGGCTGTCAGAAGCTCGCCGTTGCCTTCATCGAGGACCAGGACCGGCAGTCGACCGCCTCTGCGAGCATATCCGAGCAGGTTCCGCATGATGAGCGCGGACGACCGTTGGTCGTAGGTCTCCTCGACGCGGAGCTGGATGAGGACGACCTCGCCCTTGCCGTAGGGGCGCACGCCCAGGCCCCAGGGCTCCGTGAGCTTCAGCCACGTCTCGTCGCCCCCCTCGAGCGCGTCGTTGACGATCTTTGGGTACCGGACCTCACTCGGCACACCCTTGAGGATCGGGTGCGACTGGGTTACGGTGAAGGCGTCCATGTCCGCATCGGTGCCGCGCACGCCGCCGGGCAGCCAGGAGAGGTCGAAGCCGGGGTAATCCTGGTCGAACAGCACCAGCGTCTGCCCCTCACTCACCTGGGCGAGCAGCGCCGCCTTCTGCGCAGCGGACGCAGCGTTGAGCGCCGATGCGACACGTCCGCAGACGATGGCGCTGAAGCGCTCGCGGGAGAGGTCCGCGCGCGACAGGTCGGGCAGCGCGCCGGGCGTCGCCGGCGGGACCGGGCCGTCCCAGGCCTCGACGACCCGATAGGGCGTCTCCTTCCTCCAGTCGGGCCAGCACGCACCGGCGCCCGCCGCGACCACCTCCACTGCCCACTGCGCGCCCAGCGGAGTTACGCGCAGGACGTGCTCGAATGCCCCGTTGCGCCAGGCCATGCGCGTCTTGCGCCAGTTCACCTCCGAGAGGAGGGGCTTGTGGTAGAGGGTACACGCGCCGTCTCTCATCGCCGCGGCGCCCTGGGTGCTCACCACCCGTACCCGCAGGTCTCTGGCCTCTGGCGTCGCCGACACCTCCTCGACCGACACCCGTAGGGACAGGCGCGACAACGGTTTGGGGTGCACCCCGCGGATGATCTCCGCGCCCTGGCCAGCGACCTCGTTGACGACCGTGTCGGGGACGGCCAGATCGGCGACGACGGAGTCGGTCAGGTCCTTCCAGTGGAACTGCTCCGTCCTCGGGCGCATGGACTCCACGAAGGGGTGGTAGTACTCATCGGTGACTCGCGCCAGCTCCTGCCAGCCGCGGACGGACTCGCGCGCGTGCTCTCTGGAGGCCGCGATGTGGACCGGATCACCCGTGGCGCGGTACAGCTCCAGATGCGTGGCCGCGCGGATCTTCTCGGCATAGTACCGACCGAAGTGCCCAAGGCAGGTAACGTCGGCCTCCCAGTCAGCCAACTCCGCGAGCCCCGAGGTCGCCCGCGACTTCGCTTCTTGCATACTCGCCGCGGCTCGCTCGGCCGCGGCCTGGATCATGTCCGCCATCTCCAGGGGCGAGGTCCGTGCCGAGGGGCTGCCGGACACTGTGCGCTGAACGAACTCGGTGATGGACTGCATGGCGAGCGTGTCCAGGGGCGGCACAGCGCCGAAGTCCGCGAGCGACCCGCCGGTCTCCAGCTCCGGCGCCATGTTCAGATGGTCCGGGCCCTGGCAGTGGGCGGAGTAGATCAGCGGGATGACCAGGCTCATCTGCCGGGACGTCTCGAGCATCGGCTGCGCGGCGTCGGGGCCGAAGCGACGTGCCAGGGCGGCCAGGAGGACGTCGTCACCGAGGTCCGGGTTGTACGAAAGCCGACCCCACAGCATGGACCAGAACCAGTCCCGCTCCGGCACCCACCGGAACCACTTCAGGGCCTCGCTCTTGTGGTAGTAATCGTAGTTCGGCCGATAGGCGTTCAGCGGCTCGAGGCTGAACCCGATCCCGCCCCCGAGCTTGAAGGACCGCACGGTGCGAGCCACCCACTCCGGACTGCCCCATCGCCACAGCCGGTGCGTCCCGCTGGCGCGGTTCTGCCACACGATGTCGTACGGCTTCGGGGGCACGCAGTAGTCCTGGAACGAGTAGGAATGCCAGCTCGTCATCCTCCCACCGGACACTTGGTAGGGCAGTCCGTAGTGCTCGCCGTTGTACTTGATCTCGATGTCGAGGGGCCCCTTGTAGGCGTCGGCGAGTTCGAGGATCTTCGACTTGGTCGAGAGCCACGTTCGCGTGTGGATCGGGATGGAGACGCCCGAGTCGACGACGCCGGGGACGTAGCTGATCTTGAAGAAGCCCTCGCTCTTGCCGGACTCGCCGATGCGGAACCCGATCATCCCCAGCGCGGGGCAGCTCCGAAGCAGAGCGGCGACACACTCCCGGGTGTAGAGCGCCAGGTTCGGTTCGGTCTCCTCGTAGGGCGCCTTCGGTGCGCCGGGCACGTTCCACGAGGTCGTGTAGCTCATCAGCGCGATGCGGATGCCGTGGTCCTTCGCCATCCGAACCACGTGCTGCAGCATGGCGAGGTGCTTGGCTTTCTGCGCATCGTCGATCCCGACATCGGGGAAGGACGGGCTGTCGACGAAGTAGGGGAAGATCGCCGGGAAGCTCCACTGGCCGCGGATGTGCAGCATCCCGTGCAGGTCCACCCAGTTGAACCGCGAGCGCGCGAGCATATCGAGATACGTCCGCCAGAAGTCCTCCGAGAGGAACCACCAGGAGTCCCAGTCGCTGAGGTCGGGATCCGGCAATGAGAAGAACGGATTCGGCGCTCTGAACTCGACGAAGGGGGACTGCTTCACGGGACGGATCTCCCGGAGATCGGCGCCCATGCTGACCTGCTCGGCCAACTCGAGGAGGCCGTACATCGTGCCCGTCGCATCTCGCCCGAAGACGGCGATGCGCGCATGACCGGCATCCGGCACAATGGCGAAGCTCTCCGCCGGCGCCGGCACGTCCACACCCTCAGGCACACCCGCCTCGCCGACGCACCCCGCGACGATCCTGACATCCGCATCCCGCGCGCGCTCGACGACCTGGTGGCCGGCGGCTTCCAGCGCGGACCGAACGTCGCCAACCCCGAATGCAACGGGGCCGCTGTGGCAGGTCGAGCTGACGTGCACGTCATCGGCCGTGGCTGTGGCGGCGAGAGCCACGATGGAGATCGCGGGTAGAAAGGTGGTGTAGCGCATCGTGGGTTGGCCCTTCCGTCTGGGAGCCGCCCTGTACCGGCGGAGCCACAGTCTGGGGGGAATCGGTGGAGCATCAGGGCGACGGCTACCGCGTACCCTACGAAGAGCGTTCTCGGCTACCGAGCCGGGGACCTCTGGGCCGGAGGGAGCAGGGGCGGAGACGCCGGGCGTCGAACCCGGTAGGACGGACCAAACCGCCCCGCCCGCAAGATCGTAGGGAAGAGGAGCTCGTTGCCCTAGTGGTCTCTCAGGACCAGATTCGGATCGTGACCGAACGTCTCAAGGCGGCAGCGCCGGGCGCGACGATCATCCTGTTCGGGTCGCACGCTCGACAGGAGGCAGGCGACCGAAGCGACCTGGACGTCCTCGTCGTCGAGCCACGTCTCGAATCCACATACGCCGAGATGGTACGGCTCACCGACACGCTTCGCGACCTCCGTATCCCCACCGATATCCTCGTTGTGAGCCGCGCTCTGTTCATGGAGTGGAAGGACGAGCCCGGCACGGTGATCCACGAGGCCGCGCGGGAGGGGGTCGTGCTCCATGCCGCAGGATAGGCACGTGCGCCTGCTTCTCCAGAAAGCCGCCCAGGACGAGTATGTCCTCGACCGCCTGTTGGCCGATCCTGGTGGGCCGGTGGAGCCGTTCGGTTTCCACGCTCAGCAGGCGGCTGAGAAGCTGCTCAAGGCGACGATCAAGGCAGCAGGCGTGGAGTATCCGCTCTCACACCAGGTCGCCGAGCTGCTCGATATCGCCCGTGACGCCGGCGCGCCGGTGCCGATCGAGTTTGAGGACCTGAAGCACCTGAGCCCCTTTGCAGTCCAGTTCCGATACGACGCACTCCCCGTCATTGGGGCGGCGGACCTCGACCCGCTCTCCGTCAGACGGCTAGTCGCGGACCTACGTTCATGGGTGGAGCAGTTCGTTGCTGAGCGCGGAGTGGACACGACCACGGGTGACGACTAGGGGCGGGGGTGCGAAGGGAGGAGACGCAGGATGGACCGATTGAGCCGTCGTGGCTTCATGGGGGCGTGCGCCGGGGCGGTCGCCGCTTCGGCGTTGGGCGGAGGGTTGGGCGCTGAAGCGCAGGGGGGCGACACATTCGAGGGCGGGTTCATCGCCGGCGAAGGGGATGTGGGTTACCTCAAGCTCCTGAACACCGCATGCCGGATGTTCCACCCGGACCCGGAGTTGCAGAACATATCCATGCTCTACTCACCCGCGTGGAACGGGTTCGTCGAGGGGCCGACCTGGGGCGCGTGGTGGATCCAGAACAGCTACGGCCCGAGCTACTGCGCGATGCCCTTCTTCGAGGAGCCCTATACGACGTTCCTGCAGAACTCCCAGGACCTCTGGTTCACCCAGATGGGCGACGGGAAGCGCAAGGGCGCGAATGACTGGGTCGCGCCGGATGGCTGCCTCTGCGATGCCGCGGCCCCGAACTGGATCTACTACAAGCAGGGCGACGGCCGCGTGGACATCCACGACTGGGGCATGGAGTTCACCGCAGCCGGCGTTGTGCTGCAGGCCGAGCTGCTCCTCATCAGCCGCGACATGGAGGCGATCCGCCATTACCTCCCCATGCTGGAGCGGAGCGCGAACTTCATCGAGACGCGTCGTGACCCGGCCAACAACCTGTTCCTGGCCGGCCCCGCGGGGAACCTCCTGGCCCCGAGCTACGCCGGGTGGCACAAGCCGGACGGGACGTACGACAAGGCCTACCTCGCCGGGCTCTCCGTCACGTACATCGCCGGGCTGGACCGCCTCATCGAACTCGAGCGCATGGCGGGCAACGAGGACAAGGCGCAGCTCTACGATGAGCGACGACGTCTCGCCAAGGCGGGCCTGCCTTTGCTGACGACGGATGAGGGCTACCTCATCAAGTACATGGACCCCGACGGCACAAAGCACGGCGTCTATGGTGCGCCCCAGCATGGGTACTTCGAGGCCGTCTGTAACCACGATGCCATCGCGTTCCGCGTGGTGGATGATGCTCAGGCGAACCGGATCTACAACAAGATCGCCTCCCTCCCCGGCCTGCGCCCCCACGATGTCATCATCACCAACTACCCCGGCCTCGACGATACCTACGTCGACCCGCAGGGCCTGTGGGGGTTCGGCTACTGGACCAACGGCGGGCACTGGACCACGTGCGAAGCCCGCATGATCCTCGGCTATTACCGGCTTGGGAAGCATGAGGACGCGCGTCGGTCCATGGAGCACATCATGGGGTTCGCGCGCATCTTCCGCATGGACAACAACCTGACGAACTTCGGAGCGAACGTCTACCAGCCGGGCGAGCCGATCAACTGCGTCTACGATACCTGGGGCGCACCGGCAGCGATGGTCCGGGGCCTCTTCGAGTACCTCTACGGCGCCGACGGCCTGACCCTCGTGCCCCACATCCCGCCCGGCATCACGCGGCTGGAGCAACGCTTCCCCATCCGCTTTGGTGAGAAGCGGCTGTACCTCGAATCCCGCGGCGTCGGAGCCGTCTCGTCGGTATGGGTGAACGGTCGTCCGTGGGAGGCCTTCGACGACGCGTCGGTCTTCCTGCCCGATGACGACTGCCCGGACGAGGCGCACATCACGATCTGCCTCGGTGGAGCCAGACCTGGGATGGCCACGGCGCGCCGTGAGGCCGCCGCCGTTTCGATTCCGCCTGCCGGTGACGCGTTCTGGGACCTGACGGCCCTCTACAACCTGCCCGCCGGGAATGGGCGGCCGCTCCGGATCGGGGCCGACTGCAATGGCGAGCACCGGTTCCTGGGGGACATGCGGCTCGTCCGGGTGTACCGACGAGCGCTGGCGCCGGAGGAGATCGCCGCCCTCGCCGCTGACCCGACGGCCGCGGCGCCCGCCGATGGGACGCTCGTCGCGGACTTCGCGCTTCGGGACATGCGTGACGGCCAAGTGGCGAACGGCGCGACGTCCGATCTGCCTGCGAAGCTCTCCGGCGACCTGCAGGTCGTGGATGTGGGTGGTGAGAGTGCCTTGCGTTTCGGTGGGCAGGGGTACCTCGACGCCGGAGCCGACTCGCGGCTGGTACTGCCTGACGCGTTCACACTGGAGGCGTGGGTGCGGCCTGCGAAGCTTCCGGACTCGGGAGCCCGCATAATCGACAAGATCACCTCGGGCCGCGATGACGGGTACCTACTCGACACGTGCCCGGGCAACTCGCTGCGCCTCATCACGGAGCGTGGGGTGGTCTCTTTCGATGCCCAACTCGCGCCGGACCTTTGGGCGCACGTGGCAGCGACCTTTGAGGCGAAGGGTGAGCTGCGGCTCTACCTCAACGGGGGGCTGGTTGCCTCCGCCCCCGCGAAGGAGACGGCGACGGTGTCCGGTGGCGTCCCCTTGGCGCGGATCGGTGCATTCTACGCGCGGCTGTGCGAGCACGGCCTCTCGGAGTGCTATGAGGCACGCCATGCGAAGCTGATCGTCGACTACGTGCAGGCCATGCACGAGCGCGCGGCGTTGGCCGAGCGAGGCAGGCTTCCGAAGCTCCCGGACGTCTCGCAAGCCGCCGCGGACCGCAGCTACTTCGACGCTGCCAACAGGTTGGCGCAGGGACTGGTGACAGTTGTGGAGTCGTACGCGGGGTCGGAGGATCGCCACAAAGCTCGGGTGCTGGCGATCTGGGGCGGCTAGGGGCGCGCTACGGATGGGGGCGTAGTCCCTCACCCCAACCCTCTCCCAGGGGGAGAGGGGGGTTGCCACTTCCCAAGCGCGGCGACCGCTCGTTCGAGCCAGTCTTGCCCGAAGGCGACCGCGCCGTGGAGTGTGAGACTGGACTGACCTGCGGACGTGATCTCATGTTGCCGGCCGGAGAGGAAGTCCAGCAGGTCCTCCGGTCGGTTGGGCACGACGACGGCCTCGCAGTGTTCGTTGTCCTCGGCGCCGTGGCGGAAGCCGCGAGTGAGGGCGCCAGTGCCGAGGTCGAGTGCCGCCGTGAACGACAGCTCGGCTTTGAGGCCGGGGAGGATCCGGGCCAGGCCGTTGCACACAAGCCCGTGCATCTGCGATGGCACGATCCCCAGCTCCTCCTCCGCCTCAGCGCGGACCGTGCGGAACGGAGATGGTAGGCCCGTTTCGCCCTCATGCCCCTTCGGCTCGACGTGGCCGGCACACACATGCAGCAGACCCCCCGCCGCCACACGCGGGCTGCGCCGACCGAGGACGATGTCGCCGTCGCTGCTTACGAGAACCGCGCAGGCGGCGAGGGCCGCGGCCAGGTGATCCTCGCCGAAACGCTCGGCGATCTCCGGGTGGGACTCGCAGGTGCCCACCATGTCACGGTAGTCCGTGGGGCCGAGGACGAGGTGAAGACCCCGGTCGTCTACACGCGACTCGATCAGCCGGCATAGCAGACCAGGGAAGCACAGCGTGCCGGTGCGCCGGGACTGCTCCACGCGTCGGTCCCACGCACCCGCGATCAGCGCCTCGATCTCGGAGTTCGTGGGGCGCGGCTCGTCGCGCCATTCGACGCAGACCTGGCTCTCCGCGAACGGCCCGATGGCCGTCAGCCGAAACTCTCGGGTCTCGTAGGAGCCCATGCCGCCAACCTCACTGACCGGCGGACAGGCCCGACGTCTGGTCCGCCAGGCTGCCTGCCGCCTCCGGCTCCTCGACGTCCACAAGGGTGTACTCGCGGGTCCCAAGGCCCAACTCCTCGGCCTTCCGAACGACGACGTATGGGTCCTTGTAAGGGCCGTGGAGCTGTTCGATCGGGTGACTGCCGGCGTCGGGCTGGACCTCCATGGAGTCAGGCACGTTCTCGAGGATGAGCTTCTTGTCGGACAGGGCATCCAGCACCGCCTGCTCGCACGCGACCGGGTCGTCGGATCCGAAGATGCCCGCGTCCGGCAGAACGGCCGGCCCCGTGAACCCGAAGCAGTCGCACACCGGCGTGATCTGGGTAGCGATGTTGATGAACACCATCTTCGAGCGGTCGAAGGTGGCGAGCACCATCTGAACCGCCAGCGCCATGGCCTCCTGGAACGCGTGGAAGTTCTCTGGGCGCACGAATAGCGAGCCCTCGGGCGCGACCTTCAGACACCGGCCGCACTGGTTGCACGGGTCGAAGTGGAGGTGGACCTCGTCCTCCTTCTCCTTGTCGGCCACAAGGCAACCGAACGGACAGGACTCGATGATCCGCTGCCGCGTCTCGGCATCCGGGCACTTGTCAGCGAACCAGTAGCGGTCGTAGTGCATGACATCGTGCATCGCGCCGCGCGTCGCCCCGGCCATTCCGCCGAGAGCCAGGTTCTTGAAGACGCCGCCGAACCCGCAGGTCGGGTGCCCTTTGGCGTGGGCGAGGTCAACCAGAAACGTCGCGTCATGCAGGTGGCCACCGATGTGCCATTCCTGGATGCTCTTGAACGGCCTACTCACGGTGTAGGCGTACCGCTCGTTGGCGCCCTGGTTGGGGATGATGGGGCAGCCGACGGTCTCCTGCGTGTACCCACGCGTGTACGCATCGAAACATGCACCCGGCGAGTCGGTGACGAACGGTGTCCCGCCGCCCTCCTTCACGGCCTGAACAACCCGGCGGACGAACACCGGATGGATGACCGAGTAGCCGATATGGAACCCAAGGTGCATCTTGATCGCGACGAGCTCGCCGCGGACGCGGTCGCGGATCCGCAGCCGCTCCACGATGCGGTCGAGCTTCGCTGGTAGCGTCTGGTCCGCGGAGAGGGCCTTCTGACGCGGTGAGCCGAAGAACACGGTAGCTGACATGGTGTCTCCCTGTTGCCTGTCGGCGTTCAGACCTGCCATGGGCTCTCGTTCGTCCTGGGCCGGGCCGTGCCCTGCCGGTCGGACGTAGCGGCGGCTTCAGTCGCGATGCCGGAGGAAGGCCGCGCGAGTCGGCGGAACCCCCGTTCGTGCGGCATCGCGACTGAAGTCGCTCCTACGGCGGTCCGACCGAGGGAGGCCACACACTCGATGATCGACGGCGTGCAGGTGAAGAAGCTCGTTCGTCACGCGGATGAGCGCGGGTTCCTGATGGAGATGCTTCGCGGCGATGATGGGATCTTCTCTCGTTTCGGGCAGGCCTACGTCTCCCTAAGCTACCCCGGTGTGGTCCGAGCGTGGCATTTCCACAAGCTCCAGGACGACCTGATCACGGCCGTGGCCGGAATGGCGAAGGTAGTCGTCTATGACGCGCGCGAGGGTTCCGCGACACGTGGTGAGGTGGACGAGTTCTTCGTGGGCGATTGCAACCCGCTGCTGGTTCGCATCCCGCGAGAGGTCCACCATGGCTACAAGGCGATCGGCACGACGCCGGTGCTGGTCGTGAACTTCCCCACCGAGCCCTACAATGCCGCCGCGCCCGACGAATACCGGTTCCCCTTTGACAGCCCCGACGTGCCCTATGACTGGGACATCGCCATGCGGTGACCCACCTACGCCGCCTCGTCGACAACGAGGAGGTACGGGTAGTCCGTCGCGGTGAGTCGCAGCGTGAGGGACTGCGCGTCCGAGTCGAGAACGCTGACGGGCATTGAAGCGTCCGCGATGGGATCGTACGCCCGGATGGCGGCCCCTTCGCCGCGGAGCCCTGTGAGCGACACAGTGAACTCCTCTGGCGGCAGATCCTCAAGCACATCGCGGGTCTGCACGTAGTAGGCGATCACGAACCGTTGCGCATTCACCTGGTAGGGCAGGATCGCCAGCACGTCCCGATGGTAGAGCGACGGATGCTGCGGTGTCCCGTCGCCCTCGAAGACGATCCGTCCGTGCGTGTCACTGATCGAGGCGACGCCGATCGGGCGGGTCTCGATGAGGTCCGGGTCCACACCATCGCCCATGACGCGCGCCAGATTCGCGACGGTACGTAGGGCGGGGGAGGTGTACGGCCCATCGTCGGTCGGGTAGTCCGTGTGCCCTTTGGCGTAGTCGACGAACGCATCGGACACCACGCCGAGCCACAGGTCTCCCTCGCACGCCGCATAGAGGTAGAGGCGCTCCAGCCCCTTGTTCAGGTAGAAGCAGCAGTAGCGGGCCGTCGTCTTCGCCTTGAGGTGCAGGGCCCGCTCCCGGTCCTCTACGCCGTTCTCGCTCGGCGCGAACCCCACTTCGGTGAACCACACGTCCACGGGTCTCACTTCCCCGTCGGTTGCGCGCGCGTTGCGTCCGTGGAGCGTTCCGTAGATGTCCGTCGTTATCGGCGCCATGTCGCGACACACGGACTCAGTCTGCAGATAGGTCGCGAAGTACTCCGGGAAGCAGACAGAGTACTCGGGGTAGAACAGCGGCGGGTTCTCGTGCTCGAAGACCGCGTTGTAGGTGTCGTCGCGCTGTTTGTCCTTGGGATAGGTGCGTCGTCCGGCGTAAGGGTGCTTGCTCAACGCCGTCACTCGAGCAGGCTCCAGTGAGGAAGCCGGCCATGGGATGGTGTTTGAGAGACCATCGCACAGGCGCACGCCGGCGAAGTCCGCGGGGTGCGCATCGACGTACCCCGCCGTCTCCCTCACCAGACCGCCGAAGATGTCCTCACCACGGTAGGCGACGAGATCCGGCTCGTAGTAGGCATTGATGAGCAGGTAGTTCGAGCCGAAGGACAGCTCGTTCCAGATTTCGAGGTCGAACCCACGGTCCGCCTGGCCGACGGTTCCGAGCGCGTCCGCTGCGAACCGGGCCACGGCCGCCACGTACTTCCGCCAGCCCTCCATCGTCTCCGCATAGTCGGGCGCGTCCGGCGCTGAGAATGGCCGGTACTTCAGCGTCGCCATCGGCACGCGGGCACCTGCATCGCCGAGGTCCTTGGGCAGAGGCTTGGAGAGCGACACACTGTCGCCCGCGGTACCGGTCACGAACGCCTCGCACGCCCAGTAGTCCGTGAGATTGCACAGGCCCGAGCGGCCGGGCACAAGGTCGGCTGTACTGTCGAGCCGCACGGTCGTGTCCCCCTGCTTGGCCGGCGCCGCCAGCACGCGCTCGAAGAAGCGAGCGGGGCACGGTGCGCCGTGGTGGGCGTTCAGTAGAACCAGCGGTCGGATCCCGCGGGACGCACATGCACGCAGCCGGCGCCCCACCGCCTCGCGTACGTGGTCGGGGATCGTGTCCTCCCAGGTGAGGTTACCCCAACCGATCTCGATGCGCGTGTGGCGGATCCCATGGCGGGCGAGCATCTCGGCGATCAGCTCGTCCGAGGCCCCGTCGGGTGCGGTGAACCCCACGCCCAGGCCATCGAGTAGACGGTGGGCGGGGACGGTCTCGAGGTAGGCCCGCCACGGCTGAGCCCATTGGGAGTGAGCGCCGAATGGGATGGCGGTGAGGTGACTGGGGTCGGTGTAGGGCCCGGACAGCGAGTGCTCGCCCTGTGGCCAGACGGTCGCCGTGCATCCGACGCCGATGAGGAAGCCCAACGCTCGCACGCTGAGTGTGGATCGCATCACAGTCCTCCAACGTCGCCCGCGCGCGGTCACGCGGCTCGCCCGGATCGTTCCAGGTCTCTCACAGCGCGACCACCGTGGATCGATCCCGCCCCTCGCCTTTGGACCGGTACAGCGCCCCGTCCGCTGCATTGGTGAGCATGGACAAACCGGTGCCCGGTGACGGGGCGATCGTTGCGCCCCCCACGCTCACCGTCACATGGTCTGGGTCCTGGCCCGGGCGGGCGATGTGGGCAGCCTCGATGGCCTCGCGGGCTTTCTCCGCCAGACGGCCGGCGAGCGACTCGTCGCCCCCCGTGACGACAATGGCGAACTCCTCGCCGCCCCACCGCGCCACAAAGTCTGTCGCTCGCACGAACGCCCCTCGCAGCGCATCTCCCACCCGGCGCAGACACTCGTCTCCTGCGGGGTGGCCGTACGTGTCGTTGAAGAGCTTGAACCAGTCGACGTCGATCAGCAAGAGGCCGATGGACAGCCCCAAGCGCATGGACAGACGCCACTCGCGGTCGAAGTGGTCATCAAAGGCTCTGCGGTTGGGGAGCCCGGTCAGGGGGTCGTGCAGGGAGAGCACACGGAGCTGGTCTTCCATCTGCCTTCGCTCCGTGACGTCCACATACACCGCCATGACTGCCTCAAGCTCGCCGTCGGCAGCCCGGATCGCGCAGATGGAGCTGTCCACCCACATCGGGTTACCGTCTATGCGAACGTAGCATGCCTCGGCGCGATAGGTGTCCGACTCCCCGGCTGCGATGGCGTCCCATCGGGTCTGAAGCGCCTCCGCATCTCCAGGAGCAAGTTGGTAGCGTATGTGGTGGCCCGCGACGTCGTCCGCCGTGCAGCCAAGCATGTCGGCCCAGCGGTGGTTGACATACAGGTAATGCCAAGTGGGGCCCAGTACCGCGGCTCCCACGGCGGAGGAGTTGAAGAACGCCACCAGTCGGGCCTGGCTCGCCCGGAGTGCCAGAAGCGCCTCCTGGAGCGCGGAGAACGTTCGGTTGATGACTCTCGCCAGGCTGGCGATCTCGTCGGACCCTTCCTCCCGAACGCACGGCGGGGTGCCCTCGTCCAGGCTCGCAGCGCTCACGTCGGCACTCAATCGGACGATTCTCCTGCCGACGAGGCGCTCCAGGACCAGCGCGACAGCCCCGAGTAACACGGCCACCAGTACGGCCACCGCGATGGTCGCCCACCTGACGGCTCGCTGGCCCTCCGTCGTCACGGTGCTGGGAGTCGCAGCCCGGAGGCCGAGGGCGGGCCTGCCACTGACATCCGGGATCGCCGCCAGGCTGGAGACGGCCCCACCCTCGACCGGCCCGATGGCAATCACAGCGCCGGCCCACTCGGGATCCGCACTGTGCACGCGGTACGTGTCCGGGGTCTTTGTGGCCGCCGCGATAGTCTCCTGGGACACGTCCACGCGTGTGTTTCTGGCGATCGTCTCGAGCAGCGGGGCCTCGACACGTCTGCCCATGATGATCGTGCCGCGTGGGGCGCCCTCGCCGCTGCTCGGGAGGACCGGCTGTGAGGCCAGTAGAGTGAGTCCGGCCGCCGTCCCGACCAACCCGTGGGCCGCCTGCGCGGAGTCGGCGGCAGGGAGCAGCTCCCTGAAGGGGGGTACCGGCTCGCCTCCGCCGTCGCCCATGAGGAGTTCCTCTTCCTCGGTATCCCAGAAACGCCCCCAGAACAGCCGGCCCTCGGCGTCGTACATCGCTATCAGCTCGACGTCGACGTTGGCAAACGTGTCGAATCCCAGGTTGGCGTCGATGTAGTCCGGGCTGCGAGTGGCAAGGAAGTCATACGTGTCATCCCAGATGCCCCAGTCCGTGCACAGGAGAGACAGATGCTCGACTTCGCGGGACAGGGCGTAAACAACCCTCTCCATATCCCTACCTGCAGCGTCCCGGTCGAGCGCCTCGAGACGGGGGACGAGCGTCGCTCGATGCAGCACCCACATGGCCGGCGCACAGATGACTGCCACCAGGAGCAGCGATAGCACGATCTTGGTCCGCACGGACATACGTGTCACCTCTCGCGTGGTCGGCCGCTCACGCGGGTCTGCGACTCGCACCCGTCGTCACGGACCGCGTTGGCACTGCGGCCCCCTCGGGCGTGGTTGCCGGTTCCCCCGGCTACGCGCGTCACCCTTCGGGGGAGGCTACCGCGCCAGATGGGCGCGCAGGCGTCGCATCTGCTCGATGCTGTCCTCGGGGACCAGGCCGCCGATGCCGATGGGCAGGTTCAGCGTGACGGCGCCGCGCACGGAGCGGCAAGCGTCCACGAAGCCGAAGAGCTCCTCATCGGGATAGTGGTAGGGCTCTCCACCTTCGAACGTGCTGTCCACCGGCACCAGGGCATGCCACTGCACACCGTCGATGTACTGCGCGTCCGGCAGGTAGAGGGGCGAGTCCGGATCATGGCCGAGCCTGATCCGACCGCCCACAAGCTGGTGCACCTCGCCGGCGTGGTAGTCCTCCAACGGGGTCACGGGCTTGACCTTGTTGATGCAGAAGGCGCCGTCGTTGAAGCACACGATCGCATTGGGGTTGCCCGCGCGCGCCGCGTTGAGCCAGAGGGGCCAGTCGTAGGTGCTGTTCGGGAAGACGTCCCACTCGTAGCATCCATCGAACCACCAACCGTCGAGCAGCGCACCGAACTTCATCGCGTAGGCCCGCACGAACTCGGTGCAGCGCCGCTGGAACTCGCTCTGATCGGCCGGGTCCCAGGCGAAGGCCTGATGGACGTTGTCCGTCTGGCCGTAGACTTCGGAGGGCAGGTAGGCGATGAACCGCTTGCCGAGGTCGTGTACTCTCCGGGCGATCTCGAGCGCCAGGTCGCGGTCTGACGTGTGGAGCGGGCATTCGCGGTCGAGGAAGGTGTTTGGGCTGCAGTAGTAGCCCGTGTTCTGCCCGATCGTGAAGATCAACCAGTCGGCGCCGGTCGACTCGAACTGGCGCATGAATCCTTCCAGGTCGAAACCATCCACAGTGCTGCAGAACGCGTCGTGCCGCTCCTGGTCACTATCGCCCGGGGGGCTAATGAGATAGTGCACCATGATGCCGTACCCGCCCTCGGCGAGCCACTGGGCTCGGTGGCCGGTGTTCTGCATCTGTGCGTCCTCCTCTGCGGTGGTGAGCGTGCAAACCGCCATCGGCAGGACTGCCACGAGCGATGCGAGTGATCGCGCCACGGCGTCTCATCTCCCCCGTTGGATCGTCGGGCATTCGGGGCAACGGCAGGCCTGTGCCCATGGGTCGCGAACACTGTATCATGCCGCGAGCGGGACCGGCGCGGCGTGGACGCATTGAGGAAGGTGTTCGGGACATGAAGATCGCCATCATTCCGACCACGGGCGGCGCCGACCCCCGGCGCGGACTGGAAGTCGCCGTGGAGCTGGGTGTTCAGGGCGTGCACATCGGCGGGTACGGCGGCGCCTGGGACCTGGAGCATCGAACCACGCAGGAGCGCAAGGAGATCCTCGAGCTCATCGAGAGCTACGGCCTCGCCATCTCGGCGCTCATTGGCTGGGGCGGCAACGTGGACCTGTGCGAGGAGGAGGGCCTGGCGGACAACATTGCCTGGGGGAAGAGGCTGAACGAGACGGCGGTGGACGTGTCCGGTGGGCTATGGATGGCCCATGCGGGCATCTGCCCGGACGACCACGAGAGTGATCGGTACCAACGCTTCGCCGAATCGCTGGCCGAGGTCGCCCAGCATGGGGAGCAGGTCGGGGCGCGATTGGCGTTGGAGACCGGGCCGGAGCCTCCGCGGGTTGTCCGGCAGCTCATGGAGGAGATCAACAGCCCGTCGCTAGGGGTGAACTTCGATCCGGCGAACCTTCTGCTCTGGCCGCCGCATATCGCTCGAGCCCACAACGTGGAGTTCGACTATGAGGCGGCGATGCGCGACTTCGATCCGGTCGAGGGACTGCGAACACTTATCCCGTATGTGGTCCATGTACACGCCAAGGACTCCGTACTGCGCCCGGACGGTACGGGGGACGAAGTACCCCTAGGCACAGGCATGACTCAGTGGCCGGTCCTGCATGGGATCTTCAAGGCAAACGGCTACGCGGGCTACTACGCGATCGAGCGCGAGTGTGGCGAGGACGCCATGGGTGACGTGCGGGACGCCGTCGAGTTCCTGCGCGGGTTGGGTGCATAGGGCGGGCGTCATGAATGACGCCCCTACGAGAACAGCGCCCACGCTGTAGGGGCGCGGTTCACCGCGCCCGCGGTTCGGAGGCAGGCATAGTGGGCAAGCTGTGTCGGTCGTGCGGGATGGAGAGCGCCGACAGCGCCGTGGTGTGCGAGTTCTGCCAGGCACCGTTCGCTGTGGCCCAGGGACCGGTGCAGGCTGGTAAGCGCCCTGCACCGATCGGGGGCCCCGGCCTCTCACCGACGGCGGCCGCCCGGATCTCGGAGATCGAGGCGAAGCGGAAAACACGGGAGCGCGTGTGGGTGCCGGTGCTATCAGTGGTGGCCGTCTGCCTGGTCGCGGCGATCGTGTTCGTCGCGCTCAGCGTCCGTACGGAGAAGAAGCCGACGGGACCCGACGACAGCTCGCCGCTGATGGGCGCGAAGTGCTACTTCCGCGCGCTCAAGAGGGGGGACTGGGCTGCTGTCCACGCCACATTCGCGCAGAGCGTTGCGCAGAAGGTCTCACTCGCGATGCTTCAGGCCGCGGTGGCCAACGCGCTGCAGACGGGAGCCCGGTTTGCGCGGCCCATCGATGACTTCACCGCCTCCGATCAGGGCGAGACGCAGAGCGGCCAAGTCACGATGGCCTTCGTCTCTGTCGAGTGCTCTCCCGGGCCACAGACGGTGTTTCTCGTCGACGAGGGAGGGCACTGGAAGGTGGTCTGGTGCCCGATCTTCGAGGACCCGCCGTTCAGCACCGACGCGCCGGTTCCGTGAAACCGCTACATCGCGCGTCCGCTGGTGTCGTTGACCCAGAGCACACGCGTGAGCTGCTGTTGGACCGCCCGGGCGTAAGCCCGAGCATCCATTCCCAGGAACTGAGCGTCGGCCTCCTCGAATGTGAGCACGGGCGACCCGCTGAAGAGCAACAGCGGCTTGCCATCCCTCTCGCCCACGCTGACCGACGATGTCTTGAGCCCGTTGAGGGCCGTTATGTAGTTCATGCGAGCGGCGATCTCCTGGGCGCGCTCCGCGGGGCTCTTCCCGCCCACAGGCGTTGGGGCGGTCTGGAACACGACCTGATCACCGAGGCGGATCTGCCAGGTACGCTTGCCCGGCTCGTACTCCACTTCCTCCGGGATCGCCGTGAAGCCCCGCAGCACCAGGGCGCGGTTGATCGGCACGCGGTGGTCCAGCAGGTAGCCCCGGATCTCCATGACCCGCTGGGATGAAGGCGGGTGTGTGTCGTAGTCCCGGTAAGACGCCGGTCCCCGCCAGAACTTCAGTGCGTCGGCGGCGAAGCGCTCCATGATCGTGACGTAGCCCGCCGGGTTGTAGTTCGTCTTGAGGATGTACTCGATCCCCTTCTGGTCCGCTTCCTGCTCGAACTCACGACTGTATCCGAAGGACTCCTGGAGACGCAGGAATCGGCCGGCCATGATGGCGCCAGAGGCGAACTGCGTGTCGACCTTGCCCGTGGCCATGAGGAGGATTGCTGCCAGGTCTGCGAGTACTTCCAGGCGTCCCGCCTGATTGTCCTTCTCCTCTTGGCGGAACCCATGGTAGTAGCACACGTGAGCGATCTCGTGGGCGAGTACCCCCGCGAGCTCGTGCTCCGATTCAACCATGTCAAGGAGCCCAACGGTAACGCGCACGAACCCACCGGGCACGGCGAATGCGTTGGGGGCGCGCATGTCCAGGATCTTCACATCGAGGGTAAGGTCCGGGCGGTCGCTGACAGCCACGATGTCCCGGGCGATCTTCGCAACGAACTCCGTGCGGACCGGGTCTTCGACGACGCCGATCTCCTTGTCGATCTCGTCGACGATCTTGCGGCCGCGGGCCAGTTCCTCGTCCGGGGGGTACTTCCGCCGCCACTTGTCGATGTCCCCCGATTGCGCCGGCAGCGCCGCGATGGCGATGGCCAAGGCGACGAGCGCCCAGACGCACGCCGACCGGAGTGCACTCACCAATGGAGCCCCCTGTCTCGGACAGCTCAGCCTACCATGTTGGACGCCCAGCAGCCGGCGACGTTCCGAGAGGGAGTGTACCGGATGGTGCGCTCGGGAAGCCATGCAGCGCGGCGCTAAGGAGGACCGACGGTCAGCGAGGGCGCGAGACGTCCGGCCCTGCGAGTAGGCCCACAGGCGGCCATCAGGCACAGGCGCGTTCCCTGTGCCGGGGCGCGGGACCTATGAGGCAACCACGGCTTCGGCACGGAACCTCTGGACCTTGCGGCGCACGCGACAGAGCGCGTTATCCACGGACTTTGGGCTGGAGCCCTGCTCGTCCGCGATCTCCTGATAGGACTTGCCCTCGGCGAACCCCACGAATACCGACCACTCGAACTGGCTCAGGTTGTCGCGGAGCAGGGCCCGCAATTCACGGATCGACTCGCGCGCGATGAGTACCTGCTCTGGATCGACGATCTCAGAGTCCGCGGCGATGTCGAGTCGCTCGTTACCACACTCATCACGCGCGCTCGCATTCAGCGAAGTGGCGTAGATGAGCGGCAATTGCCTCTGCCCCCCGCCGCTCTTGACCGCGGTGATCATCTGCCGCGTGATGCAGACGTCGGCGAACGTTCGGAACGAGCAGTCACGGTCGGGACGAAAGTCGCGGATGGCCTTGAAGAGGCCGATCATGCCTTCTTGGATCATGTCATCGCGATCAGCACCGTGGAGGAAGTAGGAGCGGGACTTGAAGAGCACGACGGACTTGTACTTCTGGAGTAGGTGTTCGATAGCTTCGGCATCGCCGGCCTTGCCGAGGAAGACTACGCGCTCATCGGGCATCCGCGAGTACGAGGTCCTCTGAACGTCTGCCACCAGCCTCTCCCCCGTTTCCAGGATTGGGCAACGATCCCCGGAACGGGGCGAGTGTACCAGCGCTGTACAGAGGGTGTCAAGCGATCCGGAGGGGGTGCCTGCAATTGTCAAGAGACTCTCTTTTTCGGTGTCCTCGACACCACGGGAATGTGTCGTACGAGCACCCATCGCTTGCCGTAGATGGGGGTCGAGGACCCTCCTCACTTGCCGATGGTGCAAGATGGGATCGGCCTTACCGTTGGTAGTTCGGGGCCTCTGCGGTGATGTCCACATCGTGCACGTGGCTCTCTCGCAGCCCTGCCGCGGTGACGCGGACAAAGCGGCTCTGCGAGCGCAGCTCGGCCAAGTCCCTCGCCCCCACCAGCCCCATCCCGGCGCGGAGCCCGCCCATGAGTTGGTAGACCAGATTCGCCAGCGACCCTTTGTAGGGCACACGCCCTTCGATGCCCTCGGGCACGTACTTGGATTCGGTCTCCACGTGGTCCTGGAAGTAACGGTCCGCCGAGCCTTCCTTCATCGCAGCAAGAGAGGCCATGCCGCGGACCTCCTTGTAGGTCCGGCCCTCGTACAGGATCGTGTCGCCCGGCGACTCCTCGGTACCGGCGAGGAGCGACCCGATCATCACCGTGTCCGCGCCGCCCGCGAGCGCCTTGGTGATGTCCCCGGAGAACTTCACTCCTCCGTCGGCGATGATGGGGATGTCGTGGCTCGCGGCCTCCTCCGAGCACTGCACCACGGCAGTGAACTGGGGCAGGCCGGCCCCCGTCACGACGCGGGTCGTGCAGATGGCCGACGGGCCGATGCCCACCTTCACCGCATCGGCGCCCGCGGCGATGATGTCATGCGTGGCCGCGGCGGTCGCCACGTTGCCGGCCACAAGCTGCACGCCCGGGAAGCACTCGCGGAGCCGCTCGACGGCCCGGAGGACCCCCTCGCTGTGGCCGTGAGACGAGTCCATCACCAGTGCATCGACCTGCGCCTCGACCATGGCGGCGGCGCGCTCATCCATGTCGCTCGATACGCCGATCGCCGCGGCGACCCTCAGGCGCCCCAGACCGTCCTTGCAGGCGCTCGGGAACTCGTGGATCTTCTGGATGTCCTTGATGGTGATGAGCCCGCGGAGGTGGAAG